>Ga0114932_10000344_pt1 | contig 55290 bp, 50 predicted proteins | sample 2SBtaG_2_FD_87286 | JGI IMG/M metagenome (GOLD analysis project Ga0114932, IMG submission 87286) | Deep subsurface microbial communities from Kolumbo volcano to uncover new lineages of life (NeLLi) - 2SBTROV12_ACTIVE470 metaG | ecosystem: Environmental > Aquatic > Marine > Volcanic ...
CATCACCTGGTTAACCGGGTGATGTTTTTCTTTTTGAGTTTTAGGGTAAAATGAATGGATTAGTATATAGATTGGAGAGTACAGATAATGGCACACACTGGAAAGCGTCTATTGATATCAGCAGTGATCCTATCCTTAATTGCGGGGACGATCGCATGCGGATCCCCAGCAATACAAGAACCAACCTCAAGTAATCCCATAGAAACTACAGCTAGTACTGTAATATCCACTCCCACATCTGTGCCTGCCACTCCTACGTCTATACCTGCTACTCCCACACCGGACCCTACAGATATTCCTATTCCTACTCCGACTCCAATCGTAGTAACTGTTGAAACAGCTCCAATCGAAGCAGAACCAGAAGTCGTACAGCCGACTGCTACAACAGTCATACCAGAATCTACTCCCCTCGATGATTCACCAGAAGAACCATCCATAGCTTCTCCTTTAGCAGGAGTTACAGGCGAAGCTCTGGCACCTCTTAAGGATAACCTAATATATCTTATATATTTTGATAGCCGAACAAAATCGTGGTCAGTGTACGATAATGCAGGAACATTTACTTTAGAAGATCTTACACCCATCCTAATGGGAGCAATGCCAGATTCTGTCAGTCCTATTACAACCATTGATGCGAATCAACCTGCATACGTAAAGATAAGCACGGACACGTCATTTATGGGGAGAGATTTGACAGCAGGCTACAATCTGATCGTATGGAAACCATAACACTCCTACGACCATTCAGTTAACTCAATCTATGCTATCTAGCTCTGGTGATACAAGTGGCATGATACCACATGATTTTCCGTTGGCGTATCGTACACTGGAACATCCGTAGAACAGTGGTCTAGCACAAACGGGCACCTAGGATGAAAGGTGCACCCACTAGGCGGATCAATCGGAGAAGGAACTTCCCCTGTTAATACAATCTCTTCTCTCTGTTGTCTAGGATGGGAAGGCAATGATGCAGATATAAGTGCCTTGGTATATGGATGGAGAGGATTAGTAAATAATTCAACAGGATCTGCTTCTTCTACTATCTTTCCTAAATACATAACCCCAACACGATGACTCATATAACGAACAGTAGCCAAGTTATGGGCTATTAATAAATAACTTAACTGATACGTTTCTTGTAATTCTTTCAGTAGATTTAATATTTGTGCTCTTATAGAAACATCCAACGCTGAGACCGGCTCGTCCAATACTATAAGCTTTGGCTGTGTTGATAAAGCACGAGCAATCGCTATTCGTTGTCGCTGGCCTCCACTAAACTCATGGGGGTACCTAAAAGCATGAAATGGATGCAGACCTACAACCTGCAAGAGTTCGTCTACTCGATCCTTAACTTCATTCTTAGTAGATTGTTTCTGATGTGTGATAATCGGCTCGGCGATTATAGAATCTACTCTCATCCTAGGATTGAGGGAACTCCAGGGATCCTGGAATACTGCCTGAACCGAAGATCTAAAGTCCTGTTTGTCAGAACTACTAAAAGATCTCATCGGATTTCCCTGATATGAAATACTCCCATCGGTAGGAGGTTCTGCCATCAATACCATCCGAGAAGTAGTAGTTTTCCCACACCCGGACTCTCCCACTAAACTGTAAGTCTCCCCTTCGTTCATTGAAAAACTTATCCCATCGACCGCCTTCACCATACCGTGCATTCTCCGAAGGATACCCCCAGACGTGACAGGATAGTGTTTCTTAATACTATCCAATCTAACTAGTTCAGAAGGTGTATTAACTGCCATCATGCCTCCAACAACGCGCGGTATGGCCCTGCTCAATGTCGTACTGACCCGGGTATACGGAACATTTTTCAAATGCTACAGGACATCTAGGAGCGAACGCACATCCGTCGGGCAAATCATCCAACGACGGCGGCTGCCCTTCAATAGAGGGCAGAGTATCGACGTCTACATCAAGATCTGGAACAGATTCCAAAAGAGCTTCCGTATAAGGGTGCGAAGGGTTATCAAATAATTGTTCCACTTCTGCATATTCAACAATTTTACCGGCATACATTACAGCAACTCGGTCACACATCCTGGCCACTATTCCAAAATCATGGGTAATGAAAATGATCGCAGCGCCAGTTTGTTCCTGAATATCCTTAAGCAACCGAAGATATTGAAGTTGAATAGTTGCGTCAAGCGAAGTGGTAGGTTCGTCCGCAATCAGAATATTTGGAGATCTTGCTATAGATATAGCCCCTACAACACGCTGCCTCATTCCACCACTCATTTGGTGAGGAAACGCGTCTAGTCTTGTTTCAGGTGCAGGTATACGAACTTTACTAAGAAGGTCCACAGCTCTATCCCGTAAAGTTTGCTTGGATTCAGTGTATTCTAACCGTAGAGATTCCAAGACTTGGTTGCCAACGCTGAAGACTGGGTTGAGAGATGTCAGCGGATCCTGCATTACCATACATATGCCACTCCCCCTAATGTCCCTCATATCTTGTTCGGATTTCTGTATTAGATCTTCACCTTGATACACTATGGATCCGCTTACGATTTGGCCTGATGGTTTCGGAACCATACCTAATATGGACCAAGCCGTCATACTCTTACCAGAACCTGATTCTCCCACAATCCCCAGTGTTTCCCCTTTTCGGAGATCAAAGCTAATGCCATCAACAGCCTTTACAACACCGCTTCTAGTAAAGAAATGTGTCCTCAAATCATTGACGCTTAATATAACTTCATTTTCCATCTCATTGTCCTTCGGAATATACCTATCTAGCGAGACCGGCGCAATTTAGGATCTAGATAATCACGCAGCCAGTCCCCAAAGAAATTACAAGCCATCACTACTATGGTGATCATTATTCCTGGCAATAACGCTAACCACCACACAGTCAGTAGTTGTGCCCTGCCTTCAGCGACCATAATACCCCACGCAGGCTCGCCTGGTTTCATACCTAACCCTAAGAAACTAAGCGATGCCTCCAGCAAAATAACTTGCCCAATTGTAAGACTAATCATAACCATGAGCGTATTAATCACATTGGGGAACAAGTGGCGTAGCATGATCGTGGTAGGGGACACACCTAATATTTTTGCCAGCAACACAAAATCACGTTCTTTAGTCCCCAGAACTTCTCCCCTAATCATTCGAGCAAACCGTGCCCATGTAGTTGCCGTTACGGCAAAAACGACACCCCAGACACCAGTACCAATCAACGTTACTATTAGCATAGCCACGAGTATCGATGGAAAACCCAGCGTGGCATCAGTTATCCTCATCAAAATCGCGTCCAACCATCTACCCGAATAGCCCGCAACCAGGCCAATCGCCGTTCCAACTAAAACGGCTATTGCCATGGCAGGAACTGTCACTTGAAGAAGAGTTCTTGCCCCAAAGACCAATCGACTGAATATATCTTTCCCCAGTATATCGGTACCCAGAATATGTTCTCCATTGGTAAACGGAGGAATGACTCTTGCTTTAAGATTGCTGGCTTCAGGGTCAAAAGGAGCTATCAATTCGGAGAATATACCTAGGATTAGAACCAATATTATTATAGCCAGGGGCACCCACGGTAGGCGTGCTTCCTTAATACGCTGCCGCCAACTAGCGGTACTTGTCATTTGTAATACATTTGTATCTGTAACAGCCACGTTATACCCCTCTTATCTGATACGTACCCGTGGGTCAACGTACCCGTAGAGTATGTCTATAATTACTGAAGTGATTATGTAGAAAAATCCAGACAATAAAATAGCACCTTCAGTCATAGGAAAATCTCTATTCCTCACACCTTCAAGTAAGAGTAATCCTACTCCTGGCCAAGCAAATACCACTTCTACCACAACTGAACCGTTAAGCAGTCCCGCAAGAGTAATCCCACCGAAGGTAAGTACTGGTATGAGAGCATTACGAGCAGCATGTTTCCAAATTACAGACCTGTGGGATAGTCCCTTTACTTGGGCAAATTTAACAAAGTCACTATCCAATATTTCCAACATAGCAGACCTAGTAAGTCTCATTACTGCTGCTATAACAGTAATAGCTAATACGAAGGCAGGGAGCATCAAATGATGAATCATATCCGGTACCTGATGCCATTCAGGCCACCAGCCCTCGATATCACCTCGCCCATGCGTAGGCAGCCAAGTCAACTGTGCCCCCATAATCATAATTAGCATAATCGCCACCCAGAACTGAGGCGCCGCTAATCCAAACACAGCAAATGCTTGGCCAATTTTATCAAATATGGAATCTCGTTTTACGGCAGCCAGAATACCTAACGGTATTCCCAGAGCGAAGGCCATTATCATTCCAGTTAAGGCCAGATGAACCGTAGCCGGAAGCCTATCTAGAATGAGATCCTTCACAGGCACACTGTAGATAAATGACTTACCAAATTCAGCTCGAAGAGCTCCCTGTAGAAAATCGAGATATTGAATTATAAATGGCCTGTCTAACCCCATTGCCTCACGCTGGGCCTGATAAACTTCTTCATCATGGGCTTCAGTGACAGGTATAAGAAACCTTGCAGGATCTCCGGTAAGATGGATACTACCGAACACTACAAAACTTAACGCGATCAGCGTAACTAGTCCCTCACCTAACCGTCTAAGTATGTATAACGACATAGTCTTTCCTAACTATTATACGAATTAGCCGAGAGGGAAGATGCTAGGCATCTTCCCCCTATTTAAAGCTACGACCTTTCAGGTTATCTCTGAATTTACTTCAGTTCGATAGTCCATGGGGCTGTGAAATATGGCACCAGCGTCCATGGTTCATAGCTAGCTACACGAGATCCTGTCCCCCACGGGACGTTTGAGAAGAACGGGCCCCACATTAGAGATTCGTCTCTCAAATACTTGTAAGCGGTTTGGAAACTCGCTTCCCTGGTACTAGAGGCATCATCTAGGGCCTTGCTAGCTTCACCACAAATGGTCTTCCAAGGTTCAAATGCTGGATCCTTGACAGCACGCCATGCGGTTCCAACGTTACAGAAACCACCACGGGTTATGCTTGTACCATCGTAACGAGCCTCGTTATCCCTAATTAGGACGTCACCAGGAATCTCACGGTTGTTCCAAACGTCCTTAATGGCTCCCTGATCACCGATATTAACTTCGACAGTCATGCCAGGAAGGTTAGCTTCCCAGTCTTTAGCTACCAGTTCAGCAACCTGTGGAAGCATCGGGAACGAACCCGCTTCCCATGTATGAATCTTGATAGATACAGGGTTATCGGCTCCCAGTCCAGCGTCTTTCCATAGTTCCTGAGCTTTGGCGGGGTCATACGGATAGTAATCTAACTCAGGTGTGTATCCAAGAGCATTCTCGGTAGCCCAAGCCCAACCTTTCAGGCTTGCGCCTCTGCCGTATAGTTCTTCCCCAATTGTTTTAAAGTCCGCAGCATACTGTACAGCGTGACGGGCTTTCTTGTCATAGCACCACATGTCCGTTTCCCAGCAGTCAACCATAACAAACCAGCTATGAGCTGACTCATCTTGCCAGACTACATTAGCCCCATCGATCTTCTCTAGCTGATCAACTATCTGGATATTACCTTCTACTACGTCAGCCTCACCAGATTGTAGAGCTGCGACACGAGTAGCCGCTTCAAGCACTATACGAAGGTCCAGTGACTCGAACTTGGCTCGACGATCTTCGTCAAATCCGTTTCCAGGATGATGATAATAGTCATCGTATCGTTCAACTTGATACTCTACGCCAGCCTGATGGTTAACATATTTGAAAGGACCAGCGCCAATAGGATTCTTTTCGTACTCAGCGAAACAGGTACTCATCTGAGGCGCCATATAATCCTTGGACATTACCAAAGCCTTGGTGTCCTGGTTACTCTGAGAAAAGTTAAATGGGAAGTTGGGAGATGGTCGATTCTGGGTATACGTGAATTCATTATCTCCTGTCTTCTCCAGGCTAGCAGTGTACTTAACGTACGCTGCTTCCTTTGGATCAGCACATTGATTATTTCCGATAGCGTCAGAATTTACATTCTCTCCGCCATCTCTCTCTAAGCTCAATGTCCATATTACGTCATCTACCGTAAGGTCACTACCATCGTGGAACTTAATTCCATCCTGGATAGTAACAGTCCATGCGGTAGCATCTTCTGACATCTTCCACGTTTTAGCTACACCAGGTATCAGATCGCCTCTGCCCTTTGTAGCAAACATATCTTCATGAACCAAGCGACTATATTTCAAGTCAGGCCCACCATTTGACAGTGTGAACCAGTTTTTATCCTGCACGTCAGTTACCAAAACAGTAACTTTCTCGCCGGCACCTACGGCGTCACCAGATTCAGCTGCCTTGGGCGATGCTGATCCGGATGAGTCTTTCGGCTGTGCCGAAGACCCACATGCCACAGCAACTACCAATAAACTGATAACTGCTATGGACAAGAGCAATCTCATTGACGTTGTGGTAAAAAGTTTCATTTGTTTTACCTCCCTACTAACTACAAGCGGTCTAATCTGCTCTAGCATCATCTGATCGACCCTAGACCCTGAGACGTTCCTTCTCGTTATCACCCAGGCATCCAGATAACACACAAACTTAAATACTAATTATTACATAGACGAATGCTTGTAAATTCTCGCGACTATACAAATAAATGTATCAATTGTCAACGAAATTACCATCAAACTTTGCAATACAATCGCTCTTAAATAATTAACATTGCTAAGTAGACTGAGTTACGGATATGATCATACAGAATATTTACTATCCGAATACAGAAATTTGCACAGCAAAATGTTATTAAAAAATCTAGGTATTTAGAATATAATGAGTAATACCTTAGTAGAGATTGGATTATTGAATGCGAATACCTTATATCATTGTCGGATGCGCCTCTTCCATAATTACAGCATCGTACATTATGTACGCAATCTGGGCCCGATATCATAGAATAGCCGTCCTAAACGACACAGAGGATATACAAGGAAATTTTCTTATCGGCCTCACCATATGCGCAGGATTAATCGCTATTCCTGTAGGATTCGGGTTAGGAATGGCTCTATACTCAATCGCCTACCGTTTATGGGAGACATTAAGATTCCAGATGTTTTCAGGCCGTACTACCCATAAGCGCAAAAGCCAGTCTTGGATATCACCATTTGTAGACGATAAGTCCACCAAGGATTAGCGTTTGCACACTTTCCTTACAAACATATTCATATCCGCACTCTACGATTCCCCGCACATAGAATAAGAATTGCTGAGATAAACGCTAACAGCGCGAAACTTTGGAAAGCCCAAACATAACTACCAGTTAAATCGTAAACTCCTCCAGATAAGACTGGGCCCGCAGCTTGGCCTATAGCAACACAAGGCTCAGTCACTCCTCTAATAACACCAAGTGAACGTCTTCCATAATGTTGTGCATATAGTACTGGTGGAACTACAAGTATTCCCCCTACAGAGATACCGAACAGGGCTGAAAAGCTCAAAGCTCCTAGCGATCCTGCTATAAAAGGAAAAACCCCTATAGATCCTGCCATTACCAATGCAACCGAACAAAAAACCCAACGGCTAGGAAATCGATCTATTAGCCAGCCCCACAATACACTACTGAGACCGGCAGTTACTCCACTCAGACTAACCGCCAAGGCTGCCCATGAGGCTGATACATCCTTGTCTATAAAATAGGCGACTTGATGAACATTAGTACCGGATTGAATTAAAAACATAACACCAGTAGTTATGGCAAATATCCAAAGTGGCATAGTCCTAATGGCGTCTCTTAAAGACCAGTCAACTTCACCTGTATACACACTTCGCGACATTTCGTAGGGACTGGAATCCTCACCGACATCTTCACGGGCATCTGGGTGCAATCCAATATTCTCAGGCGTCTGTACGATGAATAATAAAACCGGCAATAAGGCTATTAGCCATACCCCAATTCCAACAAACATCCACGTTTCTCTCCAACCAACTCCTTGTATAGATAAAGCTGATAGGTATGGTATCAAAGCCATTCCAGAAGATTGACATAAGAATAGAACTCCCATGGCTCTCCCTCGAACTCTTATGAACCACCTAGAGACCACAACTGATGCCGCGATAGGGATAGGGCCAATAAATAAAAATCTGGCAATACCATAAAATAAATAAAAGGACTGTATATTAGTAACAATCCCCAGGCAAAAAGTACTAGCGCCTAGAATCAATATACCTATCACCAGCACCCATTTAGACCCAATACGATCAACCGCCCAACCCGATATAGGGGAACCGAAAATAGATATCAAACCACCAATGCTAGATCCTCCGGCAATGAGAGTTCTGCTCCAACCTAATTCCCTAGCCATCGGATAAAGAAATACTGATAACGTAAGACTTCCCGCGGCGTTTCGAGAAAACATGGCGCAGCCAGACGCAGCCACTATCACCCAGCCATAATAAAACCGGGCCCTAGTTATAAGAAAGGATTTAATAAAATACACCAACTACAGATTAATACAGGCATAAGCCAGAGGGACTGTACCATCTTCGACAACTAATACAAGTGACAAGCCACCTGATGACCTGGGCTAACTTGTTGCGGTATCGGAATCTCTTCCGAACATCGATCCATTGCGAATGGGCATCTAGGATGAAATCTACATCCTTTCGGCGGATTAATTGGGGAAGGCACTTCTCCCGTCAATACGATTTCTTCTTGTATCAAGTCAGGATGAGACGGGAGAGCTGCTGAGAACAACGCTTTGGTATAAGGATGTAGTGGGTTCTGGTACAACTCTTCTGTATCAGAATATTCTACTATTTGGCCTAGATACATGACGGCTGTTTGATGTGCCATGTACCGAACTGTGGCTAGATTATGCGCAATCAAAAGATAACTGACGTTATATTCTTCCTGCAGGTCCTTGATCAGATTCATGACCTGCGCTCTTATAGAAACATCTAGAGCAGAAACAGGTTCATCCAAAACTATCAACTTAGGATATGATGAAAGGGCACTAGCTACCGCTATACGTTGCCTTTGACCACCACTAAACTCATGGGGATAATTGTCCGCCTGTTCGGGATGTAGCCCTACCTGAGCCATTACCTCAGCTATACGCTCTTGTTTCTCTGCAGCAGACACCTTTCTATTTACTACAAGAGGCTCTGAGACTATATCTTTAACCCTCATTCTTGGACTTAATGAGGACCATGGATCTTGAAATACCGCCTGCACTTCGGTTCTATAATTCTTAAGATCTTGGCCTTTTAGCTCATATATATCTTGCCCGTTTAGCAAGACCTGCCCCTCAGTAGGTTGCTCTAATCTTAGTATCAGTTTGCTAGTAGTAGTTTTTCCACAACCAGACTCACCCACTAAACCAAGAGTCTCTCCCTGTTTAATAGTAAAGCTTATACCATCGACAGCTTGCACATATCCTACTGTCTTCATCAAGATTAAACCTTCATTCACCGGAAAATGCTTTTTTAAACCTTTTACTTCTAGTAGTGGTGCATTGTCTACCATGAAGAATCTAACCTCCAACAATCCGCCGTATGACCCTCTGATATGTTGAAAGAATCAGGGTAATCAGCAGTACATATTTCCTTAGCATGCGGGCATCTATCTGCAAACCTGCATCCATTAGGTAAATTAGACAGCAGCGGCGGCTGACCCTCGATGGAATATAGTCTCTCTACTTTTTCTTCCAATTTAGGAACAGATTGTATCAAAGCTTCAGTATATGGATGCGATGGATTATTAAATATATCACGTACTGAACCCTCTTCAACTATACGCCCAGCATACATCACAGCAACCCGGTCACACATCCTAGCTACAACACCAAAATCATGAGTAATAAAGATTATTGAAAGGCCGGTCTCAGCCTGGATATCTTTCAACAATCTTAAATATTGCAATTGTATAGTTACATCGAGAGCTGTTGTCGGCTCGTCGGCGATAATTACAGAAGGTTCGCATGACATAGCTATGGCCCCAACGACACGTTGTTTCATTCCGCCACTCATCTGATGTGGAAAATCCTCAAGTCTCCTGTCTGGGGCCGCAACATTAACCTTTCGTAATGCATCGACAGCACGCGACGCTAGGCCTTTGCGATCATCTTTCCGAGCGATAGAAAGTGATTCTCCTAATTGGTTTCCAATATTAAACACTGGATTCAAAGAAGTTTGGGGATCCTGAAGTATCATCGATATTTGCCGACCACGCACTGCCCTCATTTCTTCTTCAGTTTTCTGAACTAAATCCGAACCGTTTAGCCTTATTTCACCGGTAACTATCTTTCCAGCAGGCCTGGGAACCAACCTCAACAACGACAAGGCTGTCATAGTTTTACCGCATCCCGATTCCCCAACTATCCCTAACGTTTCACCTTTCTTCAAGTTAAAACTTATACCATCCACAGCTTTTACAATCGACGTACGGGTATAGATATAAGTTCTAAGATCTTCTACTTCAAGGACCGTGCTGTTGTCTGACAAGTTCATATCTACAAATTCCTAAGTTTTGGATCCAATTTATCCCGCAACCAATCACCCATTAAATTCATCGACATCACCGCTAACAATATAGCTAATCCAGGGAAGAAGGCCACCCACCAACTCGATACGATTAGCTCCCTGCCATCAGCAACCATTAACCCCCAAGCCGGCGTAGGTCTCGGCAATCCAGCTCCCAAAAAGCTTAGACTTGCTTCCAACAAAATCACCTGACCTACCTCGAGTGTTGCTAGAACGATGACAGTATTAACCACATTTGGGAATACGTGTCGAGTTATTATCCTTAAATTAGATGCTCCAGCTACTCGGGCACGGTTAATAAAATCCTGAGATTTTATACTGAGTGTTTCCCCCCTAACCAACCGGGCATAACGTGACCAGAAGACAAGTACTACAACAATTATTACAGTCCTGAAACTAGGTCCCAAAGCCACCGCGAGAACCAGTGCTAATAATATACCTGGAATAGCTAAGGCTATATCCACCAGTCTCATTATCAAATGATCTATATTTCCGCCGAAATATCCGGCGATAAGACCTAAACTCGTCCCAATAACACCTGCTATTGTTATTGATACAGCAGCGACTGTTAAGGACACTCTCGCGCCGTATATTATTCTACTGAGGATATCCCTACCTTGCTTATCAGTTCCAAGGATGTGAGACCACGTCCCCGCTTTTGAAAGTACCACTCCATTCACAGTCTCCCCGCTGATCCCAACGGGTGGTTGAAGTCTTTCACTAAGTTTCCCTACGGTAGGATGATGAGGTGCTACTACATTAGCAAATATTGCAGGTATAACTAACACAATCAATAAAATAGTTATAGGAATCAAAGGATATCTCCGCAATGCAGCGGAAATTCTATTAACTTGTTTGATCTCAGGGATAGTTACCCTGTTTCCCGTAAGAGCGCTCATTCTTGCTCAACCTCTATTAATTGATAATTATTATCCTAATGTGTATAACGTATTCGCGGATCCAAGTACGCATATAATATATCCACAACCAAATTACAAACGATAAATATAAATGCGAAAAAGACCACTACCGATTGCACTACCTGGAAATCACGAGCTCTCACCGCATCCACAGCCAGCAACCCGACACCTGGCCAGGTAAAGACTGTCTCAGTCACTACTGAACCGGTAAGGAATCCTCCCAGTATCAGACCAAAATAAGTCAATGGTGCAATTAATGCATTTCTAAGACAGTGCTTCCAGATTACTTTCGTCTCTGATAATCCTTTTATACGGGCTAATTTTACAAATTCAGTATCTAGAACCTCTAACATTGAAGACCTAGTCAATCGCATCACAGCCGCTACCTGGAAATACCCAAGAGCTATGGAGGGTAATATCAAATGCCTTAACGTCCCGTGGCCCGAAGTAGGCAGCAACCCAAGTTGCACTGAGAAAATCCACATCAGCATTAGGCCCAGCCAAAATGAAGGCAGGGATTGCCCCATAAGAGCAATAATCTTTCCAGCAAAATCAATCCCTGTATCCTTTTTCACTGCAACGATCACCCCAATAGGGAGAGCAATCGCAGCACTCACTCCCAATGACAAGAACGCTAACTCAAGAGTGGCTGGGAACCTCTCCAACACTAGTGATAACGCGTCCTCTCCTTGCCATTTTATTGATTGTCCAAAATTACCCCTTAATACATTGCCCAAATACGTTATATATTGAACCGGCAAGGGTTTATCTAACCCCCATGCAGCCCGCACTTGTTCGAATTCCTCATCAGTGGCTTCGATAGGAAGTAACATTTCTATAGGATCGCCAGAGATTCTCGCAAGAAAGAAAATAATCATGCTGATAGCTAACAAAGCTAATATTGAATGAAAAATTCGAATTATTATGAACCGTTGCATATTTACATCCTAACAATCCGGTTATCGGGGTTTACGGTATCAGTCGTACGTAATGGTTTTATTAATTCAATTAGACTAGTATTTTTACGTAATCCGTATTACTGGGCGACTTAAATCGTAATTACTCTCTTATTCTTCGCCCATAATAATGCTAAATATTTGTACTATTGCATTAATAAATAGCATTTCGTAGTATAATGGCACGTAATTAGCCATACTATACTAAAAATCTAAATATTTAAACCATCCTATTCCAAATAGCCTACTGTAGGCTGAGATCCCGATAACTTAAGACGTAATATTACCGACATCCAATCTATAAAGGGAGTTTTACTATTATGAGATCTTATCTGTCGATATCATGGGTCATAGGAGCACTAGCTATCCTCTCTCTCATTGCAGTTGCATGCGGAGCCGCTGCACCGGAAGTTATTGTTGAAGAGAAGGTTGTTGTTGAAGAGAAGATAGTTGAAGTCGAAAAAGAAGTCCTTAAAGAGGTAGAGAAGACAGTTTTCCAAGAAGTAGTCGTAACCGCAACCCCAATTCCAGTAGACCCGGCTGAACAAGTTACCGCCAAGGTGGATCGAGTTATATACGCCTTCGGTGAAGTAATTGAAACCAATAGAAACTGGACTGTAGGTAGACCATCTTATTACCAGTTTGATCCATGGGCGGAGACTTTACTAGACCTTGAAGCTACAACCAACGCCCGTATCCCCAGAATAGCCACCTCATGGGAATCCAATGAAGATGCCAGTTCCTGGACATTCCATCTTCAGGAAGGAATCCCGTTCCATGACGGATATGGTGAGCTTACTTCAGCAGACGTCAAAGCGTCCCTAGAATTGCACCAGACTGACGAGGCTACATCAAGCTTTAAACAGTTCCTCAAAGAATTGAAGGCAGGGGACGACGGGGTGACCGTTATAGATGACCACACAATCACCTTCAATATGGAAGGATCTACAACACTGTGGCCTGCTATGGCCTCCCGTGGCTTTGGTGGCGGTGAATTCCTAATACTGAGCAAGAAGCAAATCGATGAAGGTGTCGAAAGCTTTGATGAAAAGCCTTTAGGAACTGGCCCTTACGAATACGGTGGCAGAGATACCGGTGAAGGAATCTGGTTTGAACTATCTGACGAAGGTGACCACTGGAGAGGCGAAAGACCTGATTTCAAAGAAATCGAAATAAAGTGGGTAAGAGAAGATGCAACCAGGTTAGCAATGCTGCTAGTCGGGGAGTCCCATATATCTTCCCTCTCACGCGAACTACAATTCGAAGCAATGAAGCGGGGAATGATAACTTTAGAGGCCCAGGTGCCTACCAACTATCTAACGTTATTCCTCGGTGGTATGTATTTCTCTGACGGCGACCCAGATTACGATCCGACGGTGCCGTGGGTTTCTCCTGACAAGGGATTATTAATACGCCAGGCTATGAACAAAGCCATAGATAGGGACGAGTTAATAGATTTCATCCTCAAGGGCGCCGGTATGACAATGTACAATACCGCTTTCCATCCAACTCTCGAAGGCTACAATCCGGAATGGGAAGAAAAATGGGATGACATGTATGGGTTCGATCCGGACGCAGCAAAAGCTCTCATGGCGGAAGCAGGATATAGTCCAGACAATCCTATGGAATTCACCATTTGGAACTATGTCTCCTCTGACGAGCCAGAAACCGCTGTAATGGTAGAAGCTCTGATAAACTACTGGCAACCTATCGGTATCGACCTCAAAATAGTAGATAGTGAATGGGGAACCGTTCGGTCCGCATACCGTGAAAAGAACGATATGATCAAAGAGGGCGGCTGGGGTAACGTAATTACCATGAGGTCAGTCGTCGATAGAGTGCGGGCATGGGCTTACCCAAATGGCACGGGACGTAACTACGAATCCGACGCTATAAACGAAGCATGGGCAGGAATAGCCGAAACCACCGATCCTGATGAGATCGACAGACTAGTCCAACAGGTTGGAGACGACCGATTCGACAACTTTGCCGATATACCATTCTTCTGGTTCGCACTACAAGTTACCGCAAATCCTGAGGTAATTGAATCCTGGACATTCCCAGGGACTGCTTCATCCAAAACAAGCCACTGGAACAACTTGAAAGCAGCCCGGTAAAACCGAAACATATGGTAATAAAAACGGCCTCCCAAATTGGGAGGCCGTTTTTATTACCAAGCAATCTTGGAATAGAACTAATACTGTTGCTGGGATAGTGTTTGGTAAGTCACTGGAGACAAAGCTGTAAGGCCAGCATCCACTGGTATAGTTATCCCATTAACCCATCGTGCTTCATCACTCGCGAGATATAGCGCAGCATATCCAATATCCCACGAATCACCTTCGGTACGTAACGGAGCTGCATTTTTACGTACTTGCCGTAAATCATCATCCATACGCGGGGCAACCATCGGAGAATATACCAAGCCAGGTGCTATACAGTTGACTCTGACCCCATCAGGACCATGATCTGCAGCCATTGTCATCGTTAACCCAATCACAGCTGCTTTTGAAGTGGTGTAAGGAGTGCTACTATGCGCCCGCAATCCTGCTATAGAAGATATATTAATAATCGCTCCCCCACCAGTTTCAACCATACGAGGTATCGCATATTTACTACACAGAACGATACTTTTGACGTTTACGGCCATAACATAATCCCAATCAGCTTCGCTTATATCTAGGACTGTACCTCTCCTGGATATACCCACATTATTATCCAGTATATCCAAGCGTCCATACCTATCGATAGCGGCCTCAACCATCATCTGACAATCTGTATCATTTATGACATTAGCTTCGAATACTGAAGCTTCCCCTCCCTCTCCCTTTATAATTTCCAGCGTTTCTTCCGCCCTATCTACGACTGAATCTACAAGCAATACCTTTGCACCCTCTCTGGCAAATAACAAAGCAGCAGCCTTACCATTACCTACGCCTGGCCCACTTGACCCTGCTCCAGTGATAATAGCAACTTTGCCTTCTAATCTAGGTTTATGTTCATACATATCAAACTCCTGTTACTCTGGCAATATTGTAACACTGGACCATATTAGGACTTATAATTGCAATGCGCTTTGACTACGCATATCTTTCACATTAGAATCCGACAGAAACACCTACTGACCATAGGATAGGAACTTCATTTTATGGGTACGGACAAGTTAAAAATTTTATTTATAACGCCATACTTCCGACCATATATAGGTGGGATCGAGCGCGCCATAGAAGAGCTCTCACATGCGCTCTTTAAAACTGGAACTGTCGCGAAAATAGGTGTGATAACTACTAAATACTCTTTTCCCAGGATTCCACATCCTGAATGGCCTGATCAGGAAATAACGTCTCGTAATATCTCAATATTTCGGCTTAAAGGTTATCCCAGACGCGCATTACCAATATATTCATGCCCATTGGTGTGGTTTTCACCGTTTAAGATAAAACAATATCTTGATACGTTTGAACCTGACGTAATACATTTTGTTGGTGATGGATGGTTCTGGGGACACTTCTGGACCTGGTTTTACTTTAGAAAGAGATCCAGATTTATATTCACACCTTCCTACCATCCGCTACCACTACGCAAATCATGGCTTAAAGTCATCAATTCTATCCTCAGCAGATTAGTAGACAAAGTCGTTCCTCTGACTAACACAGAGAGAGCACACTTACAAAAAGATTATCATGTGCCTCTTAGCAAACAACAAGTCATTGGTTGGGGAGCAAGCTCTCTCTCTCGTTCCACTAACCAACCGGATGATAGATTACTCAAAATAGTTTCAGTAGGTCGCTTAGGAAAACACAAGGGACAGAAATGGTTATTGGACGTCTACCGTAAGGCTATTCCTTCCTTCAACCAACCGACAAATTTGATACTAGTAGGAGGGGACGAAGGACAGAGGCATATACTGGAGAAAATTGTTGTTCAGAATAATATTATTGACCAGGTAACATTTACAGGAGAATTAGAAGACGCTGAATTATCCGAAGTATATTCTTCTAGCGACATATTTGCCTTATTTTCTCAGTATGAGGCTTTTGGACTGGTCTTCTTAGAAGCGATGCTCAACAAACTACCCGTGTTAACACACGATGTTGGAAGCATTAGGGATATCTTAAAATCGGGGGCAATTATCGCACCTGCTTACGATGAGACGTCGGCTGTAACATCGTTAATAAATTTAGTTAATGATAAGAACTACAGAGTTGCACTTGGGCAACAAGCATACAACTACTCCAGATCTAATTTCTCATGGTCATCAGTTGCTTCTGAGTACCTATCCATATATAAATCCTAATGTATATCTATAAACACAAAAGGTACTGACTTGGATATGAACCCCAGCTATAACCGGTTATACAATGACCTAAGCTATATATGGCCTATAATTAGTCCTCCTCACGAATATTCAGTTGAAGCCTGGCACATCACAGAAATTATCCGCCAGAACATCGGTCACACAGGTAATTCACTTTTAGAACTGGGATGTGGAGGAGGCCATATACTCTCCCATCTTACAAACAACTTCACCTGTACAGCCGTTGATATATCTGAGTCCATGATAAAGCTCTCTCAAGAGTTAAACCCCAGCGTTCCACATCACATCGGAGACATGCGGTCGGTAGTATTAAACCAGAGTTTCGATGCGATATTGATCCACGACGCTATAAACTACATGCTATCTGAATCGGATTTAACATTAGCCTTTACGACAGCGAAAAAACATTTAAACCCCTCAGGTGTTCTGATATTAGCTCCCGACTGGTTCTCAGATACCTTTAACCCTCCCGTCACAATGCACTGGACAAAGACTACTGACGACGGTCACATCACTTTTATAGAATATCTTGACGATTCAGATAAGACCGATACAACCATAGAATCTCTCTTCCTCTACATCATCAACAAATCTGGAGATATCCAAATGCATCAGGACAACCATATTACCGGTGTATTCCCTCAGCAAACATGGCTAACCTTATTGAAGCGTATTGGATTTAGCCCCGAGATACATAATTTTCCCAGTTACGAAGGCGGCTTCGGCGGCAATTTAATCATTGCAAAAGCACTGTGACCAAAACTGGCTAAGTAAAAAGAAAAGACCTCTCTATGAGAGGTCTTTTCTTTTTACTTAGCTGATTATAACCACCTATATCAGTATAAGTGGCATGCGGTTACGTGTCCTTCACCTTGATCCACTAGTTCAGGATCATCTACTGAACACTTATCCATTACAAACGGACATCTCGGATGGAAGCTACAGCCTTCAGGCGGGTTCAATGGTGACGGCACCTCGCCTTCTAGCACGAAATCTTCTCTTTGGGAATCTGGATGCGCTGGTAAAGAAGCAGATATTAAAGCTTTAGTATATGGATGGAGTGGGTTAGTGAAGACATCTTTAGTACGTCCTTCTTCAACCATCTTTCCAAGATACATTACGCCAACATGATGACTCATATACCGCACCGTGGCCAACTGATGCGCAATAAGCAGATAACTAACACCGTATTGATCTTGCAACTGCTTCAGAAGATTCATTATTTGGGCTCTGATAGATACATCCAGAGCGGAAACAGGCTCATCAAGTACTATCACTTTTGGTTGCAGCGATAGAGCTCTCGCTATAGCTATTCTTTGTCTTTGCCCACCACTAAATTCGTGAGGGTAATAATCCGCCTGAAAACTATGCAGGCCAACATCATTCAATAACTGCTCTGTGCGCTCTCTAATTTCGCCTTTTGGAACCTCCTTATTAGCCAGAAGAGGTTCCATGATTATAGATCCTACTTTCATTCGTGGATTTAACGAGCTCCAAGGATCTTGGAATACTGCCTGGATAGAAGCACGATACTCTTTACGTTGTTCTCTGGTAAAAGTATCCATATCATTACCATTAAACCTAATCATACCACCTGTCGGTTTTTCGACCTGTAGCACCATTTTCGCGGTAGTAGTTTTACCACAACCAGATTCACCGACTAGACTATACGTCTCACCCTCGTTTATCTTAAACGAAACTCCATCGACGGCTTTAACTTGCCCTACCACTTTTTTTAGGATCGCTCCAGATGTTACAGGGAAATATTTCTGGGTCTCTTGAAGTTCTATTATTGTGTTTGCAGTAGCCATACTAATTCTCCGCTAATTTCCAGCATGTGGCAGTGTGTCTCGCAGAAGAGTCTCCAACCTGAATTATGTCAGGAAACTCTGACAAGCATTTTTCAAATGCATATGGACAGCGTGGCGCAAAAGTACACCCCGCTGGAAGATTGTCTAATGCGGGGGGCTGACCCTCAATTGCATAAAGCATGTCCACATCTTCTTCAACATTCGGCACTGATTTCATCAGCGCTTCTGTGTATGGATGCGCAGGGTTATTAAACAGGTCTCTCACATCGGCTATCTCGGCCACCTTGCCAGCATACATGACAGCCACTTGATCGCACATTTTTGCAACCACACCCATATCGTGAGTGATAAATATAATAGCCATGCCAGTATCACGCTGTAATTCTTTCAATAATGCCAGATATTGGTATTGGATGGTCGCGTCTAGTGAAGTTGTAGCCTCATCTGCTATTAGAACCTGGGGGGTTCCTGCTATGGCTATAGCGCCCACAACACGCTGCCTCATACCTCCGCTCATCTGGTGAGGATAGTTATCTATACGACTCTCTGGAGCAGCTATCTTAACTTTATGCAGCAATTCAATAGCTCGCTCTTTTAAGGTCTCGCCCGTCTGTGACAGGCTCTGCTTCACGGTTTCTATGACTTGGTTACCGACACTAAAGACTGGGTTTAACGACGTCATCGGATCCTGCAGGATCATGCATATATCGCGACCCCTAATCTGCTGCAATTCTGATTGAGACTTTTTGACTAGATCATCGCCGTTGAATAATATTTCACCTTCTACTATTTTCCCAGCTGGTTGAGGTACTAGCCCCATAATCGATAAGGCAGTCATACTCTTACCCGAGCCAGATTCTCCAACTATTCCCAGAGTCTCCCCTGCATTTAAGGTGAAGTTGACACCATCTACAGCCTTCACAATACCAGACCTAGTAAAAAAATGAGTCTTGAGATTATTTACTTGCAAAACTGGAGCTTGTGCCACTATATCGGCCCTCCGTAATCTAAATTCCGAGTTTACTAATACCCTAAGTTCTGCGTAGCTTCGGATCCAGTGTATCCCTCAGCCAGTCGCCGAACAGGTTCATACAAATAACTACGATGGTAATACACAGACCTGGTAAGAGGGACAACCACCATAGGTCGACCAAATTATCCCTGCCTTCGGATACCATTATGCCCCACGCGGAAGTCCCTGGAGGAACACCAACGCCCAAGAAGCTCAATGATGCTTCAAGCAAGATAGTCTGGCCTACTAGCAAACTAACTATGATTAGAACCGTGTTTACAACGTTAGGGAATATATGCCTGTACATGATTACGTGTGGGCGTACGCCCGCCACAACAGCCATCACTACAAAATCACGTTCTTTCAGAGTTAAAACCTCTCCTCGAATCTGCCGAGCGAATCTGGCCCAGACAGTCGCCATGATTGCAATGATAACGTTTTGTATACCAGCGCCCCCTTGAATAGCCACGATGATCAACGCCAACAATATAGTTGGGAATCCCATGACAGCATCGCAACATCTCATTATGAATGCATCTGTCTTACCACCGAAATATCCAGATGCAATTCCTATGGCTGTTCCTACGATCGCGCCAAATGCTAATGATACCAAGCTAATAAAAGCCGATATACGTGCCCCGTATACAAGCCTACTCAGCATATCGCGACCTAACCGATCTACACCCAATATATTTTCTGCTGATTCAAAAGGCCCTAGCTTCGCGACCCCTTTGAGTACATCCAAATCTTTCGGGTCATGCGGAGCTACAAAGGGAGCAAAGAGTGCACATACGACCAGGATAACAAGCACAGCGATCGGGAACCAAGGCATTTTTAGTTCCTTGGATTTCTTTCGCATATCTGAGACTTTAGCCCCAAATGACTTTTTCTCGTTTAATACCGCTTCTGCGTCGACCGTGGCCATTGGCTATCCTCCGAATCTTTTTCCCTTTTGTTACTCAAATGTTTTTACGTGTTTTAGTTAGCCGTATCGAATTCTCGGATCGACATACGCATACAGCAAATCAACGATTGTTGATAGAACTATATATAGAAGCCCGGACGTTAGTACAGTAGCTAAGATGACATTTACATCTCTTTCTCTGATACCACCGAGCATGAGCAATCCAATCCCAGGCCAGGCGAAAACAACTTCGACTACTATTGATCCATTTAAGAGACCCGCGAAGCTGACACCACCAAATGTTAACACCGGTATAATTGCATTCTTAAGAGCGTGCTTGTATATAACGACTCTTTCGTTCAAACCTTTAATTCTTGCAAATTTGACGAATTCACTATCCAGAACCTCTAACATACTGGACCTGGTTAGACGCATGAATCCAGCCATTATAAACAAGGATATTGAGAAAGCCGGCAGGATATAATGGTCTAGTCCACCTTTCCCAAATGCTGGTAACAGCTGCCACTGGGCCGCAAATAGCATGATTAGCATAATAGCTACCCAGAATTGCGGTGCAGACATACCTACAATCGCAAACATCTTACAAAGGCGATCTATATAGGAGTTGCGATACAGCGCTGCAATTATACCCAGAGGTATGCCCATGGCCATGGCTACCAGTAAACCAGCTCCGGCTAGCTGAAGGGTTGCGGGGACTCGCTCTAGCAACATATCCCATACTGGACGCCGTTTTGTTCCAGAATCCCCAAGATCTCCTCTAACAGCTTTCCCTGCCCATGCTAAATATCTCTGATATGCAGGCTTATTCAGTCCCAGTTTTTCTCTAAGCTCTTCTAACTCTTCCTGAGTAGTGTCAGCCGTTGAGAGCACCAATGCTAGATCGCCAGTCTGTTCAGCCCCGAAAAATACAACTACGCTTAGCACTAACAAAGTGAAGAATGATTGTACTATCCTAATGAATAAAAACCGCTGCATTTATATCCCCCTAAACGCTGAACAATACTATACTAGATTCACATTTCATATCTGCTACTTAGAATCACAATTATGCTAAGCGGCGGATATACTTAATTACTTAAATTATATGTCTTACAATACCGGAATACCAATTACGAAAACATACATTCCGCCCACAAGCGGAATTCCGGAAATGTAGCATGAACATACCTTCATGTCAACATACAATCCTGCATTGATTCGACAAGCCGTGCCTACAGAAATATTGATCTCTCATTATCATCTAAATAATAGATAATGAGAGTGAATTAAAGCATCTTAAAAGGAGTTTTTTGTTACGTTTTAACTTTCTAAACATCCGTAACCAAGTAGCTTATTTACCAGTAATTTCATGGGCTTTCTACGATTTCGCAAACACGATATTCGCAATGAATATATTAAGCCTATATTTTGTCCTATGGGTTACTGAGGATAAGTCTGGCACTCAACTTACTTTCAGCTTATTTCTCTCTGGTTCAATGTTAGCTGCCGAAATTACGGCACCGTTCTATGGGGCTATAACAGATATGGTTGGCAAACGTGTGTTTCTATTGGGTACAGGAGTGATATTGTGCGTTATATCCACTTCATTGATTGGCACACTGGGAGGAGTTACGGCAGGGCTAATCTTCTTTGCTATAGCAAATTACTCTTATCAATCATCTAATATATTTTATGACGCGCTTCTGCGCACCGTAAGCAACCCTCGCAACAGAGGAAGAATATCTGGTTTTGGCGTCTCACTTGGTTACATAGGTACGATAACGGGAATTTTGATGGTATCTCCCTTTGTAGAAGAGTGGGGCAGACAAGCAGCTTTCATACCAACAGCATTTCTTTTTCTCCTATTCTCTTTACCATGCCTTTTGTTTGTAAAAGATGAAAAGCTTTCGAGTTCCATCAATATAGATATTTGTCGTAGAGCTTATATGGAGCTATACCATCTTGTCAGTCAGAAAAAAGTAAATAAAGCAACTGTCCGATTCATTATCGCCAGGTTTTTTTATCTTGATGCTATTAATACTTTAATAGTTTTTATGGCTGTATTTGTCAGCCAAGTACTCAAATACTCTAACCAACAAATAGAAATGTTACTGATTGTTTCAACGACATGCGCCATATTCGGTGCACTGATATACGGAAGGATTTCGGATAAAATCGGGCCGAAGAAGACTTTATTAATAATTTTGTCGCAATGGTTCATCGTATTTTCTGCAGCTGCAGTGACGACCAATCCATTACACTTCTGGGTTATAGGATCTTTAGCTGGCATCTCTCTCGGAGCATTGTGGGCTTCTGACAGAGCGTTATTACTGCGGATATCTCCAGTTGATCAAATTGGAACATATTTTGGATTCTACCAATTGGTTGGCCGATTCTCATCCGTCATTGGTCCTATTTTATGGGGGATAACAACCGATGCGTTCATAGATCTGGGGGAAATGCGTTTTCGAATAGCTACCGCTATTCTGATTGTTCCATTAATTATCGGATTTGCCATGTTGATGCGAACTGCAGACAGACCTCAATGTATTAGCACTAGAACGCTATAGTAAACATACCCCATCCACATGCGAGTAATCGTTGACGTGCATACGGACCGGAATTACACTGCGCGAATAATTTGACAAGCTGAGGTGAACCCATGGCAGATAATAATATGCAAAGACAATTGCCGCTTCAAGGACTAAGAGTTCTTGATGCTACTCATATAGTAGCGGGTCCATTTTGCTCCCTAATACTAGCTGACATGGGAGCCGAGGTAATAAAGATAGAACGCCCTTTATCGGGAGATTTAGTGCGAGGTCGTGGACCATTTATAAAGAATGACCACGGCGACCAGGTAAGCTCCAGATATCTTGGAATAAATCGCAACAAAAAAAGCGTGACCTTAGATCTACGGAATCCAAAATGTAAAGAAGCATTTGAAAATTTAATAAAAACCTCAGATATATTGATAGACAATTGGGGTCCAGGGGCCTTCGAACGGCTTGGCTTAGGATATAAACACCTTAACCAAATAAATCCTAGGCTGATCTACGCGAGTATAACCGGATACGGAGATGAAGAGACTAGACGTGGCCCGTATTCTTCATGGCCTGCAAACAATTTAAGCATACAAGGAATGTCTGGATGGATGGAAATGACCGGAGATCCAGACGGAGCACCACAAAGTGTAGGAGATAATGTGGGAGATTCAGTACCTGGAGTATGGACAGCACTAGGAATAATGATGGCACTAGAGTCTAGAAATAAAACTGGACTGGGTCAGCTCGTCGACATGTCCATGTACGATTGCATGGTGTCTCACATAGTTAGCAACATGAATTCTTATCAAGCCACAAAAACCAATCCTGGAAGGTCTCGCGCCCGCCTTGTGTCTGCTGGAATGCCATTCAAAGCCAAAGATGGCTATGTTGTAATGGCTGGGGCACGGTCTGAAGAGAGATTACGTGCAATGTGGGAGATGATAGGAAGAGATGACCTAGCAACCAACCCTGAATATACAGGTCACAATCCTGATGGAGATTTCTATTTTCACAATGTTATACCCGCGATTGAAGAATGGTCTCAAAAGCTACCAAAATGGGAAGTAGCCGCCAAACTCACAGAGATTGGATTCTCAATGGGAGTGGCCCAGACTGTTTCAGATCTAGCAGATTGCGAACACCTGAGGGCACGACATATGTTTGTAGAAACGGACGACAGTATCGGCGGCAAGTTCACCTCTCTCAGAACACCAATTTGGCTGACTGAATGCGAGGACATAGACAACCGTACTCCTCCGATATTAGGCCAAAACAACCGAGAGATCTTAACTAGCCTAGGAGGTCTGACGACTTCCGAATTAGATTTTCTGGAAAGTGAAGGAGCCGTGTAGTATCAACTCCATTCTGTATCGTTCAATTACTTCCATGAACTAGGGGACGATGCTAACCCATCGAACCCTAGTTCATTACAGATCTCAACATATTCTGATCTATTAGCACCTATCCACTTAATATCGTCTATAGACTCTACTATTGGGACGTCTACTCGAAGCGTAGCAAGGTCGCGATACAAGAATGCATCGGTTTTATGGGCTACCAAATTTTCTGCAACAGTTTTTGCACCCCTTACTTCTACATCCCAAAGTAAGTGGGACTCTGGTATTTCCTCTATATGTTCATATCTACTTAGGACAGTTGAGGCCGTTTTAGAACCCCACTTAGGTATTCCAGGTATCCCGTCAGCAGCGTCTCCCACTAAAGCAAGGTAATCAGGGATGCTACTTGGTAACACCCCAAATTTTGTCTTCACACCTTGTTCATCTATCGTAGTACGACGTCGCCTATCAAGAAGAATAACCCTAGTTCCTACCACCATCTGCGCCAAATCTTTATCAGGAGAACATATTATTATTTGATCTACATCCGATTCGTCTCTCCACCTCTGAACAGCACTCGCTAGAGCGTCATCTGCCTCAAACTCCGTCATTGGCCACACCACTACACCCAAAGCTTTAGCAGCCCGCTCTGCTAACGGGAATTGATTCTTAATATCCTCCGGCATCCCATCAGAGGTTTTATACCCGGAAAACATCTCATTACGGAATGACTCGACAACACTATCAAAAGCACATCCAATGTGGGTGACGTCCTCCTGCCTTAGAAGGCTCAATAGGGTTTGGACTAATCCTCTAACAGCTCCAACTTCTACTCCGTCTGGAGATAACGAACCGGGAACTCCATAGTAAGCACGAAATAACTCGTAAGTACCATCGACCAAATGGACTTTCATATAGACTAAAGCCCTTCCAAAACACGGACAATACGCTGTGCTCCTTCTAGAACTCTCTCAGCAGGCGACCTCATCAGTGCAATCCTAAAATGGTTCTCGCCCGACAATCCAAATCCAACCCCTGGAGTTACAACTACTCCTTCCTCGTCCACAAACAATTCAGATAATGCGGTTGACGACATAGGTGAGTCATACCTAGGGAACATAAATGTCGCTCCCTGAGGAAGTGGGCAGGTTACTCCGGAAACAGAATTTAGCAATCTAGCTACTTCGGTACGTAGCATGTCACACTCGTCTCTCCACATAGGTATATGATCTTGAGGTCCTTGTAATGCTTGAGTTCCTGCAACCTGTATAAACGGAGATACGAAACTTGCAGTATGTTCATGCATGCTTATAAGAGGCTTTATTAATTCACTGGGCCCTACTATACAGCCCAGTCTCCAACCAGCCATAGCATATGCCTTGGTAAAGGTATAACTGGTAAGAGTTCTATTCCACATACCAGGCAATGATGCCAACGTTATATGTGCATTATTATCGTAAATAAAATATTCGTATGTCTCATCGCATAACGCCAACAGATCATCCTCTTGGCACACCCTGGCAACATCTTCTAATTCCTGTTTGGTGTAAACCCTACCTGTCGGATTATTGGGATTGTTTATTACAATCATTTTAGACTTATCAGTAACACTGCTCTTCAACTGATCGTAAGTGATCATATATTCTTCTTCTTCACTAAGCGCAACGGTAATCGCATTCCCCTCTGACAATTCCACTTGCTGCCTGAAACTAACCCAAGTCGGTTCTATGATTAGCACATCGTCTCCTCGACCTACGAATGCATTTATCGATTCATAGAGACCCATTTTACTGCCTGGAGTAACTATCACTTCTGTATCGGAATCAATATTGAGATTATTATAAGCATGAAGTTTATCTGCCATAGCTTTTTTGAATTCGGGAATGCCACTCGAAGAACTGATATTGGTAAGGCCTGATTCCAAAGCCGCTACACCAGCCTTAATTATATGATCAGGAGTGACGTGATGAGGACTAGATTGACTCAAGTCAATAATATCTTTCCCTAGTCTAGCCTGTTGACGAGCTTTTTCTCCTGCTGCCAAAGTGGCAGGAGGCTGGACTCTAGTTATACGCGAAGCTGGTTCTATTGACATATAAGTACTCCCATACAGAAATTAACTGGAGTCTATCATAATTTTTCGGGTGCGATTGCTAGTAATAATATTTAGTGGCACAATCATCGATAATTCTTAGACTCTCAAAAGGCATCTGATCCAGATAACTAGCGACAAAGTATGTTGTACGAGGAGTAGAAAATGGTAACTCAATCACCGGAAATAAAAAACATGCGGCTAATATCACACCATGATCTGAATGGATTCGGAAACATCGGCGAAGGGATGCATATACACACCACTCGAGACGGAAGAAGAATTTTATATCTAGCGCACGAAAGTTCCCCCAAAGACATAACCAGCGTTGATGTAACTGACATTTCAAATCCTAAAATAATATCTCAAACTGACCTACCATATGCTCATTTGCGCTCGAATTCTTTATCAATTGTGGGGGATACCATGCTAGTGGCTTACCAAAGCCTGGAACCTGGACAGCCTGGGACAGGCATGGGCGTATACGACATAGGCAATTCTGAAGAACCCCGTCAGATAGGTTTTCTTGACACATCTGGGCCTTATTCGAGAGGTTGTCATTGTCTCTGGTGGGTAGATGGTAACTATGCGCATCTATCTACCGGCGCAAAAGATTTTAAACCAAACGATCAAAAAGATGATCAATTCTATATGATCGTAGATGTGAGCAATCCTGAGAATCCCGTTGAAGCCGGGAGATGGTGGATGCCAGGTACCATGGAAGGTGACGGGCATAATCCCGTAGACCGTCATCCTGATTTCGACTCTGGGCACCGATTGCACAACGCAAACGTATACCCGACAAGGCCAGACAGGGCATATTGCGCGTATATGGACTCCGGAACAATAATTGTAGATGTGTCAGATGTATCTAAACCTAGCATGATTAGCCAATTCAATTTCGCTCCTCCATTTCCAGGATTTACACATACCGTTCTACCATTATTTTCCCGCGAATTAATGGTAGTAACTCAAGAATCCGTACGTAACAATGGAGAAGACTATCCAAAGCTGATTTGGATGGTTGATATGCGGGATGAGGCTAATCCTGTGATTATTAGCACATTCCCCATGCCAGAGCCCGGTCTATTTACCTCAAGACCAGGGAGATTTGGAGCTCACAATGTACACGAGAATCAACCTGCCGCAACCAGCATGCAAGACGAAACATTGATATACGGGACTTTTTTCAATGCAGGGGTCAGAGTGTTTGACACTAGCAATCCTTTCCAGCCAGAAGAGATAGCATATTTTGTACCAGAGAAGTTAGACAACGCAGGATCTGTAGGAATAAATGACGTATACGTAGATGAAAATGGAATCATGTATGCAGTAGACAGAGTTAAGGGTGGTTTGTACATCCTTGAATTGACTGCTTAACAGGTCTCAACGAAGAAAGGGAACAAATCTTGAGAAAACCCGTTCCCTTTCTTTTACCAGGAAGAGATTGACACTCTAACTCACCGATTAACCTGCCAGTGATCCCATCGGATCCCATGGAGGCAAAGTAATTGGATCGTCATCCCAGGCATCCAATATGTCTTGAGGCAAATAGCTTTTAGGTGCAGATATCTCAAACATATACTCAGCGAACCATGAATCATTCATTAGGCAAAAACCTTTGTCGCCAACCTTATCATTCCAACTGTTTTCAACTCTCCATCTACGTGGTTTACCATCAACTAGATCAACTCCAGTAAACAACATGGCATGTGTCATACGCGTTTGATGATATTCTAGCCGTTCTGCCTTATCCATAGAAAATTCAGTCTCATATACGCCGGGATAATCAAACAATTCGGCGTCCCATATCCCAAGATCGCGGTGCATTTGCTTTCCAGTATCACATCCCATCCATACGGGTTTTCCATCCTGAATCATTCTGATAGCAATATCTTTCATAACATCTATGCTGATATTGATGTATTTAATTTGAGGTCCATCAACTACATTACCAAGATATTGTATCGTGAAAGTTTTTCCGGTCGGGCTAGATGTTCTCGGATCATGAACTAGACAAACATAATCGTCCATTGGAGTCACAATATATTTTTGGGCAAAATCAATAGGGGTCATATCCCCATCTCTTTGGAATCCCCCATCTTTATCACGCCATTGCCAAAAGAACTGGTCAGGAGGACTACCCAAATGAATAGCCAAGATCTGATACATTGCACTCAAAGTATCTTTTTTAGAAGTCCTCATCTCTTCTAAACCTGACTCTTGCGCATACAAATCCCGGATCTTCTTAGCGCCCTGACGATACTGATAGTTCAACATAGAGTTCATACGCATTGAATTGCTAGAGCTCTCAGTTTCCGGCATAACAGTTTTAGGGACAACACCGTGTTTTTTCACCAAACTTACAAACATATCCCACTGCCCACCGTCTTCGACTCCTCTTTGCAACAGCCATGATACCGTCCGATCATCGATAGGTTTATCTGCTGTATCAATAATGGCCTCTAAAAGAAAATTAGCCCTTTCTATTTTGTCCCAAAACATCAGGTAATTCTGACTAAATTCAAATTCTTTTACATTCAATACATCTTTACTTTCGACCCTAAACATGTTCAGACCGGCGAACATCCAACACCGTCCAGATCGAGCTTGATTAGTTACGGACCAATCATCAAGAAGGTTGGAAAAGCTGTGGGCCGATTCAGTTACGATCCCCCTATTCAATGCAACTTCGTTAACATCTCTCTGTGTCACAACATTCTGCATGAGCGAACTGGTCTCACTAGTGTCGAATACATTCTTGAATTCTGCGATCTGCTCAACTGTTAGAGATCTGTCCACTATGTTCTCTGATGACATACACAACTCCTTGTCACAATTTCAACCATTAAAACACTGGTACAATGGCTTATTATATTACAGTACCGATTTAGGGTAAGGTAGTAACAAAATGAATCCCGTTTATCTAGATTACAACGCAACTACACCAATCGACCCAGTGGTCTCTGAAGCAATGTTGCCATTCATCACCCAACACTTCGGAAACCCATCAAGCGGTCATACATATGGAGTTACAACTAATCTAGCAGTCGAAAACGCCCGATCTCAAGTCGCCGACCTGATTGGTTGCAATAGTTCAGAAATAGTATTTACCAGCGGAGGAACTGAAGCCAATAATTACGCTATTAAGGGAATAACCGGAGCATATAAATCTAAGGGTTCTCATATCATCACATCAGGTATTGAACACCCAGCAATAACCGAAGTTTGCAAATACATGCAGACCAAAGGATGTACCACCACATACGTCCCAGTTGACCAGTACGGCCGAGTTGACCCAAATAAAGTTGAAGAAGCCATCACTGACGATACTGTTCTTATCACCATAATGCATGCAAACAACGAAGTCGGAACCATCCAACCAATCCAGGAAATATCAAAGATATCCCGTAGGCATGGAATATTTCTCCATTCTGATTGCGCGCAATCTATAGGGAAAATTCCTGTTGAGGTTGACGAGTTGGGAGTAGATCTACTCAGTATTGCTGGACACAAGCTATACGCCCCTAAAGGCGTAGGAGCTTTGTACGTCAGAAGCGGAGTTCAGCTTGAGAAAATTATGCATGGTGCAAACCATGAGAGCGGCTTACGCGCCGGCACTGAAAATGTAATATTGATCGTCGGACTCGGAGAGGCTTGCAGACTTATAAGGGACCATTTGTCTGAATATATTGATAATATGCAAACTATGCGAGACCTATTAGAAGTTGGCTTAACCGGAGATAATATCGACAGCCGTATAAATGGCCATCCTATCCTACGGCTCCCGAACACCCTTAGTATCGGATTTAAGGGCGTCGCAGCAGACCAACTATTACTAGATCTCGATTCTGTAGCATCGTCCGCTGGAGCGGCCTGCCATACCGATAATGTTGAAATATCTCAAGTACTGGAAGCCATGAAAGTACCCCTTGAATATGCAGCTGGCACAATACGATTATCAGTCGGTAGGTACACCACTCAACAAGAAGTCTCCCATGCAGTTAAAGAAATAACAGACTGGGTATTAAATAAGCAATCCATGCAGATTGAAGGAGCATACTAATATGGGTAGATTAGAAGGCAAAGTAATATTAATCAGCGGCGGGGCAAAGGGACAAGGAGCCACAGAATCAATCATGTTCGCTGGCGAAGGAGCCAAAATAATTATTGGCGACATTCTAGATGACGAAGGCCTAAAAATAGAATCACAGATAAGAGAACTGGGAGGAGACGCAACTTTTGTGCATCTGGACGTCACACAGGAGTCCGACTGGGATAATGCTGTTAAGACTGCGATTAGCTCATACGGAGGGCTAAATGTACTAGTCAATAATGCAGGTATATTAATAAGAAAAAGCATTGAAGACACCACAGTCGAAGATTGGGATAGGATAATGTCCATTAATGCAAAAGGTGTTTTCCTGGGTACAAAAGCGGCTATCCCAGCTCTAAGGGAAGCCGGAGGTGGATCTATAATAAATATTTCATCAACCGCGGGATTGGTGAGTAGTTCAAGTGGTTCTGCCAGCTATACAGCGACCAAAGGCGCGGTCAGACTGTTCACTAAATCTACGGCGATACAATATGCTAAAGATGGCATCAGGTGCAACTCAGTACACCCCGGACCTATAGAAACCGATATGATACATCAATCCATAACTGACCCCGACGCAATGGCGTTAAGAATGGAAAAACTGCCTATGGGAAGGTTAGGAAAGCCTGAGGAAGTCGCCAACGGAGTTTTATATCTTGCCTCAGATGAATCATCATTTGTTACTGGCTCGGAATTAGTAATAGATGGCGGGAGTACCGCGCAATAAAAAACTGAGTGGAAAAATACTTTATTTAACGTTGATATTAACGCAGATTAACCCTAGAGGTAGCCAGAACTTCAGGATTAACTAGGAATTCTGGCATCTGTCCCAGAAGGACATTCTTCGTCGCCTGAGCTGTTCGCACTTCCAGTTCATTCACTGACTCGTTAGATAAGAAGGCTACATGGGGCGTAACTATCACGTTAGCCAGTTCAAACAACGGATTATCGGCCCTAGGTTCTGTATCTTCCATAACATCTAGACCTGCACCGGCGATGGCTCCCGACAACAAAGCCTGATAAAGTGCCATTTCATCAACTATCGGGCCTCTAGCACAATTTACCAAATAACAGGTCGGTTTCATTCTGGACAACTCATTTTTGCCGATTAATCCTCTGGTATTATCGTTTAAGGGAGTGTGAACACTTATATAGTCACCCTGCTCCAACAAATCCTCTAAGCTAGTAATCGAGATGTTCTCCATGGCGGCGGTGTTCCCTGATATGCAAGGATCATAACCAAGTACATTTATACCTAAGGCTTGTGCTTTGCCGGCTACTGCCAGGCCAATCCTACCTAGACCAATCACACCAAGGTTCTTTCCCCTTAATCGTCTCAATGGAACAGGGGAGACAGAACCGCCCCAATCTCCCATTTTTGCAACCTTATCGTAGAAAACAATTTGACGATTCCAGGTAAGTAACAAAGCCATTACATGGTCAGAAACTTCATCAACGCAGTAATCAGGGACATAGGTTACGGGTATGCCTTGTTCAGTCGCTGTAGAAACCGCTATGTTATCTACACCCACCCCATATCTACTAATAACCATACAGTTCTTAGCTGCCTTCACTACATTAGCAGTCACTTGGGCAAAACAAGTCATAATCGCATCAACGTCAGCAGCCAATTCTATCAATGTGGATTCGTTCGGGTCTGGTGCCTCTATAATAGTGGCACCAATGCTTGAAAGGACCTCTCTCTCCGGGTCAGTAGAGGGCCATACATAGTCAGTAACCAAAACCTTGTAATTCTTACGAGTCACCATAATCCATCTCACATCACTGTTATCTATTTTTACGACAAATACTGTCCAAATGTTTTCCTACCATTATATTTCGCTTCCGACCCCAATTGATCCTCAATTCTCAACAACTGATTATATTTTGCTAGTCGTTCTGATCTCGTCAAGGAGCCTATTTTAATTTGCCCGGCTCCCGTAGCTACCGCGAGATCTGCAATAGTAGTGTCTTCAGTTTCACCTGACCTGGCAGATATCACAGTAGCTAGTCCTTCTCTCTTAGCAAGGGCTATAACCTCTAAGGTTTCAGAGACAGTCCCAATTTGATTCAACTTAACTAACACTGCATTAGCAGTGGATTCTTCAACTCCTTTATTTATACGATTAACGTTGGTAGTAAAGAGATCATCTCCTATAATCTGAATACCTTTACCAATCTTCTCTGTAATTTTTCTCCAACCTTCCCAGTCGTCTTCATACAAAGGATCTTCAATGGACAATATCGGATATGAACTGGTCCATTGAACTTGCATATCTATCATTTGTTGCGCCGTCACTCGCCTGTTTTCACAGTGCAACACGTATGACATATCGTCGTAGAATTCATTAGCAGCGACATCTAATCCGATAGCGACATCTTTGTCTAGGCCACTTTCATGACCAGACAATGTGAAAGCATCTACCATTAGTTCCAACGCTTCCTCATTAGAGCTCAGAGTTGGCCCCAGCCCCCCTTCATCCGCTACTCCATTAGGAGCTTTTCCACGTTGCACTAACAGTGCCCACATTGCTCTTCTGACGTCAGAACACCAAATCAAAGCTTCTTTGTAGGAACAGGCACCAATCGGAATTACCAAAAAGTCTTGTAGATCAACACTCCAGTTTCCATGTTGACCGCCGCTAATGATATTAACCATCGGCACTGGCAGTTCGTTGCCTGACATACCGCCCAAGCAACGATACAATGGGAGTCCCAAAGTATTTGCCAATGCGTGAGCTGAAGCCATAGAGATTCCTAACCGAGAATTTGCTCCCAGTCCAGACTTATCTCTAGTCCCGTCAATATTGATCAGAAACTGGTCCACAGCATTCTGGTCTGCCGCATCTATCCCACCCGTAACTAATTGAGGTGCAATAACTTCATTAACATTTGCTACAGCCCTCAAAACTCCCTTTCCCCCATAACGACTATTATCATTATCTCGGAGTTCTAAGGCCTCGTGAGTACCTGTTGAAGCGCCCGAAGCAACTATAGAACGACCAAACCCTCCCCCTTCCAGTGTAACCTCCACCTCTACAGTTGGATTTCCTCGTGAATCCAAAACCTCTCTAGCATGAATGGAAGATATCTTAGTATTAGCTTTCAATTTGCAAACTCCAATACATACTTATTGAGAAATCAAATTCATAACGCTGAGTATATCGGAACATTTTCCAGATATAATTTCTTTTGCGATAAACCTAACCCTACCTTGTACATTCGGGTCCACTATGTATTCCACTGGCGACTTTCCGTCGATTCTGGCTAGCATCAAGCAACCCAGATGAATTAGTAGCTCTTTACAATCCTCATTGGAATACTTACTGAGTAAAGGGTTACCTTGTACGAATTGACCATATTCGTGCAGATATTCTGACACAGCCTGAAAGTATACATCCCGACTTAACGAATCATGTATGCTTTTTAAGAACAAATGATTTAGCATAAACGCTAAATCAAATACGGGATGACCATAATGAGCTACCTCAAAGTCTAATAGAATCAAATTCCCTTGATGGACAATAAAATTCTTAGGACTATAATCTCCGTGCACTAACACTGATTTATTTGAAAGTAGTTCTCGGGCGTGATCAGAGATAATATCAGCTACATCTTCATGTTTGGACGCAGTAAAATAATAATAAGGATCCAATCTCAACTGTACAAAAACCTTATCATCCGAAAAATTCACCCTTACTTTATCATTGCTAAAACTGAACAGATGCATCTCTCCCAGTATCCGACCTGCTTTACCTGCCAATACAGGTGACACATCGCCACTAAGAAGACTTTCTTTCCAATTAATCCCCGACTCTGGCGCGCAACCCATTACAAATAAATAATTATCTGGATCGTACCCTATCACTAACGGTATACTGCCGGACTTTATTACCGGTAACAAAAGGTCTATACACATTTTCTCATTGTGAATACGGTCTATGTCAGCTAACCATTCTTCGCCGACATTTAATCGTGGGAGAGATTGTTTTATAACAAAAGCACTGGTCTCACTAACAGCTTTCACCAATGTATTCGATACGCCCCATCCCAACATCTCGACCGATAAAACGTCTTCCGAAGCACATATACCTAGCCGCTCCAGAAAATCCTTAGCATTATCAGTAGTAAGTTCAGTACGTACAAACACTATTCTTCAATCGATATCACAATGCCAAATATTTACCAACGTTTACCATGCTTTACCAAGAACATCCATGATAGGCGTAGCGTCTGATATTGGCTTTGGATTGGTTGCCAAAGCCCTATCATGCAAAGTCGCAGCAGCAATATATTCTAGTCCATCTTTTGGTACGTCGACTTCCCTCAATGTTTCTGGCAGTTCCAGATCTCTACACAACTGCCAGACCTTATCAGCCGCAGCTAACCCCGCAGAGTCTTCGTCCATATTGTTAACATCTATCCCCATAGCTTCAGCTATTAGAACTTGTCTGTCTGCGCTAGCATCAAGATTAAATCTCATAGTATGTGGCAGTAAAATTGCATTTGCCTCTCCATGATTTACGTCGTACAACCCGCCTACATGATGAGCTATAGCAGTATTAATACCGAGCCCACCACCTACCGCCGACATCGCCAACATAGGCAAACACGCAGCAGTTTTAGTATGTAAAAGTACATTTACATCCCGGTCAATGCACGCCGGGAGATATTCCATTATCATCCTAATTGAATGTAATGCCAGTGCATCTCCGATTGGATTATGACTCGTAGAATAAACACTTTCTATAGCAATACGAAGCTGCCCGATAGCCGTGCCCAACATTATACGCATAGGAGTAGTAGTTAGTGCTTCGCCATCAACTATTACCACCTTCGGACGAGTCCCTCTCCCCGATAGTGAAATTTTTCTTCCGAGCTCCTTATCTGTAAAGCCACCGCCTCCCGCACTGAGTTCAGCTCCACCTAGTGTGGTAGGAACAGCGATTATCGGCACCGTTTTATCAGGCGTTTCTGGATGTATTATGCTATTTGGAGGCTCAAATTTAATAGCATAGTCATGAATATCGCCCCCTCCAGACCACACCATTGATATACCTTTAGCGGTATCACTAGTACTACCTCCCCCAACCGCGATAATGACATCAGGGTTGAGTTCTTTACAAACGCGCACCCCGTCCTCGACAGTATTTATAGGCGAATGAGGAGTAACACCTGAAAAAATACCCACGTATTTTTCTCCTAAGGAGTCCTGTACTCGTTGAACAACATTAGACTTTGACAATATTGTTGGGCCGCACACTATCAATGCCCTATTCACATGCATTTCGTCTAATGTTTCATTTATATCGGAAATTGTCTCGGCACCACAAATAATATCCTGACCAATATTCTTATAGTGATACTGCAATTGTGAATGGTTTGCCATAGATCCACTCCTTCGTATAAATCCTAACCTCTCGGTAGGCCTAAGCCTCTACTGGAAATAATATTCCTTTGTATCTCCGAGGTTCCTGCTGCGATAGTATCTGAAAAACTAGCGAACCAACATTCCTGTACACGTCCCTCCATAACCGATCTACCATCAGACGATGAAATAATTCCGTATGCACCCAATATATTCATACATGTTTCAGTAGCCTTGTGCACTGTCTCGCTACCGAAAACTTTACTGATTGAAGCTTCCCTATTTGGAATTAATCCCGAACTTTGCATGTAAGCAACATTGTATGCAATCAATCTAGCGGTTTCACATTCCACATACCTATCTGTTAGATCATTTTGCACCCACGGTATATCAATCAAACGCGAGTTGTTTATCATTGTTTCCGACGCATAGGCACGGGTGTCATCAAGCAATCGCCTGGCTCTGGCAGAGTAGTCTATTCCAGACCTCTCAAAATCCAATAGAGTTACGGCTACATACCATCCACGATTTTCATCGCCCACTATATTAGTCGCAGGGACTCTAACATCTTCAAACACTATCTGGTTAAATTCATGCTTACCAGCCATATTTACAATGGGTCTAACTTCTATACCAGGACTTTTCATATCTACTAAGAAAAAACTTATGCCACGATGCTTGGATGCGTCAGGATCAGTCCTAGCTAACAACATGATCCAATCTGCTCTGTGAGCCATAGATGTCCAAATCTTGGTACCATTAATTACAAATTCGTCACCATCTCTTATAGCCCGAGTAGACAGAGAAGCTAAATCCGATCCAGATTCTGGTTCACTATAGCCCTGACACCACTGTACTTCTCCATTAGCTACCTTAGGTAGATGCTCCAGTTTCTGCTCATCAGTACCATGAATCATCAAAGTAGCACCCATCATACGTACGCCAAAGTTATCTCTTCCAGGGACTCTATGATAAGACATGGATTCATTGAATATCGCAGAGCGGACGGCAGAAGTATGTTGCCCTCCGAATTCCTCGGGCCAGTGCATTGTAAGCCAGCCATTATTGGCAAGCTTTTGCCTCATGTCTAAAGTAATTCGCCAATTGTCATCACTGGTTATTGAATTAAAGTCATCCCAAACAGGGTTATATTCCTCATTAATGAACTGCGATAATTTTTGGTTAAATTCTTTGTCCTCGTTGCTGAACTCAAAATCCACGATATTATCTCCGGACATTCTCTTTCATAAAGACCAACGTATATTATCACTAACACCAGTATTCCTGTAGTCAGATAGTACAGTAGGTATCCTTTAATGCTATAATTCTGAATCCATTCTCTCCCATGTTTTAACGGAGCTTTTTAAATTGCAAAGCCATCTCAATTTTCCATTACCCCCACAAGAAAAATGGTTGGAATCTCCAGATATGCGATTACATTATTTGCAATGGCACGAGGAAGCCAAACCATTAATAGGTCTTCACGGTTTGGCTTCCTCTGCACACTGGTATAGCCGCCTATCCAACTATCTACAAGATTTTTCTCTAATCGCACCGGATCAGCGAGGCCACGGAAAATCTTATCAAGCTGATAAAGGTTATGATTGGAACACACTATCTGCCGATATAATAAATCTCCTAGACTACAACGACATTCAGAAAGTCCCTTTGATAGGACATTCATGGGGAGGGCACGTAGCTTCCAATATATCCGCACTTTATCCAGCCCGAGTGTCTCATTTGATCTTGGTTGATGGAGGCTTTCAGGACGGACACTTACTTCCTAATCCTAATTGGGAAAACTTTAAGTCAAGATATTCTCCCAGAAATGTTTCCGGAAAACGCACACAATTTATCGAAAGAATTCAGTATCAATTACGAGAATGCTGGGGAACTGATTTGGAAGAAACAGTACTCAGCATGGTCTATGAGGACGATTCCGGAGAGATAAAAGACATACTACACCCAGATAATCACGCACAAATATTACAAACTATGTGGAACACTCCTCCATCTGTTACATTACCTCAAGTCCAATGTCCAACTTTAATAGTCGCTGCTGGTCCTCAACCGGACCGAGCGAATACAGAGTTTGCACATTTACGAGAAATAATGGTATCGGCTGCGGAATCAATAATTTCTAATTGTAAGGTCATATGGATTCCAGATACTATTCACGATATCGGATACCATAAGCCAGACTTATTAGCTTCAATCATAGAAGAATTCATAGTAAGCAACTAGTAAGAATAGTTAAGTCGCGGGAATAATTATGCGATGCGCTCTGATTGTGTTACTACTTACCTTTTTAGCATGTAGTCCTCAGGGACCAGTCTCATTGACTGACGAACCATGCCGAACCACCCTATGCTGCACCACTTGTAAAGTAATAAATGTAGGTAAAACTATTGATGGCGATACCATTGATAGTAGCGAAGGACGCATCCGACTATTCGGAATTAATGCACCTGAGAGGGGCGAACGTTGTTACAAAGAAGCTAAAACGAAGCTACAAGAACTATCAGGTCAAAATATAAGAGTGGAGAGTGGACCTCGGCCTACAGATAATTTTCGAAGGCGCCTATATTATGCATATACGGAATCAGGGGAAAGCATTGACGAACATCTTATAGCGCAAGGGTTAGCAGAAGCTTGGCGAAAAGATGGCCAGCACAAGGACTACCTGATGAGCGTTCAACAACTCTCACAGCGTTCCAAACAAGGTTGCCTATGGAAATGATCTGGGCTAGTCGTTATCACCTGGAGATGAAACAGCATTACCAGGCTTTGATGACTCTGACTCCTTATTTAGCCCATAATTAATAGCGTAGAGTTTTGCATAAACACCGTTCTGAGATAATAAATCTTCGTGTCTTCCGACTTCAGCAATTTTTCCCTGATCTAAGACAACTATCTTGTCGGCATTCCTTATGGTCGATAGCCTATGTGCAATAACAATCGATGTCCGTCCCTCCAAGACCCGTTTGAGAGCTTCTTGAATGACCAACTCGGTATGTGTATCAATATTAGCTGTCGCTTCATCTAAAACTAATATCTTAGGATCAGCAACCACTGCTCGAGCAAAACTAACAAGTTGTCTTTGCCCTACGCTTAGATTAATTCCTCTTTCAGCTAGAATAGAGTCGTATCCATCTTCAAGAGCCATTATGAAGTCGTGGGCCCCGACTGCTTCAGCAGCTCGGATTACGTCATCATCAGACGCCTCTTCATGACTATATCGGATATTTTCTTTGACTGTTCCTGAGAACAGATAAGGCTCCTGTAGAACCATACTCATCTGTCCAACCAAAGAACTACGTTTCACACTTTTTATATCGTATCCATCGATAGAAATGCTCCCACCGGTAACATCAGCAAATCTGTGGACTAATGTCACAAAAGTACTTTTACCCGCTCCCGTAGACCCTACTAACGCAACATTTTCACCTGAGTTGATTTTTAAACTAACGTCTTTTATAACTTCAACGCCAGGCACGTAATGGAAATCTACATTTTTAAATTCTATGTCTCCCTTTAAAGGAGGCATATCAGAAGCATCATCCGCATCCTTAACTTCAGGTTCTACATCTAATAACTCAAATATTCTAACTCCAGCAGACATAGCCCTTTGTAGTTGACTGTACTGCATTGTCAATTGACGAATCGGTTCAAAAAATCTTTGAATCCATAATGCAAAGGCTACCAATACACCCCATTCAACTTCTCCTCTTTGCAAAAGCAGGCCACCGACAAAAATGATTCCGAATCCCATTCCGATGCCAGTCAAAAATTCCACAGTGGGTTGAAGTCCGCCTGAGAAACGACTTGCTTCTAAATTCGCGTCAAGGTGTTCTTGATTAAGACCATCAAAATGAGCAAGGTTTTCATCTTGTCGGTTAAGGCTTTGGACAACTCTAACACCCGTAATATTTTGATTGTACTCTCCATTTACCATCGCTATCGCGCGACGAATTCGAATAAATGATCTTTTCGCAAATCTTTGCCAATATCCTAAGATGAAGAACAGAACAGGTACTATACTTAAACTGACAAGTGCTAGCTGCCAGTCTATGATTAGCATAGCGATTACTATCCCAAATAGGCTTAGCAAATCAGCCAGTGCAACAACTATCAGCTCAAATGTTTCCTGTATTTGATTAACATCGCTAAGACTGCGAGACATTATTCTCCCAACCGATGTCCGATGGAAAAACGACGTAGATAATTCTTGCAAATGATCAAACATTTCTGTTCTCAGGGAGTACAATATTCCCTGCCCTACTTTAGCCACGTATACAAACTGCAAATAGTTTGCTCCAAAATGGACTACCGTAACTACAAGAAAACCTAATCCCACTAGATGAAGGTTGTTAACATTACCGCTATTAACACCCCAGTTAATACCAAGCATTATCAACAACGGGATACATACGTTAGCGATCGTATATACAACTACTGCGAATAGAGACATCAGAGCGTCTTTTTTGTAGGGAGCTATATAGGTTAATAACCTCATGACAACAGTGTTGTCATAAACTTTTCCTAGAGCCTCATCATCGGTCATGTTGTCAGAGGTAGGCGCATGCATCCCACCTGCATTCGTTCCCCGAAGACCGCTGAGCATTCCTCCGCCGCCGTGCCCTCTCATCTAATTGTCTCCTCCAGCGTCAGAGTTAGATATAGCAGCATCCAGCAACAGTTCTTCTTGTGGTCTCAGCTGCAAATCATATATATCTCTGTATATACCGTTAGCCAATAGTAGTTCGTCATGTGTACCTTGTTCCGCTATTTCTCCATCCTTTAACACTACTATTAGATCTGCTTCTCTCACGGTGCTTAACCTATGGGCGATTACGAAAGTTGTCCTACCCTTCATTACATCTATCATAGCCCTATGTATTAGTCTCTCAGTTTCTACATCAACACTTGACGTAGAATCATCCAGAATCAATACTGGCGGATTAATTAACACTGTTCTAGCGATAGAAAGTCTCTGACGTTGCCCACCCGACAGGGTAGAGCCTCGTTCTCCAACCCACGTATCATACCCCTGGGGCAAGCTGATTATATGTTCATGCAACTGGGCTATCTTAGCTGCATTTATAACGTCATCCTCTGTAGCATTCGCAACACCGTACGCGATATTATCTCTAATTGTTGCACTGAACAAAAAGACATCCTGTTGAACAATACCAACGTTCCTTCGCAAGGACTCCAAGGTAAATTCACGTATATCTTGGCCATCTATCGTTATACTTCCCTGAGTAACATCATAGAATCTGGGAAGCAAATTGACTATCGTACTTTTTCCGCTGCCAGGAGAACCTAAAATAGCTATTATCTGACCCTGGCTTGCCTCTATGTCGATATTCTTGAGAGCAGGAATGCGTTCGTCATAAGAGAAGGAAACATCTTGTAACTTAACTTCACCTTCGGATCTAGATAGCACTCGGGCGTCTGAGCGCTCTTCAACAGGAGAGTTGGCATCCAAGACCTCGAATATCCTTTGACCTGAAGAGATCGCTCTAGAGAAACTATTAATAACCTGAGCTGATTGTCGAATAGGGAAGGTCAGTTGGTTCATATAAAGCACAAACTGAGCCAGGCCACCCGCCGTGAGATTACCTCGTACTACTTCCCATCCACCAAACCAAAGAACTACGCCTAACGCAAATGTAAAATAAAACGTCATCCACGCGCTGTTTATACCTTGAAGTCTTTCTGTCCGAAAATACTCTTCCCGCAACTCAGTAGCTTTAGCGGCGTATTTACGAATTTCATAGTCCTCAGAAGCAAATGCTTTTACTACATTGACACCGACAAGGTTTTCCTGAAGCACTGTAACAGTTTCACCCATGATTTCCTGTACGTGCAGCCACATTCTTCTCAAGCGTCTTAAGACTATCGCTGATCTTAAAATTACAAATGGCACAAATATTAAACTCAGCAATGCGAGTTTCCAATTCAGGAACATCAATATGCCAACTATTGCTATTAGTCGAACAATAACATCGAGAGACCTAACCAAGCCTAAATTTATAAATCTCCGAATAGATTCAACATCGGAAGTTGCTTTCGACATAAGGTTCCCGGTATGTTCTTTGTCATGATAAGCAAAACTTATATGTTGTAGCTTGTCATACACAAGATTTCTGATGTCGTAAGCGACTTTTTGAGACAAAGAATCAGTAGCATATGTACGCCCAAAATCCGAAAAGCCTCTCATTAGGCTCGCTCCTAGTAATAGAGCAGCCATAAAAAAGAGCCCTCCGATTCCCCATACTGCTACATCTTGAGGAACAACAGTTCCATCTTGGACAAGCACCAAAGAATCGATCGAATTTCCAAAAATACGTGGAACTAAAAGAGCAAAAGCTATCGCAGCTGCAAAAGCTACATATGCGAGTATCAGGCGGACCTTATATCGCCAAGCCATCAACGTGATTCTAACTAATATTCGCATTCAATAAAACAAGACACGAGCAACAGAGCTTGGAGGACTTTTGATCAGTCCGAAGCAAAAACAGTTATGACTTGTTATAACCTTTCTAAGATGGAGATTAAACTATAGGCCTCAATCATAAACCTACGACTTAGCGAATTCAAGGTTGATTCATTACAAAACAGAGTGTTTTCACAAGCGTAAATGAGGCTACATGCGCTCGGGCGCGCTCATACCCATTAACTCCAAAGTTCGCTTAAGTACGATCTGTGACGCTTCAACTAATTTGAGCCGGGATAGAGTTATTTGATCGTCTTCTTTGTTAGCAGATATCACTCTACAATTCTCATAAAACCAATGAAATGATATTGCTAGTTCCATGGCATAATGCGGCAAATGATGAGGTTCTAGATTATCGGCCATATACTCGACAAGTTCCGGCAATCTTAGAATAGTTCTGACCAGATTTAGCTCGTTAGGATCAGTTAGTAAGTGGACGTCACCTCTCGACCAATCTATATTCTGCGACCGAGCTAGATTTAAGATGCTAACGTTCCTTGCGTGCGCATATTGGACATAATAGACAGGATTTTCAGACGATTCTTTCTTAGCTAATTCAAGATCGAATTCCATCTGACTGCTAGCAGATCTTGCCAAAAAGAAATACCTACATGCGTCAGATCCTACTTCTTCAACTAATTCATTGAGGGTTACGAAATCTCCAGTACGCTTTGAAGCCCGCACTACTTCCTCCCCTCGCTTCAAAGTAACCAGTTGCGAGATAAGGACAGTAAGATCATCTTCATTAAGACCTAAGGCTTTTACGGCTGCCTTCATTCGAGGAACATGACCTTGATGATCAGCTCCCCAAATATTTATGACCTTGTTAAATCCCCGAGAAGCAAATTTGTTGTAATGATATGCAATATCCGAAGCAAAATACGTCGGCTCTCCGTTAGACCTAACAACCACGTTATCTTTGTCTTCTCCCAGGAGAGTTGATGCAAACCACAATGCGTTTTCTCTCTCAACCAGATAATTCTGGTCCCTTAAGATCTGCATAGCCTTATCATATTGATTATCGTCATAAAGAGAATGCTCACTAAACCAATTTTGGAAGGTCACCCCTATTTGCTGCAAATCTGATGCTATCACTGAAACCATTTTGTCACGACCAATGCCTCCGATTTGTTTAATGGCTTCTGACTCCTCAATATCAGCAAATTGTTTTCCATACTCTTGTAAAATGTCCCCAGCTATATCGGCAATATACTCACCACGGTACCCATTCGCAGGGAATTCACTATCAAGCCCAATGGCTTCTCTATATTTAGCAAAAACAGACCGGTAAAATGCCTCCATCTGGCTACCAGCATCATTGACGTAATACTCACGGGATACATCAAATCCAGCAGCAGTCAATATATTAGCGAGCACACTACCGAGAACCGCTCCACGTGCGTGGCCCACATGAACTGGGCCAGTAGGATTTACACTAACGAACTCAACCATAGTCCTGGTCCCATTTCCAAAGGGAACATTTCCAAATGAGGATCCGGACAGTCTTACAAGATCGACCTGTTCCTGAACCCATCTGTCATCCAATGAGAAATTAACAAACCCAGGGGGCGCTGCTTCCACTTTTGAAATCTCAGCTCCAACCGGAATTTTATCAACTAATCTTTGAGCTAGCTCCATGGGTTTCAAACTAGTAGAGCGGGATAATCTCAACGGCAAATTGGTCGCAAAATCACCGTGGTCTCGGTTTGAAGGTCGCTCAATCATGATATCTGGAGTTGTCTCTAACTTAACAACGCCTTCATTTCTCAATACGTTGATTCCGTCTTCCACCAATTGGGCTATTTTATCTCTTACCAAACCAGATGACATAAAGGTCCCCTAACGACCATAAATTTGCTTGAACACCAACTTCTAACTCTGAAAGCAGTCCATAAATACTAACATATCAACAGTAAACGAATACTTACCCTAGAGTTGTTCGTTTGCTGTGACTTACTACTATCCCTCGGCAATTTGAAAGGGAAATCCCAAAGAACTTGCGGGATCAATATTAGCTGTCATGTAACCTTCAGCGCTTCTCGTCATACCATTCTCACCACGCATTTTATTTCCTTTGTAGGCCAGCGCTTTGGCTGCTTCCTCAATCCCATTAACTCCAAAAGCAATGTGATATATTCCAGGCCCTTCTCTTTCAAGAAATTGTCCCATCTTCGAAGTCATATCCAGTGGTTCTGTTATTTCTAAATTGGTATCCCCCACCTTATATATGGCATTTTTCATACCTCGTTGTTTGTAAACTTTCACCTTGATTGGCCGCATACCAAAATTCGTTTCCATATACTCCACCATGTCGTCCGCGTTATAAACTAGAATCCGTACGTGATGCACACTGTTAAACATATCTCGCGTCTCCCAATTCATAGATTTCTGTGCCTAGCCTACACATAGTATTGCCCATTGAAAAGGTACACCACATTCTGATCCGATTATTTATCAATAGCTGCATAAGGTTTGTAGTAATCTACAGTATCAATAAATTGTCTAACACCCGCATTAGTTGAATTTCTGATACAATCGATACTAATATACCTTCATTTTCGTAGAACCCACCGGAGACCGCATGCCAACAAACATTGCCTTGGCCGGAGGCGAAGAATTTCGAGCCGGCTGTGAAGCCATGGACCTGGAAATGATCCGGCACTACGGGCTTAATGCTCCTAAAGTTCTAATAATACCCACCGCCGCTGACACGGCTCCCAATCGAGCAGCAAAAAACGGAGTGGATTATTTTGAACGTCTGGGTACAGATTCTTTTGACCTCATGATATTGAATAAAAGTGATGCTAATGACAACGAATTAATACATGGCATACACGAAGCGGACATAATTTATTTTACTGGCGGAAACCCTGACCATCTTCTAGATAGTTTGAACGGGACTATTTTATTAAAATCCATACAAGCGGCTCTCAAGAATGGATGCGTGCTAGCAGGGTCTAGCGCAGGCGCCATGGTATTAGGTACTTTCATGAGACGCCCTGGGTTAGGTCAATGGGTCAAAGGACTAGGGATAGCGTTAAACATCGCGGTACTACCTCACCATGAGAATAGCGACCCCGAAAAAACGGCGAACGATTTGAAATCTGACGCACCACCGGATATAACAATACTCGGAATAGATGCCAAAACAGCGTGTGTAACAAGTTCCGACGGATGGTTAGTTACAGGAAGCGGGAATGTCACATCATATAAGAATGGCATCTGGAATAGATACAAATCTGGCGATATATTCGAGTAACGAACATCCCCAATTGTGAATAAAGCAACCCCTATATCTATCGTCTATTTCGTAGTTCCTGCCATATCTGGCTGGGCTTAACTCCAGAGTCAGCCATGAGAACCAGAGTATGGTAAATCATATCAGCTATCTCAGCCGGCATATGATCAACATCTCCCGATGCTGCTGCAATGGCGGTCTCACCAGCCTCCTCAACTACTTTCTGAGCTATCCGATTAGTACCCTCTTGTAGAAGAGTAACCGTATAACTATCCGATGGCATTTCCTCTTGTCGATCCTGTATCACCGAATATAACTCTTCTATAATTCCAGACCCAACATCAGTGTCTTCATAGTCCTCAGGAAGTTGATCTAGTGGATTAAAAAAACAGCTAACCTCACCAGTGTGGCAAGTAGGGCCATCAGGTTCTACTTGTAACAAGATTGTATCAGCATCACAATCGGTCCATGCCGACTTAAGATTAAGATAATTGCCAGACATTTCACCCTTATGCCACAAGTCTTCTTGACTTCTGCTATAAAACCAGACCTGCCCTCCCTCAAGAGTACGTTTCAAAGTCCCTGAGTTCATATATCCCATCATAAGGACTTTACCTGTATTTACATCTTGAGCTATTGCCGGTATGAGACCTTTGTCGTTAACTTTCATATTCGTCGATGTACCTCTAATTTAATTAATTAACTCACTCACTTGAAACAAATTATTTATTATGTGATCTGGCTCAGAAAGATCCGGATCTTGAGGGATCTGGTCTCGGTTTATCCAAGCTGTGGCCATACCGAATAATTTTGGGCCATGAACATCCTCCCACTGCCTGTCACCAACGTATAGCAACTCCTCAGGACGAACACGAAGTTGTTCCGTTATATCATTGAAAATTTTTGCATTGGGTTTATAACAACGTGAAGATTCTGAAGATATAACACAATCGAAAGATTGACCGATGCGGCTTACGACAGGACCTAAGAATATATCATCTGCATTCGACAAAACTGATATACCAGCCTTAAGACCTATTGATTCCAAGGCACGAACAGTCTCAGAAAACAGGGGCCGCTGAACCATATCAGAAATTATAATTTCTATGGAAAATTCCACATTCCCTTCTGAACATACATCGCTATAAACAGTTTGGAAACTCCTTTCCCAAGATTCTCTGTAAGTGTAAAATGGCCAACCGGCAACTCCACGTTTGGACCTGTATTGCTCATCAATCAAACGCCATTCTCTCCGGAGATCACTTCCAGATAAAGCGAGTCCTTGGCGTTCTACGATATGTTCAAATGTCTGATCCCAATAACTATCGCCATCTTCCACAAGAGTGTTGAACATATCAAACACAACAGCTTTTATTTTTGCCATTTATAAACTTACCTTGATAAACAGAGTCAATTGACTGAACTTCAAATCCGAACTGAAACCCCGTAGTTATGCAAATAGTTTTTGGCCTCTGCAATAGAGTAGGTACCAAAATGAAATATACTAGCCGCCAAAACGGCATCGGCTTGGCCAGTGGTAAAAGCCTCATGCAAATGCTCTAGGGTACCTGCTCCTCCGCTAGCTATCACAGGAATACTAACCGATTGTGATACCGCACTAGTCGCTCCTAAATCATAACCAGACAATTGGCCGTCGGCATCCATGCTAGTCAATAATATTTCTCCAGCACCCAACTCTGCGGCCCTAATAGCCCACTTAATCGCGTCTATACCTGTTGAATTACGTCCTCCATGAGTGAAAACTTCCCAAATAGAATCTTCTGTCACCATTATGCCTGAATCGACTTCAGGCTTGGTATCAATACCACTTACGCGCTTAACATCTATAGCTACTACAATGCATTGATTACCAAATTGGCTAGCACCTCGAGATACCAGTTCTGGCTCATTTATAGCAGCTGTATTAACTGATATTTTATCTGCTCCAGCATGTAATAATCCCCGCATGTCTTCTACAGTGCGAATACCTCCACCGACAGTCAATGGAATGAATACTTGCTCCGACACTTTTTCGACTACATCTATCATAGTTTTACGATTGTCTGAGCTAGCTGTAATATCTAGAAACACCAGCTCATCTCCACCCTCTGAATCATAAAAGGATGCGAGTTCCACAGGGTCTCCGGCGTCCCGTATATCAATAAAGCTCGTACCCTTTACGACTCGTCCTGCATCAACATCAAGACACGGGATTATCCGTTTAGTAAGCAATTGTCTCCCTACCTAGTTTGATCATCTGCAAAGTATATCATCGTCACTCGCCATTTTAACCTTGCCGACTCCTGTATCTAGAACCAATGAGATCAAAACACTTTTGAGTTACAATTAGGTGCCAATTAAATCAAGTCATAGGAGAAGTTATGTCGATAACACTTGCGGAAGCACAGAGAGTCATGGATGCTGCAATTGCTAAAGCAGAAGAACTAAATATAAAAGTAACTGTGTCAGTTGTAGACAATGGTGGCAGGACAGTAGGCGTTAATAGAATGGACGGTGCCATATGGGCTAGCACATATGGTAGCCTCGGGAAAGCAATCGGATCTTCAGCATTTGGCCGTCCAAGCGGAGTCATGCAACCTAGAGCTAACGAGCCTACCCCGAGCGGCGTTGCGCAGGCTTCTGGAGGCCATATGATTCTTGGTCAAGGAGCCGTACCAATAATACGCGATGGCAGTATAGACGGGGCCTGTGGAGTCGGAGGTGGCACAAGTGAACAAGATGAAGAGTGTGCTATAGCAGGAGTAGCGGCAATCTAATCATCAAAATGGAGTGCAATCGTTCTGGATTGCACTCCATTTTAATAATACGCCACTACTGATGCAGGACTGCCATGACCTCCAAACAATTTTATTATACCGATCGCAAGACTCGCTCCGACCGGTGGTAAAACTGATAGATTTGTCAAATTTTCCAGAACGATCCGATTTTCCGCAAGGACAAGCTTATTTATCGAATATTCTAAATTAGCACCCCCATCAACACCTGGACTATCAATCCCGACACCGCTTATAGATCTATGAGATATCAAAAACTTGATAACTTCTTCACCGAACCCTGGAAAAGCCATAATTCCATCCGTGCCTATGTTCATATAACGCTCTGGTTCCCCCCAGTACGCACTCCATCCCGTGTTTAAAAGAACTACTGACCCTTTCTCAATTTCTCCAAATCTGTATTCCCAGTCACTCAGATCTTCCATAGTGAGCAGGTAATCAACATTCTCTACTATGCTATCTTGAACATCTATACAAACCGCAGAACAAACCAGAGTATCTGCTTCATATTGATCAATAGTATTTCCATCCTTTAGAAAGGCACTAGGCGCGTTCATATGAGTGCCAGCATGCTCACCCAAAGACCATTCATTTAAAGCATATCCTTCCGTCTCAAAACTAGCATGCCCTCTTACCTCAACAGCAGGATCTTCTGGCCATATTGGAATATCAATACTCACAATATGACTTAGGTCAGCTACATGAAAATCATTTATATGTCGTTTTGAATACATAATATTCAGCCATAAATTAAATCTAGATTACAGATTAACTAAAAAGCCCATCAAAAGATGGGCTTTTTAGTTAATCTGTAATCAGTCTAAGGGTTAAGTTGGAATAGCCACCTGTAAGACTTCTCCAGCGAATATTTCAGCCCACAAATCTCTCTTAACAGGCCTATTGTCATATACTTGCTTGTCAATCAACTCCATAGCCTGAGTAAAACTTCCAATTCGTGCTATCTCCGATCTCACCGGCCTTTCGCCATATATCGTGTACGAAATCGCTTTTATTTCCTCATGTATAACGTATCCACGATAAAATATATTTGTACCTCTCATTAACCCTTCAAACATTGATATACCTCCAATAGAACATGAATAATAATTAATAAAAATATTACTAGTACATATGTTCTACTAAAATCATATCAATATCAACAACCATCTGTCAGTATTTACGCAATTGATCTATGTATTAGCTAGGTCACTGAGAAATTGGTCCAGCGGCTTAATCTCTTGTGTTGAATCAGACATATTACGCACCATTACCTCACCTCTAGAAATCTCATCGTCACCAATAATAATGGCCTTTGGAATACCTAGTGCATTAGCCTGCCTCATTTGACCTCTTAGAGCCCTGCCTCCATTGCCTAAAATCGCGCCAACTCCTGCGTTTCGTATTTGTGAAGCCAATCTAGCAGCGTTTGGCCGCGCGTCATCTCCAACATTAATCACCAAATATTCTGGGGTAGGATCATCTGGAACAACTATATCGCTCTTCTTTAAATTGAGGGTAAGCCTTTCTATTCCAGACCCGAATCCGATACCAGGAGTCGAACGACCTCCAAGTTGCTCCATTAACCCATCATATCTGCCACCCCCACAAATTGTAGACTGGCCACCAACATCAGACGGTTGTATTTCAAACACTGTACGAGTGTAATAATCCAATCCTCTAACTAATCTATGATCAATAGAAAATGGTATTTCATTAGTAGACAGAAAATGAAGTAGTTTGTCCCAATGATTCTGACACTCATCGCACAGATGATCTACCGATCGTGGAGCTGCGTCGCCAAGCTTATGACAAACGTCAACCTTGCAGTCTAATAACCGTAACGGATTCCTGCTAATTCTACTTTGGCAATCCACACACAGATCTTTATCATATTTGGAGAAATAGTCTCGCAATTTGTTTATATACACTGGCCTACACTCTGTGTCTCCAATATTGTTAATTAACAAGTTTATATCTACCAAACCGAGAGATTTCATCAATCGCCAAGCTATCTCTATCACTTCGGCGTCTACTGAAGGATCAGAGTCTCCAATTACCTCTAATCCGAATTGATGGTGCTGCCTAAATCGGCCCGCTTGGGGTCGCTCATACCTAAACACAGGGCAAAAATAATACATCCTTACCGGTTGTGGAAGATTGTGCATACCATGTTCTAAATATGCTCTACAGACAGGGGCAGTTCCTTCTGGTCGAAGCGTAATGTTATCCCCACCTCTGTCTTCAAATGTATACATTTCCTTCTCGACAATATCTGTTCCCTCTCCAACTGAACGTATAAATAGACCTGAGTCTTCGAATACTGGACTGTCAATCCTGCCAAATCCATATACTGATACCAATTCAACCGCTTTAGATTGAATATACCGCCAATATTTCTGTTCTTCCGGTAGAAGATCTGTAGTACCACGTGGAGCTTGAAACAATGTATACACCCCTTTTAGTGTTAAATCTTTCCTTCTGACTCTAGAGCAGCCAATTCAGCTTCTGATAAACCACCAATAGAGGATAATATCTCCCTGTTATGCTGACCTAGTTTAGGCGGAGCCCCAGTAGGAGAATTTACACATCCCGTCAGCTGTATCGGAGTGTTTATAGTCCTAAAATTGCCTCCAGAGCCATCACCACTATCTAAAAACATATTCCTCTGCTCTAGGTGAGGACACCTATCTATGTCTCCGGCGTCTTGTACTATTCCCATCGAAAACCCGCAGGCCAACAATTGCTTGTTTACTTCTTGTTTAGGGAGTAATTTCGACCATTGTTCAATGGCAGGAACCACGTTATTGAAATAGAACTCACCCGTGACTCCTTTACCTAAATATCTAGGATCCGATATTAGTTCTTCGCGACCGATCATAGACCACAAGGCTTCCCACTTGCCTTCCCCACCACTACCGGCTAATACAACAAATCCGTCGCTTGCCTCTAGAGCTAATTGGGCGGTAAACATATTTTCTCTAGCCCTGCCGCTAATTTCTTTAGTTGCTTGAAAATGAGGCATGCTGCTCGTCATATGAGAAACCATACAATCGTACATGGACATATCAACATGCTGTCCTAATCCAGTTTTCCTACGAGATTCAAGAGCAAACATAACCCCTAAAGCAGTCCATACCCCTGGAACTGAATCTCCAATATTGTCCCCTACCATCTGAGGTGGACCATCAGGGGAACCTGTTATTTGCATCCAGCCTCCCATCCCTTGAACGCATGGATTGTTTGCAGCCCACTCAGAGTATGGTCCACGAAGACCCTCTCCATCACCATATCCAGTTATACTCGCATATATCAGCCCTGGATTGAGTTCTCTAAGATAATCATATCCCAGACCTAGTCTCCTAAAAGCACCTGGCCCCCAATTATCCAGCAGGACATCAGAAACCTTTACCATTTCTTCAAATGCGCGTCTGCAGGTCTCATCCCTTAGATCCATTGTTACGCTTTTTTTATTCCGATTAACCCCCAGAAATCTGGCACTTACATCTTCTCCATCAGGGTTTTGTATAAATGGATGGTTATGCCTCGACCTATCTCCATTACCTGGACGCTCTATTTTTATTACTTCCGCGCCCATATCTGCCAGTATCATGGCGCAAAATGGTCCTGCGATAATGTGGGTAGCATCTAATATCCTGATACCTTCCATTGGTAATTGCTGATTGCCATTAGTCGTCATTAAACCTCCTGATTTCTATAACGAAGGTATTACCACCTGTAGTTGATCTACTATAAATCACATCACTCTCAGTGAAAACCCGCATATACCCCACAAACTGTCCTAGATAAAAGTTAAATGCTCCCCGTAATGTTGCTTGATCCTAACAAAATCATCTTGACAGTACTGAGTAATAATCTTACACTCAATGTTCATCAACACCCTACGCGGCCCGGTGGTGTAGCGGTTAACATACGGCCCTGTCAAGGCTGAGATCGGCGGTTCGAATCCGCTCCGGGTCGCCACTTAATCACATTATCCCAAGATTGTCTCTCAAAGTGCTCCCATGGTAATCCTCGTGATATATACCACGATCCTGCAATTCAGGAACAACCATGGAGCAAAAATCTTCGTATGATCCTGGCATATGAGTCGCTGCAATCACAAACCCGTCACAAGCACCGCTCTCAAACCAATGTTGCATATCATCAGCTACTCTTGAAGGAGACCCGACAAATGTTGGGAGTTCGTCCAATGTTCCACGACCACTATAGGTGATGAAGTCTTGTACAGTAGGATTATTTGTCCCGCTTAATCCTATAACTCTATCCAAAAAACCTCTTAACCCAGAAATAGATTCAATAACAGAATCAGATAATGGTTCATCTATGGTGTGCTGAGAAAAATCGTAGTTAAAAACTTCCGACAAAAGCGTTAAAGAATCAACCGTCTTCGACAATTGTTTAATTTCTTGGAACTTAGCAAAAGCGCCTTCATCAGTATCGTCTACAATCACATATATAGCAGGAGCTACCAAAACTTTCTGAGGATCCCTGCCGTAAGAGATGATTTTATGTTTAATATCGGTATAAAACTTCTTATTCGCTTCTAAAGTAGGGAATATAACAAATATCAACTCTGCCCATTTAGCAGCAAATTCTCTTCCTCTCGGACTTTGCCCTGCTTGAATAATCACTGGTTTTACTTGAGGGCAATGTGGAACGGTAAGGGGACCTCTAGACTTAAACCACAAACCATCATAATTAATTGCATTAACCTTATCCCCATCTGCAAACTGTCCACTATTACTGTCTAATATTAAAGCGTCGCTTTCCCATGAACCCCACAAAGCCGTAGCTATTTCCATGAATTCTTCGGCTTGATCATACCGAACGTCATGATCTGAATGCTCTAGCAGTCCAAAATTCTGTGCCTCTGCATCATTCAGAGAAGTCACCACATTTAAAGCACTTCTGCCATTAGTCATATGATCCACTGTAGCAAATAGCCTAGCTACATGATACGGGTGATGATACGTAGTTGAATAAGTCCCGCCGATACCGAGGTTGGTTGTTGCTAATCCCATTGCCGTCATAACTGGTACCAAATCGAGTTTCACTGACCTAATTCCGTGATTCACAGAATCCCGAAAAGAATTTGCATATTGAGATGGCATAGCTAATCGATCATCTATGAAAGCTAGGTGGAACTTACCTGACTCTAATATCCTAGCTATTGATTGATAGTATTCCGGTGATAGAAAACTATGATCTGTTTCTGGATGTCGCCAAGATCCCGTGTAATTTGAACAGTTAGAAGCCTGTATAAATCCCGCTAGTATCATTTTCTGGGCATGCGAGTCATTCACGGCTATATCCTAAGACCAAATGATCTGAAAATATTTACTCATCAACTAGTTTGCTAGCACTATAAAATGACGAGAGATCAGAGTTAGCAAACCTTTCCGGAAGAAACACATCAACATCGCTGATACAATGGCAATTTCCGTCTACGTACCATTCTGAAATCATTCGGCCTGTTATAGGACCCAGATGTATTCCTTTAGTAGTATGACCAGTGGCAATTAGGACACCGTCCCATCCTGGTACTGGTCCTATGATTGGCTTCGTATCAGGACTTAAAGGTCTAGACCCAGCCAATTGTTCCACTAGTTCAGCATCCTCCAGCCCCGGAAAGACGTCTATAGCCCGCTGTAACAATTCGAGCCTAGCTGACTCCGACGGCTTTCTATCAAATTCTTCTCCACCGAATAATTCTCTCTCGTCATAATCCCTACCACCTGTACTTCCAACACTTAACAAACCGTCCATTCTACTAATCATGTGTCCTCTCTTCGGAGAACTTATTAGAACTTCCAAGGGATCACCGTTGAAGCGAAGCTGCAACCTCTCACCTTTCATTGGTTTTACAGGTATGGGGAAATTCAAGTATGAGCTAAAAACCCTACTCCACGTACCTGCAGCAATGATTACCGTATCGGAATAAACGTCCCCAGAGTTAGTACTGACTCCTATGATTCGTTTGCCATCTGATATAAGTCCGACTACCTCCCGTTGAACAACACTGGCGCCGAGTGATTCCGAAGCTTGGCCTAAGGCAAGATTCAATCTATAACTATCTAATTGAATTGATTCATTTTCATACACACCACCAATGACCGAAGAACTTAGTCTTGGTTCAATTCTCCTGACTTCGTCACCATCTATCCAGTGCATGTTGATTTTTTCTTGCTGCCAAACCATCATATCTTTGATCAGATTGGCTTCGTCATCTGACAAAGCCAATCTGAGCGAAGGACGCCTCTGAAATAACAAGTCTATACCAGTCAATTGTTCCAAATCTTCGGCCAAATGGTCGAACTCATGGTAACTAGCAATTCCCATCTCAAAAGAAGGTCCAGGGGAGAATTCAGCTCCCAGCAAACTCAAGAATCCAGTTGCATGAGCCGAAGCTCCACTACCTATAGCTTCTTTCTCTAAAAGCATTACGCTTACGCCTCGCCTAGCCAGATAATAACCCACAGAACATCCAACTACGCCCGCTCCAACTACAATAACGTCAGGATTAGATTGCAATATAAAATCTCCAAACATAAACTTGTCGAATTATCTGCAAGTCAACAATTCATGTCAATCAATTCTAATTAATGAGTTCGCTCCAGAAAAACAAAGATCCGTCTTCAGGGAGCTTCTAATCCAGTCCAATACATTGACAGGATCTCAGCTATCAAACTACACTCCGGTTTGTCCTCCTTATTGAAAAAATCAAACCGCGCAAAGGAAGTTTATTATGAAGTTTGGAATGTTCATGATGCCCCTTCATCCTCCGCACAGAGGGTTCTCAGAGTCATACGAACGAGATCTTGAACTTATAACGCTTGGAGATCAACTGGGAGTCCATGAAGCATGGATAGGCGAGCATATTA
>Ga0114932_10000348_pt1 | contig 55033 bp, 33 predicted proteins | sample 2SBtaG_2_FD_87286 | JGI IMG/M metagenome (GOLD analysis project Ga0114932, IMG submission 87286) | Deep subsurface microbial communities from Kolumbo volcano to uncover new lineages of life (NeLLi) - 2SBTROV12_ACTIVE470 metaG | ecosystem: Environmental > Aquatic > Marine > Volcanic ...
CCCTGGTTGCCGACGCACACCATCGAGCCGCCGCATTCAAGACCGGTGGGGCCGATGAAGGCGTCGAACGTGCACGTCTTGACCGGGCCGATGTTGGTGTCTTTCGGGGCGCTGCCGGCGTCGACGTTGCCCGCGCCGGTGTCCTTGGCGCCGCTACCCGCGTCGACCTTGCCGCCGGTGTCCTTGGGACCGGAGCCGCTATCGGCGGCCGCTCCGCTCGATGATCCGGCGTCTGTCACAGCGCCGCTGCTGGAGTCCGTGCCCGAGCTCGACGACGTGCCGACATCCCCGCCGCTGGAGCCGCCGCTGGTTGGGTTGGGCGTGAATGTGCCGCTGCTGCCCTGCGAGTTGCTCCCGCAACCGACGGTGAAGGCAACCAGCGCGACAATCCAGCCGAGCGCGATGGGCGCGCGCCGGTACGACGTTGACGAAAACATCTGGGGCAAAGGCATGGGGACCTCCCTGTGCAACGCCGGTTTGCAGACGACGCGCTATTTCAGCGCGGCGCCGCCGGGGTATGCGTAGCTCACGTACTTGTCGTAACCGTACACGATCAGGCCGACAGGTTGGGCGCCAACGAGCGTGTGTTTGCCCGGGCCAACCGGCAGCCGAGCGACCTTCCACGACGTGCCGATCTTGTTGAACTTGGACGCTGCGATCGGGACGTTGTCCAGCGAAACCACCGTCGATGCGGGCGCGATGACGTTGATGTAGTTGAGCTTGTACTTGTCGGGCACGAGGAAGACGAAGTTCTTCAAGAAACGGTCGGTCGCGACGGACAACACGAACGCGGGGTCGCCGATTTGCGCGTCCTGCTTCTCCTTGATGTTGGGGCAGTCGGCGTGCTTGCTGCAGGTGATCGGCTCCTGCGTCGGGCAGTCCGAGTCCTTGACGCACGACGGCCAGTTGCCCGCCGAGCACAGCCCCTTCTTGGCCCCGGGCGCGATCTTGCACTTGTTCTCGGTCGGCAGCGACTGCAGGTAGTGCTTGCAGACCTTGACCCCCGAGAACTTGGCCGTGCACTCGTCGTTCTTCGGATCCGGCGCGTTGGCGCTCGTCATGAACTGGCCGACCATCACCGGCTTGCTCGCCTTGATTTCGAAGTCGGCGAGGCTCTCAAACTCAAACCACTCGCCCTTCTTCAACGTCTTGGGTGGTGTCTGCTGCGGGACCGTCGAGACGATGGTGTTGTCGAACGCGGCGAGCACGCGCCACACGTCCTTCTCCTTGCCGCGAGGCTGCAGCTTCGTCGCCACGTACGTCTGGCCCCACGCTTTGACCGGGAACAGCTGCTCTTCGAGGTGGTCGGCGCAGCAGGTAACCGGACAGTCGCTGTTGCTCTTGCACGGCCAGCCCTGGAACTGACACGTGCCCGACGCCGCACCCGCCGCTTTGACGCACTTGTTGGTATCGGGGACGTTGCTGCCCTCGGAGCCCGAGAACACGGCCACCGGCGAATCCGCGACGATCCACGTGCCGGTGAGGTCGGCGCCGAGCTCATTGGTCTCGAGATTGAGCACTTCGCCCTGGGCGAGCGTGACCTTGAGCAGCTGGCCCTTGACGAGCGACGGGATCGATTTGCCCTTGATGTCCTTGCCCGGCAGCGTCTTGCAGCTGGGCACGATCTGGACGGTGGTGCCGCCCTTGTTGACGCCCACGACGGTCAGGAAGCCGCGCAGGTTGCTGTGGTTCTGCTGGCGACTCATCACGAAGTACTCGGTGCCCATCACGTTGGTCGGCAGCAGCAGCGACGCGTCGTTGGAGAACACGCCGACGTTTTCGAGCGGGTTGAACTGGTAGGCCACGATCGGCACGGATGCCTTGATGCGGTAGGCGTTCGTGCTGATGGACGTGCCATCGAGGTTGAGCGGCTTGGTCAGACCCCACGCCGGGTCGGGCAGGTTGATGACCTTGAGACCGGTCGGCGGAATGATGTGCTGGGCGACTTTGCCGGCGCCGGTCGAGATGGTGACTTTGGCGGCTTTCGCCTTCGTGTTCGAGATGATCACCGAGTACTGCATGTTCTGCGCGTCGCAGAGCTTCGGGCCGCAGGGAACCTGCGCGTTGTCGAGGTCAACCGCCCAGTAGTCGCAGCCGACGTTGGTGTTGGATTTGAAGTCCGAGCCGCACGGGTCGACGCACAAACCGCCGAGGCAGGCCAGGTCCTTGGCCACGCAGTTGTCCTTGATGATCCAGCCCGAGCCGTTGGGTTTGCACTCTTCGGCTTTGCCGTTGTGGCAGCGCTTGAGGCCGGGAGTGCAGATCTGGCATTTGCCGTCGAGGCAGACGGTCGCGCCTTCGCACTTGATGACGAAATCGGCGTCGCTGCCGGTCTTGTTGCACTTGAGCACGACGTTGGACTTGATCGTGCCGGCTTTGGGCTTGGCGCAGAACTTCTCGTTGGGCTGACACAGCCGGCAGTTGCCGTTGATGCAGTAGGGCAGCGACTCCGGACATGCCTTGGCCTGCCACGACTTGCCGTCTTGCTGGCAGATATTGAGGAAGCCGCCCTTGCACGTCTTGGTGCCGGGTTTGCACTTGACGTCTTTGCACTTGAACTGCTCGCAGTTGTTGGTCTTCGGGCAGTGAAGGTCGATCAGACATTGCACGCAGACGCCGTCGAGGATCGCGCAATAGGGTGTGCTCTTGTGCTTGAGGCAGTCCTTGGGCTTCTTGCAGATTTCGCCCTTGGGGCCGCTGCTCGAGCCGCCCGCGTCGCCGCCACTGGAGCTGGAACTCGAGCTGGAACTCGAGCTGGAGCTTGAGCTGGAGGTGGAGGAGCCGGATGCATCGCCACCGGAGCTGGAGCCCGAGCCCGAGGCCGCGCCGTCGCCGCCCGAAGACGAGCTGCCGGAGCCCGAAGCGCCCGATGTCCCGCCCGACGAGGTGGGCGTGCCGCTATCGGGCAGGTTGGCCGTGTCGTCGAGGGTGTCTGGAAGCGAGATGCCGCCCCCGCCTCCCGATGGGGGGAACTGGTTTTTCGGCTCGTTGCTGCAGCCGACAGCGAGAAGGACCACACATGTCGCGACAAACAGGCCGGGCAGGGCCGTTTGCGCGCTGTTGTGCGGGAGCGGAAAGGCGCGGTATGTCATACGATCGGCTCCGATTGGACTGGTCGGAAAGGCTACACGCTGCCGACGTCCGATGCGAGCACACAAGATCGCGCGCGAACGACCGACGGAGCCCTGATGTCCCAACCCTTCGAGCACTTGGTCGACGTTCAAACGCGCGCATGTGCGCAGTTTGCGGATCGCGACCTCTTCGGCAGCAAGCGCGACGGCCAATGGCAATGGATTACCTACCGCGATTTCGGGCGGCGGGTCGACGATGCCCGAGCCGGTTTGGCAGCGCTGGGTGTCGGGCGCGGAGACTGCGTGGCCATGATTGCGGCCAATCGCGTCGAGTGGGCGGTATGTGCGTACGCCGCTTACGGGCTCGGTGGCCTGTTCACGCCGATGTATGAGCATCAACACGTGCAGGATTGGCGCTATATCACCGCCGATTGCGACGCCAAAGCTCTCGTCGTGTCCTCACCCGCTATTTACGAACAGGTCAAACAGTGGCCCGGCGAAGTCGGCACGCTCGAGCGCGTGATCGTCATCGACGGAGCTCCTTCCGAAGGGAAACTGACGCTCGCCGAGCTGGAAGAAAACGGTCGGGCCAACCCGGTGGGCCCCGCCGATGTGCGCCCCGAAGACACCGCTGGCCTCATCTACACGTCCGGCACGACCGGCAAACCGAAGGGCGTTGTGCTCAGCCACGGCAACATCGCCAGCAACCTCAACGCGATCAACTCGTACATCCCGATGGGCCGCCAGGACGTGTCCGTCTCGTTTCTGCCCTGGGCGCATTCGTTCGGGCAGACGTGCGAGCTACACATGATGCTGAGCCTCGGCGCATCGGTTGCGTTCGCCGAGTCGATCCCCAAGCTCGTCGAGAACATCGGCGAGGTCGGTCCGACGGTGCTGTACGCCGTGCCGCGCGTGTTCAACAAGATCTACGAAGGCGTGCACAAGCGCGTCCGCGAATCCGGCGGGTTCCGGCAGAAGGTCTTCGAAGCCGCCATCGAAAACGCCGCGACCCGCAAGCGACTTGACGCCGCCGGAAAGGTGTCGTTCGCCGTCGACCTCAAGCACATCGCCTTTGACCGCGTCGTCTTTTCGAAGGTCCGCGAGCGCCTCGGCGGCCGGCTCATCTACGCGTTTTCCGGCGGCGCGGCGCTGTCACCCGAGGTCGCCGAGTTCATCGATTGCCTCGGGATCACCGTGTTCGAAGGCTACGGATTAACCGAAACCAGCCCGATCGCGACGGCCAATCGCCCCGGCGCGCGCAAAATCGGGAGCGTCGGCTTGCCGATCCCGGGCGTGTCCGTCCGCATCGACCGCTCGGTGGTGCCCGACGACGACGACACCGACCACGGAGAGGTGCTGATCAGCGGCCCGAACATCATGCAGGGCTACCACAAGCTGCCCGGCAAGACGGCGGACGTGATGACCGAAGCCGACGGAAAAGCGTGGTTTCGCACCGGCGACCTTGGACGCATCGACGAGGACGGGTTTTTGTTCATCACCGGCCGCGTCAAGGAGCAGTACAAGCTCGAAAACGGCAAATACGTCGTGCCCGCGCCGCTCGAAGAGTCGCTGCAACTGAGCCCGCTCGTAGGCCAGGCGTTCGTGTACGGCGATAACCGCCCGTTCAATGTCGCGCTCGTGGTGGCCGATCCCGATCTCCCCAGCCAGCCAAGCGACGACGAGCTGCGTGCCGAGGTCGCGCGTTGCAGCAGCGGTTGGCGGGGGTATGAGAAGCCGCGCAAGGTCCACGTGCTGCGCGAGCCCTTCAGCATCGAAAACGGCATGTTGACGCCGAAGATGAGCATACGTCGGCGGCAGGTGGTGGAGCGCTACTCCGACCGGTTGGATGAACTGTACCGAGTTGGATGAAGGCACCGCCGATAGCTGCGCGAGGAAACGCCCGAAATATCGTTGGTTTTCTCAACACCGATGTCGATTATTTCAACAATGAGGCCCACAGTCCCACGCCGCGGTCGTGATAGGGCGGCATTGACAGCGCGATGGCACGGGCTTTGCTACATGAGGGTCCGCACATCGCCGGTATCGAACGCAGCCTGTCCACATGAGCTGCTGGCGAGCCGACAGGAGACACGCACCATGCGCCGCCGCACCGCTACAACCGCAATCGCCCACCTCGCCGCAGCATTGCTGATCGGCTGCGTGCCGACCGATGACGGGGGGACGACCACCGTGGTTCCGGCCGACTCCATCCACGTCGCGCCCAACGGGACCGGCGATGGCTCGTCGGCAACCCGCCCGACCACGCTCACCAAGGCGCTGGAAACGGCAAACGGTCGTCCGATCGTGCTGGCGGGAGGCTCGTACGACGCGGGCGCCGGCATCCTCGTGCAGAAAGACGCGACCATCCTTGGCTCCGGGGCCGACAAGACGACGATCACGTGCGCAGCCGCCGAAGCGTGCTTGACGGTCGAGAACGCGAAGGTGCGCGTCGAAAAGATCGCCTTGAAGGATGGCAAGGGTCACGGCGTCGTCGCCCGCTCAGGGGCCGATGTGACGGTCAGCGACGCGTCGATTTCCGGCATGAAAAAGGACGGTGTGCACGCCGAAACGGCGAAGATGATCACGCTGTTTTCGTCGAAGATCATCGGCAGCGCCGGTCGCGGGTTGTACGCCAAGGGCACCGGCAAGATCGCGGTTATCGATCCCGTGTACGCGCCGACCCCGCGCAACGACGGCGGCAAAGTTGGCGTTATCGACCCCGTCTACGCGCCCAAGAGCGAGATTTCGGGCAACGGGCAGGGCGGCATCGCCGTGATCGACCCGGTCTACAGCCCCAAAGCGGACGTCGCCGAGATCGCGATCCTCGTCCAGAGCACCCTCATCAAGGGCAACGGGCGCTACGGGCTCGGCATCTGGGGTGGCAGCGCCAAGGTCCTGAAGTCGGCGATTGTCGGCAGCAAGGTCGACGACGCGGCAGGGCCGTGGGCCGACGGAATCCTGGTCGCGGCCGGCAGTGAAAACGCGAACAAAGCCATCCTGGTGCAGCTCGACATCGACGCGCAGTCGGTTGTGCTGGACAACGCGCGGACGGGCGTCCTCGTTTCGACCAAGGCGCAGGTCGCGATCAGCGCCGATGTGTCCAACAACGGGCTCGGTGGCACGTGGGCCATGGCGGACGGAACGCGGCTCTCGATCGATGAGAAGGCCGCATATTCGTCCAATGCGATGGTTGGTGTTGTTGTTAGCAAAGGCGCGGACTTGTTGATGAAAGGTACAAGCGTAAAAGACACGAAACTGCACACGACGAGCACCGGCGCGAAGGTGGGGGATGGCGTGGGCATCTACGACGGGGCGCGCGCGACAATCGAAGACGCGAACCTGGTGGACAACGCCCGCGCCGCCATCGTTGTGCACGCGGCGAAGAAGAACGCCAGTGGCGAGGCCGACGTCGTGGTCAAGGGCTGCAAAATGACCGGCGGCCAGCACACATTCGTCATCAACGGCGCCCCGGTCCCCGCCGCGGCCGCATCCAAGCGCAACAGCGCCGACGGAAACCAAAGCGGAAGCTCGGGCAAGACCGACGGGTACAGCTCCAACGCCAATCTGCCCGTGCAAACCGGCTACTGCGACGGCTACGGCGAGAGCAAATGCACGCCCGACGCGTAGTCGCTGGGCATTCGCGCCGGCGGAACCGGCAAAGCTATGTGAGCGCGTCTGCGGTCGCGGCCCGCACCGAGAAGCGCTGGGGTTGAGCGGCCAACAGTGCGTCTTCACCGCGCATGATGTGCACGGTCGGCGCCGGGTCGGCAGGGGACGTCGCCGGATGCAGGTCCAACCCCGAGATCGCCAGCACGCGGTACGCCGACAACGGCCAGATGGACGCCTCGCCCGCAACCGCGCGCCGGCATCGTTCATGTTCGTTGCCGGTCCAGTCGAACACCAGCGTCCCGTGGCCCACGCGTGACTTGACCTCGAAGCCGATGGGCGGGTGTCGGGCGCCGTCGGCAAACACCAGCACGTCGACGCCGGGTGAAACGCCTACATCAAGCGGGTAGTCGTCGGGCAAACGCCTCGCCTCGACCGCTGCCTCCCGCGCCTCGCGGGTTGACACGTCCACGACCGCATCGTGACCGTACCGGGCCGCGAGCCACCTGCGCGCAAATCGCTCCCCCAGGTGGCCGGTCACGGTGCCGCGGCGCGCGAACTGGCTGCTTGCACCGCGCTGGGCTCGGCCGCTCGGTGGCGTCGGCAACCGCGGTCCAACAGTCTCAGCGTTGGGCAGGGCGAGCGCGTCGACCGAGGCTCCCAACCGCTCGTCCACCTCGGCGAGTGACTCGAAGATCTCGCCGCCATATCGGAGTCGGTTGCTCCGCTTGAGCATCGCCAGCACAACGTCGAATAGTGTCATACCGCTTGCGGCATCTTCGAGCGCGCCGCGGATCGCAGCAGCGCCCGGCAGCACGTCGATGTCGAAGACGTCCGCGAAACGGTCCGGCTCCGTCTTGCCGTCCGACTGCCCGAGCAAGCGCATCGGCTTGGAGCTTGTCCATCGCACCGCCGCATCAGCCGCGGCCTGGTCCGGATCGCCAGCGGCCACCAGGGCGATCGCAGCCGCTCGGGCCCGATGACTGTAAAACACCTCTTCGGTCAATCGGATCGCGGTCGACTCGCCCGATGACGGGCTGGGCCGCTCGATCGCCGGTGACTCCGTGCTGACGTTGCCGGTGAGCTCAAGGAGCGACGGGTCGCCGCGCAACTCGCCGACGTTGTCCGGGTCCAACGCGCGCAACAGGTTTTGCAGAAATGGCGCGTGACCGCGTGACTGCAACGCCTCCGAAAGCGGGCCGTCGAGGCGCCAACGCAGCCGCTGAGCCGCCGCGAGGTCGGGGGCAATCGTGACGTTGACATAGAAGACACCGGTGCGGTGGCCTTTGCGCGGGACGTAGCGAAACGGTGTATCGGTCGTCTGCGGCAGCTCCACGCGCGCGCCTGTTGGATCGCGCAATGCAAGCGTCTTGGGCCACGATTGCACCGCGATGAAGACCGGGGCGTGCAGCCCGGCCTCGGACGCGCGCTCTGCAAAAGTTGCCGGCTTCATCGGGTCGCCGCCGCTGGCCGGATGGGTCGTGCACACGTATTCGACAAACGGCTGCAAGTCCGCGACGAGTCGTCCGAGCCAGCGGCAAATAGCCCCATAACCGCTGGCCTTGGCGAAGCGTGACGGCTCGGTCGCGAATACAGGAATATCCAGGATCCGGGCGAGGCCAAGGCGGTTGGTCGGTAACTCGGCGAAGCTGAGCTGATCGCGAAACGCACGCCGATGTCCGCTCACTGGGTCGCTGTCATAGAACGCGCACTCCGCAGCCGTCGCGCCCCGCGCGTCCGCCAATCGCCGCCACGCCAACGCACCGCCCGGTGACGTGCACAACAGCGGTAAGTCTCCAGGTTGAGCCATCGACGCCGGCACGAGACCGATGGCCGCCGCATCGTGGCACGCGTCGGCCAGGCGTTGACGGAGCCTGAGGACGCCATCTTTACGCACCCGTCGGCCGCGGATTCCAAGTCGCGCCGCGATGGCGTCCCAGAGTTGTCTGTGAGCCGCCACAACCGCTTTGCGCGCGGCGCCATCTTGCAGGCCATGCAGCGATCGTTGGGCCACGATGTAGAGCGCGCGCAAGACGTGGCGCAGATCCGCGTCACCGTCGGGCGCCAGCGACCGTATCTGCAACAGGTCCGCCGTGAGAGGCCCAAGCGCCTTGTATTCTTCGCTGGCGACAAGCGGCAGCATCCGCGCCGCGCTGCTTGCCCACGCACCGGCGTCCGCGGGCAGTTGCTCGATGCGGTAGACGTCGCGTGCCGCACGCAACCTCGTCGGCGAAGTCTCGTTGGGGGCGACAGCCGCGCGCAGTACAGCGGCCTGGCGCAGCTCGTCGCTCAACATCGTCGGAAAATGACCGCGCGGACCAATGCGTCGATTCGCGCTGCGCCCCAGGTTCCATGTTTGCCACAGCGGCACGTGCGCAAACTCGTGCCAGCCGCCGTCGAGCAGCAGCTTGCGGACGGCCGTTTTTCCCAACCGCGGTGGCAACCCCGCCCACCCAAGCGGCAATGGCGCGTCATTCGCATTGAAGCATGCCTTGTACGCCGCGGTGTCGCTCGCCTTCCAACCGTGACAATTGTGGTGCGGACGCTCGCCGACTTTCGCGTCGATGTAGCGCGCGTCGTACTTCCGCCGAACCAGCTTGCCAAAGTGGCGAAAGAAGCCCGTCCAGAGTCGGGTGTAGGGGCCGTCGAGCGAGGCATCATGCGCGGCGGCCGGCACGACGCGTCTGAACTCTGCGATCTCGTGTTCCCGATCGCCAGTGTCATCCCACGGCAAACAGACCCAAAGCATCAACGGCACGCCAGGATGCGCCCCCAATCCCACTGCGAACTGCGCTGCCTTCGCAGCCTTGGCGCGTCGTCCGAGGATTGCTGCGACGCGGTCCAGGTCGACCACGTGCGTTCGAGGCACACCCGGCTGCTTGCGGACTGAGACATGACACGCCGGCCGCCACGTGCCCGCGAGGACAGGCAGGTGCATGCGGCTTTTCCAAACCGCGATCGTAGCAAGCCTGCCGGCGTCATCGCCTGCCCGCCAAGCCTTGCCGAGCCCAAACAGCCGCGTCCAAACCGGGGCCAACGGGTGATCGTCGGATCGGATCTGCGCGTCGCGCGCGACGACCGCCAGGACGCGCAGCAGCCGCTCATGGTCGGTGGCGGTCCGAGCGCGGCGCCGCATGGCATTGCACTGCCGAAGGACGGCGAAATCGTCGGTCCCGACAGTGCCGAGACGAGCCAAGTGGCCGCGAACGGTGGCGATGTCTGCGTCGGCGATGCCTTGCAACGAGCTCACCGACACCGATCCCATGTCCAGGTGCGCGATCGCCTCCGCTCGCGGCCGATCGATCGCCGGCTCGAAGAAGAGCGCGCGGCGGCCGTCGCCGGTAACCGGAAGTGGCAGCGGACCCAGCTCGGCGGAGAATCCAGAACCGTCGTCCGCATGTGCGAATGCACGGTGCAGCGCGACCGCCAACGCCACGCGTGCCGCCGACCGACCGTCATCGCGCTGCATCGGGCGGACACCTCCGATCGCGGCCTCGGCTTTGACCGACCTAAACGCTCTGCGCGCCTGTGCGACTCCAGCCTCGGGTACGCCGAAACGTGCCAGTGGCGCGTCGCCCAGCCATCGAGCAACCGTCTCGTCTGGCAAGCGGGCGTCGTCGTCGATCGCTGCGTGCCAAAGATCGTGGATACGACCGCCGAAGAGCAGCTCCTTTCCGCGTCGGAGGCCGCCGTCCAGCGCCGTGAACAGCGGAAGACCAGCCACTTTTCGGGCCAGCAGACACCGCAACACCTGGCCGGGCGCCATGCCATGCTCGAGCGCCCGCTCAGCGCTCGCATCAAGGTCGTCGAATCGTTGCAGCAGCACCCCCAGTTCCGCCGCGTCACCCAACACGATCGACGGCAGGCGAGCCGCGTCGAGCCTCGGTAACGCGGCCAGGAGTTGGATCAGATCGCCGACGTGGGCGGCAATTTTCTGCATCACTGCGACGTTCTCGCGGCGATGCTTCGACGTCGCGATATCGAGCGACTCGCGGTCGTCTTTGAGCACAAAACGACCGTGCAACAACATCGAAGTCCCCGAGTCCTGCGACGTCGGAAAATACGCGTGGATGTGGCGTGCTCGACCCTCCGCCGGGCGTAGACGCAGACGATTGCCGCGCCTCTCGGCCAGGATGCCGACCTCCACGTCGCGGCTGTCGCCGACCTTGAGCAGCTCGACGGCCGGTCGGTTCGGTCCGCTGAGCGTGCATCGCCCAAGGCCTTTGACGACAGGTTTTCGAACCTGCTTCTCGTAGCGGATTGCGCCCTTGGCCTCCACGGCCTGAACACGCCTGAGAAACGCAATCGACTCTGCGGCAAAGCCGGCCAACAGGCGATCGACGAGTTGATCGGTTCGTGAGGTGCCGCGGGACCAACGCAGGCGGAGGTGGACCCCGCGTCGCTCGTTGAGCTCGACATTGGAGCGACGCGAAACGCACGCGACGGGCAGCAGAAAAAGCGGCGCGTCGGGCAGGCCCGGGTGCGGCGCAAACCGCAGATGAAAGCCGCCCGAGTGAAGCTCCAGCGCGTCCGCCACCGACAGAATGCTCTTGATTCCAACGCCGAACTGCCCGATCCGATCGGGGTCTGCATGCTTGCTGCTGCTGTACATGCACCGAAACGCGTCGACATCGCCGGCGTCGAATGCCTTGCCATCATGTTCCAAGACGATCCAGGACCTGCCCTCGTCGCGCTCCGCTCGAACCAGGAGCGCACCGTTTCGGCCGGCGCCCCGCAGCGCATCTTCGGTGTTTTGCAGCAGCTCGAGGAAGACGCGGTCGGCGTAGGCGTTGGCTCGGAAGCGCTCGGTCTTCGCCGTCGTGCGCAAGAGCTCCCGCAGCCCAGTCGGTTCATCGAGGTAGTGTGCGGTGACAAGGTGAGCCGCGACGGTCTGAACGGTCATGTCCGCTGGCCGCGCGAGATCCTTTCGCTCACGGAACATGTTGAGCGCCAGCGTGACGAACAAGCCGCTATCGGTTCCTGTCAGGCGCTGACGAAAGGCGCGCAAAGCCGGCGTCAACCAGTTGTTGTGTGCTTGCATGGACACACCATCGTATCGGCTCGACATCGTACGTCGCCACTGCCGTTCGCGGCTCAGCCTTCGATGATCGTGGTGTTCGCGCCCGGATCGGCGGCCCGGTATTCGGCCTCCTGCAGCACATCGCGAGCGGACTTGGCGAGGCCCTCGTTGTCGAGATCGAGGGCGACTTCGACCGCCTCTTTGGCCGCTCTGATGGCCGCTTGGGTGTTGCCGCGCGCCAAGCGGCACTGTGCGATGAGGCGCAGCGTGTCGGGCAGGATGTCCCGCAGACCGGAGTCGCGCATCAGGGCCTCGGCCGCCTCAAGCTCGACAAGCGCAAGGTCGTGCCGTTTTCGATCGATGTGGACGTAAGCGAGGTTGTTTCGCGCGTTCACTTCGCCCTGCATGTAGTCGAGCTTTGCGCAGGTTGTCGCAGCCTCGCGGTAAAGCGCCTCGCCGCGATCAAGATCGCCGCTGCGGTAAGCCGAGTTGCCCATCGACAGCGTGAGCATGGCGGCGCCGACCTTGTCGCCCGCGCGTTCGTGCAGATCGCGGCCAACCTCGTAGCAGCTGTCGGCGCGCGCGTAGTTGCCCTCGCGTGAGTGGGTGTGTCCCAGGACCGTGTGCATCCGACCGAGCCCGTTGAGAACGTCCGGCGTGGGCACCGCGTCGCTGTAGGCCAACAGGCCGGCGCGGGCACATGCTTCGGCCTCTTCGCCCTCGCCGGCGCGGTACAGGACGAGCGCACGACGTCCGGTTGCAACGGCGGCGAGCCCACGTCCTCGGTTTCCGGCCCTGGCGGCTGCGGCTGCGAAACCGAAAGCGGCGATGGCGTCGTGGTATTCGCCAAACCGTGTCGCGACCTCGCCTTGCACGATGAACGCCCGTGCGCGCCGGATGGTGGCCGCGTCGCTTTCGTCCTGGGTGAGGTCCTCGGCGCGTTCGGCCGCGGTGCGGGCCGCCTCGAGCTGACCGAGGTGAAAGCCGATTTCGGCCTGTCCGAGCAGGGCTTCGATCAGGGTCTCGAGCGCCTTTTCGTCTTCGGGTTCAGCGCTATGCCACTGTCCGGCCACCTCGACTGCGGCGGCGAATGCGTCGTATGCGTCGCGGTTGGCGAACGCGCGAAGGGCGTCGAGCGCCGTCTTGACGAGGTACTGGGCGGCGTTTCGGTCATCGCCGGCGAACATGAAGTGATGGGCCAACATCGCGCCGAAGCCGGGCGGCCGTGGTCCGACCCAATCCATCAGCCAGCGGGCGGCGCGTCGATGCAGCTCGGAGCGGTGCTGTGGCGGTGTTGCGTTGACGATGATCTCGGCCACGCTTCGTTGGCGAAGGCGGAATTCCGTCTCCCCGACGAACTGCGTTCGCCGCGTCGGGAGGATGTAACCGGCCCGGGAAATCTGGCTGATCTCGCTCGCCGCGACATCGCGCTGCAGCATCGCGCTGATCATGCCCAGGGGCGCGAAATTCCCGGCGACCGCTGTGACCTGCAGGATGGCTCGTTCCGCCGGGGGGACCCGTCCGATTCGTGCCAGGACCACTTCGCTGAGAGACCGGTCGAGCGCCGCTTGGACCTGGTGTTCGCTGGTGATGCGCCAGCCACGATCGTCGGAGCGAAACACCCCGTGTTCGGCGAGCGCTTCGACCGCTTCCTCGATGCGCCCGGGGTTTCCCTGCGCGAAGTCGTGCACCCGCTCGCACACCGAATCGGGAACCTCGATGCCGCCGAGCAAGGCGGACACCATCGCTGCGGTCTTGTCGGCATCGAACGCGCGGAGTGACACGGTCTGGGTGCGGGCCAGCGGCAAATTGAGCTCGGACAGGATTTGCTCAGCCCGCTCGTCACGCATCGGCAACACAAGCAGCAGCGGGACGTCATCGCATTGCCGCACGATATGGGCGAGCAGCTCCATGGTTGTCGGTTTGGCCCACTGCATATCGGCGAGGACGAGCGCTTCGGGACGTTTCTCGCAGGACGCGCGCAACCACGCGGTGAACGCGTCGAAGGCGGCCGTTCTCTCCGCAGCGGTTGCCGGTCGGGCCACCACGAGATCGAGCGTAGTTTGGCGATCGACGCCGATCATCCGACCGAGGCTGACGACGCGCTCCTGGGCATCGTCATCGTTGGTGCAGAGGCCTGGCAGGCTGGTTAAACCGGCGCTGACTTCGTCGCCTTCAACGTCGCTGCCGGCGCGGGCACGGAGGATCTCGACAAAGGGCTCGTAGGCAACAGGAATGCCGATCGCGCTGCATCGCGCCGCATCCAACTGCCAGTCGCCTTCCGCGGTTTGCAGCGTGTCGATCCACTCGCCGAGCAGGCGCGATTTGCCGCTGCCGGCCTCACCGAGCAGCGGGATCGCGTGCAGCTTGCCGTCGCTGCGACAACGTTCGGCGAAAGTCATCATTATATCGACCTGGTCGCTCCGGGCGACGAACGCGTCATGGAGCGTGCCGCGGCGCTGAAAACGGAACGAAGCCGACACGTCGCGGTGACGCTTGACCCGGGCGAGGTTGGGCGTGGGAAAAGCGAGCTCGTAGATGCCGCGGACCTCGCGCAGCGCGGACTCGGTGATCAGGACGGCGCCGTCATCGGCGTAGTGGGCAGCGTTGCGCGCGAGATCGACCGCGTCGCCGACGGCAAAGGCCGTTCCCAAGGCGAACCCAAGCCCACGTGTGCGCAGCGAGCCGAGCGCGACGCCGACGTGGAGCGTCACCGACAGGTCCATGCCGCGGATTCCCTGGAAGACACGTTGCAGGGCGAGTGCGGTGTCGATCGCAGACTGCATCTCGCCTTCGCGCATACCGCCGATGCCGAACGCAGCAACGCACTCGCTACCGAGGAGCGCGAGCGGCCGTCCGCCTTCACGCTCGACGTGGGGTGCGAAGCTGCTCAAGAGCCCGGCCGCACTTCCGGTGTGCAAGTCGCCTGCGAGACGCGCGACGATCACGACGGCGGTAATCGCCTCTTCCATCCCGGTCGCGGCGGCGCCGTCTCCGTCCGCGACGAGCTGCCGGCCGGGTGTGAGCAACGACGTGCCACACGTCGAACAGAAGTAGCGTTCGCCGTGGCGAGGCGATGCGCAGGCCGGGCAAGCGGAGAGCGGCAGCGCCGACCCGCATCGCTCACAATAGCCCGCGCCGTCGCGACCCATGTGGCTACAGGAGGGACACGGGACCGCTGGTCCACCGCCGCCGACCGCGATTCCTGACGCCTTCTCGAGGGCCTCAGCGAACTCGATTACGCTGCCGAACCGTTCATCGGGCGACTTGGATAGCGCGGTCTGCAGCACGCGGTCGAGCGATCGGTTGACGACGCGCCCAACGCCGGCGAGGTGGAGGTGATCGGGTGTATCGACGAGGTGGGCGAGCAGCATCCCCTGGATCGTCTTGCGGTAGATCGGCAGGTCGCCGGTCAGCATCTGGAAGGTCATGACCGCGAGCGCGTACTGATCGGTCTGGCCGTTGAGCGGCGCTTGCTGGATCTGTTCGGGGGCCATGAACGCGGGAGTGCCAAGCAGCTTGTGCCGGTCGGTGACCGCCTCCTTGGCGTCCTCACCTTCCTCGAAACCGCGCGCGATACCGAAATCCACCACTTTCGCGAGCATCGCGCCGGACGCAAGCCGCCGCAGCAGCACGTTGCCGGGCTTGATATCGCGGTGGACGATGCCGTGGGCGTGCGCTTCGGCGAGTCCGCTCGCGACCTGGCGGGCGATCGCGACGGTTTGTTGGAGATCGACCTGTTCTTCGCGTTCGAGCAGGTCGTCGAGATCTTCGCCCTCGACGTACTCCATCGAGATGTACCAGGCGCCACGATGCTGCCCAAAGCCGTAGACCGCGACGACATTGGGGTGGACGACGCGCGACATGACCTGGGCTTCGCGCTGGAAGCGTGCGTCGGCCTCTTCGTCCAACCCGACGTCTTCGTGCAGCAGCTTGATGGCAACTTGGCGGCCCAGCTGCGTGTCACGGGCCAGGTACACCGAGCCCATACCGCCGCCACCGAGATGGCGCTCGACCAGGTACAGTTCGCCGATCGTATCGCCTGGTTGCAGTTGCATGCTGGCCGGGTAGTCGTGAGTTCGGGTCGTCTTTACTATGTGTACTCTGCGCTTTTGAGCGGCGGTTGTCGCCGACTCGACGCCGACAATGAACCTGTCGCCAAGGATGGCCATGAGGACGAGAAAGGCAACGGAGACCATGCAGGTCCTCGCCATGTTGGCTGCCGTGACGCTGACGATGGGATTGACCGCGTGCGGCGACGAAAGCTCGGGGACGGGCGGCGGGACAACCGATACGGGTTCATCTTCCGGCGTAGACACCGGCTCGGCGACCGATACCGCGGCCGGGATAGATTCAGGCAGCGCGACGGACGCGGCGATCGCAACCGACACCGCGATCGCGAAGGACACGGGTGCTGCAGCGGATACGGGTTCTGCGACGGACACGGCGTCTGCGACGGACACGGCGTCTGCGACGGACACGGCGACTGGCATGGACACGGCGAGTGGGACGGACGCTGTTTCGGCACCTGACACCGGCGCTGGGACGGACACAGCGTCTGCGCAGGACGTTGGATCCGCGACGGATTCGGGTGCTGCGACAGATTCGGGCGCGGCAACGGATTCTGGCTCCGCGACCGATTCGGGTACTGCGATAGATTCGGGCGCCGCAACGGATTCGGGTTCGGCGATGGATTCGGGCTCGACGGGGGCTGCGGATGCGGGTTCGGCAGGGTCCAAGGACACGGCCACGGCGGCTGACAGCGGCTCTGGGGGCGGATTGAAGCCCGGTCAGTGCGCGTCCGAACAGAAGTGCAAACAGTGGCCCTGTAAGGCTCCGGGCGACTTTATCGGCTGCGGAATCTGCATGAAGGTCAAGGGCTGCCAGGCCGACTCGGAGTGCTCCAACAAGCCCAACGGTATCTGCATCTACAAGAAGAGCGACTGCACCTGTGGCGGCGAGAAGCTCTGTCACACCGGATGCACGAAGGACGCCGAATGCAAGCTCGGTCAGATGTGCGACGCCGATCACCACTGCAAGCCGAAAAAGTGCAAAAAGGGCAGCGATTGTCCAAACTTGTTCGCTTGCTATGCGGCGTCCAAGACGTGTCTGCGCAAGAACTGCAAAAAATCGAAGGAATGTGGAGCAGGGGGCTACTGTGTTAACGCCAAATGCCACGCCGCTCCCGGCAACTGCACGCCGCTTCCGCCTTGATCGACATCGGCTCCAGACACGACCCAACGCCCACATTCATCGCGTTCACCGCGGTTTGTGCCGTTCTTGTCCTGGTCGCCCCGGTCACCGTCTCCGCCGCGCCGCGGGTCCAACTTGGCGTGGACACGTTGTTTGCGAGCAAGATCAAGCTGGTCGCCGGCAAGCGGGTCGGGCTCATCACCAACACGTCCGGTGTCGATGGCAAGGGCGTACAGACGCTCGACCGGCTCAACAACGATCCGCGGGTTCAACTCCGGCAGCTGTACGGACCTGAACACGGCATTCGTCTCGAGCATGGCAATAACCACTCGGACCGAACCGGCGTCGATTCGGTGACCGGGATCCCGCTGCAGGGCATCAATTGCAGCAGCGCACCGAGCCGTTCGACGCTGCGCAAGCTCGACGTGCTCGTCTTTGACATCCAGGATATCGGCTCGCGGACCTATACCTACGTCACCACGATGGGCAAGGCGATGAAGGCGGCGGCGCGAAACAAGATCCCGTTCATCGTGCTCGACCGGCCCAATCCCAATGGCGGCCTGCTGTTCGAGGGGCCGACGCGCCAGAAGCGCCATCGCAGCGTGATCGGGTGGGCGCCCATCCCGGTGACGCACGGGATGACCGTTGGCGAGCTGGCCCGCTGGTACAACAAGGAGATGCGGATCGGCGCGAAGCTGACCGTCGTTCCGATGAAGGGATGGCGCCGCAACATGGTGTGGGAAGACACGGGCTTGCTGTGGTCGGCAACGTCGACTGCCATCACCCAGACGCATCACGCGCACTTGTACGTCGCGACCGGCATGTTGTGCGGGGCGGGGCTCAACGTGGATGACGGCGTGGCAGCGGGACGGTTCTTCGAGCGAATTGCCGGGACCTGGGTGGACAAGGACGCGTTTTCACGCGCGATGAACGCGGCTGGACTGACCGGCGTTCGTTTCGAGCCGATCAGCTATGTGCCGTACAAGGGCCGGTGGGTGAACAAAGCGCTGCACGGTATCCACCTGGTCGTCACGGACCCGCGTACGTTTCGGCCGCTACGGACGGCGCTCACGGCGTTTACGACCTTGCGGAAGCTGCACGGCAAGAAGCTGCGCGTGCTCAAGAAAGCGCGGTTTGGTCGGGTCTGGGGCACCTACGACGTGCTCAAGCGCGTGCGCAGGGGGCAAAGCGTCGCCAAGATCGAGGCCTCATGGCGCAAGTCACTCGCCCGCTTCTCCCGCAGCCGCAAGAAATACCTGCTCTATAAGTAGAAATGACTGCTCCATAACCGGGGCGTGTCCCTGAATACTCACAATCCGCCCGAACTTGTCGCGGCGCTCTGTTGCTGGTGCCCAGAGAATCGATTCAGGGACACGCCCTGGTTGCCCGTCGGCGTCGCCTTGGAAGGTGGCGGCGCGGCGATTCGGTTGCCGTCCTTGTCGCAGCCAAGGCCCTTGAGGATGAAGTCGCCGGGGACCGCGAGGTCGAGCGCGAATCCTTCGTTGCCGGGTTTGTGAAAGCGCGCCTGGTCGAGCAGCCAAGCGGTCTTCTTGTGGCCTTCGCGGCGGGCCAGTTGGCGGGCCATCGTGACCGCTGACTTGAGCGCGGCGGACAGGTCGGTGGCGGTGCCCTTGTCCTCAGCTTCCATGTCGACGCTCAGCGCCACGTGATCCTCGACGTTCATGCGCAAAGCGACACCCTTGGCGAGCTCGGCGATCGGGGCCAGTTGCGCGTCGTTTTCGCCGCCGGCGAGCAGCTCTTGCAGGTCCGAACCGGTCAGCCGGCCGCGCACATCGGCGTGTCCACCGGTCGCCACTTCGGCGCGCTCGCGCCCCTCGGCCCGATCGATCGCTTTCATCACCTCTTGGCGCGTGTCGCCGGCGAGCATCAGGCCATCGCCAACCCGGGCGACGAACCATGGCTTGCCGCTGTTCTTGTCCGGCTTTCCGGCCTTGGCGTCGCGCGGCTGACGGGCGACCTCGTAGATGCGGCCGCCGTCTCCATACCGTTGACCCTCGCCGAGCTCTTTGGGGATCTTCAGGGTGCCAAGGCGCCCGCCGAGCGCGATGACGCCGTCGCTGATGCCGACCTGTTCGACGTCTTCGCGGAGGTTGAGGCCGGTCGCTTCGCGGACCTTGTCAAGCCGAGATGACGCGCGGGCCTCGTGGCACTTGAGGATCTTGTTGGCCAGGTCGCTGTGGCCGATCGCGCCGAGATCGATGACGACATAGCCTTTGCCCGGCGTGCCGACGGCGCGCTGGACCCCGGTGCCAACGTTGGTGTTCAGCTTGGGAAGGTTGCGCGGAACGGCGACCGGCTCGGGCCCGTCGCTGCGGTCTTCCGGCTTGTTGTCAGGACGCCTGGCCTTGCGTTTGGGGCCTTCGGGCAGGTCGCGTGGGTAGACGACCTCCATCTCGCCCTCGCCCACATCCTCGACGCTGGCGCCGCTCAAGAACGACGCCATCGCCAGCAGGCTCAGCACCACGACGGCGATCACGATGACGAGCAACGTGCGGTTTTTCATGGCCATTCCGGGGCGATTGAGCGTCCTTTCACAGTCTCAACATAAGCGCGATCAGTAGTCGCGCCACCAGACGACGGTCGATGCGCCGACGACGCAGGCGGCCGCGAACAGGAGGGCGCCGGCGGTGACCCCGGCCAGTTCAGCGAGTTTCCAGGTCTCGGAAGTGGCCATGTCCGCGCCGATGGAGACGAGCGTTTGCAGCCGCGGCAAGGGAGCGACGATCACGGACGCGAGGTCCCGGGGCCAGCCGTGCTCGAACCACGAGGCGAACTCAACGCGATCGCTGGTCACGAGCGCCGTGATGTAGAGGCCGAGCCCAGCGCCGGACGCGAGCGCCTGGGAGCGGATGATGGTGCTCGCCAGGAGCATGACGGCGTACACGGTTGCGAACCCCACAGCCGCCGCGACCGCCCCGATAAAGGGCGCGATGGACGAGAATTCGGCCTTCCAAAACAGCACGAGCGAGAAGCCGCCGACCGCAAACACCATGCCCGCGAAGGCCAGGACGAGGACGCCAAAGTAGATGCCGGTGGCGAGCTCCCAGCGGCGGATGGGCAGCGACAGGGATAGCTCCACGCGACCGGGCGAGAGCAGGCGCACCGCGATGTCCGATGTCGCGACGATGCCAAACAGGGTGCCGAGGTGAAAGACCGCGTAGACGAGCGCGCGCAGCACCGGGCCCATCATTTCGGCGGCGTTTTTGCCGATCTCGCCGCCTTTGACCTGGTCGCCGAAGAGCTTGGTGGACACGATGACGCCCTCGACGACGTCGATATCAAGCGCCAGCAACAGGCCGATTTGCGACAGGAAGATGATGCCGCCGACCGCGGCGACGTAGCGGCGCGCGATCGCTTCCCGGCAGACGTCGATGGCGACGTGGTGCACGTTCATGCGCCACCTCGTCCGACCGCATCGGCCATGACCGCTTCGAGATCTTTGACCAATGGGCGCACCTCGAGGAGCTGCAAACCGTCGCCCAGGGCATCGTGCAGCGCGCTGGATAACGCGTCGGGACCCTCGCCGGCGAAGATCCAACGGTCCTTACCTTCATCAGCTTCGAAGCCGTGGCGGGCGGCGATCTCGTTCGTCTCCGGGCCGCTCGCGAAACGCACGTGAAAACGGTCGTCGGCGCGCAGGATGTCCAGCGGGCCGGACAAGACGACGCGGCCCTTGCTGAGCACAGCGGCGTGATCGGCGATCTTCTCGGTCTCCGCGAGAAGGTGGCTGTTGAGGAAGACGGTTGCGCCCCGATCGCGGGCCGCGCGGATGACCTCTCGGAGCTCGGCGCGTCCGAGGGGGTCGATGCCGTCGGTAGGTTCATCGAGGACGAGCAAGGCGGGGCGACCGATGAGCGCCGCTGCGAGCCCGGTGCGCTGCCTCATACCCTTGGAGAACGCGGATGTGCGCTTGTCCCACCACTTCTCTTCGAGGCCAACCTGGCGGAGACGGCGCGGGATCTGGTCGTCCATGTCAGCGCGCGACAGGCCCTTGAGGCGTCCGGCGGATCGGAGAAAGCCGACGGGAGTCAGTGCGGGCGGCAGCTGCAGGTTCTCCGGCAGGTAGCCGATGCGTCTGCGCGCTGCGATGGATCCCGGCGGGTCGCCCAGCACCGAAACCTCGCCCTCGTTGGCCCGCACGACGCCGAGCAAGACCTTGATGAACGTCGTCTTTCCGGCGCCGTTTTCACCCAGCAGGCCAAAGATCGCGCCCTCCGGGACCACCAGATCGAGGCCGGCGAGCGCATCGATCGCGCCGTAGCGCTTGGTGACTCCGGCGGCGGCGATGGCGGGTTCGGTCATGTATGCGGCCCCAAACAAGGATGTGGCAGAGAAAGAGGCTGTGGCAGCAAAGCAGGGCGTAGCTGAGCAGCTAACGCGGTTTTCATATCGCTTCTTCCGCCAATTCACGCGGCGTGTACAGCGGTTCCGCGTCGCGCCGGCATCGTCGGGTCCAACCGGCGCACCACCGCGCCCGAGAGGTTCATCATGAGTCGCCGCAACGTCAACCGAGCGCCCCTGCCGTTTCCCCCAAGAGCGCGACAACCCGACCCGCTCGCGATCGCCGGCATCGCGCTTGCCTTGTTCGCAGTTGGCTCCTTGTCAGCGGTGGAGACCAGCGCGGCGCTGAGCCGAACCAGGCCGTCGAGCCACGGCCGCGTCGTGTCGCAAAAAGGCCGACGAGTCCAGGTCGTCGCAAACGCGGGCGCCGCATTTGCCCCTGGAATGCCCGTTTGGATATCGGAGCGAGGCAAGCGCGACCGTGGTGGGCTGCCAGTTTGCGAAGGGCGCGTGCTGCTCACCATTGCCACCGTTGGCACCCAGCGCGTACCCTGACGACGCTCCTTCCGATGGCCATTGGGCCGATTTTGCTGGGTTCGCCGTGTCGCGTCGCGTATCCGACCTTCTTGTTTGCTTGCTAACGATCGGCGCGCTGGCGTTGAGCGGCTGCGGTGACGACACCACGCCCGTAGATTCAAGCGCGACCGCAGACGCCGGGGCAGGCCCGGACGACACCGGCTCGACGTCGTCGGACACGGGCACATCCACAGACACCGCGGGACCCGCAGACACCGGCCCGGACGACGTCGGCGCCCTCGATGTCGCGGCGGAAGACACGGGCGCAACCAATGACTGCCCCGGCGGACCGGGCTGTGCGTGCACGGGCAATAGCGAATGCGACCAGGGCCTGTGCATCGATGTCGGCCTCGCCAAGCAGTGCGCGAAGAAGTGCACCGACACCTGCGAGACCGGCTTCACGTGCGCCATCGTGAACACCGGCGGTTCGGATACCGCGACGTTCTGCGTGCCCCAGTGGGACCGGCTGTGCGCCCCGTGCAAGGCGACCGCGGACTGCAAGACCCTCGGGTTTGACGACAACGTCTGCGTCGACCGTGGCTCGTCCGGCGCGTTCTGCGGCGTGGTCTGCAGCGACGACAAGGGGTGTCCGAAAGACTACGCGTGCAAGGCCGCGAAGAGCGTCGACGGCGCTGCGACCAAACAATGCGTGCCCGTTGACGACAAGGGCGCTGACGCCATGTGCACGTGCAACGAGTGGGCGACGGCCAAGAAGGCGTCGACGGCGTGCGCCATCGAACACAAGAACGACAAAGGCGAAATCATCGCTTCATGCCCCGGAACGCGCGCCTGTGACCAGGCTGGCTTGTCCGCGTGTGTCGGTGGTTCTCCCGCCGGCGAAACGTGCAACGGCGCCGATGACGACTGCGACGGCAAAACCGACGAGGGCACCTGCGACGACAACAACGCGTGCACAGCAGACGGGTGTGACCCCAAGGCCGACGGCGGCAAAGGCGCGTGCGTGCACAACAAGATCGATGGTCCATGCGACGCCGACGGGTCGGTGTGCACAGAGGCCGATAAGTGCATCGCCGGCGTCTGCACACCGGGCAAGTCCAAGACGTGTGACGACGGCAATGCGTGCACCAAGGACGCCTGCGATGCCGCGAAGGGCTGTACGGCGACCGACGCTGACGGCGACAACTGCGATGACGACAACCCGTGTTCGATCGGGGACACCTGCAAGGCGGGCTCCTGCGTGTCGGGCAAAGCCAAGGCCTGCACGAGCACGGATGCCTGCTTGACCGCCAAGTGCGACCTGAAGAACGGCAAGTGCAAGTACACCGATAAGCCATCGGGGAGCGCCTGCGATGACGGCAGCTCGTGCACGACCGGCGACGCGTGTAAGGCCGGGACATGTATCGGTAAAGCGAAGTCATGCGATGACGGCAACGCGTGCACCGACGATGCGTGCGAGGCGGCAAAGGGGTGCGCGTACACCAATAACAATGGCCCGTGCGAGGACGGCAGCAAGTGCACCGGTGGCGATCTCTGCAAGGCCGGAAAGTGCGTCGCAGGCGCCCCGAAATCCTGCGAGGACGGCAACCCGTGCACCAAGCGCAGCTGCGATCCAGACACGGGCACATGCCAGACGAAGAAACTCGCGGTGGCCTGCGATGACGGCAGCAAATGCACGGTCAAGGACGTCTGTGACGGCGGATTCTGCACCGGCAAAGCGGTCGACTGCGACGACAAGAACCCGTGCACAACCGATTCGTGCAAAGCCGCGACCGGCTGCACCCACGCCGCCAACAAGCTGCCTTGCAACGACAACAGCAAATGCACGACGTCCGATACCTGCAGCAACGGCACATGCGTTGGTCTCGCCGTCCAGCTGACCGTCACGTGTAACGACGGCAACCCATGCACGACGCCCGGCTGCGATCCCGCTAAGGGCTGCCTGCAAAAGGCCAACACAGCGGTGTGCACAGATGGCAACGTCTGCACGGTTGGCGACCGCTGCAAGGACAAGGCCTGCGTCGCCGGAGCCAACACCTGCGCCTGCCAGAAGACCGCAGACTGCGCGTCCAAGGAGGACGGCGACCTGTGCAACGGCACGCTGTTCTGTGACACGTCCAAGGCGCCATTCACGTGCAAGTTGAACCCGAACACAGTTGTTAAATGCGCGCCGCACGCCAACGTGTGCCGGCGCAACATCTGTGTGGCCACGACGGGAAAATGCCTGGTGAAGGCGCGGCCCGACGGGACGGGATGCGACGCGGACGGGTCGGTGTGCACATCCAAGGACGCATGCAAATCGGGCAGCTGCACGGCCGGCAAGAAGCTCGCCTGCAACGACGGCAAAGTCTGCACCGACGATTCGTGTCACGCGACAAAGGGCTGTGTCTTCGCGAACAACAAGGTGCCGTGCGACGCCGATGGCTCGGTCTGTACGGTCGCCGACTCATGCAAGAGCGGCCTGTGTCTGACAGGGCCCAAGCGCGACTGCGACGACAAGAACGGCTGCACGGACGACAGCTGCGACCCGAAGAAGGGGTGTCTGCACGCCGCGAACGTCGCGTCTTGCGATGACGGCAATCCGTGCACCGACAAGGACAAATGCGCGGCGAAGGCGTGCAAAGGGATCGGCCTGGATTGCAACGATGGCAACGCGTGCACCGCCGACTCGTGCTCCAAGACATCCGGCTGTGCCCACAAGGCTGTCAACAAGTCGTGCGACGACGGCAACGCGTGCACAACGTCGGATGTCTGCGCTGGCCTGCCCGGCGGCAAGTGGGGATGCAAGGGCGGCAAGCCGAAGGTCTGCGATGACGGCAACGTGTGCACGCTCGACTCCTGTGACAAGACGAAGGGCTGTGTGGCGAAGGTTGAGACCACCAAGAAGCACGTCTGCTACAGCGGCGCGAAGGGCACCGACGGCAAGGGCACATGCCGCAAGGGTACGAGAATCTGCAAACCGGACGGCACGTTCGCGGCCTGCATCGGCGAGGTGGTGCCCGCCAAGAAGGAAGCCTGCGACGGCAAAGACGATGACTGCGACGGCGCGACCGATGAGGGCTGCGCGGCGGCATCCGCAAGTGTCGGATTCGGCAACAGCAAGATGAACGCATCGGGCGGCAAATACGCCGTGCGCGCGTGGACCGGTGGCAGCGCTGCCGTCAACGCTTCGGCGGGGTCCAAACATACGGCGCGCTGGGGTTGGTACCGGTGGCTGCGGGCGCGGCTGCAGTAGCGGTCGACCGCGATGAAGAGCGAGGTTTATATGGATCGCATGATCTCCACGACGGCCCTCCGGAATCGGATCCGGCGCGGCTCTATCGCACTTGTGCTGTTCGCTGCGGCGCTGATGACCCTTCCGGCGTTCGCCGCCGCGCCCAATACCGTGACGACCGAAGGATTGCTCCACGCCAAGGGTGGCGGACCCGTGTCCGATGGCACGTACGGATTCACGTTCTCGCTCTACACAGTCGCGAGCGGCGGTAAGGCTGTCTGGACCGAGACAACAAAGCTCAAAGTCGCGAAAGGCGAGTTCTCCTACGTCCTCGGCGCGACCAAGCCCCTCAACGTCGCCACCCTCGGTGCTGCGAAACAGGTTTGGCTCGGTCTGCGCATTGAAAACGACCCCGAGCTGTCGCGCACGCGCCTTCATTCCGTCGTGTTTTCGCTCGTTTCCGCGTGGGCCAAGGATGCCGACACCGCCAAATCCGCGAAGACGGCGCTCGGGATCGCGTGCACCGGCTGCGTCTCGGTCAAGGCGCTGAAATTCGACGCCGACGTCGACCTCGGCGGACGTTCCATCAAGGCGTCCAAGGTCACTGCAACGTCGGTCGTGGCGAACACTGTGGCGGCGAGTTCGTTCGTCGGTGACGGTAGCAAGCTGACGGGCATCCAGTCGATTACCGGCACGTGCACCGGCAAAGGCGAGGTGGTCAAGGGCATCGACAAGGCGGGCAAGCTGATCTGTGTCAAGGCGATGGACGCCAACAACCTCCCCAACGATGGCCTCGACGAGATCAGCAATGGTCAGCTCAGCGCCGAATTTACGGACGTCGACAAGTCGGCAAAGGCCGTGGACATCAAGGACAACAACCCGGCCGGCTCGTCGAGCACCATCACCGTGCCGGACCGCGGTCTCGTCAAGACCATCGCGGTTTCGATCGAAGTGACGAACAGCAACTTCAAGAACATGGTACTGACGCTCACCGATCCAAAGGGCGGCGTGTTCAACCTCTTCGTCCCGTCCGCCATCAAGTCTGGCGTGCTCAAGGCGACGTTCCCGCCTACCAAGCCGGTGAAGGGCGACCTCGCGAGCTGGCACGGCAAGAACGCAAAGGGCGTTTGGACGCTCAAGGTCATCGACGCCAACTTCAAGAACAACAAGACCGATGGCCAGATCAAGTCCTGGCAAATCGCTATCACGACGCTGTCCAACAAGAAGGTCCAGGCGCCCGGCGATATGTATGTCGGCGGCAAGCTTCACGGCTTCGTGCACGTGAAGTCGGCCCTCAAGGCTCCCGTGAAATGCGACGCCAGCACGGCCGGATTCATGTACTTCGATCCGGGCAAGTCGGTCCTGTACATCTGCAATGGTAAGCTGTTCTACCCGCTGTCGCTCACGGCATTGGGCAGCCAGGGCAACCCCGGTAAATCCTGCGCGGACATCAAGCAGCTCGTCGGCGCCGACGCCAAGGACGGCAAGTACTGGATCGACCCGGATGGTCCCGGCGGGGCGAGCGCCTACGAGGCGTACTGCGACATGACCACCGATGGCGGCGGCTGGACCCTCGTGCTGCGCGTTTCCAATCACGATGGCAGCGTTGACTGGAGGCAAAACGGCAGCGGTTGGAGCAAGACGTCGCACAAGACGCTCAGCCAGTTGAGCCTGACCAACTACAACGCGGGCAACGACTACGTCTCCCCGGCGTACAACGGGCTCAAGGCCAGCGACGTGCTTTGCCGCGAGCGCCTCGGCACCGACTACAAGCACTCCGTCCGCACGAAGGACAAGCCGCTGGGCGGTGTGACCCTGCGTTCGGTCTTGACCAAGTCGATCGTCGACGGCGGCCGCAAATGCAGCAATTCCATCGTCTATGGCGCCGGCTCAAACAAGCACAATGGATACAATTCGCTGGTCTTCAGCGGTGATGAGAGCGGCGACACGGAAGGCGCGCGCATCGCGATCCGCAACAAGTGCGCAGGCGATGCAGAGACCATGGCGCTCGGTTACGCGCGCAGCGGCCACGGCAACAACGAGGTCTACAGCCAGGGCGGCCACTGGCCCGGCTTCGACTCGGTCTACATCTTCGTCAGGTAGCAGACTGCGGCGCGTTCAACGCTCGATCTGGCGATAGGGCGACTGGTTGCCCAGCATCCCGTCGATTCCGCCACCGCCGCCGCCTTTCGGTCCCCTCGCTTCGAGCGCCAGGTAGACGCACACGTCGTCTTCGAGCGGGGCGTCGGGCACGTCTTCGTCGAGCATGTCCTCAAGGGCAGGCGGATCTTCGCCGCGTTCGATCATCTCGGTGCGTCTTCGGATCGCCTCTTCGCGCCGTTTTGCGCGAGCGATCTCGCGGTCGACGGCGTCCTCAACCGCCTTGGTCGACTGGCCGGACGATTGGTCGTGGCAGCGGTCTCGGCGGCCGTTGGGCCCGTAACTGACCAGCGTTGGCTTGCCGTCGACTTTCGTGAGGACGTACGCGTTGTTCCACAGATCGCGCGTCGGATCCCGGCCCGTTCGCGACTTCACGTTGTTGGCGAGGTAGGCCTGGAATGAAGACTGTGACTTGGGCAGACGGCCGCCGGTGACCGCTTCGATCTCGAGGCCTTGCGCAACCGCCCCCATCTCGAAGCGCACCACGACGACCTTGACGGTATCGAGCAGGTGTTTGCCGACTTCGCCACCGCCCTTCGCCGCAACGCCCGCACCACCGGCCAGCATGAGCGCGGGGAGGTAGCGTGCGAGGTCGATCATGGGCGGTGCTCTTCGTGTGTGGGGTTAGCGCATCTCGAGGGCGACAAGGCGCTGGGCCATGGCGCGTTCGAGGGCGATGCCGATCTGGAAATCGGACAGCAAAACGTCGTCAAGCACGTCTCCGGGCACACGCACCAGGACGGCGTCGGCTGTTGTGCGTACGGTCGCGGTCCGCTTGATGCCGCGCAGCAGAGCGATCTCACCGAACCAGTCGCCCGCGCCAAGGGTCGAGATCAAGTCGTCGCTCCCCTCGCCCTTGCGGACCACATCGCAGGTGCCTTCGCGAATCACGAACATCGCGTCGCCCCGCTCGCCCTCGTTGACGATGGTCGCCCCCGCTTCTTCGCGCACCACAGACACACCGCCGAGCAGGGTCGACATCAGGTCCGCGGTCAGCGTCTGGAAGATCGGGACGGTGCGGAGGAATGCGGCATTGCGGATCTGATCGAGCACCGCGTCACGGGCAAACGCGCTGCGCTCGACGAGCGTCACAAACGTCTCCCGGTCCAGCGAATAGACCTCGACAGCGTCGGTGCATTTGACCGTCGCGGTGCGCGGAACGTCGTCGAGCAGCGCGATTTCGCCGAAGAAATCCCCCGCGGAGAGCTGCGCGACGCGATGGATCAGCCCCGATTCCTCTTCGAAGAGGACGTCGCACGTGCCGCTATGCAGGAAGCAGAAGCGATCGCCTTGCTCGCCCTGGCGAACCACGAAGTTGCCGTTGACGAAACGTTCGCGGCGCATTCCCGCGATCAGGTCCGCGAGCTCGTCGTCGGGCAGGGCGCCGAGAAAGGGCACCCGCCGCATCTCTTCGACCAGCTCGTGCGCGCCATCGCCGATGCGTTCGACGTGTTTGGGCGCCGAGCTGCGTTCCGGTTTGAGCATCTGGATGACCGCGCTGACGATGACAGCCAGCAACCCGAGGCCGAGCAGGGCGATGGTCGCAAGCAGGACGCCCGCGATGATGACCGCGAGCGCGCCGCTGAAGTGGTCCAGCCCATGGCTGCCGGTGTGGCCACGGGCCAGGGAGCTCAGCGCGTTGAGGGCGCCGGGAAGCAGGTAGCCGCTCACCAGCCAGAGCGACAGGATCCAGTGGGCCAACCAAGCGATGCCAAGGAAGATATAAGTCTGTTCGGCGCGGCGGATCGATTCGCTCCGCAGCAGGTTCTTGATGCTCCGTCGCAGCAGGTACACGGCCGCGCGGCGGGTGAAGTCGGGGATTCGTGTGCGGATGCCGATGAGGTGCCAGGCATCGCCGCGTCCGTAGGGAGCCATGTTGAAGACGAAGAGGTACAGGCCGGTCGACGCGAGCGCGCGCAGCCATGTGTTGTCGTTGCCCTCGATCAGCCACGCGAGGATGGCGGCCGCGCTGATGACACCGAGGACCGAGATTCCCGCCCACGCCAGCAATCGCCTCTCGCCCGACGATGCTGAGCGCCGCTGCCGGTCGTCGATTCCCAGGTGCGCAACGCCGCAGAGGATCGCGACAACCGCCTGCGGAGGCCGCATGCCCAGGGAGGTAAACGCGAGGCCGCGTACGAGGTCGCGCGTGGACAGCAGCAGCGCCGCAGACACATACAGGCCGACGGTTCGGTCGATGACGCGGTCGCCGCGGAAGGGATCGAGCAGGTCGAAGAGGTGGCCGCTGATGGTCGTGCCGGCGATGGCGAGGGCGAAGAGGACCAGGCCGAGCCGGCTTAGAGGTCGCCACAGGGTCCGCGGAATGGACCGGCCGAAGGCGAGCGGCGCGCCGAGCAAAGGCAGTGGGATCTTGATGGTCGCGATGGTTCGCCCGACGCGGACCAGCTTGCCCGCCACGGACGGTCGGTCGTCGGGAAAGAGCGTCGCGGCGGCTTCGGACATACCGACGACGAGCCCCGCGTTATGCAGGCGTCGGATCAGCGAGAGAGTCGCCATCGGTCGAAGCGCTGTCTCAAGCTTGATGGCGTCGCGCACAATCGCGTTGAGGCTGCGTTTGCCGTCGATCAGATCGAGCGCGCCGGCTTCGTCGTCGCCGACAGTCAGGTAGCTGCCGGACTTGGGCCCAAATAGAATCAGTTCGCCATCTGTGTTGCGGTGGCGGTCGAGTTTGTCGACGAGCGACGGACAAACGTCACGCATCAAGGCGTCGGATGCAGGGGCGCTCATCGCTTCTCCGGGTTGTCCGAGTCTCGCGGATCGGTCAAACCGCGACAAGGGGTGCGGCTGATCGCGACCTGTAGGCCGTTTCCGCTGGCCGGTTCACGCGTCCGGCGGCCGCTGCAGGTCGCTGGGATCCTCGAGCCACCTGGCGAACCTCTCGAGGCTTCGGGCGCAGTAGAAGCCATCCGCGATGCGTTCATCGAACGAGTACTTGATGTCCACGACCTCCGCGACGCCGAGCGTGTCATCGTCGAGCACGACCGGGGCTTTGTGAATGCGCCCGATGGTCACGAAGATCGGCACCGTGCCGTATTCGAAGAGGTGGTGAAACGGCGCCTCCAGCCCGATGGAGCCGAGGTTGGCGACGAAGACGCTTGCGTAGAGTGGGTCGGGGCGGATCATCGAGGCGGGAAGCAGGTTGCACGCGTCCGCAAGCCGCTGCAGGGCCATCAACAGCCGCAACATGAAGCCGGGCATCGCGGTGACGACAGCCATCTCCTTTTCCGAGGTCGTCGCAGATTCAGCGCGTCCGGTGCCGATGGCCTCCGCGACGCGGCGAGCGACGTCTTCGATGGTGTCGGAGCGCTCGAACTCGACTTTGACGGTCGTCAGCTTGCCCGCGTCCGCGAAATTCTTCTTGACCGCGAAACTGATCGAGATCCCGCGCCGTTGATAGATCGTGCCGCCGACGACGAAGCGATTAAGCCGCTCGCGTGTCGCCATGATGCGCACGAGGCTCGCGAGGATGACGTGATAAAACGTGATCCGTTCGTCGCCTTGTCGGTCGACGTTGACCTCGTCCAGCCAGCGCTTCGTTGCGGCGACCTGGATCGTTTGGTCGAGGTAAACGGCGGCTTCATTCCGGCCGCGCATCAAGTACGGCATGAACCGCCGGAGCAGCGGCAGGTTGGCGACGCGATCGCCATCGGGGCGGGTGAAAAGCACGGGTCGATAATGCCCGATCGCTACGGGATTGTCCCCGGGCCACGGCGTTCGCCAGCCGGTTCAGGTCTCGCTGCGCAAGGTCAGCAACGTCAGCTCGTGACGGGCCGCCAGGCGCATGGGCGGTCCCCAATACCCCGTGCCGCGGCTGACGTAGATCCAGGTCTTGCCGAGGTGCAGGTGCAGGCCAGCGAGGTACGGATGCACCAGCCGCACGAGATAGCCCCATGGCCAGATCTGGCCGCCGTGGGTGTGGCCCGAGAGCTGCAGCCCGACGTCGTGGCCCATTACGTCGTGGATTTGGCTGGGTTGGTGGGCAAGCAGGACGAGCTCACGGGTGGAATCACGGTCGTTGGTCGCCGCCTCGATGTCCGCACCGTGTCCCTTGCCGAAGCGATGCGCGGTGCGGTCATCGATGCCGGCGAGGTCGAAGCTCGCGTCACCGTCGCCGATCGACACGTGTTCGTTGCGCAGAGTCTTGATGCCGAGGCTGGTCATGTGCGCGATCCAGCCGTCTGCGCCCGAGTAGTATTCGTGGTTGCCCGTCACCGCGAAGCTGCCGTGCGTCGACTTGAGGTCACCGAGCGGCGCGAAATCGTTGGCGAGACCTTCGACGCTGCCGTCCATCAGGTCACCGGTGAGCGCGACGAGGTCCGGTTGCAGGCGATTGGCCAGCTCCACGACCTTTTCCACGTACGGCCGGGTGATGGTTGCGCTCACGTGCAGGTCCGAAATCTGCACGATCTTGAAGCCGTCGAGGGCTCTGGGCAGCCGCTTGAGAGGCACGTCGACGCGGACAATCTTGGGTTCTCGTTGCGCCGATGCGTAGGCCGTCCCGCCCAATGCGAACGCCCCTGCCGCCGCCCCGCCGCCGAGCATGCGGGCGAAGAAGAGCCGCCTCTCAGGGCTCGCGATGGTCTCTTCGTTGCCGCTGCCGACCAGTCGTTGCACAAGGCCAGATGCCCAGCGCGCAAACTCGCCACTGCCGAGCAAGAGCATGAGCAGCATCAGCGTGCCCATCCACGTAAAGGCGACCGTTGCAGACAACCGCGAGACCTCTCCGCCGACATTGCGAGCGAGCAGCGGCCCGACGAACAGCGCGGCGGCCAGTCCGATCAACACGCCGGTTCCGAGCCGTGCCAAGGGGCCTTGGAGCCCGACGTCGCGCACGAGCCGCGTCCAAAGGTAGTAGTGCACGCCCCCGGTGAGGAGGGAGACGACGCTAACGAAAACGATGTAACGGACGGTCGGGGACATCGGCGCAAGCTACCATGACACGGCGAGGGAATAGCCGCTGGGGGAGCCAACCCCGGGATGTACCTGTCCATTCCGGCCGCACGCCAGGAGCACGCCGCGCACCGCGGCCTCGTTGAGAAGTCGCCACGTCGGGTGACCGAACAGGTCGGCGCCGCGCCAGGAAATCTCCGCCCGCTTGCGCGTCACATCGGCCGCGCAGGTGCCAACGTCATAGATGTGCGCATGGAGTTTGCCCGCATAGCCGATGACGCGACCGGGCCCCAGCCATCGCGCCGCCAGCATGGCCTTGCGGTCGACATAGCGCGCTCCGTCCTCGATCAGCGCCTCGATAGCGGCCGCCTCATTTCCGCCAAAGCCCACGTTCACAATGTGCTCGGTCACCGCGATCTGCAGCGCAACGGGATACCAGGCCGTGGGCTGGGGATCCTCGGGGAGCGCGTTGTCGATCAGCCGGTGAACGTCGGCGAGGAATGCGTCGCCAAACCGAAGCCGCAGGTTGTCCGCCCACCCCTTGAGGAGCACGCCGCGAACGTTTCCCGCCAACATCGTGGATGTCCGATCTACCGTGCCGACGTGGAATCGGCGCTCTGGGATGGGGAACGCCACGAGAATGACACTTTTCGGGGCGTGGGGACGCTCATAGACCCCCAACCAAATAACAACCGTGCACCGAGAAGCATTGCTATTCGGTGCTCTAGTAGTGGCGCTCAAGGACGTACCAGCCAAAGGCGCGGAGCATCAGCTTCGGCATGGAATCGTGCACCAGTGGATCGAGGTTCTGCCACGCGGACTCGACCAGGTCGTTGGCTTCACTGACGCAGTCGTCCAGCGCGCCGGATTGCTCGATCTTGGCGATGAGGCTGCCGATGACCTGCGGATCGTCGGACTTGCTGTTGACGCCGTCCCAGAGCCACTTGCGCCCTTCTGAATCGAGGCGGCCCATCGCCTTGGCCACGGGCAGGGTGACCTTACCTTGCTGCAGGTCTTCGCCCTTGCTCTTCAGGTCGCCTTCGAAGCCGCGGAGGTTGAGCACGTCGTCGATGATTTGGAAGGCGAGCCCGACGCTCTCGAAGAACAGGCCGACGCCTTCGACCTGGTCCTCGGTGCCTTCGCCGGCGACCGCTCCCATGCGCGCAAGGGAAGCTGCCGGGACCGCCGTCTTGAGGCGATGAATGGCGAGAACCCGGTTCTCAAGGGTTTCGGTGTCGCCTGTCTCAACCACCTCGGGCATCAGGTAGTCGAGGCCGCCGATATCAACGGCCTGTCCGGCGTGACCGGCTCGCAGCGCTTCGAAATACAAGTCGTAAAGGCGCAGACGATCCTTGCTCGACAAGCGCCCCGATTGCAGCAGGCGCTGGCCCATGAAATAGCAGGCTGTTCCGGCGTTGATGGCCGTCGGTTCGCCGTGAATCTCGTGACACGTGGGGCCGCCGCGCCGCCAGCTCGACTTGTCCTGGACGTCGTCGACGATGAGCGATCCGACGTGCAGTAGTTCCGGCATCGCCAGCCACTTCACGAACTCGCGTGAATCTCCGCCGACCACGTCGCAGCACGCCAGCGCGGCATACGAACGCCACGATTTGCCGCCGCGGTCGGTGATATCGCGCACAGGCTGTACGCCGAACTCGACAAACTTGGGGATATCGACGCCTTTCATGTACTGCGGGCGCTCGGGGCTGGCGACGAGATCGCGCACCTGCTCCCAGGTCGGGTCGAAGGGCAGGAGCTCGGCGACCGACTTGCGGACCTCTTTGCCGACCGACTTGAAGAACGAATCGAGGTCATGCGCGGCGACGTAACCGCTGCGCTCGATGAATCCCACGCCCTTGATCGGCTCGCCATTGTGCGTTCCGGTCACGTGCACGCGGCCTTCCCAGAACGCGGGCTTGCTGATCGCGGTGATGAACTCCTGGTCGGCGAACGCGGGCAGGGCGGTGAGCTCGATCGACTCGGACGGCAGCTTCACGTCGTAGCGCGTCGGGTATTCGTTGAACGTGCGCGTGCTCCGCCACGTTCCATCTGCCGTGAATTCGAGGTCGTCGACGGCGTGAAAGCTGCCGTCGGCCTCGATAATCACCGCGTAGTTGCCGCGCGGCTCCTCGCTGATGAGATCGAAGAGCGCATAGGCCGTGAGCTCCCATCCGCCCTCGAACTGCACGCTGATCCAGTTCCAGGCGATGTCCTCTTTGGGCTTTTCCTCGGACGTATGCGGATTGCCGGCGGCTTGCTCGGCCTGCGCGGCGGCGACGGCGTCCCCATCAAAGAGGTGGCATCCGAACTCGTGGTCGTACCAACCCGAACCCGAGACGGATTCCTTGGCGCCGTTGATTGTCACCGACCCCGTCACGTCGTTGCGCGGGATGAAGTAGTAGAACATGTCCTCGCCGTGCACCGACTTGACGACGCCATTGTCGCCGTGGCGCGCGGGAGGCTTCTTGGGCGTGAACGTGAGATCCGCGCCGATATTCTGTTCGTGGTCGAAAAGGACGAGGTGGTAGCGACCGTCGTCGAGCTTTTCGAGGCGGTTGCCGGCGTAGTCGAGGTCGAGTTTGCGCTGGCTGACCCAGACTTCCGACTCGAACATGCGGTCGGGGTAGGGAACGTTGCCTTTTTCGAGCACTTCCCGGATCGCGCGACGCAAGCGCTCGTCGGTGGTTCCTTCGCCGCGCTCGACCTTCTTCAACCCGAGCTCTGGTGCGCTCTTGTCGACGCGGCTCTCCCCCGTGTACAGCCCGCTTTTCGCGTCCGCGATGGCCCAGGTGAGCGAGTGCGCATGCTCGTCTTCGCCGGTCTCTTCGTTGCGTCCCTTGATGATGCGAAAGAACGACGCGAACAGCGAGATCGACTTTCCCGACGCGCTCTGCAGGTGCGTGTTGAGGTACCACCATTCGGTCGACGACGAGCCGTGGGGGAGGTCGTGCAGGTCGAGATCGATCGGGCCGTCAGCGGGCCAGTCGACGGGGTATTCGAGCATCGATGCGGCTCCGATTGGCGCGGTCAAAGGACCGTTGTGGACGCGCATAGTAGGGGCGCGCACGGTTTGTCCGCAACGACCGGCTCAGCGGGTATTTGTTTGCGGGCCTAAAGCTGTCCATGAGCCGGCCATGCCGCTCAAAAAACATCCTCATCCGCGTCGCGAAAGCTGCTCGGCGCGATCGAAAACGGCAACGTCCTTGCGAGAATGGGCAGCAACAAAGTCCCGCCGGGCGCGGCGAATAGGGCGAGCGCGGGTACCGCCCGGCAAAGATCGACGAGCTGCGACTTCATGCGCTTGTTTTCGGCGGGGTTGAGCGGTTGCCGGACGGACTTGGCGAGCAAAAAGACGAGGTCGCCGGTCTGCAGCAGTTCGTTGCCAATCGCGTCGATATTGCGACGAACGAGGGATTCAATCGCGGTTTGACGGCTGCGGACGGTTCGGCCGATGCGGGCTGTGGCGCGGACGCCGGCCAAGAGGCTTGGATCGTCGGCAAGGGCGGCGCTGACACGCTGGTCGATCGCTGCGGTGTCTTTTTCGTCGATGCCGAGGCGCTCAGCGATGTCGTCGATGTAGCGGCGCTCGTCCGCGCTGAACTCTCCGTCGATGAACGCCGCGAGGGTCAGCGTCTCCAACAAGCGCAAGGCGTCGTCGTGGTTGTGGATGTCATCGGCGATCCGCGCGACGGACACGCCACCGCGGTTCATGGCCGCGCGGAGCATCGTGCGCTCTCCGGTCTCGAAGCGCCCGATACCGACGAGCGCAGCCAAGAGGTCTTTTTCGCGCCGGTCGGGGTGTCCATCGGCCCATGCAAGCCCGATCACAGCTTCGACGAAAGCCATCTTCTCGGCCCGTGCCCGCGCGGCCAGGACATCGACCCGTGCGACATCGAGGGCCCGTGCGTAGAGATCGACGGCGATCCGGTCGCAAAGGCGGCGTTCGATCGCCATCAGCACGCGATGATAGGGCCCGTCGAGCAGCGGATCGGCGTCATTGAGCCGCGCGCCGAGCAGGATTCGGCCGGTATTGTCGAGCCGCTTGCCGAGCCAATTGCCCAGCGTGCCCGGCGGGACGACGTCGTTGTCTTCTTCAGCTCGCCAGGTCGCGTCGCGCAGCTCTTTGAACGCGTCGGCGTCCCCGGCGATCCCGGCCAACACGGCCGCAACGGCCAGCCGTAAACTCGCGCCGGCGTCGCCACCTGTCATGCGATCGATAACGGCGACGGCGCAGACCTGCCGACCGAGGTTGGCCACGAAGAGGTCCCGTCCGGTCGCGAAAGTCTCCGACGCGAGCCAGTTTGCGTGTTCCTGGCCGTCTTTGTCGTACGCCGCCAAGCCCTCGCGGATCAGGGCGACCGGCCATCTGCTCGACTCGAGCTTGACCGCGGGGTAGACGAGCTTTCGCTTTTGTCCGGCCCTGGAAAGTGGCATCAACTTGGCTCGGCGTTCGGCTGAGGTGAAGCTTGCACCGGCAGCTGCGTGCGGGGGAACTGCGGATTTGACCACGTCTCTAGTCGACTTCTATGCCACGCGCCCCGCTCCGTGTCCCTACCTTCCCGACCGCGAAGAGCGCAAGGTCCTGGCCGAGCTTCCCCCCGGTGGCGGCTTCTTGCTGTACGACCGACTGGCGCGCGCCGGTTTTCGCCGCAGTCACACCTTCGCCTACCGCCCGCACTGCCTGGGCTGTCACGAGTGCTTGTCCGTACGCGTTGTCGTCGAGCAGTTTCGGGCCACCAAGTCGATGCGACGGGTCGATCGCCGCAACGCCGGGCTCGCCGCGACATTGACCGGCGCGCGGGCGACCGACGAGCAGTTCGACGTCTTCGACCGCTACCTGCGATCCCGCCATGCCGGCGGCGAAATGGTCGGCATGAAGCGGGTCGACTACGGCGCGATGGTCGAGGAGAGCACCGTCGATACGTCCGTTGTCGAGTTCCGCGATCGCGACGGAGTTCTGCGGGCCTGCTTGCTCACCGACGCACTCACAAACGGCTTCTCGGCGGTCTACAGCTTCTTCGATCCCGACATCGCCAACGACAGCCCCGGGACCTTCATGGTCCTTTGGTTGATCGAGCGCGCTCGGCGGGCTGGATTGCCGTACGTCTACCTCGGATATTGGGTGCAAGGCAGCCCCAAGATGCAGTACAAGATTCGCTTCGCACCGCTGCAGTCACTTGGACCCCGCGGTTGGCGCCTGCTCGATCCCAGCCGTGCCGCGCAACCTCCGTCCCCTTGATTCGCCGCGGCCTGCACGTTGTCCCCGTCAGGAGCCGCCATGTTCAAGCGCGCCGATTCAAAGCACCCGTCTGATTTCTCTCCGAGCGCATCGAGCGCATCAAACCGACCGAACGCAGCCGGCCACCAAGGTCGCGCTGTCGTCGCCCTTTCGTTGCTTCTTGCGATGGCCGCGTGCACGTCCGAGACCGTCGAACCCAAGGCGACATGGCATCGAGATGTTCGCGCCGGCATGGAGAAGTGGTGCTCCAGCTGCCACACCGCAGGGGGCGCGGGACCGTTCGCGCTCGATGACCGCGGCACCGCCAAGGCAATGGCCAATCCCTCCATCGCCGCGATCGAAGGCGGGACGATGCCGCCGATGCGCGCAAACGACGCGTGCCGAAGCTACGAAGGTCAGTGGATGACAGACAGCGACGCCACGGCGCTCGCCCGGGCCCTCAAGGATTGGCGCGAGTCCGACTTCGCGGCCGGTGAGGAGGCAGACTATAAGGCGCCCGACAAACCCGCCGATCCCCTCGAGATCTACGGCAAACCCGATTTGTCGCTGAAGCCGACGAAGGGCTACGTGCCGAAGAAGTCGCTCTCGGACGACTACCGCTGCTATGCGCTGGACCACGTCTTCAACGAAGAGACGTTTGTGCTGATGAGCAACATCGCCCCCGACCAACGCGAGCTTGTTCACCACGTGCTCGTCTACGCCGTACCCGCCAACTTCGTCGGCGCCCTGACCGCGATGGATGATGCGGAGGAAGGCGACGGCTACACCTGTTTCGGCGGCGCTGGTGTGGGCAGCCCCAGTCCTGTCGCCGGATGGGCCCCCGGAGATATGCCTGTCCACGTCCCCGAAGGCACCGGTATACGCGTGCCGGCCGGCGCCAAGCTCGTGATGCAGGTCCACTACAACCTCGCCGCTGAACCGAAGCTCGACCGCACGCAGCTCGACCTGTGGACCACGACGAACAAGCCCAAACACCTGCTGGTTGCCCGACCGATGCCCCATTTCGGCATCAAGATCCCGGCCGGTGCGAAGGGCTCAACCCACAAGCGGCGCTTCAAGAACTCGGGCAAGAAGGACTGGGAATTCATCGCGACCACGCCGCACATGCACACATTCGGCCGCAAGATCTCCGTTCACAAGATCGGCGCCGATGGCAAACGCGAGTGCCTGGCTGACGTCAAGCGCTACGACTTCAACTGGCAGCTCTCGTACCCGTTCAGGGCCTCGGAACCGGTCATCGTCAAGCCCGGCGAAGAGCTCGAGTTGTCGTGCACATACGACAACGCCGCCGCGGACCAGCCTCGCGTCAACGGCAAGCAGGTAGCGCCGCAAGAGGTGACTTGGGGCGAAGGAACGCTCGACGAGATGTGCCTGAACTACGCGCTGGAGAAGCGGCCGTACTTCCCGGAGGAAGACTCGACCAAATCGTGCCCGGGCTTTGACAAGTGCTACAGCGACTGCCGCAAGGACAAGGACTTTGGAACCTGCGTGTTGTCGTGCGGTCAGAGCGTCGGCGGCACGTGCCAAACCTGCGTGTACACCGCCACGATTCAGTGCGGTCTGACCGGCAGTTGCGTGACCAAGACGGCGCCGCTGTTCGAGTGCATCAGCGATTGCGGGAGCGCGGGTTCGTGCGTGTTCACCAAGTGCGGTGGTCAGCTGAACACGTTCCAAAAATGCATCGGCCCCGAGGTCGACCAGGGCAAGTGCACGCCCCAGCTCGCGGCTTGTGGCGTCAAGATCTGAGGTCGCGCGATGAACGACTCCATGAAAGCTGCGACCCGTTCGCTGCTCGCCAAACACGTCGCCGTGGACGCGCTCGAGCAGCAGCATCTGCGCCGGATGCACGAGCTGGTTGCTGTCAGCGGCGACCCCTACGCCCGCAGCCATTTCCGACCCGGTCATTTCACGGCGAGCTCGTTTGTCGTTTCACCGGATCGGCAGCGTGTGTTGCTGATCTTCCACCGCAAGCTGAAGCGTTGGTTGCAGCCCGGCGGACACATCGACCCGATCGACGCCGATCCGCTCGCCGCCGCCAAACGAGAAGTCACCGAGGAGACAGGCATCGAGACCATGACCGTCGCCGGAGACGGCTTGCTCGACGTTGACGTGCATCCGATTCCCGCGCACGGCGACGAGCCGGCGCACGAGCACTTCGACCTGCGTTTTTGCTTCATCGCACGCGAATCCGACGCGACCGGCAGCGATGAGGTCGATGGCTTGCAGTGGCTTCCGATCAGCGAACTCGCCGAGGTCGAGACCGACGAATCCGTACGCCGCGCGGCGCGACGTCTGCTCGCGGCCCAGGGCTGAGTCTTTGGGGCATCAAACTTGCGACAGCGGTCACAGTGGTCATTCGTGGCCGCCCGACGTAGATTCCGGCGCTATGACCGTTGAACGCACCACTACGCTCAAGATCGGCACCCGCGGTAGCCCACTGGCCCTCGCGCAGGCCTACGAGGTTCGCGAACGTCTGGTGGCGGCCGGATGTCTTCCGAATCCCGCCAGCGCCGAAATCGTCATCGTCTCGACGAAAGGCGACCGGATCCTCGACCGTTCGCTCGCCGCGATCGGCGGCAAGGGTTTGTTCACCAAAGAGATCGAGGACCGCCTGCTCGACGGGCGCGTCGATGTCGCCGTGCATTCGATGAAGGACATGCCGACCGTTTTGCCCGAGGGCTTGCGGATTACGGCGATGCTGACCCGGGAAGACCCGCGCGATGCGTGGCTGTGCCCGACCGACAAGACGCTCGCCGCGTTGGCCGCTGGTGGTCGCGTCGGGACCTCGTCGCTGCGTCGCCGCGCCCAGGTGCTTGCTGCGCGACCGGATCTCGAAGTGCTCGAGTTTCGCGGCAACGTGCAAACGCGCATGCGCAAACTCAAAGAGAAGATCGCGGACGCCACCCTCCTCGCTCTCGCCGGGCTGAACCGACTGGGACTTGCCGAAGTTGCAACCGCCGTCTTCGAGCCTGAAGAGCTCCTGCCCGCCGTCGCCCAGGGCGCGATTGGAATCGAATGCCGCATCGATGATGAGCGCGTCGAGCCGATGATCCGTGCCATTGGTTGTCGCAAAACGGAACGCGCGGTCGACGCCGAGCGTGCGATGTTGGCGGCGCTGGACGGTTCATGCCGAACGCCCATCGCCGGCCTGGCGTTGACCCAGGATGACGGCAGTTTGTGGCTGCGCGGCCTCGTTGCGATGCCCGACGGCAGCAAAGTCTGGCGGGCCGAAGCGCGGGGCGACGACGCGATCGCTCTCGGAACTTCTGTCGCCGCGGCGATTCGCGAACAAGCTGGCGAGCGACCCTGGACAGCAGCAGCCGCAACGCTCAACTAGCAAACGTTGCTGCTGGTCGGCCGGCGCCTGACGGTCCACGACTCGCGGGAGATCTGGTCATGGTTGAAGTTCGCTATCACCCGACGAAGGGCCCCACGACGCCGTACACGCTGACCCGCGGACAGCTGCATCGCCGCCTTGGTGCCTTGAAACGTGGATTACCGCGGCGCGTGCGCCAATTCGGACGAGGCCGGGTCATCGCTGCGTGGGATGCGTTGTTCGGAACCGACGACGTGACCGTCTACCAGTGGCCCGAATACGACCGAATCTTCGACGATGAAGACGAGCGCGACGTGTGCTGGTTCATCCTTGCCGGCTCGGTGGACGAGTGGCGCAACGCAATCCGGGCTGCTGTGCGCGGGCCGGGAGCGCTTGTGGGCGAGATCCCGATGCTCACGACGTTGCCGGACAGCCGCGGCTCTCGTTATGGCGCGGAAGTGCGAACGCGCGAAACGGTTGAAGCCATCCCAATCACGCGCAAGGCGCTCAACGCCGCTGTCGACGCAGAGCCGGGTCTATGCCGCGCCATGCTCGAATACGTGGCCGATCACGGCGCCGAATACCTCAACGACCACGGCCAATTCGACGAGGCCTTCGATCAGTATTTCCCCAGCAACTCCGGCTGGCTGCTGCCCGCGCCGTACAGCATCGCCAATGCGCGGATGCGCATCTTCTTTTGCAAGCTGCCCGATGAGACCACCGAAACGCTGCATATCCCGCCGGGCGCGCAGCTGTACCCGGGGATGCCGTTCTACATGTTGGTGCTCATCGACATGGAGCAGATCCGGTCGGTTTACCCCGACAACGCGCGGGCCTTTGACTACCACGAGGTGTCCATCTTCGTGCCCGTGAAGATCCCACGACTCACGCTGCCGCGATTCCACGTGCCGTTTATGTACCCCGACAACATCATGGCGATTTACCTCGGCCGGGAGATCTTTGGGCTGCCCAAACTGCGGTCGAGCAACTTCAGCGACCAGCTCGACGACGGCTCCAAGCGATTCTTGATGCGGCGCGGCTCGGTCAACGTCCTGGAAGCGCACTACTACGAGCTGCCTGAGAAGGACTCCTGGCGCGTCTTGACGACCGATCCGCCCGAGGATTTTCGCGACGTCCTGGTGCAGCTCTCGGGCGCGCTCGGCAACCCGTTTCGAGGCTTCGGTGCCCAGATCGCGACGGCCGCTTCCCGTGCGAGTGAGCCCGTTGTCGACGTCGCCAACGCGACTCTCAAGCGCCTTCCGCCCAGTGTTCGGTCGATCCGCACGACCTCGTGGAAGCGCATCTTCGACCCGACCACGACATTGCGCGGCGAGATTCCGTGGAACCCCAACCAATTCGAGGTCGACGGCCTGGTCGAGACGCCTTTCGTCATCAGCGAGATCAGCGAACTCAAAGTGCTCGAGCTCGTCGACGGCCACATCCATTCGCCGAAGGGCCTGTTTCCGACCGCGCCCATCGAGACAATCGTGCCGTGGGGCATCGAAATGGGCGTAAAGATGACGCTCGAAGGTGGCAAAGTGGTCGTCGACTACATCGGTCGCGAGCGCCAGATCGCCGAGGCCAATATCGATCGCATGTCGTGGGTGCCGCCCGCAGACGACGGCCCCGGACTCGAATAGTCCGCTCGAAAGGTCGCCGGCCCGCCCAACGTGGACAACGCGCTCTCTTACAGCGCGAGCCAACCGTGGGCCACGATCGCAATGGTCGCGCTGACGACGATGCCGAAGATCTTGAACGCGATTTCCTCGATGCGTGGGGTTTTGTCGCTCGCGGTGGTCGCTTGGCTTTGCATGGCGCCTCCTTGCAGTGCGCAGGCCCGTCGCCGTGCTTGAAAGGCAGCAAGACCCGTGCCAGAAGTTGGCGGCGACCGGGCGCAGCACACGTACGTTCCAACAATCGAACGTTCCGAGCTCTTCCCGGCCGCAGGAGGGAGGCGCACGATGGCGACCGTCGAAGAGCGATCAATTGTCCATTTTGGTAGCAATCTCAAACGATTGGGCGTCAGTCGCGTGTCGCTGACCTGGGACGCCGCCTCGCAGGGGATGCGCGCCAGCCACTACGCGCTGCAGCCCCTCGCGAACCGAATTGCCGCCGATCCGCGCGACTTCGACGCCCACGAAGCGGTGTTCCTGGCCTACGACCATGATCTCGACGTCATGTTTGTCGCCGCTATCCACCGCACGATCCGCGGGCAGGGCGCCGGTGGCGTGCGGTGTTGGCGCTATGACCGGGCGATCGACGCGATCATCGACGGGTTGCGGCTGTCCCGCGGCATGACCCGAAAGAACGCGCTCGCCGGCCTGTGGTGGGGCGGCGGCAAGGGCCTGATCGCCTATTCGGACGGCGTCGACGTGCAGGAACCAGGGCGTCGGCGCGAAATCTATGCAGCCTACGGACGGTTCATCACCAGTTTGCGCGGCTGCTACGTGACCGCGGAGGACGTCGGGACGTCGGTTGACGACATGGAAGCGGTGTTCTCAGCGACACGGTTCACGACATGCGTTCCCCCGCGCCTCGGCGGCAGCGGCAATCCTTCGATCGCGACCGCACGAGGAACCGTTCGCGGAATGGAAGCGGCGCTGGCTCACCTCGACAAGGGCGGCCTGGAGGACAAGACCGTCGCCGTCCAGGGGCTCGGCCACGTCGCGACGCCGATGCTCATGGAGCTGCAGGAAAAAGGCGTCGCGCGCGCCATCGGAACCGACATCGACGCGGCCACTGTGGACGAGGGGAAAGCCCGCTTCGGCGACTGGCTCGACGCCCGCATCGTTGACCGTGGCGACAACGCGGTGCTGGCGGAGGACGTCGATATCGTCGCTCCCTGCGCGGTTGGTGGGGTGTTGAACAAGGAGACGATCGACACAATCGTCGCGCCGATCGTGTGTGGTGCCGCCAACAACCAGCTCGCCGACCCGCTCACGGATGACCGTCGCCTGCAGCGCAGAGGCGCGCTGTTCATGCCGGACTTCCTCGTCAACCGGATGGGGATCGTCAATTGCGCCGACGAGCAGTACGGCTACGCAACCGGCGACTCGAAGCTCGAAAAGCACCTCGGTACCGACTGGGACGGCAGCATCTACAACCTGTCGCTGCGCATCCTCGCCGAGGCCGCCGAATCGGGCGCCACACCCGCGGGAATCGCCCGCCGAATCGCCGACGAGCGGTCCGCCGAAGCACATCCCGTTTGGGGACATCGCGGCGCCGAGATCATCGCGTCATTGGTGCGCGACGGTTGGGCCGACGCCACCGACTGAGCGGCCCGCGTTCCTTCAAGAGATCACCGCACTGAATCGCGCGCTACCCGCAGGTTCCGGCTTTGCAGGTCTTCCCGCCGCCGCACGGGCTCTTGTCGGGCATGTTGCTGTGCTTGCATCCGGACTTGCCGTCGCAGGTGTCCAGCGTGCACGGGTTGGTGTCCTCGCAGCTCGTTGAAGACTTGCCGGCACACGTGCCCGACGCGGTGCAGTTCGAGTTGCCGAACGAGTCGATCCGCATGATGAAGCGCTTGCCAGACCCCTGCTGAAAGCCATCCTTGTCGCCGGGCAGGAGAAAGCCGCCCGGCACGGCGACACCTTTGACCAGGCTGTCGGCGAGGTTGCCGCCCACGGTCTTGGTCCAGACCGGGTTTCCGTTGGCGTCGATGCGGACCATGAGCCCGTCTGTCTTACTGCCGGTGCCGGCGATTCCCGTCATCAACACGCCACTGCCAGCGGGAATGCCACCCCAGAAAGCGCCCGTTGCGTAGCCAGCCCGCTCCCAGAGCTTCTTGCCGTTGTTGTCGATGCCCACTGCGAACGCGCTGGCGCTGCTGAACTTCTGCGCTGCGCCCCCTGCGACCCAGCCGGTCTTTGATGCGGACAGGCCGACGAAACTCGCTGAAATGTATCCGGATGGTTGGGTCTTCAGGGTCCAAATAGTCTTGCCTGCGGTGGACAGTTTCCGGGCGAACCCGGTCGTGTAGTTTCCCGCGGGTGCCGCCCCGACCGCGACGACGTGGCCATCGGCATACTCGATGCGATTGAGCGTCGCGCCCTTGCCGGTCCCGGTCGCGTCCTGCGTCCACTTGGTGCTGCCGGTGGTCGAAAGCGCGACCACTCGTCCTCCGTTTGGCGACGTCGTGCCAACTCCCCCTGCCACATACGCGTTTCCGTCGTCATCAACGGTGATCCCGGTCAGGCTCACGGTGCCGGTCACGTTTGTCGTCTTCTTGACGCTGCCCGTGCTGCTGATCCACGAAACGGCGCCTTGCTGTGTCCCCCCGAAGCCGCCGATCTTGACCCCGCCGGCGATCACCCCGCCTTTTCCATCCGCCGCCGCGTCGATCAACGCGCCGGACGAGGAGGCGCCGAGGTTCTTCTGCCAAATCGCCTTGCCTGCCCCGTCAAACCGCATGATGAAGCCCATGGGCAGTCCGGACACGGCGTACCCGACCCCGAAGTACTCGCCTTTGCCGGCCGGCACGATCGTCATCACGCGCCCGGTCGACCCGGCGTAGATCTTCTGCCAGATCCCGTCGACGGACCCATTGCACGTGCCGGTCTTGCAGACGCCGATCTTGCAGCCGGTTGCGCACGCCGCCCCGTCTTTCGCAGTGACCGCGAAGCACCCGCTCTTGGCGTCGCACTTGTCCTCGGTGCATGCGATTCCGTCGTCGCACTTGACCGCGCCGCCGACCTTGCACACGCCCTTGATGCACGTCTTCACGGTGCACGCGTCTCCATCAAAGCACGCGCCGGTTGATGGCGTGTGTTTGCAGCTGAGCTTGGCGTTCGCGCCGCTGCCGGATACCGAACAGCTGTCGGCCGTGCACAGGTTGCCGTCGTTGCAGTCCTTGCTGGATGTCGCGATGCAGCTGCCGTTGTTGCAGGTATCTCCGGTGCTGCACGGGTTGCCGTCGCTGCACTTGTTGCCGTCTCCAAACGCGATGTGCAGGCAGGAATCGCCCGACGCGGTGTCCACGGAGCACGAATCACAGTCGTCGCAGCTCTGCGTGTCCTTTCCGTCGCAATTGGAGTCGATCCCGTCGCCGGCTTTGTCATCGGCACACGGGCGAATCGTCTTGTCGTTGTCGTTGCAGTCTTTGCCGCCCGAGGCCTTATCGAAGTAGCCGTCGCCGTCCGCGTCTTTGCCGTCTTTGCCGTCGCAGTTGCTGTCTTTGCCGTCGCCGTACGGATCGGCGGCGCCCGGAAACACGCCCTTGTCCTTGTCGTCGCAGTCGAGGCCACCGCACGCGGCGGTCTTGTCCTTGTGCCCATCCTTGTCGGTGTCGCAGTTGTTGATGGTGACCGAGAACGACAGGTTGAGCGCGTCCCCTTTGCTGGTCTTGAAGGTCGCGTCGAGCTTGTGCGGCCCGTCGGCGGTCTTTGTCGTGTCCCACGCGTGCTCGAACGGCGCTTTGCTCAAGTCGGCGAGCGGTTTGCCATCGAGCTTGAGGGCGACCGACTTCAACGTCGCGTCGTCGTCCTGCACACCGGCGATGAGCTTGTGGGTGCCGAAGAGAGCCGCCGGGACCACCGGGACTGCGGTGCAGTTCTTGAACCCCTGGCCTGTACATGACTTGAGCGCCGCAACGGGCTTTTGGTCCACCGTTACCTTCGCGTGATCATTGCTGAACTGCGCATTGCCGTCGAAACACGTGGCCGTCAGGACGTTGAACGTGGGCTTGAACCCGACCGTGTTCCACTTGACGGTGACGGTCTTCTTGGTCCCGGAGATGGACTGCTCCGCGATCACCTTGCCGCCCGTATCGACCTTGAGTTTGGTCAGGCCGACGTCGTCTTCGCAGGTGACTTTGACATCGATGGTCCCGAACACAGTTTGCCCGGATTTGGGCGTCTCGAGGGTTGTTTTCGGGCCACGGTCGACGACCACGTTGACGGTCGTGGTCGTCGAGTTGCCGTGTTTGTCGTTACCGATGGCGCGCAGCGTCCACGCCCCGCCTTCGAGCCCCTTCGTGCTCCAATCCGTCTGCCAGGGCGCCTCTTTGAGCGTCTTCAAGACCGAGATCTTGCCTTTGCGAATCGCGGAGAAGGCGACGGTCGTGGGCTGATCTCCGGCCACCTCCAGGGCGAGCTTGATGGGCGTCACATCCCCGTTGACATGTGCGTTGGCGAGCGGGCTCTTGAAGAGGATCTCAGGTCCCGAACGATCGATCGTAATCGCGATCTCAGCGCGCTTTTTGCCGCCGGCCGAGTCATGGGCAGTGGCGCCGATCTTGTACTCGCCTTCGGGCCGCTGGTTGGTATCGAGAACGAATGACCAGGGCGCCTTTTCGTCGCTCACGTACAGCGCACTGTCGATGTCGAGATCAACCTTCTTGATCGTCAAACCTGCCGCCGCCTTCGCGTCGATCTCGAACTTGATCTTGCCCTTGACGACCGCGCCGTTCGCCGGGGCTGTGAACTTCACTTCAGGGGCCGGATGCGTCGCTGTGTCGCCGCTGATATCGCCGGCGGTTGAATCTCCGCCCACCTGGCCGTCTGCACCGGTCGCGCCATCGCCTGTCGTGGCGTCGTCACCCGCGTCTGCAACAGCATCGGCGGAGTCATCGCCGTCGTCGGGATCGCCGGTGCAACCGACAGCTGCAACCAGGAAGACGGCGGCCAAAACGAGTGAGCCGACCGAGCGCGGCAAACCGCCGCCCCGGCCAAACCGGATGGGTGCGTTCATGGGTGCTCCAACGCGGCCCGCCCCTCGCAGCGCCACGGATACGTTACTAGTACGTTGGTTGCACTATGACGATTCCGTGGTCAATTCGTCCAGCAACCTGCCGAGCTGGTCGCGGGTCATCGTCCAATCGACGCGATCTCGGTCGCCATCGTCGTTGACGCGGTAGCGCTGCACATCGATTTCGCCGCTGCCGTCGAGTCCGATGTCGAAGAACTCGCGCCGACGAATGGCGCCGGGCTCGGTTCGCAAGACCGCTCGTCCGATGCGGGTGTCGACCTCGAGCGGCACGACAGGTTCCTGCAACGAACGCGCCCGGTCGGGCAGGGCGACCGCCTCGGCGGCGACGTCAACGGGTACGCCCCTGTCCACCTTTACGGCGCGCACGCGGACGCCAATTCTGTCGGCATCCACCACGTTGATTTCGGCCTTGCGACCGTCGGCCTCGATGGCCAGCGGCGACTTGGACACATCGCCGGCTTTGACCGCCTCGTCGAGCGCTTCGTCGATGGCGTCGGACAGCTTCACGCGACGGCCTCCGCTTCATCGGCCTGCGTGTCCAGCTCGCGCTGTTTCATCTCCGAACCGTCGTGCGTGAGCATCACCGGCTTGCCGTCCACCATCGTCTCGAGATGAACGGGGCGGGACCAAAGCGCTGCGAGGTTGCCCAACACCGTTGACGCCCATTCGAGCTTGATGTCGAGCCCGTCGTGGCGGTGGTTCAGACGCAATTCCTGGCGGTTTCCGTGGTTGGCGTCGACGACATACGCCCGCGGTGTTCCCCGCTGCGCCAGCGTCTGAAGCATCTGCTTTTTCACCGCCCGGAACTCCCGCGTGTTGATGATCCACTGCCGGGATCGCGGGTCGTATTTGGTCGTGAAGAAGCCCTGCCGCCGGCAGAAGTCTTCGGTCAGGAAGGTGTCGAGGAAGGTCACGTCGTTGTGGGTTCGGCGCACTTCGAAGACCTTCTCAAGCCCAATCTCAGCGCCGGCTCCCGTGTCCCATTCGCGCTTGATCGTCGCGTCGTCGCAGTCCAGCCACTCCTTGCCGTGCCGTCCCGTGCTCCAGCGCATTTGGATGTCGCGGAACAGCTCGACGCCCATCTTGTACGGGTTCAATTGCCCGGGCTGCTGCGCGACGGTGCCGCTGTGGTGGTCGCAGTAATCGATGACTTCGGATTCATCGAGGATGTGATCGGTCATCAACCGCGTGTGCCAGAACGTGGCCCAGCCCTCGTTCATGATCTTGGTCTTGGCCTGGGGCGCGAAGTAATACGCCTCGTCGCGCACGATCTGCAGGCAGTCGTATTGCCATCGGGCCAGCGGAGCGTGATCGAGCAGGAACTTGAGGACGTCGCGCTGCGGCTCCTCGGGCACGGACTTCATCTTCATCAGGTCGTCGAGCTTCTTTTGCCGCTGCGCCTCCAGGAACTTCGGCGGATTGATGTGCGGGTCCATGTAGTCCTTCGCCGGGATTCGCGCGACCTCGACATCGGATTCCGCGGCTTCGATCTGCTCCTCGCTGAATTGCCGGTGCCGTCGAATGTGCTCGGCATAGGGGTCGATGAGGTTGTCGAGGCTCAGGCAGAGGTCGATGAACGCTTCCACCTCGCTTTGCCCGTGGCGGTCCATGATCCGGCGAATGCGCGTCGCGTGGTTGGCCATCGTGTCCAACATGCGCCTGTTGGTGGGCGCAAACCACACGTTGTTCTTGAAGAAATCGACGTGGCCGAGGACGTGGGCCATCACCAGTTTTTGGTCGACGATGAGGTTGTTGTCGAGCAGGTAGGCGTACGAGGGATTGGTGTTGATCACCATCTCGTAGATCTTGTGCAGGCCGAACTCGTACGACTTCTGCATGCGCAGGTATTCCATGCCCCAGCGCCAGTGCGGATAGCGGACGGGAAAGCCCTCGTACGCGGCGAGCATGTTGATCTCTTCCCAGTTGCACATCAGGAAGTTGGTCTCGAAGAAGTCGAGGCCATAGCTCTTGCCGAGCTCGACGATGTGCAGGCGCATCTCCTCAAGCTCGGGGGGCAGGCCACGCCCCTCACGTTGAAACCGGCGGCTTGGCATCGACATCGTTTACCGCCCTTTTCCGAGCAACTCCTTGATGGAGTCCATGATCGCGTCGCGGTCGGGAATGCGGCTCAGCACCACGGCTTCGTCGCCTTCGAATTCGCCGCGCAGGTCCTTGATGAACTGCCCGCTGCCGTACACCGATTCGACTTGCGCGTAGCTGAATTGGTTGGCTACCGGGAGCAGCTTGTTTTTGACGATCTCGAGGCAGGTTCGCGTGTCGCTGCGTGTGGCGTTGTCGCCGTCGCTGAAGTGGAACGGGTAGATATTCCAATCGCTGGAGGGGTAGTCCTTGTCGATGATCTCGGCGCAGAGCTTGTACGCGCTGCTGATCAGCGTTCCCCCTGACTCGCGGGTGCGAAAGAAGGTGTCGCGGTCCACCTCGCGCGCGGCGGCGTCGTGGATGATGAAGCGCGCCTCGAAGCCCTCGTAGTGATGGCGCAGCCAGGTATCGATCCAGAACACCTCGGAGCGCACGATCTCCTTCTGTTCGCGCCCCATCGAGCCGCTGACATCCATCATGTACACGACGACGCACGCCGAGCGGGGCTCCTTTTCCACGACGTAGTGCCGATAGCGACGGTCGTCTTTGATGGGAACGACCACCGGCTTGTTGGGGTTGAACGCACCGGACGCGATGCTTCGCTTCAGCGCCTGCTTGTAGGTCCGTTTGCCGTGCCGCAGCGACTCGGGGCCTTGTCGCGTGATGCCCTTGTAGCGAGCGTTGGCCGCGTCACTTTCCTGGCTGCCCTTGGGTTCGATGCGGGGTAGTTCGAGCTCTTCGCCGAGGATTTGAGCGAGCTCATCGACCGTGAACTCCACCTCGAGCAGGTGTTCACCGGGCTGATCTCCTGCCTGCTGACCTTCGCCGGGCTGACCGGCACCTTCGCCCTCTTCGCCGTCGCCCTGGCCGATGCCGTTTTCGTTCTTGCCGTAGCGGAGTCGCGGAATTCCGACCTGGTGAATCGGGATGCTGACCAGCTCCTTGCCCTGCTTGCCGATCATCTCGGAAGACGACATGTACTTGCGCAGATCCTTGCGGACGCGGCCTTTGACGATGTCTTTGAACCTCGAGAGGTCCTGGTCGATGTTCAGCATGAGGGTGCGTCGTTCTCCCGTTCCTTCACAGGAACATGGCTACCCGCTTGGTCGACTTGGGGCTTGGTTGACCTGGGTCTTGGTTGACTTGGCTTTGAGAGGTTCCTCCAGCCGCTTACGCGCCCGTTCGGGCTTGGGTTGTTCTTCGCTCGCCTCGCGGCTGCGAATGCGCTCGAGAAAGGCGTCGATTTCCAACTGAATCATGATGTTGAGCCTCCCTTATCCTTCGCGCTTGGCGTCGCCGCGGGCGAAAATGCTGGCCACGTACCGGAGCACGTCCGAAGCGCTGCTGTCGTCGTAGCCATAACGGTCGATGAGCCGCTGCTTGACCACATCGATCTTCTTTTGGGTTTCCTCGTCAGCGGTCGCTGTCACGATGGCCGTGAGCTTGATGCTGTCCTTGCTGTCCTCGAAGAGCTTGAGTTCCAGCGCGCGATGCAGCCGTTCATTCATCGAGTAGTCGAATGACTTGCCCTTGAGGGAGAGGCCCGCGATGTAGTTCATCAGCTCGTTGCGGAAGTCATCTTTGCGCGACTCGTTGATCTCGATCTTCTCCTCGATCGACCGCATCAACCGCTCATTGGGCTCCTCGTACGCTCCGGTGAACGGGTTCTTGACCTTCTCTTTGAGCACGTAGGCGCGCAGGTTTTCGATGTAGTTGTCGGCCAGCCTCGCCATCGCCCCTTCGTCGGCGCTGATGGCCTTTTGCACCTCGTTCTTGACGATGTCGTCGTATTCGGACTTCACCACCGCGAGCAGCTCCCGATACCGGTCGCGCTCCTCCTCGTTGCTGATGAGGCTGTGGGCGTCCAGGCCGCTCTCGAGCTCGTTGAACACCATGAACGGGTTGAGCGAGCGGATATCGGGATCGCGGACCAGCGCGTTGCTGATCTTGTCCTGGACATAGCGGGGCGAGATGCCGGTCAGACCTTCCCGCTTCGCCGACTTGCGCAGCTCCTTGACGTGGTCCTCGGTGAATCCCGGGATCGACTTGCCGTCGTAGAGCTTGGCTTTCTGCAGCAGGCTCAGCTTGGCGTTGTTCGGCTCCTCGAGACGGGTCAGGACGGCCCACAACGCGGCCATTTCGATGGTGTGCGGCGCGATATGCGCGTTCACCTTGCCGGTGTTGAAGTCCTTGGAATAAATGCGCGTTTCCTGCGACGGCTTGGTGATGTACGGCACATCGATCTTGATGGTTCGATCGCGCAACGCCTCCATGTACTCGTTGTTTTGCAGGCGTCGATACTCCGGCTCGTTGGTGTGGCCGAGGATCACCTCGTCGATGCTTGTCTGCGCGAACTTCTTCGGCTTGATCCGGTGCTCCTGGCTCGCGCCGAGAAGGTCGTACAGGAACGCCACGTCGAGCTTGAGCATCTCGATGAACTCGATGATTCCGCGGTTGGCGACGTTGAACTCGCCGTCGAAGTTGAAGGCACGCGGATCCGATTCACTGCCGTACTTGGCGATGAGTCGGTAGTTGATGTCACCGGTCAGCTCGGTGCTGTCCTGGTTCTTCTCGTCCTTGGGCTGGAACGTGCCGATGCCAACGCGATCCTTTTCGCTGAGCACGAGGCGTTTGACCTTGATGCGCTTTTGCAGCTCGAGGAAGTCGCCCTTCACCTCGCGCATGATCTGCCGGTACATGAACCGACACACGGGGTTGAGCTCGCCTTCGAGGCGGATCGGATAGCGACTCTTCCCGGCCGCATTGAGCTGCGAAAGGACCGCAATTCGCGCTTCATCCGGGAGCAACCGGATCGGGTCTTCGTGCATCGGGCTCAGGGTCTCTTCACCGTTTTCGTCGAGCCACGCATAGGTGTACATCCGGCCTTGATTCTGGCGGCTGTACCACTCCAGCCCTTTCTTGAAGAGACGCGCGATCGTCGATTTCGCGCTACCGACCGGGCCGTGGAGCAAGATGATGCGGCGTTCGGGGCCATAGTTGAGGGCGGCCGCCCGGAGCACGCGCACGAGCTTTTCAAGGTGCACATCGATGCCAAACACGGCGTCTTTGCCCTCGAACGGATCGTCAAAGAAGTTGTGGCGCGTGATCTGCTTCTTGTACTCGGTGAAGCTCTCGGTGCCGAAGCTCTCGATGAGATCGTACAGGCGCTGCCAGGCGTTGCGACAAACCGTGGGGTCGTCTTGCACCATCTGCAGGTATTCTGCGTAGGTGCCTTCCCAAAGCAGGTCTTGGAAACGCTGCACATCCTGGTGTCGCGCGATGAGTCCGAGCAAGCTCTCGTTGCTGCCGTCGTTGAACGCCTCGGTCATTTTTGCCTCCGCGAGGTAGGGGCGTGCACCGTGCCCGCAGCCCGTCCCGCTAGTTGGGAACGATGCAAGGGGCGTGCCGCCGGACTGTCGTGGCCTCCTTTCGAGCGAGGCCTTGCTTCAAGAAACAACGCGCTGCGGCCCGATTTTGTTCTCTGAAAGCGCTCGGTACCGCGTAGAGGGTCGCCGCGCGGGGGACCCGCCCACTGAGTTAGTATGCCATTTACGTCGGGGTCGGATCATAAAAGCAGGCGAAGCACACGCCTCGGCCGGCTTGCATGGATGCCTTGCTCCGGGGTGGCAAAGATGTCGCAAACGCGTGCGGGAACGGCCTTGGCGATGGGTTATCGTGAGATTGACGCCACAAAGCGAGCGGCGCTGCAGGCGATGTCAGGGTTGATCGAAGCGATGAGCGACGTTCACGACGAGCGCACGCGCCACGACCGCGCAACAATTGAGGCCCATACATGAGCAGTCAAACGTGTGCGCTCGTCATCGGCGCCGGCGAAATGGGACGCAAGCACGCGGCCGCCTGGCTCCGGATCTTCGGGCCCGGGCGCGTCGGCGTACTGGTTCGGCACCCGCGTGACGCACAACGAGTCGGCTCTTGGGGCCTGTCGGGGCTGGTAAGGGTCGCTGAATCGGAGCGGGCAGCGTGGTCAGAGGCCGCGCATTGGGCGAGCGTTTGCACGCCGACAGATACGCACGTGAAAGTCGCATTGCCGCTGCTGGAGAGGGGCGTGCACGTTGTCGTCGAAAAGCCACTCGCTGGGGACGAGACGGCTGCGGACGCGCTGCAGTTCGCGGGTTCTGGTCGATGCTTCGTCGCTCACACGTGCCGCGCAGAAGCCCCAGCCATGGCGGTTCTTGCGCAGGTTGAGCCGTTGGAGACGCGATCGGTCGTGGTCGAACGTCACGAACAGGCGCGTTCGTTGCCGCCCGGAACGCCGGATGTGGCTCGGTACGGGCGACTGCTCGATGTCTTGGTGCATGACCTCGGTTCGATCTGGGACGTTCTGCCGGGGATGCAGCCGCGCGTGCAAGCCCGCTGGGACGCCGATACGCAGCGCTTCGAGGCGAGTTGGACGTGGCGGGAGTTGACCCTCAGGTGCATTGAGCAGCGGGCCGCCGAACGCAGCGCACGCCGCGTCGTGGGGGAGACGGTGGACGGCGAGTGGGGTTGGGAGCTCGGCGACGGGAAGCGGCGCGCATGGCGTACGCGGAACGGGGCGGTGCGGCAGATCGACACACCGTGGCAGGACGCGACGGAGGCGGTGTTGAAAGCGAGTTTGGGCGCCGTGGCTACCGGCAATAGATGTCCGTTCGACGCCAGCGCTGGCGGGCGTGTTATGCGGCTAGCGGCCACCGCGCTGCGTGCGCTGCCTGGCGGTACGTTCGGAGGGGCGTTCTCGTGGGATTACGTTCGCTAGCGCAACGTCGCGATTGCGGGCGGTGTCGATCGGGTCGGGGTTGTCGACCTTGCACACCCAGCGCTATTTTTAGGGCCCTCCCGAAAAAAAACAGGACCCCAAAAACGTGCAGCGTCCCGCCAGCGGACGAACCGCGGCGATGACGCGGCTGCGCCCTCCCCCGTAGACACCGCGCAGGATTTACTGCGCGGCCAAGCAGCCACCACCACCCGGGACCAGACGCTTTCACGCCCCCCGGCCAGCCAACCATGCTGCTCAACCGGGCGGTCGCACGCACCGCCCGGCGGCGCCGTCTACAGGCGCCGCGCTGGTACAAGCAAGCCTTGTGCCAAGAGACGATTCAACAAAATCAATAACTTACAACGCACTTGCCACAGCAGGGCTAGTCTCGAGACCGGTCCCACTCGAAAATGGGACTGCGCTCGGCCGAGCACGCACGCATTCAGCGCGCCAGCATCATCGACAAATGGGACTGATGCTCGGTCGCTGGCGGGTCCGAGCACATGCGCGCCGCAGCGATGCTAGTGAGCGCCCTTCTTCGGCCGCAGCTGGTGTGTCCCGGCGAGGTGCTGATTCCAAGTCGCGGGCGTAAAGCCGTTATCGACCTCGACCATCGTGATGCAGTCCGGCACCGGGCACACGATCTGGCAGAGGTTGCAGCCCACGCACTCGGATTCATCGATGATCGGCACACGCGAGTCGTCCTTGGACGGGAAGATGCATTGGTGGGCGCCGTCTTGGCACGCGGGCACGCAGTCGTAGCATCCAATGCACTCTTCAGCGTCGATTTTGGCGATCGATTCGAAGTTGAGGTCAAGGTTGCCCCAATCCGAGTACGCCGGGATCGCTTTGCCGATCATCTGGTCGAGCGTCTCGAAGCCCTTGTCGGCCATGTAGTTTTCG
>Ga0114932_10000350_pt1 | contig 54743 bp, 42 predicted proteins | sample 2SBtaG_2_FD_87286 | JGI IMG/M metagenome (GOLD analysis project Ga0114932, IMG submission 87286) | Deep subsurface microbial communities from Kolumbo volcano to uncover new lineages of life (NeLLi) - 2SBTROV12_ACTIVE470 metaG | ecosystem: Environmental > Aquatic > Marine > Volcanic ...
GGACGAGCCCGGCGACGCGGCCGCGTGGCCCGTCTGGGAAGCCGCCGACGCCTTCGAGGTTGAGCCCAACGACCCTACGCCCCAGGACCTGGGGACCATCGCGCCGAACTACTCGGTCGCCGGTCGGTCGGGGGCGTGCGGGGGCGACGGGGGCTGGGCCGACGCCGACATCGATCGCCTCGCGTTCACGTTCGCGGACGACGCCTTCGTGCGGATCCGGCTGCGCGCCGAGGGGGCCGACCTGGACCTCGAGGTCTACGACCCGGACGGCGACGTGCTCGGGATCGAGGACGGCACGGGGACGGACGACGAGGTGCTGGACGTGGCCTTGGAGGCCGGGGCGACGTACTCGGCGCGGATTCGCTGCTGGCTCGGCAACGACGACCGGTGGATCCTGGCGTTCGCCGACCGGGGGTAGGGGGGCGGCCGACTTTTCCCACCGCGACGCAGCCGGAGGGGCGGGCGAGGCGGTAGTGGGAGATCTTCGCCGTTTCGAGCGTCAGTCGCGGATCACCGACTGGGATGTCGCGCTGTGGGGGTCGCCGGTGCGCGCCATCGCGAGGGTTCCGCGGGTGTTCAAGAGCCCCGATACGCCGGACTCGTTCTGGATCGGAGCGCGGGTGGTCTTGCGCGCCCCGGTCTCCAAGAGCCCCCCGCTTTGGGCCATGAACCCGGGAATGACGCGATGGAAGACCGTCGTGCCGTCGCCGTCGCTCCCGTCGTAGAAGCCGTCGTCGATGTACTGGAGGAAGTTGTCGGCCCTGATGGGCGACTCCTCCTCGAGGACGGAGATGAGGACCGTACCGAGGGTGGTCTCCATCGTGACCCGCGCGCCCTCTCCGGCCGCGTCGTCGTCGTCTCCGCCGCCTCCTCCGCCGCTGCCGCCTCGATCGGCCGCCGGGCAGGCGAGGAGGGGGACGAAGGCGAGCAGGAGCGTGAGATGCTTCATGGACCGGACCCTACCCGCCTTGGTTGTCCTGCCCGAACGGATCGCGGGTGACCGACACCTGAATCGAGTCGCGGACCTCCACGCCGTCGCGATCGACCACGAAGACCGTGAGGGTGAAGGTCTCGTTGGTCACCTCGGAGTCCGAGAGGCCGTCGAAGACCAGGCGGGTCCCGCGCAGCTCGTGCGTCCATCCCCCCAGGAGCGGGGAGGGGACCGGCTCGAAGGCGCGGTCGCCCGTCCTCGACTCGACGACCGACGTGTCGTCCATGCGCAGGTCGAACCGCGTGAGGGGGTTGTCCGACGTGTCGCCCGTCTCCGTGCCGGGATGGATCCCGCGCACGCGCACGCTCGCGTACACGTGGAACCCGCCCTGGGAGCCGAACTCGATCGGCACGGAGCCCCCGTCGCCGAGCGGCTCCCAGTCGTCGGTGCCGGTGCCGAGCACCGCGGCGGGCTCATCGGTGCACGCCGGCAGGGCCGAAGAGGTGAGGAGGAGCAGCGTGAGGAGGGCCCGTCGCACCGGAGGACGGTACCTGGGTTTGAAATCCGAGCCCGGGGGGCGAATTTCGCCAACGTTGTCGAGGGGTTGACGAGAACCCTCCAGTCGGGCCGCGACGCGACGGCCGTCCGGATCGTGCACCGTCTCTCGGACCGCCCGAGGTCGAGTTTCGGGAGCCCCTCGAAAGCGAAGCGAGTGATAACAAAAACGGGCACAACCCCATGACTTTGCAGCGGAAAATGGTAGGCCGGTCGAGGCGGCGGATCACCCCCTTGAACCCCGAATTCGGCGCGTCTACTGTCTCCCCCGTCACGACAGTGCTCATTGAAAATCGGAAATCGTGAGGGGGCCGAACGGCCGTCGACCAGCGTGGGTTCGCCCAAGCGGGGAGACGGAGCGAGGTCCCGAAGAAAGTCCAAGAGGGAATCGAGCCCTCGTCGCGGGGAAACCCGAGGCGGGCGGCGACGGTCGACTCGGCGGCTCCTTGAAGTCGAGCGCGCAGCGCACGGCGCAAGCCCCTGCTTCCGGCAGGAGCGAGGCGCGCAACGGCACGAAGGAGGGCGGGCCCGGTAACGGGGACGCACCGGCGAGACGGGAGAGGCCCTGAAGGACGAAACCCCATGAGCGGCGCCCGGGGGAAACCCCGGGGAAGGCAGTGGAGGAGCAAACCGTCGAGGTCGTGAAAACGGCGAGGGCGGAACGGAGCGGGTCAGGCAAGCCCGCGCCCGCAGCGGAGCTTCGGTTCCGAGGCGGAGTGGACTCCACTGGTTGGAACGTTGAAGGGGTGCCGAACCTCAAGAGAGGAGCCCGGACGTCGGGTGTCCCCGGTAGGGAGACGCGACGGGAAGGGCAGGACATCGGTCCGGCTCTGAGGGAGAAGTGAAGGTCATGAGGGGAGTTGTCCCGGTTTCTTTGGAAGCCGGAGAAGCGCCCACGGGGAAGACGGCAAGGACCAGGTCGAGAGGCCGAAGGTCGAAGTCGGTGCGACGAACCAATGAGTCGCTACCCGTGAGCGTGTACACCCTGAAGATCCCATCAACTCCGAGAGAGCGGCGACGTCGGGAGACCGACGGCGCGAGGCGGATGAAGCCGGGTACACAGCCCGGCCCGTGCGTGAAGCGAGGCCTCGGCCTCGGAGAGCGGGCGGTCCGAGAGACTCTGGAGAGGCGAACTCACGACTCGGCCCGATCGGCGACGCGTGTGGCGGCGTCGAGGAGGGCGAGCAGGCGGTGACTTCGGTCGCAGCCGGGGTTTCCGAGAGCATTCAGTGAAAGAAAGCCGGCGTCCCCTCGGGGGCGTCGGCTTTCTAGGTTCTGGTGCACCCCACCGAAGAAGTCGGCTCGCTTCGCATTCGCCGACTCTTCGGCGGGGGCCCCGCTCTGCCTCCCGAACTCCGGTCGGACTCGTTCCGAGCTCCACCCTGCGCGCGCTTGGGGCGCTTGCCGCTCGCGGCCACGTTCTTGCGTGGCCGGGAATGAGCCGAATGTCTCAGTCCGAGAGGGGCAAGCTGCTTGCCCCCCGGATTCCGAGAGTCTCCGCTCGATTCGTCCTCATGGGCCGAGGCTAGGACGCACGGCACCCAGCGGCTCGTCTATGACGTAACTCTGCTCTGAGTCACTATTTTGTTGCGACGCCCCGCGCGGCTGTTAGTCTCGCCGAGTGCCGCGTTTCCTCATCGCCTGCGTCGCCGCCGCCTTCGCCCTGAGCGCCCTGTCCGGGTGCGAGGACGAGTGGATCCGCATCTACTACACCGAGCCCATCGCGCCGTCGCTGGACGAGGCCGGGATCGCGGCGCTCGACCACCTCGGCCCGAAGCTGGTGGACCGGGGCACGAACTTCTCCGTCTACTCCGAGCACGCCACCCGGATCGAGGTGCTGCTGTTCGACGACCCGGAGGAACACCGACCCACCCGCCAGTTCCCGATGGAGCGGTTCGGCGACGTGTGGTCGGTGTACGTCGAGGGCGTGGGCGTGGGCCAGCACTACGGCTACGTCGCCTGGGGCCCCAACTGGGAGTACGACGAGCGGTGGCGCCCGGGCACGATCCACGGCTTCTCGGCGGACGTGGACAGCCAGGGCAACCGCTTCAACCCCAACAAGCTGCTCACGGACCCCTACGCCAAGGCCGTCCATCGAGACCACGACTGGTCGCGGGGCTCCACGGCCTCGGGACCGGGCCGCACGTCGTCCACCTGGGGCGCGTCGGCGAAGTCCGTCGTGGTCGTCTCCACCTACGAGTGGGGCGAGACCGAGTACGCCTGGCGCGAGGCCCGCCGGTCGGGCGATCACCCCGGCCACGGTCCGGCCGACGCGATCCTGTACGAGGTGCACCCCAAGGGCTTCACCGCCAACTCGAGCAGCGGCGTGGACCACCCGGGCTCGTTCCGCGGGTTCGGCGAGAAGGCCGCCTACCTCGCCGATCTGGGCATCACCGCGGTCGAGCTGCTGCCGATCCACGAGAAGCCGCTCGACGGCGGGTACTGGGGCTACAACAACCTGTCCTTCTTCGCGCCCGAGGTCTCCTACGCCTGGGACCGCGACCCGCGCGACGTGGTCGACGAGTTCAAGTGGATGGTCGAGCAGCTGCACGCCCACGACATCGAGGTGATCGTCGACGTCGTCTACAACCACACCGGCGAAGGCGGCCTCTGGCGCGAGCGCATCTTCCAGAACGACGTGAACTTCGACCCCACCCCGGCGGGCGACTTCTACAACTTCGATCCGAAGGAGGTCGCCGGGCTCTACAACCTGCGCGGCCTCGACAACTCCGCCTACTACGCGCTGTCGCCCGACAACCAGACGTACTGGAACAACACCGGCGTGGGCAACCAGACGCGCTGCAACCACCGTCCCATGAAGCGGATGGTCATCGACAGCCTGCGGTGGATGGTCGAGGAGCTGCACGTCGACGGGTTCCGCTTCGACCTCGCCCCCGTCCTCGGGGCCAGCGACTCGGACCCCGACGCCTGGGACGCGGGCCCCGACAGCCTCGTCCAGGAGATCGTCGACGACCCCGTCCTCGCCGATTGGAACACGCGCATCATCGCCGAGCCCTGGGCCGCGGGCGGCGAGTACAGCTGGTCCATGGGCCGCTTCCCCGCCTCCACCGTGGACGACGGCCGCGGGTGGGGCGAGTGGAACGCCAACTACCGCGACTGGTGGCGCAGCTTCGTCAACTACGACGATCACGCCCTGAACACGCGCGAGGGCGACGCCGACGGCGGGTTCACGCTCACGGGCTCCGCGGGGTATTTCGAGGACGAGGGCCGTCGCCCGTACCACGCGACGAACTTCATCACCGTCCACGACGGGTTCACCATGTACGACCTGCTGTCGTACGAGAACAAGCAGAACGGCTGCGGGCCCCTGAACCCGGTGTGCTGCAGCGACCCCACGTCGGCGTGGTGCGACTTCGACTCCGGCGAGGACCACAACCGGTCCCGCGACTGGGGCGACGAGGCCGACAAGCGCGCGATGATGCGCAACTTCTTCGCCGCGATGATGGTCTCCCACGGCACGCCGCTGCTGCTCGGGGGGGACGAGTGGCTGCGCACCCAGCACGGCAACAACAACGCCTACAGCACCCTCGCCGACAACGAGCACAACCACTTCCAGTGGGGCACGTGGCAGGCGAACGACGAGCGCAACCGGATGTTCGACTTCGTGCGCGGCGTGATCCGCGTGCGGAAGGACAACCTGCACGCCTTCGCGCCGGAGACGTACGGCGGCGGGGCGCCCTTCTCCTGGAAGTCCGCGAACAACACCGAGCCGCCGGACTGGGGCTCCCGCCACCTCATGCAGCATTACTACGACGCCTCGGCGGGCCCCGAGCTGTTGGTCCTGATCAACATGGAGCGGGGGCCCGTCACCTTCACGCTGCCCGGCGGCCGCGGCTGGGAGCGCCTCGTGGACACCCAGCGCTGGTTCGACACGGACGAGTACCTCGCCGAAGCGGGCGCCGAACGCCGCACCTCCCACAACGTGTCCCTGGACGAACCGCTCCCGCTCTCCGAACCGGAGTACACCGCCGCGGGCTCCTCGATCGTCATCCTCCGAGCGACCGACTGACCATGCGCCGCCTGCTCCTCGTACTCGTCGCGCTCGCGACGGTCGCCCTCGTGCCTTCGCTCGCCCAAGCGGAGGCGAAGCGCCGTCCCGTGGGGGTCGGCGGGTACTTCCGCGTGATGGCCCGGCCGGACTTCCAGGGCGGCGTCGGGCGCCTCGGCTTCTGGAACCTCTACGGGCGGCTCCTCAACGAGGCTCCCTGGGCCGCGCTGGAGCTTCGCCTCGACCTGCTGCAGGCGGATCCGGGGACGTCCGACCCGTGGACGTCGGCCCGATTCCGGATCGAAGGCGGGGCGGTGGCGAACGGCGAGTCGAGCAACGGCAAGCTCGGCGAGTTCCGCGTCTCGCAGCTGTACATCGAGGCCGGGAACGTCCTGCTGAACCACGTCACGTGGCGAGTCGGCACGCTGGAGACGTACTTCGGCGACCTCGGGCTCTACGACATGCGGATCGCCCAGATCTTCCAGGGCACCCTGGGGCTGTCGGCGCGCATCCAGGCGGGCCCCATCGACGCGGTCGTGGGCGTCGGCGACTCGGGGTTCGGGCTCCGGGGCTTCGAGTACTCGACGATCCTCACCGCGGGCGGCGCCGTCCGCATCCACGACCAAGGGCACTTCGAGCTCGGGCTCGGCGCCGAGGTGCTGTTCGAGCCGAAGGTCGCGGGCAACCGCTTCGCGCCCTACGACACCCCCGGCATCCTCTACGAAGACTATGTCCGCGGGCGCATCGTCGAGACGTTCCTCGAAGAGAATCCCACCGGCGCCGACTTTTTCCCGAAGCCGGAGGCCACCAGCTCGCTGTCCTTCAAGGCGATCGGGTACCTCGGGTTCGGCAACGCCGGGCCGCTGCGCTGGAACTCGCTGTACGTGAACCTGCAGCGCAAGCACCCCGAGCGCGCCGTCACGGAGACGGCTCAGGGGCGCGACTACGACATCTACGTCAAGGCGCTGACGGACGAGCGATACGAGCTGAACGTGGGCAACGAGCTCCAACTTCAGGTGGTGCCCGAGCGCCTCGACTTGGCCTGGGGGACCCTGTTCGGGCGCCACTGGGACAACGACAACAGCATCCTGCCCACGGACCACGACCGGCTCATCGCGTCGACGGTCCTGCGATTCCAGGTGTATCTCACGGAGCGCGTGCACCTCCTGTTCGAGACCAGCGGGGCGATCGAGGAGTCCAGCAACGGCAACCGGTGGCGGAACCACGCGGACTCGGTCTTCGAGAACGTGGGCGGGCTGCCGGACACCGAGGGCCTCGAGTACGGCGACGCCGACCGCCGCCTGACCTGGCAAGGCAAGGGCGGGGTCGTCCTCAACCCCCTCGGGCGAGGCATCTACACGCGCCCGTCGATCCGCATCCTCTACGGGGCGCAGTACTCGACCATGAACAACGCGTTCGGCAACTCCTTCGTGGAGACGTTGTCGCAGTACAACGAGTTCGAGACGGCCGAGCGCCACTGGCACCACGTGGTCGCGTTCGAAGCGGAGGCCTGGTTCTGATGCGTCGCGCCGCCCTGGTCTTCGCTCTCCTGCTGTCGGCCTGCGTCGGCAAGCACGAGCCGGTGCGGGTGGCGAGCCCGCTGTCCGCGTCGGTCGCCGTCGTGCTCGACGCCGAGCAGGAGCGCGCGGTGCTCGACACGCCCGAGTACCTCCGCGCCGCCGTGGTGGAGCAGCTGCGGGAGCACAACCTGGCCACGAGCCTCGTGGGCGTCGAGACCGTCGCGGAGGGGTTCAATCGACTGCGGGCCACCCCCCACCGGCTCGCGCACCTCGCCGAGGTCTCTCCGGCCGACATCCTCGTGCTCGTCGAGACGCGGGCGCGGTTCGAGTCCCGGCTCCAGGGAGCGCGGCGCTGGACCGTGTCGGCGCGGATCACGGCCGTGCGGAGCCACGCGCGCGACCTGCCCGCCCAGGCCGATCTCGAGACTCCTGTCTTCCTGCGCTTCGAGTTCGAAGACGAGGGCGAGGCCCTGCGGGACGCCACGCCGGTCATCGTCAAGCGGCTCAGCCGGGTCGTCGACGAGCTCCTCGAGGTGCTCGTGGGCTCCGAGGCGGCGTATGTCCCGCCCCCGCGTATTCACCCGGCCGACGCCGTGTACTTCGTGATGGTCGACCGCTTCGCCGACGGCCTCGCGGATCCGGAAGGGAGCGTGGATCCCGCCGATCCACAGGGCTTTCACGGCGGCGATCTCCCCGGGCTGATCGCCCGCCTGGACCACCTCCAGCAGCTGGGCGTCGGGGCCGTGTGGCTGTCCCCCGTCTTCGCGATGCGCGACGCCAAGATCGGGGAGCACGGGGCCTTCCACGGGTACTGGACGACCGATCCCTACGCCGTCGAGCCGCGCTTCGGGACGGAGGCCGATCTCCGTCGGCTGAGCGACGAGCTGCACCGGCGGGGGATGAAGCTGTACCTGGACTTCGTGGCCAACCACGTCGGGTACGACGCGCCGCTGGTGGCGCAGAAGCCCGGGTGGTTCCACGGCCTCGGGGACATCGAGGACTGGGACGACCCCGTCGAGGCCACGACCCACGACGTACACGGCCTTCCGGACCTCGCGCACGAGAATCCGGAGGTCCGAGAGTGGCTCTTGGACGCAGGGCGCCACTGGATCGACGCGGTGAACCCGGACGGGTTTCGGCTCGACGCGGTGAGGCACGTCCCCTTGGAGTTCTGGGCGGAGTTCAACGACGCGATGCGCGCCGCTGCGGGGGACGACTTCGTGCTCTTGGGCGAGATGTTCGACGGCAACCCCGGCGTCCTCGCCCGCGTCGGGACCGAGGGCCGGTTCTCCCACCTGTTCGACTTCCCGCTGCGCTACGCCGTGGTCGACGCGATCTGCGGAGGCGCGCCCCTCGGCCGCGTGGCGGCGGCGCTGACGTCCGACTGGGCGGCGCGCTCGGGCACGACGCCGGTGACGTTTGCCGACAACCACGACCTGCCCCGGATCCTCAGCGAGTGCGGCGGGGACGCAGCGCGCGCGACCGCGGCCTTGGACGTCCTGCTCACCGCCCGCGGCGTCCCCTGCGTCACCTACGGCACCGAGGCGGGGCTCGACGGGGCCGGCGAGCCCGAGAACCGGGCGGACATGCGGTGGACGGAGCACGCGCTCGGCGCCGCGCTCCGCGACGGACTGTGGCGTCGGAAGGAGCACCCGTCGCTGATCACGGGCACGACCGTGGTGGAGCAGCTGTCCGCCGACCGGATCGCCCTGCGTCGCACGCTCGGCATCGAGAACACGCGGGTCGTGATCACCCGTGACGCCGTCCTGGTGGAGGACGCCTCGCCGGTGCCGGTGCCCCCGTCCCCGGTGGTCGAGTGGTCGGTGGGGCTCGATCGCGACGACGTCGACGCCCTGATCGCGGTCGGCGGCGGCGAAGCCCTGGGCGACTGGGATCCGGCCCGCGGGCTGCCCTTTCAGCGCACGGACGCGGGCTTCCGCGCGGCCGCGACCCTTCCGTCCGGGGTCGTCTTGGAGTACAAGCTGGTCGCCCGCCTCACCGACGGCTCCTACGCCTGGGAAGCGCGCGGCAACCGCTACCTCCTGGTGGAGCCGGGGGCATCTGCTCAACTGACCTGGGGCGCGTAGAGAACCATGGCCACGGTCGAGATCGACGGCGTCGGCAAGCTCTACGGGGACACCCGCGCGATGCGGGACGTGCACATCTCCGTCGGCGACGGCGAGTTCCTGGTGCTGGTGGGCCCGTCCGGCTGCGGCAAGTCGACGCTCCTGCGCATGGTCGCGGGCCTCGAGGAGATCTCCGAGGGCGAGCTGCGGATCGACGGCAAGCGAGTCAACGAGACCGCGGCCCGCGACCGCGACATCGCGATGGTGTTCCAGTCGTACGCGCTCTATCCGCACATGACGGTGCGCGCGAACCTCGGGTTCGCCCTCAAGGTCCGCAAGGTCGCGCCGGAGGAGATCGAGGACCGGGTCGAGGACGTGGCCGAGATGCTCGGGCTCACCGACTTGCTCGACCGACTCCCCAAGGCGATGTCCGGCGGTCAGCGGCAGCGCGTGGCCATGGGCCGCGCCATCGTGCGGTCGCCCAAGGTCTTCCTGTTCGACGAGCCCCTCTCGAACCTCGACGCGTCCCTGCGCTCGCAGATGCGGGGCGAGCTGAAGTCCCTGCACCGGCGCCTGCGCAGCACGATGATCTACGTCACCCACGATCAGGTCGAGGCCATGACGCTCGCCGATCGCATCGCCGTGCTGCGTCTGGGCGAGCTCCAGCAGCTGGGCACTCCCGAGGAGCTGTACGAGCGCCCGGCGAACCGGTTCGTCGCGGGGTTCATCGGCGCGCCGTCCATGAACTTCCTGGGCGGGCGGATCGAGGACGGCGCCCTCACCGGGCCGAGCTGGCGGCTGCCGCTCTCTCCCGAGATGCGGCCGAAGACCCCGATCAAGGACCTCGTCCTCGGGGTGCGGCCACACCAACTCGAGCTCGTCGGCGAGGGGGAAGGGGGGCTCCCGGGGCGGGTCCTCCTAATCGAGCCGACGGGGTGGGAGGCCCACGTGCACGTCGAGCTCGCGGGCGGGGTGCTCGTGCTCGCGCGGGTGGAGACCAGCGAGCTTCGGGGCCTGGCCCCCGGCGACGCCGCCCGCGTGCGCCCTCGCGCCGACGGCGTGCGCTGGTTCGAGTGGGGTGAGACCGGGGCGGCGATCGTCTAGACGCTCGGGAGGTGCTCCGGCAGGACGCCGCCGCGACGGGGGTCGTCGTCCTCGACGATCGCCGGGCCCGGGGGCTCCGCGGGCAGCGACTTCACCAGGCGGATCCCGCTGTCTCCGAAGACGTTGTCGGGGCGCCAGCCCGTGCGGAACGCCGCGCGGCAGTTCTCCGGCCGGTCCCACCACGCGCCCCCGCGCATCAGGCGCCACTCCCGGCCGGCCGTCTTCCAGCCGTCGCACCAGTCCCGGCTGCCGCCCGCCAGATCCCGCACTCCGTAGGGAGACACGTCGGTGGGGCAGTGGCCGACGTCGCGGGGCTGCTTGGTGGGGGAGGCCGCCGTGTTGACGCAGAACGAGCCGTCGAACCGATCGCCCCACGGGTACACGCGGCCGTCGCTGCCCCGCGCGGCCTTCTCCCACTCCGCGTCCGTCGGGAGCCGGTAGCGCACACCGTCCCGTCGCCCCTTCCACTCGGCGTACGCGACGGCGTCGTGAAAGGACACGGCCATCACCGGCAGATCCGGGCTCCAGCCGTGTCCGTCGCGGTCCGCGGCGGGCAGCGAGAGCGACCCGTCCTCGCCGCGCACGAGGTACTGACCGGCGGTCGGCTCGGCCCGAGGGGCGCGGGCCCACGCCGCGTCGGGATCCCCGTCGGCCAACTCCTGGAGGAACACGAGGTACTCGGACATCCGCACCGGATACACGGACATCGCGTAGTCGGGCAGGTCCACGACCACCGCGGCGAGGGAGTTCGTGGCGCTGCGGTCGCCGCCGATGGCCGCGCGACCGGCGGGGACGTGGACGAAGCCTCCTCCCACCTCCGCCGCCGCGTACAGGCGGACCGCGAGATCGACCCCCTCGCCGCGGCCCAGCCGGAGCGGCACCCGCGCCGTCGCCTTTCCTGGGGCCCCGACCTCGAGCAGGTATCGCCCGGGGCGCAGCTCGACAGCCTCCACCGGCGTGCGCCCCAGCTCCTCGCCGGGGCCCGGGTGGAGACGACGGTCCATCTCGAGGCTTCGGCGGAGACGGACCCAGTCGGCCCAGGGGGTGGACTCGACCCGAATCACGGCCGGGGCGTTGAGACGACGCTCGATCTCCGGGTCGGCGAGGGCCCGCAGGTCCTCCTCCAGCTGCACGGCCGCGCGCGGATTGCCGGCGAGCTCCGCGTCGCGCAGCCGGGACCAGGTGAGGTCGGCCAACAGGCGTCGCGCGTCGCGGTTCTCCGCGTGCTGCCGCAGGGCCTCGCGCAGCAGCTCCTCCACCTGCGCGGTGAGGCGGACGTACTCGAGGTCCAGCCGGTCCCGCTGGTCCTCGAGTCCCCACACGTCGCGCTTCTGCTCGACGGGGTCCCACGCGCTGACCGTCGCCGCCACCGACGCCGCCCGCCGCGCGGCCTCCTCGGCCCGCTCCCGGAGGGCCTCCAGCTCCTCGACCAGCCCCCGGGCGCGCGCGACTCGCTCTTCCGCGAACGCCACCCGTCGCTCCCGCTCGAGGCGGCCCTGGAGGAAGGCCTCCACCTGCAGGAACAGCTCCCAGGCGGTGGGGAAGCGGTGGTCCGGGTTCTTGGCCATCGCCTTGAGGCAGATCGCCTCGAGGTCCTTGTCGATGTTGCGGGTCGGCGCCGCGGCCCGGGGGCGCAGGAAGTCGGCGCGGACGGTGGCCATCATCGCGGCCTTCGGGCTGGGCGCGTTGAAGGCCGTCTTGAGCGTGAGGATCTCGTAGAGAATCAGGCCCAGGCCGTAGACGTCCGATCGCGGGTCCAGGGGGTGGCCGCGCGCCTGCTCCGGCGACATGTGCGTGGGCGTGCCGAGGACCCGGCCCATCTCCGTCTGGAAGTCGCGGGCCGTCTCGCCGTCCAGCCCGAGCGCGTCGAGCTGCTCCGAGTCGCCCAGCGAGCCCGACGAGCCCACCGGGTCGAGCCGGTCGAGGCGGCCCGAGCTCTCGTGGATCGGCGGGATCGGATCGAGCCGGGGGGCTTCGAGGGTCTCGTCGAGCTCGCCGTCGGCCGGGAGGTCCTCCAGCAGGCCCGCGATGCGCCCCGTGATGTCGTCCCGGATGCCCACCAGCACGTCCTCGGCGTCGTGCGGGGGCTCTTCGAGGAGGGCCTCGTCCGTGGTGCCCAGGCGGGGGATGCGCTTGGCCAGCCCCCAGTCCATGACGAGCACCTCGCCGTACTCGCCGACCATGATGTTCGCGGGCTTGAGGTCCCGGTGGAGGACGCCGCGGGTGTGCGCGTAGTGGATCGCCTGGCAGATCTGGCCGAACGCGGCCAGCAGTCGCGGCAGGGTCATCTCGGCGTTGGTGCGCTCATCCCCGTGACGCATCGCCCGCAGCACCTCCTGGAGGGAGCGCCCGTGGACCCGCTTCATGGCGAAGAACAGGCGCCCCCCGGCGTCGACGCCGAGGTCGTGGACCGGGACGATGTTGGGGTGCTCGAGCTGGGCGGTCAGGCGCGCTTCGCGGATGAAGCGAGATCGGTACTGCGCGTTGGCCGCGCGACGCTCGAGGAGGACCTTGTAGGCGACCTCACGGCTCAGGGCCCGGTCGTGGGCCGAGAGGATCGCGCCCACCCCGCCGTGCGCGAACGACTCCCCGACGACGTACCGGAGGTCGCTCGGCTGGAGCGATTCGATGGGCTCGTCCTCCTCCTCGAAGGAGTCCTGTCGGTCCTCCGTCATTCGGTCCGCTCGCCCCTCAACCCAGCGCCAGCATCCGCTCGATCGGTGCCAGCGCGCGGAGGCGGAGGTCGTCGTCCAGCTCGACGCGCGGCTCGAGGTCGCGCAGGCAGAGGTACAGCTTCTCGAGCGTGTTGAGCTTCATGTAGGGGCAGTTGTTGCAGGCGCAGCCGGCCTCCGGGGGGAGGGGGAGGAACGTCTTGTCGGGGCTCGCCTTCTGCATCTGGTGGAGGATCCCCGCCTCCGTGGCGACGATGAAGACGGACGCGGGATCCTCCTGCGTGAACCGGAGCAGGGAGCTCGTGGAGCCGACGTGATCCGCGTGGCGCAGGATCGAGTCCTCGCACTCGGGGTGCGCGACGACCTTCGCGTCGGGGTGATCCAGCTGCAGCCGGACGAGCTTCCGCTCGCTGAACGTCTCGTGCACCACGCAGGTGCCTTGCCACAGCAGCATCTCGCGGCCGCTCCGTTTCTGCAGCCAGCGTCCGAGGTTGCGATCGGGCGCGAAGAGGATCGGCGTGTCCGGCGGGAACGAGTCGATGACCCGCTCGGCGTTGGACGACGTGCAGATGACGTCCGAGAGCGCCTTCACGCCCGCGGAACAGTTGATGTACGAGACCACCTTGTGGTCCGGGTGGAGCGTCTTGAAGCGCTCCAGGGCGGGGGCCGGGCAGCTGTCGGCGAGGCTGCAGCCCGCGTCCAGGTCCGGCAGCACCACGATCTTGTCGGGGTTCAGGATCTTCGCGGTCTCGGCCATGAAGTGGACGCCGCAGAAGACGATCACGTCGGCGTCGGTCTCGGCGGCGGCGCGGCTGAGCTGGAGCGAGTCCCCGAGGAAGTCGGCCAGGTCCTGGATCTCGCCCTCCTGGTAGTAGTGGGCGAGCAGGACGGCGTTGCGCTCGACCCGCAGCCGCGCGATCTCTTCGAAGAGGTCGAGGGACGGATCGACGAGGGGTTCGGGGGTTCCGAGGACGGCGAGGGGGCTCGACATCGTTGCGCTCTCCGGGGAGGGGTGTATAGCAGCCGGCCGGCCCCGCCGCAGCGGATCCGCCCGCCCGGAACGGCACCGGCGACGAGACGGGTAGGATGCGGCCGGAGGAGACGCCCCATGGGCCCGAGCGGTCGCTGCTTCATCGCCATCTTGGGACTCGCGCTCGCCGGCTGTGGAGGGGGCGAGGAGGCCACGCCTGCGCCCACGCCCGCGCCCACGCCCGCGCCGCCGCCCCAGGCGACGGGGCCCGCGACCATCCACCACGTGGTGCTCGACGAGTGGGTCGCCGCCCCGGATTCGCCGCTCAAGGCGCCGTTCCCCGCGCCGTCCGTCCGAGAGGGGCGGTCGATGGATCCGGCGGTCCTCCGCGCCGACGGGGCCGACGAGGCCTTGGCCGCCCAGGTCGCGGCGGTGCTCGGCGGGGCCGTCGCCCACGAGGCGGATCTGGCCCTCGTGGAGTGGACGCTCACCTGGGGCGAGGACGGCATCGCCGGGGCTCACCGCGCGTGGGGCCTGTGCACGCTCCCCTGCACGATCGAGGAGCGATTCGTGGCCACGTCGCTCCACCACCCCTCCGACCCGATCACCGACGCCGGGGTCCACTACGCCGGTCGCCCTCACGCCGCGGACGTCGTGATCGACCGCGCGGGGGACGTCGTGCGGGTGCGTCACGGCGAGGCGACGCTGTGGTCCGGGGAGGCCGAGGCCGTGGTGGAGGCGCACGACACCTGGGAGGTCTCCCCCGTCGACGCCCGCGGGCGCCCCGGTCGGGTCGCGCCCCTGGAGGTCGCCCGTCGGCTCACGGCGGTGGACGTCGTCACCACGACGATCCGGCCCCAGGGCTCGCCCGAGGTGGTGCCCGGCACGATCCGCCTCCTGCCCGAGATCGTCGCCGTGGGGCAGAGGGCCCCGCTCGTGCCGCGGGCGGTGGAGGGCCGCATGGAGACGTGGCCGTGGCCGTCGGCGTCGCGGTTCGAGGGGACGGCGTCGGTCAAGCCCGACCCGAGCCGGCTCGGCATGCGGTTCGTCCGGCAGGACGCCCGGGCCGAGTGGGTCCCGACGGCCCGCCAGGCGGGCGAGTTCCAGGTGACGTTCCCGATGTTCGCGCTCAGCCGCAACGGCGTGACCCTCGACAGCCTGCAGCCGTTCCCCGACGGCGCGCGCGTCTTCGCCTCGGTCTCCGGCCTCGACGGCCGCGTGAGCGTCGCGTCCCGCGCCGGGAAGGCCGCCGAGGACCGCGCGAAGGAGGTCCTGAAGCAGTTCGAGGCCTGGGACGCGGTCATCCCCTTGCCGGGGCTGCGGTGGGGCGATCTCGACCCCGCCCAGGCGACCGAGGCGGAGATCGCGGCCGTCCGCGAGCGCTCGGGCCCGTCCGTGGCCGTGCTGGTGCACGAAGCGAACGTCGGGACCGTCCTCGGCGGGCCCGGCGGCGCGGCCGCCACTCACGTCGTGTCACCCGAGCCGGGCGAGACGGCGTCGGTCGCCCGCGCCTACGCCCGCGCCCTCCTGGGCGAGGTGGGGGGGCGACGCACGGAGGTCACCGAGGACTGGTGCGCGTCGGTGGTGGCGCGGCTGGGCGAGGCCGAGGATCCGAGCCTCTGGTCGCGCGTCTTCCGTGAGGCGGGGGACGACGTCGAGGCGGCTTGGCTCGAGCGCGTCCGCGACGACTCCTACGAGGGCGCCCCGGCGGTGGACGGGTTCCTCGCCTTCGTGGCCGGGCAGCTCCCCGCGCTGGCGGCGTCGCTGCGGCGGGACCTGGCGCTGCGGACCCTCGCCGTGCGCCCGCTCCCCGCCCTGCGGGACGAACTCCTCGCTCCGTCGGAAGAGGCGGGCGACGACGACTCCGGGGCCGACGACGACGACTCCGCGGCCGCGCCTGTCGTGACGGTCTCGGGGGCGGGCGGCGCCCCCACGCTCGAGGCCTTCCGACGGGACGCGAGCGCGAGCGGCTGGGCGATCGACCTCGCCCCCGTCGAAGGCGCCGAGCCGCCCTACGCCGACGTCGACTGGGAGGCCGCGTTGGTCCCCGCGGCGGCTTGGGACGCGGCGAAGGATCCGGCTGCGCGCGCGGCCCTCCTGGGGCTTCCGGACCCCGCTCCGGCCGACGAGGCCGAGGCAGAGAGCACCCCCGCGGAGCCCACGCCCGCCGGGCCCCGTACTCTGGACGCCGTGGACGGAGAGGCCGTCCTGCTGATCGTCGCCTGGGGCGCCGACAGCTGGCAACGTGTCCCGGTCCTCACCCCCGCTTCAGGAGATGCACCATGAGCGTCGGCACCAGCCCGCCGCGGTCCGACGGCGCCGCCAAGGTCAACGGCGACGCCCGCTACATCGACGACCTCGCCTTCCCCGACATGCTGCACGGCGTGACGGTCCGCTCGACGACGGCGCACGCCCGGTACCGAGGGTTCAAGCTCGATCCCGACTACGACTGGACCGACATCGTCGTCGTGGACTTCCGGGACATCCCGGGCCCCAACGAGATCAACCTCATCGAGCTCGATCAGCCCTGCCTCGTGCAGGACATCATCCGCCACCCCGAGGAGCCGGTGCTGCTGCTCGCCGCGCCCACCCGGGAGCGGGCGCTCGAGGCCCGCAAGCACGTGCACATCCGGGAGGAGCCGCTGCCCTCGGTCCTCGACATGGACACCGCCGCCGCCGCCGAGACGGTGATCTGGGGGGAGAACAACGAGATCGCCCGCCTCACCATCCGCAAGGGCGCGGGCGTGGGGTGCGTGGACGCGGCCCTCGAGGCGAACCCCGGCGCGACCCTGTTCGAGGGGGAGTACTGCACCGGCTGGCAGGAGCAGATGTACATCGAGCCGCAGGGGGTGATCGCCCAGCCCTACGGCAGCCGCGGGGTGGCGGTGCACGGCTCCTTGCAGTGCCCCTACTACGTGGTGAAGGCGCTCACGCACCTCTTCAAGCTCCACGAAGACCAGGTCCGCGTGGTGCAGACGGTCACGGGCGGCGGGTTCGGCGGCAAGGAGGAGTACCCCAACATCCTCTCCTGCCACGCCGCGCTGCTCGCGCTCAAGGCCGGCAAGCCCGTGAAGATCGTCTACTCCCGCGACGAGGACCTCGCGTGCACGACGCGACGGCACCCCTGCGTGACCAGGCACCGCACCGCCGTGGGCGACGACGGCAGCTGGCTCGCCGCCGAGGTCGACATCCGCCTCGACGGGGGGGCCTACGCCACCCTCAGCAAGGTCGTCCTCAGCCGCGCGATCATCCACGCGATCGGCCCCTACCGGTGCCCCGACGTGGCGTTCGACGGGGTCGTCCTCGCCACCAACACCCCGCCCAACGGCGCGTTCCGGGGCTTCGGCGCTCCCCAGGTCTGCTTCGCGGTGGAGCGCCACGTGGACGCCATCGCCGCCGCCCGAGGGGCCGATCCCGCGGCGTATCGCCGGTTCCTGGCCATGCAGGTCGGCGACACGACGGCCACCAACCAGCTCCTGAAGGGGTCCGTGTCGGCCAACGAGGTCTTGGACCGCGCCCTCGGGATGGCCGAGTGGGAGTCGCGTCGGGCGGACTGCGACCGGATCAACGCGAGCGGCGGGGCGCCTCCACAGAAGCCGAGACCGGGCCTGGGCGACACCCCGCGTCTGCGGGGCGTGGGCATGTCCTTCTTCCTGCACGGGGGCGGGTTCACGGGCAACGGCGAGGCCCGCATCCAGGGCGAGGTCGAGATGGTGGTGCAGCCCGGCGGCGACATCCTCATCCTCAGCGGCTCCACCGACATCGGTCAGGGGCAGCGCACGACCCACGCCCTCATCGCCGCGGACGTGTTCGGGCTGCCCCTCGACCGCGTCACGATGGCGCTGCCGGACACGTCGAAGGTGCCGGACTCGGGCCCGACGGTGGCGTCGCGGACGTGCATGGTCGTCGGCAAGGTCATCGAGGACTGCGCCGTCGCGCTGCTCGCCCGAGTGATGGGCGAGGAGGCCGCGCGGCCGGGCCCGGACGCGTGGGGGGAGGCCGTCGACGCCTTCCTGAAGGCCGAGGGCGACGCCTCCGTGAAGCTCAAGTACCAGACCGATCCGGACACCCGCTGGAACCCCGACACGTACGAGGGCGACGCGTACCCCTGCTACTCGTGGGCCTGCGACGTGGTCGAGGTGGAGGTCGAGCCCGACACCCTCGAGGTGACGATCAGCGGGTTCTGGTCCGCGCAGGACGTGGGCAAGGCGATCCACCCGGTCATCGCGCTCGGTCAGCTCGAGGGCGGCAGCCTCCAGGGCCTGGGCTTCGCGACGATCGAGGAGATGCGGTTCAAGGACGGCAAGCTCCTCAACGATCGCATGACCAACTGCATCATCCCCACCAGCCTCGACGCCCCGGAGATGCACGTGCACATGGTCGAAGAGCCCTTCCCGGGCGGCCCGTCGGGGGCGAAGGGGATCGGTGAGCTGCCGATGGACGGGCCCGCGCCCGCCGTGCTCGCCGCCATCGAACACGCCACCGGCATCCGCCTCGAGTCGCTGCCCGCGAGCCCCGAAGCCCTGATGACCGCCGCCGCCCGGAGCGCCTCGTGAAGCAGTCCGTCGACGTCACCTTCGAACTGAACGGGGCCCCGGTCACCGTCTACGACGTGCCCCCGCTCCAGCGGCTGCTCGACACGCTCCGCGAGGAGCTGCGGGTGACCGGCACGAAGGAGGGCTGCGGGGAAGGGGAGTGCGGTGCCTGCACCGTCCTCATCGACGGCCGCCCCGTGAACTCCTGCCTCGTCCCGGTGGTCCAGCTCGAGGGGGCGAAGGTCGTCTCCGTCGAAGGCCTGGCGGAGGGCGCCCGGCTGTCCACCCTGCAGCGGGTCTTCGTGGAGGCCGGCGGCGCCCAGTGCGGCATCTGCACCCCGGGCATCCTCCTCGCCGCCCGGGCCCTGCTCGATCGCGAGCCGGACCCCTCGCGCGACACGATCCGCGAGGCGATCGCGGGCAACCTCTGTCGCTGCACGGGCTACCAGAGGATCGTCGAAGGCATCGAGCAGGCCGCCGCCGAAGAGCGCGCGGCGAAGGGCTCCTGACGTGCTCGCCGACCTCGCGGTGCACCGCGCGACCACCCTGGCCGACGCCCTCGGGCTGCTCGCGTCCGCCGCCTCCCGCCCCGCCGTCCTCGCCGGGGGCACGGACCTCATGGTGCTGCTCAACGCCCGCACCTGGACGCCCGCCGAGGTGCTCGACATCCACGGGATCGACGCGCTGCGCGGGATCTCGCTGGAGGGCGATCGCCTGCACCTCGGCGCCCTCGCGAGCTACGCCGACCTGATCGAGTCGTCGCTCGTGCAGACGCACTCTCCCGCCCTGGTCGAGGCCTCCCGCACCGTCGGAGCCGTCCAGATCCAGGCCCGCGGCACGCTCGGGGGCAACGTCGCGAACGGCTCCCCCGCGGGCGACACCCTCCCCGTGTTGATGGCCCAGGGCTGCGACGTGGTCCTCGTCTCGTCCGCGGGCGAGCGCAAGGTCCGCTTCGACGACTTCTACCGCGGGTACCGCGACCCCGACATCCGGCCCGACGAGCTCATCGCCCGCTTCGAGATGGACCCGCTGCCCGCGGGCGCCAAGAGCGTCTTCCGCAAGGTCGGGACCCGACTCGCGCAGGCCATCTCGAAGGTGATCCTCGGCGCCGTGGGCGTCGTCGGACCCGACGGGAGGGTCTCGTCCCTCCGGCTGAGCGCCGGCTCGGTGGGTCCGGTGCCCTTGCGGCTCCGCGCCACGGAGGCGGCGGCGATCGGTCTGCCCCCCGCGGAGGCGGCGGTCGCGGCGCGCGCGGCGGCGGCGGAAGAGGTCGTGCCCATCGACGACGTGCGATCCACCGCCGACTACCGCCGAGAGGTCACGGCGCGGCTGGCCGCGCGGGTCGTCTCGGAGCTCTGAAGGCCTACTGAATCGAGGCGCACTCGGCGGCGCCCTGGAGCTTCGCGCACGCCTTCTCCGCGAGGGAGGCGACCGGGGCCGAGGCCGCCTCGAGGGCCGCGAAGTCCGCCCCGCCGATCCGCACCGACTGCACGAGCAGGCGCTTGGTCGCCTCGGCCTTGGCGGGTCCATCCAGGTTCTGGGCGTTCGCGTACGCGCGACTCACGGCGTCCCGGGCCTCGGCCAGGAGGGCGCCCGAGTCGCAGCCGCGCCCCCCGGAGTCGCACGCGCGGTGGGCGCTGAACGCCGCCCACGCCCAGGCGTCGCACGCGTCGAACCGGGTGCCTGCCCGGCACGCGTCGCCGAGCGTCGAGGTGATGCCCGCGGCGTCGCCGAGCCGCCCCGCCAGGTCTCCGGGAGAGGTCGCGCCGAGGGCGCCCCAGGCCGCCACGGCCTGCGCCACGTCGTCGTCGCCTGCGCCCTCGCCGGTGGAGTACGCGTCCAGGGCCACCCGGTCGGAGAGGGAGTTCGCGGCCGGGGTGTCCGTGGAGACCTTGGGCCCCGTCTCGCCCACCTCGCCGGCGGGGGCCTGGCCGCTCGCGTCGTCTCCCCCCCCGCGGGTCAGGAAGAAAGCGGCCGCCGCGCCGATCGCGACCACCGCCACCACGGCGAGCAGCGGACCCTTGCCGCCCTTCTTCTCGGGCTTCGGTGTCGCCTTCGACGAGGGGGCCTTCTTCATCCGCCGGGAGGTGCCGGACGCGTCGGGGCGCTTGATCCTTCGGGACGACGCCTCTGCGGCGGGCGTCGGGGGTGGCTTCGCGGGCGCTTCCGCCGCCTTCGGAGCGGTCTCCGGAGCCTTCGCCGGGGGGTCGGGTGCCTTCGGTTCGGGTTCGGCCTGCGTCGCGGGCGCGGGCGACTCCGCAGCGTCGGGGCGGGCGGCCGTGATCGCCGTGTCGCCGGGCTTCGGTCCGTCGGCGTGCAGCGCTTGGAGCTCCATCTGACGCTCGAGGCGCGGGGCGGACTTCTCCTCCGCGACGGCCTCGGCGGACTCCGGCTCCGGCGCCGGGGTGGGCTCGGCGGGCGGCTCGGGCTCGGCGGGCGGCTCGGGCTCGGGGGCGGGCTCGGGCTCGGGGGCGGGCTCGGGGGCGGGCTCCGGCGCCGCGACGGGTTCGGGGGTCGGCGCGGGGGTCTCCTCGGCCGCCGTCGCGTCGGCCTCCGCCGGCGCGTCTTCCTCGGCCGTCTTCGTCTTCTTGCGCCTTCGGATCGTGGACCCGTCGGCGTCCTTCTTCTTCTTGCGGCGTCGGATCGTGGAGCCGTCCGCGTCCTTCTTCTTGCGCCGACGGACGGTGCTGCTCTCTCCGTCTGCGGACCGGCGCCGCTTCTTCTTGCGCCGCGTGGTGTCCCCGTCCCAGTCGTCGAGGTTGGTCAGATCGATCGCCTCTTCGTCCGCGATGGGCTCCGGGGTCTCGGGCCGCGGCGGGGCCTTGGGGGGGGCGCCGGGCACGAAGAGACGGAGCTTGAAGAGGTACTTCTTCCCCTCGTGCTCGCCCGGGCCCGCGAAGCCGACGTCCTCGCCCGCGTCGAACGCGCGCTTCATCCGGCCCGCGACGCCGATGAGCCGCAGCGATCGGTCGGCCGGGCCGAAGCCGCCGTCGGGCTTGGGGGCGAAGAGGCGCCAGTTCTTGGCCTTCCCGTCGTCGTCCGTGAGGGACTTCCCGGCCAGGTCGGCGATCGCGCCGGCGGTCTCCTCGACCGTCACTCCGGGGTCGATGTCGGCGAGGATCTTGCTCCCACCGATGACCTCTACGAACACTCTTACGGTGGGCACGCGGGCCGAACTCCCTGCTCGCGGGGCCTTCGCGTCGTGCGATCAGACCGTCCTCCAAGCGGTTTCGAGGCTAGCAGATTGGCCGCAGACCGCCCAGCGACCCCAGGTTGTGCAGGAAGGGTTCAAGGCGCCATCATCCCGTCCGATGGGCAGGGGCGCCGCGCGACCCTGCAAGATGGTGGACGGTTCCGGTACGATTTCGCTCTGACCGTCCCTTCGGAGGCTCTGTGTTCGTGACTCTTCGCTCCTCTCGCTTGTCCCTCATCGCCGGCCTCGTGGGCCTGGCGGCGCTCCCCCTCGCGGGCTGCACCGAAGAGGGCGGAAGCTGCTCCGGTTGTGGTGAAGACGTCGACGAAGACGGCTGGACGGCCGAGGAGGGCGACTGCAACGACGAGGACGCCGCGATCTTCCCCACGGCCCCCGAGACCGCCTGCGACGGCGTCGACCAGGACTGCACCGGCGAGGATCTCGTCCCGGACGCGGACGGCGACGGCGCCACCGCGTGCCCCGACAACCCCGAGGACTGCAACGACGACGACGCGACCGTCTTCCCGGCCGCCGAGGAGCAGTGCGACGACGTCGATCACGACTGCGACGGAGAGCCCTTCAACGGCCTGACCCTGCAGAGCTGGTACCCCGACACGGACGAAGACACCTACGGCGACGACTCCGCCGACGCGGTCGAGACGTGCGACGAGGAGGGCCCCGACGGCCACGTCCTCGACAACACGGACTGCGACGACGAAGAGGCCGAGATCAACCCGGCCGCGGACGAGATCTGCGACGGCACCGACCACGACTGCGACGGCGAGGTGGACAACGGGCTCGAGACCTTCACCTGGTACCCGAACGAGGACGGGGACGTCGACGGCGACGGCGACGGGTACGGGGACGCGGATGCGGACGGCGTCGTGGCCTGCGACGGCCTCCAGCCCGAGGGCAGCGCGCTCGACAACACCGACTGCGACGACGCGATCGCCGAGGTCAACCCCGGCGCGACCGAGGTCTGCAACCTGCGCGACGACAACTGCGACGCCGTGATCGACGAGGGCTTCGACGTCGACGGCGACGGCTGGTCCACGTGCGGCCCCGACGGGGACGACACGACCCTCGAGGACAACGACTGCGACGACGGCAACGACCAGATCTTCCCCGACCCGAACGATCTCGTCAGCGACGTGTGCGACGGCGTGGACAACGACTGCGACGGCCTCGTCGACGCCTTGGACATCGACGACTATGCGGTCGATCAGGACGGCGACGGCGACAACGCCCCCACCTGCCCCGGCGCCGAGGGGACGGACTGCAACGACTTCGATCCGACCCTGAACGGTCTGGACGTCGACGGGGACGGCGAGAGCAGCTGCGACGGCGACTGCGACGACGAAGACGTCAACTACAACACGGGGGCCATCGAGTACTGCGAGGGCGAGGACACCGACTGCGACGGCCTCAGCGACGACGTCGAGCCGGACCTCATCATCGACGGCGACGTGGACGACGACGGCTTCAACGGGCTCCTCTGCGGCGGCGACGACTGCGACGACTCGGACGTGCACATCCACCCGGTCGTCGAGTACTACTCGGGCCCCCAGAAAGACTGCGAGCCGGCGATCCGTCCCGGGGTCCAGGGCGACTGGCACGTGGGCCGGGTGGAGCTGCCGTTCCACTTCGAGGACAACGGCGACTGCTACCTGTACTTCCGAGGCCACGGCGATCAGAACTTCCAGGCGCTGGGCGTGGTCGAGGACCTGGGCTGCACCGGCACCTTCGCCGGCGTCTCGGACACCCCGATCCTCGAGGCCTCGCTGGGCTGGGACGACCAGGGGATCTCGAACCCGACGGTCGTGCACGTGCCGACGCTGTCGCGCCCCTACCTGCTCTTCTATCACGCGAAGGACGGCGCCAATCGCAAGGTCGGGCTGGCCACCGCGACCGATCCGATGGGCCCCTTCCTCCGCCAAGACGGCGACGGCGTGTCGCTCAACGCGCCGGTGATCGACCTGGGCGCCTCGGGCGTCGAGATCGACGACCGCCAGGTCCACCACCCGGTGGCGTGGTTCGACGGCGCGACCATCCACATGTGGTACACGGCGCGGTCGACCTTCACGAACGTCGACGTGACGAAGGACTTCAACACCGTCTACGCCACGTCCTCGGACGGGGTGATCTGGACGAAGTACGACGACGGCGCCACCGCGGGCATCGCGCCCGAGGCCATCGTGTCCCCCGGCGCGGCGGGCACTTGGAGCGCAGACCGGATCTACTCCCCGGGCGTCCTCGAGCAGACCTTCGACCCGGAGGGCGGCTACGCGCTCGAGCACTGGTGGACGGGCCGCGTGAACGGCTCCGACCACTCGATCGGCGTCGGCCACGGCGGCACGACGAGCGTGACGGAGTGCGCGCTCAACCCCGTCATCGAGACGGAGGCCGAGCCCCGGCTCGACAGCTTCCTCGTGTCCAACCAGGGTCTGTCGTACACGCCCCAGGGCGTGGCCTCGGGCCCCGACTTCGGCACCCTCTCGATCCACTACGGCGGCGTCACGGAGCTCGACCCGGTCTGCTGCCCTGGCCCGAACCAGCAGGCGCCGGGGACGTGCACCACGTGGCCGTGGGACGAGAACTACCTCAACCTGACGTGCAAGGGCGCGTACGTCGCCACCGCGACGAACAACGTCCCGGTCCTCGCCGTGACCAACCTCGCCGACAACGACACCGTCGCGTCGCCGTTCACCCTCACGGGCACCGTGGACGACAACGCGCCGGACCTCACCCTCGTCGAGGCGCAGTTCGTGACGGTGGGCCAGGGCGACGGCCTCTCCGGCTCGCCGACCGTCGGCACGCTCGCCGCCACGGGCAACACCAGCACGGCCGTCCAGCAGACGACCTTCTCGGTGGAGCTTACGGCCGCGGCGGGCACCTACGACGTGCTCGTGACCGTCGAGGACGAGGGCTGTTCCCGGCGGACGATCCGCGTCACCGACGTCACCGTTCAGTAGGTCCGGCGGCGCGGGCGTCCTTTGCCCGCCGTCGTTCGTTGACGCCTCCGGGGGCCGGGGTTAGATTTCGTCGGCTCTCGATCTGGAGTGTGTGATGAGCGGCGAATCGTTGGACAGCGCCCCCGTGCAGGGGACCGAAGTAATCAAGCGCGCGGCTGCGGGCAAGGCGCCCGAGGAGGGCGCCATGGACGTGCCTCCGGGGACGGACGCCCCAGACGCGGGCCCGCGCCTCGACGACGTGCTCGGCGGCGACCCGTCGCTGCTGGCCGAGGACGAGCACGGTGGCGACGCGCTCGCCGCCGGCGATCTCGGCGGGGACGCCGACGCCATCGCGGCCGAGCTGAACGCCGACTTCGCCGCCCTCCTGGCGGACGCCGGGGGCCTCACCGAGTTCAAGATCGGCGACGCGGTGCGGGGGACCATCGTCTCCATCACCAACGACGCCGCGTTCATCGACGTGGGCGGCAAGTCCGAGGCCTACCTCGAGCGCCGGGAGCTTCTCGACAAGAGCGGCGAGCTCACCCACCAGGTCGGCGACGAGCTGACCGCCCAGGTGGTGGCCCTCGAAGGGGAGGGGCTCCGCCTCTCTCGGGGTGCCCTCAAGGCGCGCGAAGTGTCCCAGATGCTCGAGGAGGCGGCGGCCCACAAGCTGCCCGTCGAGGGCAAGGTGGTCGGCCACAACGCGGGCGGCCTGGAGGTTCGCCTCGGCGGACGTCGGGGCTTCTGTCCCCGCTCCCAGGTCGACCGCGACTTCTCCGAGGATCTCGAGAGTCACGTCGGCCGCACCTACCGCTTCATCGTCACGCGCTACGACCCCACCGGTCGCAAGCTCGTCGTGTCGCGCCGCATGGTCCAGGAGTCCGAGGCCAGGGAGCTGGCCGCGGAGACGCGGCAGCTGCTCGCGGTGGACGCGATCGTCGACGGCACCGTGCGCAAGGTCATGGACTTCGGCATCTTCGTCGACCTCGGCGGCATCGACGGGCTCGTGCACGTCTCCGAGCTCAGCTGGGCGCGGGTCGAGCACCCGAAGGAGGTGGTCAAGGAGGGCGACGCCGTCCGCGTGAAGATCCTCAAGATCGACACCGCGCGCGACCGCATCAGCCTCTCCATGAAGCAGGCCGCAGCGGGCCCCTGGGAGGGCGTCGCGGACCGATTCGAGGTCGGCCGAACGTACAAGGGCAAGGTCACGCGGCTCGCCGACTTCGGCGCCTTCGTGGAGCTGGAGCCGGGCCTCGAGGGCCTCGTGCACGTCAGCGAGCTCGACTGGAAGCGGCGGATCAACCACCCCCGCGAGGCGGTGCAGGAGGGCCAGGAGGTCGAGGTCTCGCTCCTCGAGCTGAACCCGTCGCGCAAGCGCCTCAGCCTCTCGGTGAAGCAGGCCCAGGGCGACCCGTGGAAGGACGTGGCGGACGAGATCAAGGTCGGCCAGAAGGTGACCGTCCACGTGGAGAAGGTCGAGAAGTTCGGCATCTTCTGCGTCATCAAGGACGGCGTCACCGGCCTGCTGCCGAACTCCCACACCGACGCGAAGGGCGGTCAGCGCCGCAACTTCCGACCCGGCCAGAAGGTCGAGGTCACCGTCATCGACATGGATCGCCGACGCCGGAAGATCACGCTCTCCCAGAAGGGCGAGGGGGCGGACGGCCACGCGGGCGACTTCAAGGCCTACAAGCAGCAGCTCAGGGAGGCGGAGGCCGCCGCGCCCTCCGCGTTCGCGCTGGCGATGATGGCCGCGCGCGAGAAGAAGAAGTAGGGACCCGGCGGGCGCTCAGCCCCCGTCCGCGACCGGCGTGCCCGTCGGCCGCAGCTCGATCCAACCGTCGCCCCGCTCCTCGGCCCCGAAGTCGGTCGTGAAGTCGAACGTGACGTTCTCCTCGCCGGACGCGATGAGGGTCAGGAACTCGACCGGGGGCACGGTCCCCAGCCACTCCGTGGACACGTCCAGGCTGCCCGTCGGGCTCCACGCCTTCCAGATGGGGCGCTGGTCGAAGGGGTCGGTCGCGTCGATCAGCAGCCCGGTGACGGCCCCCGACGCGACCTCTCGATCCGTGAACATCGTGATGCGGCCGGACTGCAGGCGCGCGCCCGCGATGACGTGCTCGGGCAGGAGGCCCATGGCGAGGGGGTCGTCCGGACCCAGGTCCAACCGATGCACGCAGGCGCGGCCCGCGAGGCCCGTGCGGCAGGCGCGAGCGCGCAGGACCGGGTCGGTCACCCCGTCGAACACGGCCACGGTGAAGTCCGTGTCTCCCGCGTCCAGGGTGTGGTCGAGGCGGATGTCGATGTCGGTCAGGGCCGGCTCGTCGTCCTGCCGAACGCCGAACACCTCGAGGGTCGCGCCCTCGCCGGGGGAAACCCAAGTGCCCTCGCGGTCGACCACGGCGGCGACGTCCGCGACGAGATTCTCGACGTCGACCTCCCCTCCACCGCCCGCGCACGTCGCCAGGTCGGACGCCCCGAACCCGGCGACGGAGCCGCCGTAGGCTCGGGTCAGGACACGCACGGGGCCGAGCGGCGCGGTGAGGAAGCCGAGGTAGGTGATCTCGGAGGCGGCTTCGCGACGGAACGGGCGCCCCACGCCGTCCGCCCCGAGCACCACGACCTCGGCGGTGCCGTCTCCCGCCTCGATCCCGAGGGCAGTGAGATCGGCCGTGACGTTGAGGAAGCAATCTTCGTCCGCGGGCGGCGCGCCCCAGAAGTCGACGTTGATCTCCCAGTCGACCGCGTCCACGTCGGGCAGCTGGAACGAGCGCACGATCGCGCCCTCACACCGGACGTTGAAGACCGAGCCCCGGTCCACGGTGATCGAGAAGCGGCCTTCGCGGGTGGTGCGGACTGCCTGGGAGCGCGTGACGCCCACCTCGCAGTCGGCGACCGCCGCCGTGGTGTCTTCGTCGAAGACCCGGCCCTCGACGAGCGTCGCGCCGGCGCCCGCGTCGTCGTCGTCGTCCACCGGAGCCGAGTCGTCGTCGTCGGTGACGCAGGCGGCCAAGAGGGCAAGCCCCGCGCCGACCAGGATGGATGTGCGCTTCATCGTCCTCCCCAGAACGCACAGAGCCGGCGGACACACGCCCGCCGGCTCCGAAGCAGTGCTCCCTCGGCTACTCGATCGTCAGGTAGAAGTCCCGCGTCTCGTAGAAGGGGTTGAAGAAGAGGCCTTCGCCCGAGACGGTGCCGTCGGGCACGGTCACGGTCGTGGTGGAGACCGTCAGCTCGTCGAGGTCGGCCGCGCTCAGGTCCGTGTCGAGGTCCGGGTCGTCGAGCACGTCGTCGGCGGAGACCTCGGAGGTGTAGTCGTCGCCGCCCGTCTCGAGCATCGCCGACTCACCGTCGAAGAAGCAGTACCAGAAGTCCGAGTTCTCGAACTGGTCCGTGGGGGCGTCCGCGGCGGACGCGGAGTAGATCGTGATCTGGTCGCCGGCCTCGGCCTCCGTGGGGCTCACGCCGATGATGTCGAAGGTCGCCGAGCCCTGCGCCTGGTCGCGGGTGTCGAAGGCGAACGGCCCGTCGATGGGATCGTCGCTCCCGTCCGTGCTGAAGTAAGCCTCGCAGCCCGCCAGACCGAAGAGAGTTCCGGTGGCGACGGCGATGCCGAGGATGCGGGTCGAAAGCTTCATGCTCGGTCCTTTCAGGATGGGAAACGCTTCCCCTGGATACTAGCGCATGGAAATCGGGGAGGTGCGCGGAATTCGGGGTTCAGCGGGGCATTCGGTTGCCCGGCCGACGCGGACGGACATCCCTCTTTCACTAGGTTCGAAGCGCGCTCGCGGCAACCGGTTTCGCGCGATCAGTGTGAATCTCCGATCGCGATCGGCAGCGGGAACCCGTCGAAGGTGACGAACACGCGGTGCATCGAGTGCGCCTGGACCGCCTGAGGAGAGAGGAAGAAGCGGTACCCCACCCGCACTCGCCCGTGGCGGACGTCGAACCCGAGGTCGACGCCCGGTCGGAACTCCTTGATCTGGTCGCGGCTGCGCTCGACGACGTACCGGCAGGCGTCGCCCGAGCAGTCCGAGACGAGCGCATCCTCCCGGTGCTGGAAGCGGTTCCATCCCAGCCGCACCCCGACGTTGGGGACGATGTAATCGCGGCTGGTCTCGTTGGCGATCGGCACCCGGTAGCCGAACGAGACGCCCGCCTCCACGGACCACCACAGGTCGGTCGGGCGCGCGTCGAGGGTGTTGCCGTCGTCGTCCTCCTCCGCGGTGGCGGCGCGGAACCCCAGCAGCGCCTCGAACCACGGCTCGATGCGCAGGTGGTCGAGGATCGCGATGCGCAGCCCCAGGGACGCCGTGCCCGCGAGGTGGCTCGGCCGGTTGTGGGCCGCCACCCCCACTCCGGACCAGAACTGGAGGTGGCTGCGCTTGCGGTAGGGGCGCTCCAGCCGGGGTCCGTCGAGCAGCTCGGCCACCCGCCGGGACGAGATGACGCGGGTCCGACCGCCCCCTCCGTCGAGCGCCTGGTCGACGATCCCGAGCAGCGCGCCGTCCGCGCCGACCAGGGGGGCGCCGCGATCTCCCTGCCCCGGGGGCCGGTCGATGAGGAAGTCGTCGAGCGCGTCGGGCTCGATGTCCGCCGCGGGCACCGCGATCACCCGGGCGGGCCGCGGACTGAACGCGGCGAGGTCGCGCAACGCGTCGTCGTAGGCGCCCAGGGACGTCGTGCCTCCGTGGCCCGTCCACTCCGCCGCCTCGCCCGCCACGGCCGCCCGCATCGTCGGCCGAGGCCGCGGCCCGGCGCCCGCGGGGAGGGGCTCGTCCAGTCGGAGCAGGGCGAGCCCCGAGGCCTGGTCGAAGGCGACGATCTCGCCGTCGGCGGTCACCCCGCCCTCGTTGGAGACCGAGACGCGGCCCCCGATGCGCACGAGCTCGTGCAGGGTCACGACGAGATCGTCGGCCACGAAGACCCCGGCGCCCACGCGCCCCGTCGAGTACACGCGCGCGGACTCCACCGCCCTCGAGGGGGCCGGAGCCGGTTCTTCGGCGCGTGCCGCGGGGGCGACGAGCGAGAGGGCGAGGAGGAGCAGGAAGGCGCGTGGCATGGGGTCTCCGGCGGGCAGCGGGCCATGATAGGCCCCGGCCCCGGCGCGTCGCTATGCTGGGCCCGCGGCCGTCGCCCGGCGCCGCGACCCGGAGGGCCACGCGTGAAGCCGGAACGTCTGCTCCGCATCGCCGCGCTGTATCACGGCGCCATCGGGGCGGTGTTCCTGCTGCTGCCCGGGGACGCGATCCGCTCGATGGCCCTCGAGCCGCCGCGCTACTGGTTGCTCTACTACCTCGTGGCGGCGTCTCCGGCCGCCGCCGGGGCCCTCTTGGAGCTGGCCCGACGTCGTCCCGAGCTCCGGCCGGGGATCGTGGTCGCGGTGCAGGCGGGCAACCTCGTGGCCATGCTCCTCCTCGTCTTCTTCACCGTGTGGTCGGACCTCCCGCGCATCCTCCTGGGCTCGGCCGTGGCGGCGGGGCTCTGGGCGTGGTTGCTCGGCGGCGTATACTCGGCCGCCCCCGGGCCCGACGCATGAGCGCGACCTTCGCCGAACTCAAACACCTGCTGCACCGCCTCGGCGACGAGCTCGAGGAGGCGTCCAACCACCTGCGCCTGCAGCCCGAGTGGAAGGAGGCGTCGTCCTTCGCGCAGCGACTCCGGATCCGGGTCCACGACCTCGAGGGCGACGACGAGGCCATCGACGACACCGTCCGGGAGCTGACGGCGCAGCTCGACCTCCTGGCGCTGGGCCGGGATCGCGCGAACGCCGAAGAGAAGCGGCTCACCGCGGAGAAGACCGCCCGTCGCAAGGAAGACAAGCTCGTGATGGAGGAGCTCGTCACGTCGCTGAAGGTCTACGGCTGGCTCGTCGCCGCCACGTTCCTCCTCACGCCCCTCGCAGGGTTCTTCTGGGGCCGCCTCGTCGTCCTCGCGGCCGTGCCCGCGGCCATGGGATACGCGCGCATGACGAAGGCGCGGGCGCCCACCGTGGGCCGCCACTGGGTGATCCTGCGCGGGGACGTGGACGTCGTGCTCGAGCGCGCGGCCTTCTACGACAAGGCCGCGGGGATCGCGGTCGCCACGCCCCTGGTGTGGCTGATCTTCTCCAACATCCTGTCGGCCTGACGTGACCCGCATCGCCCTCGACTGCATGGGCGGCGATCACGGCCCGGCGGAGGCCGTCCGCGCCGCGGCGGCGCTGTCCCTCGACCGTCCGGATCTCCACTTGATCCTGGTGGGGGACGTGCCGGAGTTCTCTCCGATCCTCGACGAGGAGCGCTACGACCCCGCGCGGCTCTCCTTCCGCCACACCCCGCAGTGGGTCCACCAGGAGTCGTCGCCCAAGGACGCCCTCCGCGAGCGGCCCGACGCGTCGATCCTCGTGGCCTGCTCGCTCGTTGCGGACGGCGCGGCCGACGCCGTCGTGACCTCCGGATCGACGGGCGCGGCCATCCTCGCGGCGGCCGAGCGGCTGGGCAGGATCCCGGGCGTCCGGCGGTGCGCCCTGGCCGCGGTGACCCCCACGGAGCAACGCCACGGGCCTCATGGGGACCCGTTCGCGCTCCTGCTGGACGTGGGCGCCACGCTCGACGTCACGGCCCGCGACCTGGTGACGTTCGCGATCATGGGTTCGGCGTACTCCGCGGCCATCTCCGGCAACGAGCGGCCTCGCGTCGCCTTGCTCAGCAACGGGACCGAGCCGAAGAAGGGCCCCCGGGAGGTCGTCGCCGCTCACCGCATCCTCGCGGGGCTGCAGGAGATCGACTTCGCGGGCAACGTCGAGGGCCTGGACATCCCCAAGGGCACCGTGGACGTCGTGGTGACGGGCGGCTTCTTGGGCAACGTGATCCTCAAGATGCTCGAGGGCTTCGGCGCGGTCATCTCCGACCTCGCGGCCGACGCCTACGCGCGCAAGTTCCTGTGGCGACTCGGGCTCACGATGCTCTCCTCGGGCCTCAAGCAGATCCAGACGGTCATGGACTGGGAGCAGTACGGTGGGGCCCCCGTGCTCGGGTTCGCCCAGCCGATCATCAAGGCCCACGGGCGCAGCAAGCACCGCGCGATCGCCAACGCCTGCAAGGTCGCGGCGAAGGCCGCGCGCAGCGACATGGTGGCGACCGTCGAGCGGGCGGTGGCCCAGCTGCCGGACCAGGAGGCGTCGTGAGCGCGGGCGCGCCCGGCTGGCGCCACGTCTATCGATGGGATCTGGACAAGACGTACCTCGACACGCACTTCGAGTCCCTGCGGAAGCTCGCGCGCATCCCCTTCGAGCGGCCCGAGCAGAAGGTCAACATCCCCGGCTCCGCCGCCCTGCTGCGCGAGCTGTGCGCGGATCTGCCGGACCAGCGACCGTCCCGAGTCGCGATCGTGTCGGGCTCGCCGACCCAGATGCGGCGCGTGCTCGAGAAGAAGCTCCGCCTGGACGGCGTCGCGTGGCACGAGTTCCACCTCAAGCCGCAGTGGAAGAACATCAAGCGCGGACGCTTCCGGGCGATGCGGAACCAGGTGGGCTACAAGCTGCCGCTCCTGCTGCGGTCGCGCGCCGAGCTCGGGGAGGTCGTGCCGGAGACCTTGTTCGGAGACGACGCGGAGGCGGACGCGTTCATCTATTCGCTGTACGCAGACCTCATCGCGGGGCGGGTGGACGCGCGCCTGCTGCGCAAGGTGCTCGCGCGCGCGGGGGCCTACGACGAGGAGGTCGAGGGGTGCGTGTCCCACCTCGCGCACATCGAGCCCGCCGACTCGGTGGAGACGATCTTCGTCCACCTGGACCGACGCACCCCGCCGTCGTGGTTCCGCATGTTCGGTCCCCGCCTCGTGCCGGTGTTCAACTACTTCCAGGCCGCCCTCGTCCTCTTCGCCCGCGACCACCTGTCCCCCGAGGGCGTCGTACGCGTGACGCGCGCCTTCCTGGACGCGGACGGCGCGGGGGTGGATGAGCTCGCGAACCTCTTCCAGGACATCCTGCGTCGCGGCCACCTCCCGGGGCGGTCGATGCAGGCGCTCGGGCAGGCGATGCAGGCCGACGCCGAGGGCGAGCGGGCGGTGATCGAGCGGTGCGCCGAGCGGTTCGAGACCCTGGGTCCGGCGCGGGCGTATCGGGGCTCCGCGCCGCCCCCGAGCCCCGACTACCTCGCCATGTGGGATCGCTTCAAGGGTCGAGCCTGAACAGGGCCGCGAAGTTCTCGACCAGCTTCGCCTCCACCGCCGCGGCGGTCTCCTCCCACACCTCGGCGATGTACGCGAGCGTGCCTGCCACGTTCGCGGGCTCGTTTCGGACGCCCGGCTCGGGGCCGAGGTAGGGGCAGTCCGTCTCCAAGAGGATCCGCTCCCGCGGCAGCTTGCGCAGCATCGCCGTGAAGGACTCCGAGCGGCGCGCGTTGGCGGGGATCGAGAACCGATGCTCGGACTCCCGGGCGATCCGCTGGGCGAGCTTCACGCGCCCGCCGTAGCAGTGCCAGTCGACCCGCGTCGCGCCCTCCTCCTGCAGGATCTCGAAGGCGCGGCGCTCCCGCTTGCGGGTGTGGATGATGACCGGCTTGTCGATCGCCACGGCGTGCCGGACGAGGCGGCGGAAGAGCTCCTCCTGACGGTCCCAGAAGGCCTCGGGGACCCAGTGGCCGTCGAGCCCGATCTCGCCGACGGCGACGGCGTCCGCCGAGTTCTCTTCGACCCATCGCGCGCCGTCCTCGCCGTCCCAGTCGCCGGAATCGCGCGGGTACTCGACCCCGGCGTCGGTCATCTCGCGGAGCACCGCGTCCACCGGGTAGAGCCCGAAGGCGGGCCGCACGAGGTCGTGCTCGGCGGCCAGCGCGGCGACGGCGGCGTTGTCGTCGGGGTTCAAGCCGTTGGAGACGATCGTGCCGAGGCCGGCCTCCCGGGCGCGATCGAGGACCCCCTCCACGTCGCCGATGAGGCGGGGATGAGTGAGGTGTGCGTGCACGTCGTAGAGGGCCACGGGCGCGGACGTTAGCCCGCGAGGGTCGGACAGTCTTGGACACATGTGGACACTCCCGGACGGACAGTCCCGGACACTCGGCGCCTCGGACTCCGAGCCGTCGGGCCGCAAGCGCTGGACATCACTGGGGAATCTCGATGACTCCGCGGGCGCGGTCGAGCCGGCACTGCTCTTGCGACTCATGTCGCCGTGTTCCGCCGCGCGACCGCTCCCCTCCTGCTGCCCGCCTGCGCACTGGTGCTCGGGATCGCCCTCGCGTGGCCCTCGCCCGGCGTCCCCTGGGCCGTCGTCGTGGCGTCGGGTGCGGCGGCGGCCCTGCCCCGGACCCGCGCCCGCTCCGCGGCGTTGCTCCTTACCTTCTTCGCCCTGGGTGCCGTCCGCGCCTCGTCGGTGATGCCGCCCGCGGCCGTCCGCACGGAGGCTGTAGGCCTGCATCGAATCGAGTGGACGGGGCCGTCCGGAGCGAGATCCCCGGGGGAGGCCCGCGTCGTCCGGGGCGCGTCTTGGCGGAGGGTCGGGGTGGCGTGGGACCCGACGATCCCCGAGCCGAACGTCGGAGAGATCTGGTTGGTTCGAGGTCGCCTCGTGCCCGCCTGGGCAGGGCGTCGTCCGCCGGTCCTGCGGGTCCTCCCGGGGGCGGCCGCGGCGATCACGCGGAGGCCCCCGCGGCGCGGATTGGAGGCGGTCCGGGCGCAGGTACGCCGGGTCTTGGACCGGGGCGCGGGCGCGCACGACCGACAGCGGGTGCTCCGCGCGCTCGTGCTGGGGGAGTCCCGGGGCCTCCCCCCTCGGGTGAGAGAGACCTTCGCCCGCACGGGGACGGCCCATCTACTGGCGATCTCGGGCCTGCACGTCGGCATGGTGGCGGGCCTGGGGGCGCTGCTCGCGAGGCGACCCCTTCGGTGGGCTGCGGGACGGTGGGCGCGGAGATCGGCGCTGGCGGGGAGGACGGAGGCCCTCGTGCTGGGGGCGGGCGTCGCGATCGCGGCGGCGTACGTCGTCCTGGCGGGGGCTCCCGTGTCCTCCCGCCGCGCGTGGTGGATGCTGGCGGCGGCGGGAGGGGCGCTGGTCACGGGCCGCGGCCCGGTCGGCTGGAACCTCCTCGCCGTCGCCGCGCTGGCCGTCGCGTGGACCGGCCCCGACGAGATCGTCGGGCTCGGCTCGGGGTTGTCCTTCGCCGCCGTCGGGGGGCTCCTGGCCGCCGCCCCCGCCATCGACGCGCTCCGTCGCCGCTGCCCGAGGCCGCTCCGCGGCCCGGTGGTCCTCCTGGCCGTCTCGGCGGTGGCCACGGCCGCCACGGCGCCCCTCGTGGGTCTGGGCTTCGGGAGGGTCCCCGTGGCCGGGATCTGGGCCAACGTGGCCGCGATCCCCGCGCTCGCCGTCCTGCTGCCCCTGGCCTTGATCGGCGCGAGCGTCGGGGCCGTCGCGGAGGGAGTCGGAGTCGCCATGGTCTCGGTGGCGGATCGCGGGTTGGCCGCGCTCATCGCGGGCATGGAGGCGCTGGCCACCCCCGCGTGGAGTCCGGTCCTGCTGTGGCAGCCCGCGCCCGCCCTCGTGGCCTTCATCTATGCGGGTTGGCTCCTCCTCCTCCTCCGCTCCGGTGCCCGATGAAGGGACGCGCTCTGTTCGCCGCGGCGCTTCTGCTCCTGGTGGGGTTCGTCCTGCTCGGCCCCGCCTCGCTCCACCCCGTCCCGCCGCCGGGTCGGCTCTGCGTCCAGCAGATCGACGTGGGTCAGGGGGACTCGCTGCTCGTCTCGATGCCCGCGGGGGAGCGGATCCTCGTGGACGGCGGAGGAGCGCCCGGGAGCCGGTGGGACGTGGGGCTGCAGCGGGTGGTGCCGACGCTGAGGCGCGCCGGGGTCCAGCGCCTCGACGTGGTCGTCGCCACGCACGGGGACGCGGATCACGTGCAGGGGCTGTTCGCGGTCTTCGAGGAGCTGGAGGTCGGGGCCTTGGTGGTGCCGTCGCGCCGTCGCATGCGTCCGTCCATGCGCTCGCTGGTGCGGGCCGCGGAGCGGGTCGGCGCGGCGGTCCACGCCGTGGACGAGGGGGTCCCCGGAGGGCTGGTGCGTCCGCCCGGGCGGATCGCGTGGCACGGCCCGGTCCCCGGACAGGCCGCCGACGCCGAGGAGAACGACCGCTCCGTCGTCTTCTCCGCCGCGCTGGGGGACGTGGTGGCGCTCCTGCCGGGGGACATCGAGGCGGCGGGCGAGCGGGCGGTCCTCGCGCGGGGAGGGCTCCCGCGGTCGGTCATCCTCAAGGTCCCCCACCACGGGAGCCGCAGCAGCTCCACGGCGGCGTTCCTCGACCGCGTGGACCCGCTCGTCGCGTTGGCGGGGGTGGGGGACGGCAACCGCTTCGGCTTCCCGCACGCCTCGACCACGGCCCGGTACCTGACCCGAGGCGCCGCCTTCTACTGGACCGCGCGGCACGGCGCGGTGCGCGCATGCAGCGACGGGTGGTCGCTGGACGTGGACACCTTCGGCCCCCGCGGCCGGCGTACGCGGCTGCGGTCTTGGTCGGCGGGGGAGCTCGCGGCTTGGAAGCGGCGCGGGGAGAGGGCGCTCCCGGTGGTGGAGGCGCCTGCGCCGGTCCCCGAGCCCCGGGCGAAGCGGCGGTCGTCGCGGGGGTCGTCGGGGAGCCGGAAGTCCAGTCGCAGCAGGCCTGCGGCCGGGCCGCGATCGCGGGGTGGACGAGAGCGGAAGAAGGGAGCGAAGGAGCCCACGCCGGAGCCGCCTCTGCTGGACGATCGGGCGTGGGAGAAGCGCCGCCGCAAGCGGCACAAGCTCCGTGCCCCCTGGAAGTCCTCAGCCGCCCCGGTTCGCGCGCCTGCGGAGGAGCACGTAGGCGATCGCGCCACCCAGCACCATCGGGATGGAGACGGCCTGGGACGTGGAGAGGTTCTGGCCCAGGTACTCGGGGAACACGAACCCCCGGATCGCGTCGAAGCGGAACAGCTCCAGGAACGAGCGCCACCCCCCGTAGAGCATCAGCAGGGCCGTGATCGCTTGGCCCTCGAAGTCGCGACGTCGGCGGATCAGGGCCACCGCGGCGAAGATGGCGAGCGCCCCGAGGGTCGCGTAGTTCTGGGTCGGATGCAGGGCGACGCCGCGCAGGGCGGACGGGGCCTGTCCCTCCAGGAACACGACGGCCCAGGGCCACTCGATCCCGAAGGGCCAGTCGATGGGCCGCCCGTAGCAGCAGCCGACCGAGAAGCATCCGATCCGCCCGAAGGCGAGGCCCACTGCCACGGCGGGCGCGCAGATGTCGGCCATGCGGATGAAGCTCAAGCCGCGGACGCGGCACCACGCCACGCCGGTGACGAGCCCCCCGATGAGGCCCCCGTAGAACACGAGGCCGCCCCGCCAGAACTGGAAGACGCGCAGCGGATCGTCCACGTACACGTCCCAGCGCGTGGGGACGTGACCGAGCCGCGCCCCCACCGAGCCCCCGGCGATGGCGAGGACGGTCAACAGCAGCGCAGCGCGGGGGTCCTCGCCTTCGGCCTCGGCCTCGCGGGCCACCACGTGGGCGGCGAGCACGCAGCCGACCACGATCCACAGGAAGTACGCCGAGATCTCGAAGCGCCCGACGACGGGCAGGTCCACTCCGAAGAGCCAGGGATGCATCAGCAGGCCTCCTCTGCGGCCGCTGCAGCGGCCTCCCGCCTCGGCTCGAGCACGAGCACGTGGAAGAGGAAGAGGCCCGTCCCGCAGGTGATGGCCATGTCCGCGACGTTGAACGCCGGGAAGCGCGACGGCCAGCCGCTGCGGAGCAGGGTGTCGCCCAGGGGGCCGCCGATGTACGGCTCGATGAAGTCGGTCACCCCGCGATACATGAGCCGGTCCAGGAAGTTCCCGGCGGCCCCGCCCACGAGCAGGGAGAGCCCGAGCGCGAGCACCTCCTGGTCGGGCTTGAGGCGCCGATGCCAGCCGAGCAGGACGGCGAACGCGATGAGCGTGATGAAGGTGAAGACGACCATGCGATGGTCGACGTCGCGCATGATCCCCCAGGCCGCGCCGGGGTTCTGGGCGTGCACGACGTCGAGCAGGCCGGGCACGACATTGACACGCGCGTGCATCGGGAGCTCACCGCGGATCAGCGCCTTGGAGCCCTGGTCCAAGGCGACGGCAGCGAGGACGACCACGGCGAGCAGCCGACGGTACGGGTGGGCCAAGAGCGTCACGGGTCGCGGACGCGCATGCTCAGTGGACGTCGAGCTCGTCTTCGTCGAGCTCGAGGAGCTTGGTGATGGTCGCCTCGTCCGCACCGGGAAAGGTGTAGGCCGAGAACTCCGAGGGCGCCACCCAGCGGAAGGCGTGCACGCGCTCGGCGCGGATCTCCTGCTCGATGGGGATCTCGCACCGATAGACCTGCATGTCCACCGAGTAGTGCTCGTACTCGTGCACCACCTCCATCACCAGATCCCCGACGGCGCAGTTCACCCCGAGGCGCTCGTTGACCACGCGGGCGAGGGCGTGTTCGGAGTCCTCTTCTTCGGCGACCTTGCCGCCCGGGAACTCCCACAACAGAGGGAGCGTCGCCGTCGGTTGGCGCTGAGTGATCAGGTAGCGGCCGTCCCGGCGGATCTCCGCCGTCACGACACGAATCTTCTGTCCGCGATACTTGAGTCGTCCCATGGGGACCCCCGTCTGCGAGGGGAACGCCCACCCCGAGCGCCCGCAAAAAAGCGCGCGGAAACTAGCACAACGACCTGCGGCACGGAGCGCACGCAGCCGCGCTGGTATCTTGCAGGTGGAGATTCGTCTGGCCCGTCCGTCCCGCACCGTCGTGCCGCTCTCGCTCCTGTTGGGGCTGGGCGTCGCTGCGCCCGCGGCGGCGCGGGACCCCGGTCCCGACATCCAGCAGTTCAGGCCGGTCCTCGACATGCACGGCTTCGCCCTCCTCTACGACGCCTCCCTGCAGCCGGCGCTCCGGGCGGGGGTCGGCGTCTACATCAACGGAGCGGTGAACCCCCTCGAGGTGAACGCGCCGCTCGGGCGGCAGTTCGGGGTGGTCGACGGGCTGCTCGGGGTGGACCTCGTCGGCGTGTTCGGCATCACCGACTGGTTGGAGGTGGGCGGCACGCTCCCGATCGCTCAGATCCCGCGCTCCACGGAGTTCCTGGAGCACCTGGGCGGCTCGGGGGTCGGCTGGTCCATGGGCGACGTCCGCTTCGAGGGGCGGATCCGCATCGTGAACCCGGCAGCAGCGCCCGTCGGGGTCGCGGCGAACGTGTTCGTGAACCTGCCTACGGGCAACGAGCTGGCGGGGCTCGGTCGGGGCCTGCCGTCGGCCGGGGGTCGGTTCGTCGTCGCCCAGCGCTGGAGCCGCGTGCACTTCGCGGCGAACTTCGGGTTCGGTCTCTACGCACCCGCCACCTTCGCGAACCTGACGACGCAGCACGAGTTCACGTACGGCGTCGGCGTCGGCCTCAGCCCGGCCCCCGGCAAGCTGGACATCAACCTCGAGCTGGACGGCAGCCTGACCGGGGGGCCGTCGGAGCAGGGCGTGGAGCGGTTCGGCGACGGACCGCACAGCCCGCTCGAGCTGCTGGTCGGGGTGCGGGGCCACCTCCCTCGCGGGTTCTCGGTGTACGGCGGGGCGGGCAAGGGCCTGACCGTGGGCTTCGGGTCCCCGCGCCTGCGTGTCTTCGTGGGCGTGCAGTGGGCGCTGCGGGGCCCCCCGGACAAGGACGGCGACGGCATCCGGAATCGGGACGACGTGTGCCGGAACCAGGCCGAAGACGTCGACGGGTTCGAGGACGACGACGGCTGTCCGGAGCCCGACAACGACGGCGACGGCGTCTTCGATCTCGCGGACGCCTGCCCCCTCGTGAGCGAGGACCGGGACGGGTTCGAGGACGCCGACGGGTGTCCCGAGTTCGACAACGATCTCGACGGGCTGCCCGACACGCACGACCCCTGCCCGCTGCGGCCCGAGGACGTGGACGGGTTCCAGGACCACGACGGGTGTCCCGACCCGGACAACGACGGCGACGGCATCGCCGACGTGTCCGATCGCTGCCCCATGGACCACGAGGACTTCGACGGGTTCGACGATCTCGACGGCTGCCCCGAGCCCGACAACGACGGCGACGGCGTGTTCGATCTCGCCGACCTGTGTCCGCTCCAGCCGGAGGCCATGGACGGCTTCCGGGACGCCGACGGGTGCCCCGACGACATGCTCGTGGTGCTCGCCGAGGGCGGGCTGATCGTCTACGCGCCGATCACCTTCGACCGTCGCCAGCGACTCGCGAAGGAGGCGGACGAGCCGCTGGGGGCGATCGCGGACCTGCTCCTGGGCACGCCGGGGCTGCGTCTCCAGGTCGCCGCGCACACCGACGGACGCTTCAAGGCGAAGGGGATCGAGCGCAGCGCGGCCCGTGCGGAGGCCGTGAGGGAACGACTCATCGCGCTCGGGGCGCCCGCGGAGCGCCTCGACGCGGTCGGCTACGGCGCGCTGCAGCCTCGCGTCTCGGGCACCGACGCCGCCGCGAAGGCCGAGAACGAGCGCGTGGAGTTCCTGATCATTCCGTGAGGTGAGCGGGGCCTTCGTGCAGCCGCTGCGCCTCGGCCGCATCCACCCGGAAGAGCGTCGTACCCACGCGCGCGAAGACGACGCCGTCGGGGCCGTGGGGGATCGCGAACTCCACGACTCGAGCCTCGTGGGCCGCGGTCCGGATCCTCACGGTGGTGGCGATCGGCATTGCCTCCGCGTACCCGTGGAAGTCGGCGAAGGGCAGGGACTCCGTCCACTCCATGGCCACCGCCGAGGCCAACAAGAGGTCCACCGAGCGCTGTCGCAAGGGGACGTCCGGGGGTCCCTGCCAGGGAGAGCCCGCTTCGGCTCGGTGCAGGCTGATGGCGGCGGCGCCCTCCACGTCGAACCCGAGCACGTGGTCGGTCTCGTAGGGGAGGAGCCGATGGTCCGCCCAGGCGTCCGAGGCGGCCGACGGGACCGTGGGCAGCCGCACGCTGCCGATGCGGGGGTCGGCCGGGGAGCGGACGAAGTGGACGCCGCCTTCGGCCGAGCCGATCGACACCTCGAGCACGTCCGTCCCGCCGTGGAGGAGCACGAACTCGGTCTTGATGGGACCGCTGAGCCCCCGGTCGCTCAGAACCACCGGGTCGGGATCGACGCTCGAGGAGCGAGCGACGCCCCGGACCCCGTGCCGCCAGGCTTCGAGGAGGGCGTCCACGCGCGCTTCGTCGGCGGGGAGCGACTCGGCGCCGTGGTCGCCTTCGTACAGCACGACCCAGCCGCCCGGCCTCCGCGCCAGCGCGGTGTGGTCCGGTCCTTGTCGAATCGAGATCATGTTCACGTCCGCGGGCTCGAACGCGGGGGCGGTCCAGGGCTCCTGCTCCCATCGAAGAGTGAACGCCACGGCGGTCGCGGCCAGCAGGGCCAGGGCGGTCAGGAGGAGCGCCCGCGTGGTTCCGTCCATCACGAGCCGCCCCGGGTCCCGGCCCCGAAGGGCGAGCTGGCCGCCGCGGCGCCGATCACCACAGAGAGGGAGTAGTGGACGCCCGCCGCGTAGAGGGCGAACCGAAGCCCCCGCTCCCGTCGGACCCAGCGCAGGAACGGACTCGCCGCGATCAGCCACCCGACGTCCACGACCGCCACCAGCGGCGCCAGGGGCCAGGCCACCGGCAGCGCGAGGTGCCCGGCCGCCGAGCTCGCGGCCAGCACCGCGGCGATCCCCGATCGTCTCGACGCCTGCCCCGAGGAGAAGCCCTTCAGCTCGGGGCTGAGACGGAGCCACATCCGGGTCCGGTCCCAGTAGTTGCGCGCCACCGTGGTGAACCCGGGGAAGTGGTGCTTGCCGCGGAGGCGGTCGTCGAACGCGATCCGGTGTCCCGCCTCCCGGAGCCGCGCCGAGAGCTCGTAGTCCTCCACGTTGCCGCCCTGGTAGGCCTCATCGAAGCCGCCGAGGCCATCGAACACGTCCTTGCGGATGGCCGCGAGCGCGCCCTGCAGGTGCCCGCTCTCCCCGGTCGCGGCGCCGGTGACTTCCCAGTTCCAAAACGTCCAGAGCGCCTTGTAGTGCGCGAACGCGGTCTCGTTGGCGGGCTCGGGTTCGTACCGCCCGGTCGCCGCCACCTCGGCCCCGTCGAAGGCCGCGAGCGCTCCCGCGACGAGGCCGGGGGAGGGGACGACGTCCGAGTCGACGAACAGCAGGATCTCGCCTCGCGCCGCCGCCGCGCCCGTGTTTCGCGCCGCCGCCGCGCCCCGGTTGACCTCGTGTCGCACGACCCGCGCGCCTCGCTCCTCGGCGAGCTCGGCCGTGGCGTCCGGCGAGAGGTCGTCCACCACGATGACCTCCCAGCGCCCCTCCTCGGCCGTCTGGACCGCGGGGGAGAGCGCGTCGAGGCAACGCCCGAGGTGCCCCGCCGCCTTGTAGGCGGGGATCACGACCGACAGGTGGGGGCCCGAGTGGGTCACGGCGCGACAAGATACCCTGACCCCGTGAGAGGCCTCCTCGCCGCCCTCCTGACCACCTCCTTCTTCGCCTGCGAGCCGGCGTGGGCCCTCGACTATGGCGGGACCGAGCCGCCGCTCCGCACCTTGGGCGTCCCCGCCCTGCACGACGCGGGCTTCACGGGAGAGGGCGTCGTGATCGCGGTGCTCGACACCGGGTTCGATCTCACCTCGGCCCCGTTCGCGCGCCTCGTGGAGGGGGACCGCATCCTCGCGACCCGGGACTTCGTGCAGGGCGACGACGACGTGGTCGACGACGCCGAGGATCCGGCCGACCAGGACGACCACGGCACCTCGATTCTTTCGCTCCTCGCGGGGTACGAGGAGGGCGTGCACGTGGGGGTGGCGCCTGACGCGACCTACATCCTCGCGAAGACCGAGGAGCTGGACGTCGAGTCCCGCCGGGAGGAGTGGCTCTGGGCGGACGCGGCCGCGTGGGCCGCCGATCTGGGGGCGGACGTGCTGATCAGCGCGCTGAACTGGCCCGAGCTGTACCCCGCGAGCCGGTTGGACGGGACGCACAGCCACGGCGCCGTGCGTGCCGCCGAGCTGGTCGAGCAGGGAGTCCACGTCGTGATCTCGATGGGGAACGGGGGACCCCGCGACGGCTCCATCCAGGCCCCGGCGGACGGCCTCGGCGTCCTCGCCGTGGGCGCGACGGACGCCGCGGTGGGGGCCGACGTCTACCGGTTCTCGGGCCGCGGACCGACCGCGGATGGGCGCACGAAGCCGGACGTCCTCGGCCCCGGGTTCGCCCAGGTCGTGGACCCGGCGGGCTTCGACACCGCCGCAGGCACTTCGGTGGCCGTCGCCTTGGTCGGCGGCCTCGTCGCGCTCCTTCACCAGCGCTGCCCGGGCCTCGACCCGGGGGCGCTGCGAGACCTCCTCCGCGACTCGGCCCACCAGGCCGACCGCCCCGACAACGACGCCGGTTGGGGTGTCCCGGCCGCCACCGTCGCGCTCGCGGCCCTCGAGGGTGTCGACTGCGCCCCGGCCGAGGGCGACGACGACGACGCGGTCGAGTACGACGACGACGACGCCATGCCGTCGTTCCCCGACACCCCCGGGCGCTGCGCCGCCTCCGTGAGTACGAAGGCCGCCCCCGAAGGCGCGGCCCTGCTGAGCGTCCTCATGGTCCTACTCGCCCGCCGAACAAGGAGCCGCAAGGGCCCGCAAGGCCCGCGCAGCGGAGCGAAGCGAAGCGGAGTCTCTCGGGAGGTAGAGCGGGGCCCCCGGCGAGAAACCGTCGAGCGAAGCGAGTGCGGTTTGTCGAGAGGGGTGCCTCAGGTCCCGGTCTCGAGCATCCCCTCGTCGCTGAAGTAGTTCAGCGTCAGCGGCACCAACCGGGCCATGTCGACCCAGTCGATCTGCCCGGTCTTCACCAGGCCCAGCGCGTAGTGCGCCTTGAAGATCATCTCGAAGCCGCGGTTCGCGGGCATGTGGATGGCCTTCTTCACCACCGGGCGCAGCCAGGGGTAGCTCACGAGCAGGGGGAGCAGCTTCTGGAAGTTGCAGAGCTCTTCCTTCGCTTCGATCTTGAGCGGCGTGTCGATGAAGTACGTGTACTGGAAGTCCTTCTCGGACACGTCCTTGTCGAGGAAGCCGTGCTCGACGGACCACGACTCCAGGGTCGTCCCGGGGTAGGGCTGGCAGATGGACGCCCACGCGTGGTCGGCGCCCATGTCGATGTTCAGGTCCGCCGTGAGGAAGGCGTCGTCGATCGTCTCGCCGGGGATGCCGACGATGTTGAACGTGTAGAGCTTGATCCCCGCTTCCTTGATCAGGCGGCCCGCGATGCGCATGCCCTCGTTGTCGAGCCGGCCCTTCTTCAGGACGCCGACCCGCAGGTCCTCGCGGCCGCTCTCCAGGCCCACCTTGATGAGCTTGCAGTTCGCCTCCTTGAGGCTCTCGACCATCTCCTTCGTGACGAGGTCCGGCCGCAGCAGGCACGAGAAGGGGATGCCGATCTGCTCTGCGTACATCTTCAGGAAGGGCTTGCCCCACTTCCGGTAGTTGAGGATGAAGATGTCGTCCGTGAAGCCGATCTGACGGACCCAGGGGAACTGCTCGAGGCAGGCCTTGATCTCGGCGATCATGTACTCCGGCGACTTCTGCCGGACGTACTTGCCCTTGCCGCGATACATCTCCTGCATGGTGACGTTGAAGCAGAAGGTGCACTTGTAGGGGCAGCCGCGGGCGGACATGAACGTCGCCTGGCGGCGCTTGCGCACGAACTCGTAGCGGTTGTAGATGCCGCGGTCCGGGAACGGCCAGTTGTCCGGCTCCTGCTCGAGGCCGCGCAGCGGGTTGTAGACGACGTCGTCGCCGTCGCGCCAACCGAGGTTGTAGATGCCGGCCACGTCCGTGCCGTCGCGCAGCGCCCGGCCCAGCTCGACGATGCAGTCCTCGCCCTCGCCCATGCACACGAAGTCGATGGCGGCGTTCTCTTCGAGGACCTTCGGATAGAAGGTCGGGTGCGGGCCGCCCATGAGGATCGTGGGGCTCCAGCGCTTCTTGATCGCCGTCGCCACCTGGATCTGCCACATGTGCTGGCCGGTGGTCGCCGAGAAGGCGACGACGTCCGGATCCAGCCGCCGGATCGACCGCACGATGTCCGTCTCGGCGGGATCGATGAGGACGTCCGTCTGGTGCCCGTCCTCCTTCAGGACGGCGGACAGGCACATCGTCGCCAGGTTGGGGATGGGGTCTTTCTGGACGAAGACGAACTTCACGGGGTCAGTGTGCCCAATCGCACGCCGATTCGCAGACCGGATCGGTCCATAATCGGCGGCTCAGTCCCAGAGCATCTTCCCCTGCACGAGGTTCGACGCGGCCCGCGCGACCTGCTTGGGACGCAGCCCGAGCAGCAGGTTGAGCTCTTGGGGGCCCTTGAACCAGCACGCGCGGCAGCCCGACCGGTCGGGCAGCGCCTGGAATGCGTCGCCCCAGCCCACGGTCGGTCCGTGGCAGTCGGCGAAGAGGTACTCCTCCTCGCTGCAGCACGGGACCACGTAGCCCTCGGGCGTGACCTCGCAGAAGAGCTTCCCGGCCCAGCACTTCACGTCGAAGGGGCGGTCGGGCCAGGAGTCGAGGACGGCCTCGAGGTAGGCCCGGGACGCCGACACCGGCCGCCCCGCCATCTTCTGGTCCATGAGCCACTCGACGGCCTCCGCCATCGCTTGCTGCCGCGGCACCAGGTCCTGCTGGATCTCGGCGCCCCCGAGCGTCGTCTCCACCACCGGCTGGCAGGCCACCCCCGCCCCGAGCTCTTCGCCGAGCCGCAGCATGTCCTCCAGCAGCGTCCGGTTCTTCTCGTTGAGCACGACCATGATGATGACCTCGACGCCCCGCTCCCGGAGCAGCCGCAGCCCGCGCACCGCCTTGTCGAAGGCCCCCGGGTGCTGGACCACGCGGTCGTGCTCCTCCGGGTCGCCGTGGATCGAGCAGATCACGCGGTTGAGGTCCGCCACGTCGTCGATCCGCGTCTCCAGGAAGGTCCCGTTGGTGACCATCGTGCGGTCGAACTGCAGCTCCTTGGCCTTCTGGATGTAGCGACCCAGGGGCTTCACGAGGGTCGGCTCGCCGCCGTTGAACACCCACCACTTCGTCCCCAGGGACGCGAACTCCTCCATCATCGCGAGGACCTCGGGCTCCTTCATGTGGCCCGAGGGGATGTGGATGCGCGTGCAGAAGCCGCACTCGACGTTGCACTTGTAGGTGAGCAGGTGCGTGACCTTGAGCGGCGTGCGACGTCCCAGGCGCGCGGTGGCGAGCGCGGACGCGACCTGGACGGAGCGGATGCCGGGGGCCATCGGCGAACCATAGCCCCCGGGGTCCACGGCCGCGATCTAACCTGCCCGCAGGAGTCCCCGATGATCCGCCTCTTCGCCCTGCTCGCCGTCCTCACGGTCCTCGTCCCGGCCTCGGCCTCGGCTCAGGTCGTCGTCTCGGTGCCCGGGGTCAGCAGCCTCTACAACGACTGGGCCTACCCCTTCGACCCGGACGACATGTGGGACGCCACGCTGGTCCCCGGGCTCTTCTGCGAGGCGGAGCTCGTCACCCTCACGACCACCGGGTGCGTGGTGGACGCGGGCAGCGCCTGCACCGACGCGAACGGGTACGGGTCTCACCGCGAGCTGCCCACCTACTCCCTCATCGGGGCCTGGAGCACGAGCCCGGAGGTCCTCGACGAGACGACCGCCGCCCCGGTGGGGACCCTCACCGTCGGCACCCTGACCTCGTCGCTCGGGTCGTTCTTCGTGGGCACCTCGAACACGATCATGGCGCCCAACGCGCCCGGGCCCTGGTACCTGTGGCTCGGCGACAACGACGGCGGCTTCGGGGACAACAGCGGCGCGTACAACACGACCGTCACGCCCGCCGGCGACCCCTGCACCGCCGATCTCGACGGCGACGGGTTCTGCCCCGGGACCAACTGCCTGAACTCGCTGCCCGGTGACTGCGACGACGCGGACATCGACGTGCACCCCGACGCAGACGAGGTCTGCGACGGCGTCGACAACGACTGCGACGAGCTCGTGGACGACGACGACCCGGGCGTGCTCGACGCCCCCGCCTGGTTCGCCGACCTGGACGGCGACGGCGACGGCGATCCGGCCTCCTGGGTCACCGCGTGCGCGCAGCCCGAGGCCACCTCTCCCCTGGACGGCGACTGCGACGACGACGACCCCCTCAACGCCTCGATCTTCGAGGAGGCGTGCGACGGGCGGGACAACGACTGCGATGGCGCGGTGGACGAGGACTGGGTCGACTCGGACGAGGACGGCCTGCTCGACTGCGTGGATCTCGACGACGACGGCGACGGGCTCTCGGACGAGGAGGAGGAAGAGCACGGGACGGACCCGCTCGATCCCGACACCGACGGGGACGGCATGGGCGACGGCACCGAGGTCGACGTGGGCGCGGACCCGCTCGACGAGGACACGGACGGCGACGGCATCACCGACGGCGACGACGGCTTGGGCGACGACGACGGGGACGGGGTGATCAACGTCCTGGACCCGACCGACGACTCCGCGGACGGCGACGACGACGGGGGCGGGGGAGGCCGCGCGGACCCGGGATGCGGGTGCGGGGCGGAGCTGATGGACGCGACCGATCCGCCCGCGGGGGGCCTCGTCGCGGTCGCGCTGCTCGCGCTCAGCCGAAGGTCTCGGCGACGTCGACGTTCGCCTCGCGGTGGACCTGCTCTCGGGTGAACGCCATGCGGTCGAGGTAGCTCAGCGCGAAGCAAAGCAGCCCCGTCCCCAGCAGCAGCAGCGCCGACAGCCCCAGCTCCCAGAGCTGGCCGACGCGCCCCATCGTCGCGAACACGCCCAAGACGGTCATGCACACCACGGACGCGGCCATGAAGAGGAGGCCGGCGGGCGCGAGGACCGGGGCGACGCCGTGCAGCAGTCGCGGCAGGAGCACGACCGTGAAGAGGTCGTTGAACCCGCGGAAGTAGCGCAGCACGCCGTACTTGCTCTCACCGAAGGCGCGGTGGGCGTGGCGGATCGGGACCTCGCCGACGCGGTGGCCGCGGCGGTGGACGAGGACCGGGATGAACCGATGCATGTCGTCGCCGAGGCGCAGGTCGCGGAGCGCCTCGCTGCGGAAGGCCTTGTAGCCGCAGTTCACGTCGTGCAGACGCAGGCCCGAGAACGTCGAGCACATGCCGTTGAAGACCTTGCTGGCGAACACCTTGAAGCCGGGGTCGTTGCGGATGGCCCGAGACCCCTGGACCATCGCGTACCCGTCGTCCTCGATGCCGCGCAGGAGCACGGGCATCTCCTCGGGCAGGTCCTGAAGATCGGCGTCCATGGACACGATCAGCCCGCCGCGGGCCGCTTCGAAGCCGCAGTTCAGGGCGGCGGACTTCCCGTGGCGGCTCCGCAGGACCCTCACGCGCACGCGCGGGTCCGCCTCGTGCAGGCGCCGCAGGACCTCCGCCGACCCGTCGTCGGAGCCGTCGTCGACGACGATCATCTCCCACGTGCGCCCCTCGCGATCGAGGACGTCCCGCACCCGCCCGGCGAGCAGCTCGAGCGTCTCGACCTCGTTGTACGCGGGCACGACCACCGACACGTCCGGAGGCGGCATCGCGGGCTCGCTGCGTCCGCCGTCGAGCACGGTCGGAAAGGGGGAGTCGGTCACGTGGTCAACGTAGCAGCGTCATGCACGACCCGCGGCGACTACCCAGCCCCAGTTCAGCAGTACCAGGAGGATGCCGAACGCGCGCAGGGCCCAGGTCGCAGCGGGCGAGAGGTCGAGGCGCAGCGCCGGCAGCCCCGCCATGCGCGCCGCCCCGTAGATCAGCGCGACGACCGTGGCCAGGCACAGCCCGAGCCCCAGGGGCGACATCGCCCAGGCGTCCGCCACGCGGCCGTGCACGAGGTGGACCCAGGAGCGGGTCATGCCGCAGGTGAGGCAGGGGAGCCCCGTCAGGTACTTGAACGCGCACAGGGGAGGCAGCGCCGAGAAGGGGAAGAAGCGCGCGGCCAGCAGGACCAGCACCCCGCCGCCGAGCAGGACGAGCCTCAGAAACGGCTCGGGCAGGGGGATCGAGCGGTCCGCGCGGAGGCGCATCGGTCGGCTCAGGCGGTGCCCGCGAGCACCGCGGCCATGATCACGCCCCAGGCGACGCCGACGAAGCAGACGCAGACGCAGATCGGGGAGATCACCGCCGCGACCGGGCGGCCGACCTCGACCTCGTGCACGCGGGAGTAGCCGATGGCCTGCGCGACCATCACCCAGAAGCCTACGAACAGGCCGAGGATCGGGACGACGCCCCAGAGGTTCACCCCGCACGCGTACATGGACGCCTCGAGCGTCGCCTCGAGCTCGCGGGTGGCGGCCCCGAGCAGCTTGAGGACGAGGTGGTGCAGCAGCGAGATCGCGAGCTGCCCCGCGACCGTCAGGAACGGGGCGATGATCACGCTGACGACCGTCTGCATGACCCAGCCCGCCGAGGCGTCCATCATCGCCTCGCGGAACTCGGGCCCGGCGCCGCCCAGGGCCTGCTCGAGGACCCCCCCCTGCGCGAAGAAGAACCCGAAGAGCGCGGCGTTGTAGAGCCCGCCCACGATGCCGCCGGGGATCGCCACCAGGAAGGCGAAGAGGGCGGCGTCGGAGAGGCGGCCGCGGCCGCTGCGGACCCGGTCGAAGAAGGAGGTCGGCTCGCCGCTGACCTGGAGCACCGTGCGCCAGGCGGCCGTGAAGAGACCGAGGTCGTGGCGCTCCGCCCAGGGGATCGTGGCGCGGGACACGCGGCCCTCTTCGAGGCACGTCGCGCACACGTGGCGCCCCTCGAAGACGGTGTCGCACTCGCTGCAGGCGAAGCTCCCGCAGTGCGAGCACGTGGTCGCAGCGGGTCGTTCGGGGTGGCGTGCACAGGAGGGGGGACGGGACGAAGCGATCGGGTCCGACATTGCGCGCAGACTAGCGGCCGATCCGTCGATGGACGATCCCAAGCCCTCAGGCTACGCTGCGACCATGCGGATTCTTCTGATCAATCCCGCCATGAACATGGACACCCTGGGCAAGTTCCAGGGACTGCTCGAGCCGATGCCCGTCATCGGGCTCGCCTACATCGCGGCGGTGTTGGAGCAGGAGGGCCACCTGGTCAAGGCCATCGACCAGTTCACGTACGGGATGAACATCCCCACGATGATGGAGCAGGTGCTCGAGTTCCGGCCGGACGTGCTGGGCATCGGCATGCTCACGCCGTCCGCGCCCATCGCCCTCGAGATCGCGGACCGCACCAAGAAGCACATCCCCGAGTGCACCATCGTGGTCGGCAACGTCCACGCGGACATCTTCTACAACGAGATCCTCACCGGCAGCGCCGTCGACTTCGTGGTCCACGGCGAGGGCGAATACACGATCAAGGAGCTCGTCGAGGCGCTCGGCCGCGGCGACACCGACTTCCGCACGATCAACGGACTGTCGTACGTCGACGGCAACGGCGAGGTCGTCAAGACCGCCGCGCGCCCGGTCATCGAGGACCTGGACGCGCTCCCGTACCCCGCCTGGCACCTCTTCCCCTACACCCGGTACGGGCTGCTCCCGTTCGCCGACGTCGCCAAGCCCGTCCTGTCGATGACCGGCTCGCGCGGGTGCCCCTACCGCTGCGAGTTCTGCTCGCTGCTGTACACCGGCAGCAACTACCGCAAGCGCGACCCCATCAAGATCGTGGACGAGTACGAGTACCTGCACGAGCGCTACGGCGTGAAGCAGATCGGCTTCGTGGACCCCATCTTCCCCCTGAACAAGAAGATCCTCTTCGCCTTCTGCGAGGAGCTGATGCGCCGCGGCCTCCACAAGAAGCTGGTGTGGCTCAGCGAGACGCGCGTCGACCGCATCGACCGCGAGTCGCTCCGCATCATGCGGGCGTCGGGGTGTCGTCGGATCCTGCTGGGCATCGAGTCGGGCGTGGACCTGCTCCTCGAGAACGTCAACAAGACGTTCACCACCGAGACCACCCGCCGGGCCGTCCGCATGCTGCGCGAGGAGCAGATCGATTCGGTCGGCCTGTTCATGATCGGCCTCCCCGGCGAGACGCCCGAGATGACGCGCCAGACGGTCGACTTCGCGAAGAGCCTGGACCTGGACTTCGCCAAGTTCGCCATCACCGTGCCGTTCCCGGGCTCGCAGATGTTCGAAGATCTGCGTCGCGAGGGTCGCCTGAACCGCGACGACTGGGAGAACTGGACCACGTTCCAGCCCGACCCCGAGAAGATGGTCTTCGTGCCCCGCGAGGTCTCGCCGGAGTACCTCATCTCCATGCAGAAGAAGGCGCTCCGCGAGTTCTTCCTGCGTCCGAAGATGATCTACCGCCACCTCGTGGAGATCCGCACCATCAACGCCCGCCAGCTCCTGCACGGGGTGAGAGGCATGTTCTTCTAGGCACCCCTCTCGCGAAATCAGAGATTTCGCGCCGGGGGCCCCGCAGTTCCTCCCGAGTCTCCGGTCGGGCTCGTTCCGAGTCCCTCCCTGCGCGCGCTTGGGGCGCTTGCCGCCTTCGGTGCCCAGCGGGGGCGCGTTCGCGGCCCGGGTCCTCTAAGATCGTCTACGTGCGCCTCGGGTACGCAACCGCAGCGGCGTCGCTGTCTCTGGTCGCCGGCTGCTCCGCCGGTCCGGCGACGGTCGACGCGCAGTACGACGAAGACGACGGCGTCGTCCGGTTGGTCTTCTCCTCCGAGGGCAAGAACACCTTCGAGATCGCGGGACGGAGCTGCGACGCGCCCAAGGGCGGCGAGTGCAGCATCGAGGTCCCCGTCACCGAGATGGAGGGCGGCTGGAACATCTTGAGCGTCGCCACGAAGCGGCGGACGGGGATGGAGCTGCCCCTGAGCACGGAGGTCCACCTGGGCCCCGAGGCCTTCCCCCGCGAGTGCGAGGCCGCCGAGGTGACGACCGCCCGTCGCGAGGACTCGGCGGTGGAGCTGCGCTGCACGTTCCCGGCGGGCTACAGCGGAGTCCTGTGGGGCGAGCCCCTCGCGGACGGTCGGCGCCGCATCCCCGCGAGCAAGCTGGTGGCCGAGGCGGCATTCGACGAGGCCACGAAGGAGCGCTGGCCGACCCCCTCGGATCCGCTCCTCGTGGTCGACGTGCCGGTGGAGGTGGTGAACGCCGGCGGCGGCAGGATGCAGCGACCCATCCGCGTGGCCGTCCCGGCGCCGTTCGTGCAGTTCGAGGTCTCCGGATTCGAGCGCCTGTGGTTCGAGCGGGCGTTGCCCCTGCGCCTGCGGGCCGAGGAGGGCGCGGTCATCAGCATCGACGGCAAGCGCGTCCGGCCCGAGCGGGAGGGCGAGGAGTTCGTGGTGGAGCGTCTGGTCGACAGGGGGGACAACGTCATCGAGGTGAAGGCCGAGATCCCCGGCCGGGTGCCTTCGGTCCACACGCTCGAGGTCGAGGGACGCTTCCCCGAGTCGCCGCTGCACATCGACGAGCCGCTGAAGGGCGAGCTCACCACGGACTCCGACTCGCTGCGGGTCCGGGGACGCACCCACCCGAAGGCGGAGGTCTTCTGGGGTCGGATCCCGGTGCCGGTGCGCCCTGACGGCTCGTTCGTGGTGGACGCGTACCTCGAAGAGGGACGAAACGACGTGGAGATCAGCGCGTTCCTCGCGGAGACGAAGGCGGGGCGGCTCACCCGGAAGCCGGCGACGAGGACCTTCGTGGTGGACCGCGTGCCGGTGAAGACCACGCGGGTCGCGCCCGGGGCGGAGGAGCCCGAAGCGGAGCAGCTGGAGCCGCTGTCGATCGAGGAGGTCGCCGAGCAGCCTTGGCAGACCGTCGGCGAGACGGTTCGGTTCTCCATGCGCGCGGACGACGTGAGCCTCTTCCCGAGCGAGACCGGCTGCACCGCGTCGCTGGAGGGCATCGGCTGCGGCCGCGAGGTGACCCGGACGGCCCACATCGCGTTCCGCGACGTCCTCGCTCGCACCTGCGTGGGCAAGCACCACCCCACCTTCGTGGAGCTCGATTTCTGCCCGAAGCTCGAGGACGGCACCTGGGTCGAGGTCGAGGGCGTGGTTCAGGGCGGCTTCGCCGGGCGCGGCCGGACGAAGGCGACGATCGTGCGCTTGCGCGTGCGCGGGACCTCCGTGGAGGAGCGAGCGCGGCTCGTGAGGGGTGACCCGTGACGGTCGCGCTCGGCCGCTATCAAGTGGGGGACGTCGTCGGGTCCGGCCGCACCGGGCGGGTGATGCGCGGCGAGCGCGCGGACGACGGCGCGGACGTCGCGGTGCGTCAGATCCCGCCGCGGCTGCTGGAGGACCCCGAGGTCCGCAAGGTGCTCAAGAACCTGCCCTTCCGCTGTTTCGGGCTCCGAAGCTCTTCGATCGTGCCCGTGCTCGACGCCTTCGAGATCAGCGGCTCGATCGCCGTCGTGGAGCCGTGGATCGACGGGGCGCCGCTGAGCAGGGGGCGGGACGCCGCCGGCAACGAGCTCACCCGGGAGGTGGCCGGCGCGCACCTCGCCGAGCTCTTGGAGGGGCTGCTCGAGCTGCACGACCGGGGCGCGGCGCACGGCGACGTCCGGGCCGACAACATCCTCTTGACCGCCCAGGGCCCGCGGCTGGTCGGGCTGGGCGTGGCGGACGGCCTGAAGCGTCGGCTCAAGGCGGCCCAGGGCATGGGCGCCACGGGCTCCACCGAGATCGGCGACGCCCCGGAGCTCGCGGACTCCGATCCCACGGTCGCCACGGACCTGTTCGGACTCGCAGCCGCCTACCGCGTCGTGCTGCGCAACGCCGGCGTCCCCGCCTCGGACCCGCTGATGAAGGCCGTCGAGAAGGGCGCCGTGCTCGATCCCGCGGGGCGGTTCGGGGGCGCGGAGGACTTCCTGGAGGCGGTGCGCCCGGAGCTGGAGGCCCTGCGCGCGGCCGAGGCCGTGGCCGAACACGGGGGCACGCCGCGGCGTAGGCGGAAGACCCGGTCCGCGCTGGACGAGACGGGGATCGACGTCGGCTCCGGCCTGAGCTTCGACGACCTGGAGCTGTCCCAGGCGGACATCAGCGTCGATGCCTCGGAGGGGCCCCCGTCCGCGCCTCCCCCGAGGATCAGCAGCACCAACCCCTTCGGAGCCCCGGCGGCGAGTCCTCCGGAGCCGCCCCCCGCGCCCGCGCCGCCCGGTCCGGTGGGCGGGCCTCCGAAGCCGCAGCCGCTGAACCTGGGGTTCGCAGACGACTCCGTCCAAGCCGACGACGGGCTCGCGGTGTCCGAGGACGGTCCCGAGCTGGCCGAGAAGGCGCTGCCGGACGACGTGACCACCGCGGGGCGCTACCGGGCCGTCCCGCTCGACGACCCCCGCAGTCGGTTCGCGGACTACAAGTGGCTCATCGTCAGCGGCGGGTTCACCGCGGTGTTGGTGATCCTCTACCTCGGCTTCCTCGGCGTGCGGGCCCTGTTGCCGGACCTGCCCGACGGCATGATCGAGGTCCCCGAAGGTCGCGTGGCGGTGGGGGCGGCGAAGGGGCCGCCGCCCGAGGTCCCGGGCTTCGAGTTCACTCACAGCCGCTTCTTCCTCGATCGAGCCGAGGTCACCGTGGCGGCCTACGTGCAGTGCGTGCAGGCGGGCGAGTGCACGCCCACGACCGGGCGGCTGGACGGCTCGCCTCCCTCCGGCGACAAACCCGTGACGGCCGTGACGTGGCTCCAGGCGCAGTCCTACTGCAACCACGTGGGCAAGCGACTCCCGACCGAGAACGAGTGGGAGGCCGCGACCCGCCGGTTCGGCGGTGAGTACGGCACTGGAGACACGCCCCCCGGGTGCGAGGCGGCCGTCTTCGGCCGAGGCGACGGCGAACCGTGCTCGCGGGGGGTGGGGAGCGGCCCCCGGCCGGCCCCCGAGGTCGCCGAGACCGACGAGGGCGTGCCGGTGGACCTGAGCGGCAACGTGTGGGAGTTCGTCGACTCGGATTGGTCGGACTCCCGGGGCCCGGGGACCGGAATCGCCTCCCCCGCGGGGGGCACCGTGCTCAAGGTCATCAAGGGCGGGGGGTGGTACTCCCCCGTCAGTCAGCTGCGCGCGGCCGGCCGCCTGCCCGTCCAGAACATCTACTGGGCCGCCGACGTCGGCTTCCGCTGCGGCATGGACCCTGTCCGCTAGGGGCATATCGCGGCGACATACGGCATGTCGGGGCGATTTGGTCGCCGACACGCTCATATCGCGGCGACATACGGGATGTCGGGGCGATTTGGTCGCCGACACGCTCATATCGCGGCGACATACGGGATGTCGGCGGGATTTGGTGGCCCAGCCGGTCATATCGCGGCCAGATGCGGGA
>Ga0114932_10000354_pt1 | contig 54561 bp, 53 predicted proteins | sample 2SBtaG_2_FD_87286 | JGI IMG/M metagenome (GOLD analysis project Ga0114932, IMG submission 87286) | Deep subsurface microbial communities from Kolumbo volcano to uncover new lineages of life (NeLLi) - 2SBTROV12_ACTIVE470 metaG | ecosystem: Environmental > Aquatic > Marine > Volcanic ...
AAAAAGCCTATTACGGCCACGAAATAAAAGGGGAAAGTAGGCCAGAAACCGGTTCCGGTAACATTGAGTACCACAGCCACTACCAACAGCAACAAACTCAGCCAGAAACGGTATTTGATGATGATATTATAAAACTTCATAGTCCATTTTGAGGCTGCAAAGATATAATACTTCCGTCATCCCGAGCGTAGCCGAGGGACCTCATTAAAATTTCAGCAATTTATGATCTGTCATCATTGATCTCAATCCAATACCCGTCTGGATCTTGTAGCCATATTTGCAGGATACCGTCGGGCCTCCTGGTAATGCCTTCCTCTTTTCCTGACACATCTTCCCATTTGATATGGTATTCTTTCAGTTTTGCGGTGAAAGCCCTTACTGAGGGCACACTGAAGCAGATGTGGTTATTCTTAAAATGTTTGATGGGTGCATCTGCTCCCTGGATGATGTGGAGGGCGGCGTGTAGTCCGATGCGCATCCAGATATGTTTGCCATCGTGGAAGGGTTCGGAAATGGTGTCGAGGCCAATGATGTTCTGGTAGAAGTTGCCCGATTTTTGCAGGTCTACTACGAAAATGGCCAGGTGGTTGATATTGGCTTTAAGACGATTGTCCTGTGCGTTGGCAGATTGCGTGCAGCAGCCTGCAACCATTAATGCCAGGAGCATGGTGCGCAGATAGTTACGGTTCATTCTCATAGGTTTAGACCTCAAATTACACAATCGCCGGTTAATTCATACATTATCTCCCTGTGAATAAGATAATCCATTATTTTTGCAGCCGCTGAAACCGGATGGTATTGTGTTTCAGCAGGTTTGGTCCCGTAGTTCAATGGATAGAATAGAAGTTTCCTAAACTTTAGATACAAGTTCGATTCTTGTCGGGACTACCCAACCGGAAAGGCATGAAAAATCATCGTCTTTCCGGTTTTTTAATGAGTATAACTTATTATTTATCAGGAAGATAGCCTCGGCTACCGGATTGACTGAAAGAGTTCGATATTGCTTTCCGTCAAAACAGATTTTTTCTTGAAATATCGAACTCACTATTTCCCTTCTTTTCACAACGTCTGCATCTTCAAACATTACATCAATTTGTGACAGAGCTTTCAATGCATTATCAATTAGCTTGTCTACTTGTGATCGTGAATTCATTGTAGAGGCTGTATCTGAAAGATTGGCCTCCAGCTTTGCCAATTTCTTTTCACATTCAGTCTTGATCTCCTTATACTCAATGGCATCAATTCCATCAGATAACAACAGCTCCCTGGCCTTGGAAAGCCTTGCATTTACTTTGTCAATTTCATGCAGGATTTCTTTAGTGCCATTTTGTTCCTGGGACATATACTTCTGGCAACTCTGACTTAAAATTGTTCCATAGAGTTTTACCATTGCAGGATGTGGTTTATATTTCCTGATTTCCTTTACGACTTCTCTGTCAGCATAATCAGCTCTGCTTCTAAAACCACAGGATGAAACACAATGATAGTAGTAATACAAGCTATATTTTCCTTTCGATGCACTTCCGGTCAATGTACGCCCACACCTTGGGCACACCAGAAAACCACGTAATGGCAAGTTCTCATGAGATGTAATTTTTGAATTTGGGCGAACTTTTCTCTTATTGCTTTCCAGCATTTCCTGAACTTCATAATATAACGATTCAGTTATAAGCGGTTCATGTAACCCCTGAACAATCCTTGCTTCCTCATCTTTATATTTAGGAACGAATATTTTGCCACAATACACCGGGTTCCGCACCAAGTTCCAAAAATTACTTCTGCTGCATTTTAATCCTTTCTGATTCGCCTCTTTTCTGATCTGGTCTGCAGCAAGAGTACCATTTGCAATTTCTTTGAATGCCCATTTGATGATAGAAGCCTGTGGCTCCTTAGCGACAATACATTTTTTACCATCTTCATTTATCCTATTTGCATAACCTAATGGCGCTGTAGCCATCCAACGGCCTTCTTTTCTGGCTCGGCGCATTCCATATATTACATTCAATGCCCTACGATCATTCTCAACTTCAGGAGCTGCTAAATAAAACGCCAGCATCATTTTATTTTCTGGAATAGATAAATCTAATGGTTGCTCGACTGCTTGAGGTTCTATTCCGTATTTACGCAGCACACTGATCATGTGGTAAGCATCACCTGCATTTCTGCTAAAACGGTCCCATTTTGTAAACAAAACAAAATCTGCATTGGAGCGATGCTTTTTAATATCAGCCAGGTACTTACTCCATTCAGGACGTTTAAACGTTTTTGCCGAATGATCTTCAAAGATTATTCTACCAATTTGAATGGAATTTACCTGGCAATATTTTTTCAACCGTTCTTCCTGATCCCGCTGTGAATAGCCTTTATCTGCTTGTTCATCGGTACTAACCCTTACGTATATATCAGCAATTTTCATACATCAAGATTTATTTAAAGTAGAAAGAAGAAGGACTATAAATTTAGCTAATATTTTTAGTATTACCAACGTTTTCTACCTCTTTTTTTATGTAAATCGAGATGGCGGTTTTTGCAAACTTATATAGGAATTCCAAAATTAATTCGGCTTCTTTATAACTAACTTCCAATCCATCTTTTTTCAATATTTCCATTGCCTTTTCGGGTGGGAGTCTCTCCACATCAAACATCTCCATCATCTTACACCTCCTTTTGTGGACTTGTACTGAAATTTCTAAATCCCGCTACAGTTTCAATCTCTCCTTCTTTAAAATAAATTTTACTTCCCTTCTTGCGATTAAACGAAGGCTCATACCGTATGTACCCATATTCGCTTAAATCCCTTACACACTTGTGGTATGTTATCGGTGCAGATATTTTTGCAAGCTGCATAATTTCATAACTGAACACTTGAATCGGATTAACAAATCCATTTTCTATCCGGTACTGTAATAAGGCTGCATAAATGCCGATATGCGTAATACTGATACGTGCATCAGATTTTATTGCATCAAAGAATGCCGACAAATAAATTAGCCTGTCCATCGCACTGTCTTTATCAACTTATTCGCATACTGTTTTTCTTCACCAGATTGTTTTGCTCCCGCTCATTAATCTTATGAGTGACCTTCATCGCATCCATAGTCTTATTACCCAAAGCTGTGTTGAGTGTTATTTTTCTGGAATGCTCATCATAAATATTCACGGACTTGAATTGCGGGTTGGCTTCAATATAGAATCGTTGTTCATTGCCGTCTTTCAAAAAACTTACAGAAACACGGTCACCGTTTTTCAATGCTTCTTCTAACTTCTGCGCTTCCGTTTTATTCTGCAATTCCTTTAACGGTAATTGCTGCAATACTTTTTCAATATTGTACCCATAATCCGAATGAAATTGCTTGATGCGAAAATTTCCCTGCGCATCTTTGTCATTAAAATCAAGTTGCATCCAGACGCCTTCCCGTTGAATATATCTGCCTGATAACAGATTGTACGCTTCTGTTGTATTTACTACTTGTCCGTTATTTATGCCGAAGTATTGCTGCTTGTGTTCACCTGGCCTTGCTTCATTGTATAAAATAGCCTTATACCCTTCAAACTGATATGATCCCGATTGGTCTTTTACAAAAGAAAGTTGATGATCCATCCGCTCTTTATCATTGAGGTAATAGGAAACGGGAACAGAAAATTGCTGATGTCCCTGCCGGATATGTTCATCAATCTTAGCCGATAGGTCACTGAAGCCAGCACGTTGCACCTGTTGATGCAACGCCTGGCTATTCCCTTCCATTCTTTTGTTATCCTGACGTATTACTATTTGTTCCTTCACAGGCACGATTAAAAGCCTTCTGAGCATCCGAATCAGCAAATTTGGATAAAGTTGTTTTTCAATACGGTTGCGTTCCTGCCGCAACATTCGTAAAGCGAATCGCTCATCCATATCCTGTGAGCCTTTATACTTTGCGGCAATACGATCATAATATTCCAGTTTCTCTTTGAGCAGGGCCCTATTATTTGAAAGGCCAAATGAGAACAGTTTACTGAAGCGTTCTTCCCTTGAACGCCACTGGCCGAGTTCCATTTCTACCCTGTTTATGGGAATCTGACTTTTCATAACTACATTATTTATGTATCACATCTTGAACAACATCACTCAACGGCCACTTATTGGCTGACGCCTTGTTTCTTCTTCCTCCTGTTAGATGCCTTCGATATCTCAGGGCCATCATCTTCAACAGGCGCCTGCTTTTCTTTTTTATTGTCTTGTTTAGTTGATTGGCTTTCCCCTTCTGACTGCCGTTCTTTTTTCGATTGCCGGTTATCCACTCGCTGCATGTTGCTATCATAAATATTGATTGTCTTGAATTGGGGGTTAGCCTCGATGTATTGCTTTTGTTCTGCACCGTTAATTTGAAAGGTGGCAGATTGCAGGTTCCCTTTCTTTAGCGAATCCATCAGGTTCGACTTGTATTCTTCATTGCCTAATTCCTTAATGGGATGCTTGGATAAAACAGCCTCCAGATCATACCCATAATTCTGATGATAATGTTTCAGCTTGAAGTTTCCGTTATCATCGCTCTGCTTAAAGTCCATCTGCACCCAGGCATTATACATCTGTCCTTCTTTGTTGGTAAGGTCTTTATTAACTGACCGTCCTTCCATCAAGTTGTAGGCTTCTTTGAATGTGATATTATTGCCTTTGTTGATGTAAAATGTTTGTTCCATTGTTTCATCGTTATTTTCCTTCTGTACCCTTACCTGGTAAGAATTGAAGAAATACATGTCGCTTTGTTTAGACTGACTGAAATTCAAAGTTGCATTCACAGTATCGTTGCCGTACTGCGTTTGATGCTGCAGTTTAAATTCAGCATTTCCTTCCTGGATTTTCTGTTTCAGGTCATTTTCCAACCCTTCACCAAACCCTGTGTATTTTACCTGATCACGCAGGTATTCAAAATTTTTCTGGTTCATAACTTTTGTATTTTGATTGTTATTTAATTGTTCCGGTTCAAGCCGCTGATAGCGTAGAACTACCATCACACCCACATCCACGATGCCGCCTTTTTCTATCAGCAGGCTGTTATCTTTCATTGCCTCCGTCATTGCCCTGTATGCTGATCTTATTGCCAGGTATTCGTAGGTGTCTAAATCAGTTGACATTTCGTAACAGAACTCCTGCGCATCATACTGAGAAGAAAAGGTGGATAGGTCTTCCTTACTGGAAGGAGCTGAATCATTCAGAAAGGCTACATATTCATCACCTTCACCACGCTTTTTTACAAGCCAATCAAGAATCTCATGATAATCTTCTTTTCTGATTTTCATATTGAGCGTTTTAGCGGAAATAGATTCTGATGAATTATACTACTTGCAGGACTACTCAATCGGTACTGCCTTTATGATTTTCTTATTCTTTACATGCAGCTCCAGGTTCCTGCCGCCACTTTTCTCCATAAGTTGCACAGCGAGGTATTTTTTATCAGGGATAGTGAACTTGGGTACGACAAATACAATTGTACTGTCTGATTGTGCCGCCACCTTACTGACACTATTCTGCACGAGTGCAGGTGTTATTTCAATCTCCTGTGTCGCTGTCCGTTTTGATTTTCTTTGATCGCGGATATAGAGGCGCATTTGGTCAATATCATAATCTATGTTGGTTTCGTTCGCGATATTGAAACGCAGCAGCATGATCTCACCCTGAATAAATATCCCATTCAGTTTAAACCGAATACCAAAGGCTTTATCCTTGATTCCATTCATCCTTTCTTCGGATGCAGCAGCTATTGAAGCGTAATGCTCCATCTGTTCCTGGTTAATCGCTTCTGAAGGAATAGAGATGGTATTTTGCTTCACTTCACCAGCGAATGAGATATTAAGCACGGACGGGGCTTCCGCATAGTCCACCAGGAAGGATGTGAATTTTCCATCGGCGGTGATGATGCTGATATTAGTCTGAGCGAACTGCTCCTTTGCTGCCTTAATCTGCAAAATATTATCCGCTCCCTTTGCCTTTTGTGCTAACACATCCCGGCTTCCAATATCCACGCTGACGATAGAATAGGGAAATATGATATTGGTTGTTTTAGAAAAAGCAATTGAAACATGGTATGGTTCAATGGATTTTGTTTGTGCGTGAACATTGAACCCTGAAAGAAGAATTAATAATCCCATTACTGCGCTGATCTTTTTCATCTTTGGAATTTTTAAGTGATTGAAATATTTAGTTTGATTGATTTTGCTTTTGTTTTTCATCACGCAAAAGCACCTGGTATCCCGCCTTTACGATTACCTTGACCAGCTTGACTTTCCGGCTGAGCAAGGTCTTTGCAGCTTCAATACCTGCACTGGCTGCCTGCGCACCCCATGATGCGTCAAGTGAGTTTAACCCGATGCTTTGCATAGAGCGGTCGGCAGACTGTTTTGCAACATCCCTCGTTATTGCACCGGGAATGTAAATCCCGACAAGTCCGTCCATATCGTACACAGAAAGCTCAACAGGGAATAAAGCGTTATTATAACGGATGCTGTTGATTTTAATCGTAAGCCTTTCGCCGTTTAGCGAAGCAACACCGAATAGAAAATTATCTTTAGGAATATGAATGCCGTTGATAAATACATCATTGAGCAGACGCAATTTTACCGTTGATCCGTCCACGATGGTTTGAGTTTCATGGATAACGGCTTGTATGGCGTTTTGCATTTCATCCGGCATTGTAACAACACTGCTCAATGAATAAAATCCATTGTTTTGCTTATTGCTAATATGGCCAGTATCCAACATCGTGATGCTATTATCCTTTGTTTTGGATGACACCGCGAACACCTGCCCTTTTGACTTTTGCGAAGTCTGCTTTAATTTTTCTTGTACGAGTTCAGGATGCTGCACATCCAGTATTTTATCCAGCATGCCATTCAGTTGTTTCATTTCCGGATCGTCACCTGCGGATTGATTCATGGTATTCATCATTTGTTCGAGCCTGTCCACATCTGATGAGCTAACTGTTTCTCCATTGTTCCTGGTTGGTGTCCGTTGATAGCTGCTATAAGCACCGTTTTCAGATGATGTTGGGATTGGCTTATTCATTTCTCTATCCAGGTCTGCCAGCTTACTATAAATTTTGTCCGTATTAGGATCATTGTGCCCACGGCTATCATAAAGAGATGTATTCAGACCTCTCTTATAGGCAGGAACTGGTAAACTATCCTCTTGTCCAGACGGGTATTCATCCGATTCATTTAGTGTAATGCCCCTGTAATTCGGATCATTTTTTACCAGTTCCCTGAATTTTATTGAATCGAGTTGCGCCTGGTTATAATAGCTCATCTTATCCATCGGCTTTTCGTCTTTCAGGTTGGCATCCGGCAAATTGATATTAAAGCCTTTCTTTACCTGCGTCTGTGCCTGTGCCTTTTGTACTTTACCGCCGCCCAGCGCCCAGAACATCATGGTCATAAAGGGCAGGGCGAGTAAGGGAAGTATTAATAAGAACTTCCGCTGCCGGATCATTTTTGGCGTTTTTACTTTCTTTTCCATATCTATTTTTGATTTAATTGTTTGTAATAATTTTCAATAAACCGTACACTGTCCATTAAGCCGGGACGATGACCGGTGATGCTGTCGTAAATGAATTTGCCGGAAGGGCTTCGCGCCAAACTATCCATGTATGTCCTGAAACTTTTGATGCGGTTGTATTCTGCATCTGAAATATCAGGAGCCGCCGCCTTTGCTTCTCCTGTTTCGGTCAAATGCTTCGGCTTCTTAATGGGTGTAATAGAAAATGAGGGATGCCCTTTGTCTGCAATGGCATGGACTGCGAGATAAGCACTATACGAACCAGTGAATACTACAAAGAGCACCAGTAAGACAAACCATGTATGCCGTGAGAAATTCTTTGTACGCTTCTCCATCCAGTTTGCCCAACCGCTTTGCAGACGTTTGTAACCTGCCTGTATTCTTCGAAAAAGGGCATTTGGCCTTGGCTCCTCATTACTTTCTCTTCTTTTAGAAAATAGTTTCATGGTGAATGAATTTTATGGGTGTCTGCTAACTGTTTTTAAGTCCCTGTTATCAATAGTGCTCCAACGTTCGATGAGGAAACCGTGCGGGTTATTATCGCTTCGGGATATGTTGCGCAAGCCCCCTTCCGTCACCAGGCTGCGGGTAGTAATGCTTGTAGGCCGTATAATACTTTCGGTAGCGTAGCAACGAAATTTGTAAGGATATTCGTTAATATCTACCGCTACACTATCCACTGCTATGGTCTGGTTAACGTTGCCGGATATAAGCCCTGCGTAATAACCATTCTCCTTCAGGTCATCGTAAGCCCGTTTAGCGCTCCCATCTGCCAGGTATAATGCTTTGGTGATATTTGCCGTAATCGCTTTATCATCAGGGTCAAGGGTAAAGAACAAGGTGTGGAATGTCTTTACGTGATCCTTTGCCTCCACAGGTATATTGTCTTTCCTATCAGAAGCATAAGCCTCCAATGCTTTGCCGTTAGCGAGGATGTATATTTTACTTTGCATCTGCGACACGAGGCTGAAACTTTTGTACAAAGCGTAACAACAGATAACTACACAACCTGCAATAACCAACATCGTGAATGCTCTGATGTGCCGAAAAGCAGTATCTATATTTTTCATCTTTTTGAACATAATTCCTCCTTTCTTTTTTATGAATTGCCTTTTAGCTTGTCGTTCATGTAGCCGGAGCCTCCGGCGTTTCCATCACCGAAATAGGGATTGGACATACTATTGCTTGCCATGCTTTGCGACATGCGGCCGGCAGCATTGCCCATAGCATCTGCGGCCATACTCGCTCCTGCGGAAGCAGTGTTAACGACTGCCCTGGAGGAACTACTAAACATGCTGGTAACCTTGTGACCCAATGCACCGCCGCCGCCGGCGTGAACGATATAATTTGCTACGGAAGGAACAGTGAAGTACCCGACAATGCCGATGATCATAAAGACGAGGTATGCCATATCTGTCCTGCTGAAAAAAGTATCTCCATAATCCTGCACCTGCGATATATCCAGCTCCAGCATCTTCTCCTGTATCTTGCCTATAATGCTTCCGAAAATGTTAGCGACCGGCAGCCAGAGGAAAATGTTGATGTATCGCGCTAACCAAACTGTGAGCGTGTGTTGAAACCCGTCAAATACAGCGATGCCGAATACTAACGGCCCAAGAATGGCCAATACAACTAATTGAAATGTTCGCAGCGTGTCAACACATAAGGATGCCGCCTCAAATAGCACTTGCAGCACCTCGCTCATCCATTCCTTTACAGAGTTGCGGAAATTGTAAGAGGCTTTGGACATGGCAAATTTGATGTCGTTGCCGATGCCTTCAAATACACCTTCATTCGAAGGGTCTGCATTATCATGCGTGTATTTGTACCATTTATCACGGTCGCCATTACCACTTTCACCCACATACATTTGCCATACATCCGTTTTTTTGATTGCTTCTTCCTTTTTTTGGAGCAGCACAGCAATTGCTTTATCGGAGCTTTCTACCATTGCGGCTGTTGCCGTTACTGTCGGTTTCATCACGCCATTGATGATCCCTAACACAGAAGGAAAGATCAACACACAAAATCCGATCACGAAGGGGCGAAACAACGGATAGAAATCTATCGGCTCTGCATTGGCAAGATGCCGCCACACCCTTGCGGCGATATACCACATGGCCGCAAATCCTGCCAGTCCCTGACCTACACTAATTAACCGACTGCACAAGGGCATCATCTCATCATAGAGTTGTTCCAATACGCCGTGCATTCCTTTCATTTCACTCGCTATCCCTTGCGCATGGCTCATAAAAGGCAATATCCATCCCACTGCCGCCAGCCAGGCGGCCTTTCTACACTTTGCCATATTTGTTCATTTAATTGTTTAGCCCATAAATCTTGCGGATGGCCTGAGCATCGTTACGCTCTTTAGCCCGTTGCACGGCCAGTATGGTTGTATTGTTATTGAAATGCCTCAAGAACATTAATTTGTCCTGCATGTTTGCATAAATCCGGTCAATAGCCTGCAATCGTTCGTCATCGCTCATGCGGGCTTTGTCCGCCGTAATCACCGTTAGCAATTCATCGAGGTTGCGCAGACTTTCTTTAAAAAGGCTGTTATATACGCGGCCCAGATACGCCAGCTCATCAGGATTGAAATTATTGTCCCGCCTGAACCGGTCATAAGCTTTGCGGTATTCCTTTATCAGTGTTAGCTGGTCATTCACTATATCACTTACACGCCGGTAATTGCGTACTGTCGGGCTTACTTCCATCAAGCCATCTAAAAAAGCCTTATGCAAGCTGAAATTGCCCTGCGCGATATTTTTGATTGTATTGTAGCCACCTGATAAAATCTGGTAGCCTTTTTTCATATCGCTCAATATCTGTTTGAATTGAGCGAGCTTTTCAATATTGAGTAGCAACTGTGCTAACTCGTCAGCCTGCGCTGACGCGCGAAAAGCGGGCAACATTCCTATAAATGAAAGCGATATAATGATGATTAGCTTTTTCATTGCAATTAATTTTTAATGCCCTGCAATGCACGGCTTGTTTGTACATCTGTTTTTTCTTTCACCCTGGATGCGGCAAGGGATTTGGCATCACCTGAGAAACTTTGGGAGAAAGTGTATTTATCTTGCATGTCCATGTACAGCTTATCAATCCTCTCTATGCGTTCACCGTCCTTCATTTCCAGTTTGCCATCAGTGGTAATGGTGAGCAGTTCATCTAATGTCTTTTCACAGTCATCGAGCAACCTGTTAAATACCCTGCCGATGTACATAAGTTCATCACCAGAAAACATATCATTACGGTTTAACCGCCAGTATGTGCGATTGTAGTTCTGTACAATTTTTAACTGCAAGGCAATAATCTCCTCAACCTTCGCATATCGTTTAATCACAGGGTTGACAGACTTTAAAGAGTTGAAATAATCCGTGTGCAGGTTAAATTCCCCCTTGGTGAAGCCACCGATTGTATTAAGCCCTTCTTTGGCGATCTTGTAACATTTCTGCGCATAACCGATATATACCTGTAGGGCCGCAATCTGCTGAAGCAGGTATTTCTTTTGTGTCTTCTTTTGCTGAAACCATTCTTCAAAAGTTTGTGCCTGCAGGCTGCCCGCTACCGACACAAAGAGCAATAAAAACAGGAGTGTCTTTTTCATATCTATTGTTTTATTGAAGGCCATATAATTTCTTTACTATTTCTACCTCTGTTTCTGTTTTTGCACGTTGCAGGCTGAGTAATGAGTTTTGCCTGTTGAACTGCACCAGATCAGAATAATTCGTGTCCACTTGATCTGCTGCGTTATTAATCAACTCCAGCCTTTTGGCATCGCTCATTTGTGTGGTGAAGGATTTTATGATAAGGTGTATCTGGTCAATGTTCTTCAAGCTCTCATCAAGGATACCGGAATACACTTTTTCCATGTAGAAGATTTCATCTGCCGTAAAATGCTTGTCCTGTTTAATGAGCGACCACGCCCTGTTGTATTCATCCACAAGGCGCAACTGTTTTTTAGTAATATCCCTGATGCGCTGATAGTAAGAGATAATAGCTTTTACCTGCGACAGCTCCTCATAATACTTTTTATATTGTTCCTTTTGCTTTTCTGTCCAGTTGGAAATCTCATCAAGCTTTAATTTGGATAAAGTATTCTCCAAAGTCTTCTGTGCATTTTGAAGCCATATCGTTTTATTCTGCAACCGCTGGATTTGCAGGTCAATCGCCTTAATTACTTTCTTGATAGCGGCTTTTACCACCACCCATACCACTGCATGACTTTGTTGTGTAGGAGCTACTACCAAGAGCGTAGTAGCCAGCATCGTGATGAACCATATTTTTTTCATTGCTTATAGGTTTTAATAAATAATTCAAGTGTTGTCTTTCCTTGCTCTGTCAATGTTTCCAGGTATAGGGTATTTGAAAGGGTATCAAAAATGCAATGCCGGTCGCCGCCTAATTCAATGAGAACGCCGTTTGAATACCAACTATAAGTAGCCAACCAATTTTCTTCACCTTCAGGCGTGTTATTGATATAATCTGCACGGGTAAGCCGGTAGAAAATACCGTCAGCCCTGATGGTAATCAGCGTTTCTATTCCTGTTGCCAGTTCATTAGTTATTGGCTGCCGTACATAGACACCTTGCATCATCGTAAGTGTGGTGTGATGCTGCATGATAAAGCGATGGATAATTTTAACCACCGAGCGCAGTTCCTGTATGCGTTTATTTAATTTCATCGGATATATTTTTAATTTTTGCTTCTTATGTCTTCTGCCATTGCCGCAATTGCTTTTCGTATATCGCCGCCAAACTTTGCTGCGTATTCCATCAGTTTTACTTTCTCCGTTTGCTCTGTGGTATAAGCGAGATATTCTTCCAGGCTTACTTCTGTACGGTACACTTTGCTTAGCATACCTCCGAGGCTGATAAATACTTCTTTGTATTTTTTTGTGGGGTCGTTCGCTTTGTTGACAGAAAGCACCAATGCTTTTTCTTTTTCTGTCAAGCCTAATAATTCCTGTATCTGCTCAAACTTGTTCTGGTACTTGCTTTGGTCAAGCAGGATTTTACAATCACTGTTATTGATGATGGCTTGCTTTACAACAGGAGATGAAATAATATCTTCTACTTCCTGCGTCACAACTATTGCTTCACCAAAGAACTTGCGCACGGTTTTGAAAAGGTATTTGATGTATTCGGCAAAACCTTCTTTCATCAGAGCTTTCCATGCTTCTTCAATCAGGATCATTTTACGGATGCCTTTCATTTTTCGCATCTTGTTGATGAAAACTTCCATGATGATGATGGTCACTACCGGAAATAAAATCGGATGATCCTTTATGTTGTCCAGTTCAAATACAATGAACCTTTCCTGCAACAGATTCAGGTTTTCAGTTGCGTTAAGCAGGTAATCAAATTCACCTCCATCATAGTACGGGCGAAGCACATAGAGAAAGTTATCAATGTCAAAATCCTTTTCCTTCACCCGATCACCTTCCAACACCTGTGTATATTCATCACGCAGGAAAGTGTAGAAGCTATTGAAACAAGGAAAGACACGCTGTGTCGTTGTTAAATATTCGTAATAAGCCGTAACCGCATTGGACAAGGCTACATACTCACTGCGCCTGAACGCTTCATCATCTTTTTTCCAGAGAGCCAATAACAGGGTCTTTATACTTTCCTTCTTTTCCGTATCCAGGCTATCGCCTTCGCCAATATAAAATGGGTTAAAGCGTATGGGGCTTGCTTCGCTATAAGTGAAATAATAGCCCTTCACCATATCGCATAACCCTTTATAGCTATGTCCCACATCCACCAATACGATATGCGTTCCTTGCTCGTAGTAGCTTCGCACCATGTGGTTTGTGAAGAATGATTTCCCGCTGCCGGAAGGCCCCAATATGAATTTGTTCCTGTTGGTACAGATACCCATTTTCATAGGCTCATCGCTGATGTCCACATGAACAGGTTTGCCGGTAAGCCTGTCGCCCATGCGGATACCTACAGGGCTTAGCGAAGAACGGTAGCCGGTTTCCAGGTTCAGGAAACAGGTAGCTTGTTCTGCGAACGTGTCGAAAGTGTCATTCATGGGAAAGTCAGAGGCATTGCCCGGAATGCCTGCCCAGAAGATTTGCGGTGCACCGATGGTTTCCTGTTTGGCTACCGCATCCATCTGTGCCAGTGCCGAGGATACTTTATTTTTCAGGTCTTTCAGTTCTTCTTTGTTATCTGTCCACACCAGCACATTAAAATGCGCCTTTACCGGAAGGCGTTGCTGGCTGATGGCTTCGTTCAGAAAGTCGTTGGTGGCATCCCTGGCAATCATGTTCTCCCGGCTGTAAGCTGAAAGTGATTGAAGGCGCAGCCGCTTTGATTCTAATTTTTGAATGGTCTTTTGTGCATCCTCAATAAAAACATATTGGTTGTAGATATGATTGCAGGATAAAAGCTGCCCAAGCGTAGAAGCAAATCCAACGCTGAACTTTGTTTTGTCGGTACTGTACTTATCGTAATTGATACGGCTGCCGCAGAGCGCGGGCAGATCCGCCGCATCGCCCAATGTGTATAGCTGGCAATATTTATCACCTACACGCAGTTCTTCATCAAAACTGGTGTCGGCCAGCAGGAAACTATCGTTCTTTTCTGACAGGTAGCAATACTGCTCAATCAATCCTATCTTCCGGCTATGACTCCGCAAGTCTTTTTCTCTTAACCTGGTCAACTTCACAAAACCACTGTCTTCCATGATGCGTTTAAACTGTCCGGCACTATCCAGAAAGTCCTGCAATAACTGTGGTTTAAGTGATTCTTCCGGCACGATAGACTTACGCAGCAGGCTTGAAAACATGGAAGTAGCTGTTTTCCTTCCTTCCGGTTTTTTGGTGAGCATGATGTAACAGCTATGTGCCAGAAATGGACGTTCATTAAAGAAGCGTTCACTGGCACGGCTGAGGAAGCTGGTATCTTCCTTTGTAAAGTCAGGTTGATACCTGCTTTGCAAAAACCAATCCTGCTTATGCAGCACACTGTATTTTGGTAGCAGCTTGATGGCCTTGATCCATGCCTGGTGAAAGGCTTCATATTCCTGGTCAGAAAGAGTAAATATTTCCGGCAGGTCTGCCTTAAAGACAATGGTCACATCACCTTGCTTGCTCAGGATGCAGTCATGCTCCACATCCATTATGGGTAAAATATCATCCAACACTTTTTCCATCTCACTTCATTTACCTTGTTAAAAAAATCATTGCTCTCTTTTCATGAATACTTTCCTGCTTCTCAATTTGATCACTTTTGGGACCTGTTTTCGGGCAAGTGTTTTCATAAGGCCATGCTCTCCGTATTTATGGCTCATCCTGTAAATCTTCATCACGAGAAATGTTCCGGCGGTGAGGATAATGCCAATGCACAGGTAAGTAGGCATACCGGTGATGTACATTACAGCGAATACAATGAGCAGCGCAACGACACCACCGCCCAAATACCAGATATACTGCGCTTTCAAGCCCTTGAACTCAATGCTCTGGTTAATTCCTTTGTTGATTTGATAAACACTGTTTGCCATATCAATTGCTTTAAATGTATTATAACCGCATCCTGCTGCGTGGGCGTTCTGCCACTTGCTGAGATGCCAGTATCACTTCTTTTGAAACTGTATGCCCATTTACATTTCCGTTCATTTGTATAACCGGCGTTTCGATGATTTCTTTTGGTTCGCTTTCTTGTACCTGTTGTTGTTTCAACTGGTTTTCCTGTATCCTGATGGCTATCTGCCTTTCGAGGTTCGCCAGTTCGATTTTCATTCCCTGCAATTCTGTTTCCTGTAAATAGGGTTTGGCGGTAAGCTGTTCCAGTTTGGGTATTTCTGCCTTCAGGTCAGATAATGTGCGCTCATATTTTTCTTTCAGCGTTTCTACCCGGTCTATGGCATTTAAAAAATGCCTTGCCGCCAGCTTGGGGTTATCTGTATTAGGCACGCCGTTGTTAAAAGTATATTTGATACCATCTTCTCCACGCTGCGCATAAAAACTGTTGGAATAGCGGTATTCAAAAAGGCCGTTCTCCTCGTATGCTTCCTGTTGCCTGCGGATATAAAGGTTAAAGCCATACAGGGAACCGATCTGACGGGAATGCTCATCCGCATGATCGGGTTTCCAGTCCAAGTACAGCCTGATAATATGTTTGCCTATTGCTTCACTGTCGGTTACACTTACGTTATGTAGCCTGATAAGATTTACCTTAACCCCTTCTTTATCAAATTGAAGGGCTGATTTGTACACCTGCTCATCTGACGAGAGCTTATCCAGTGTTTTAATAGTAGAAGCCTGTTCGTTTTGCAGGTTTTCCAATTGGTATTTATTGCGGGAGATTTCCCGGTAGTGAGATACTTTCAGGCTTTCCATTACGGCTATCTTCTTTTCCAGTTTTGATTTTTCGAGCAGTGAGGTGTCGCCGGAGAGGATGGCGATGTACTCTGAAAAATTCATCCCGCTCTTTTCATCAATAGCGCCTTCATCAATAGTGCGCACATTCAATTCGCAGTTTTTCATCTGTGAAATAAATGTCTGCTTGTTCTTCAGCAGGTTGAATCTGTAATTGTCGAGTGATTGCTCAACTGCGTATATGTAGTTCTGTACCTTGTTGTCATAATGCTCTTTGGCAAGAAGGTTCCCCTGGCGTGCGCCACGCCCATTGCGTTGCTCCAGCTCTGAAGGCTTCCAGGGTATATCCAGGTGGTGCATGGCTATTACACGTTGCTGCACGTTCAAGCCAGTGCCTGCTTTCTCCGTGCTGCCGAGCAGGATGCGTATCTCACCTTTGTTCATCTTGCGGAACAGTTCGGGCTTTTTCACGTCCGTCCAGTCATGTATAAACGTGATCTCTTTTTCAGGAATACCAAAATCCCTTGTCAGCTTTTCTTTAAGCGCATCATATATATTAAACTCATCCGATTTAGGCGTACCTATATCTGAAAAGACAATCTGCGTTCCCTTGTGCGGGATACTTTCCTTATACAGTTCTGCAATCTTTCTGGCGCATGTGTTTACTTTGTTATCGGGATGATCACTGTACTTCTGCTCATCTATCAGCCGCATATCAGCCGACATCTTCTTGGCATAGTTGGTGGCGATGAGCATTCTGCCTTTATCTTCTTCCGGGGTGAGCCTGCCACGGCCAATCAACTCACCATTGCCTGTCTTTGCAAACTGCATCAGGTTTTTAATGAACTCGCTTTGTTCAGGCGTTGGTTTTATGTTGACCAGTGTTTCATTGAGTGCCGGTTTGTCCAGGTTAATGTGTTTGGCTGTTTTGTAATCCGTAATCTCATTGTAGAATAAAGCCAGTTCCGGCACTTTGATAAAATGTCTGAAACGCTCTTTGGCAATGATTTCATTAGTAACTGAAAATTCAAAGTCTGTTGTCTTGCGTGCGAATACGGCCGCCCATCCATCAAAGTTTTCAATTTGCTGCCGCTCCATTTCTTTCGGGCGCAGGTATTTAAACAGCAAATACATTTCTGTGAGGCTGTTGGAAATCGGCGTTCCGGATAAGAAGGTTACACACAAGTCCAAATTAAATCTTGTTTGCAGTTCGCGAACAGCGAACAACATGTTTAGCGCCTTCTGGCTGCCTTCCATATTACCCAATCCTGCCACCCGGTTATGCCGTGTGGTAAACGTGAGGTTCTTGTATTTGTGCGATTCATCTACAAACAAATGGTCTATGCCCATTTCCCTGAAATTGATACCGGCATCTTTCTTTTCCTCGATATTCTTCAGCACCGTTTTCAACTGCCCTTCCAGGTTGTTCTTGCGTATCTCCAATCCTTTGAGCATTTTTTTTGAGATGTCGCCGCCCAGGTCCTTTACGGTTTCCAAGTCGCGCTCAATATTGTCGAGTTCCGCCTGGAATATCTCTTTCTGAATTTCCGGCGACTGCGGTATTTTACCGAACTGGTCATGCGTAAGGATGATGCAATCCCAATTATTGTTTTTTATTTCATGGAACAGCCTTAACCGCTGCGCCGGTGTAAAATCATTTTGTCCGGGGAAAAGGATACGGGCTTTGGGGTAGGCTTTCCAGTAAGTTTCTGCAATCTGGTTCACATTGGCTTTTAGCGCCACAATCATGGGTTTGTACACGATGCCCAGGCGTTTCATTTCCTGAGCAGATACGATCATGGTAAGCGTTTTACCAAGCCCTACTTCATGGTCTATTAGCGCCCCACGGTTCTGTATAATTCTCCATGCGGCATTCTTTTGTGAGCTGTACAGGTCTTCAATACCCAATGCTTTTTTATCCAGGCCGGGGAACTTGAGATGGCCGCCATCAAACTCCCTGAGCACATAGCAATTGAACGTATTGTTATAAAGCGCTTCAATGTATTTTTTCTCTGTATCCGGTAGTTCATTCAACCAGGTGACGAAACCACTGCGTATCTGTTCAATCTTTTGATGCGCCAGTTGGATGGCTTCGTTATCAGGCAAGCGTATGGTTGTATCGTTAGGGCCTTTTACTTCGTATGTGAAGAACGGAGTGGTATTCTCCAAAGCATGTTCCAGCAGCGTATATCCGTAGGTAGTACGCCCGCTTTTGGGTGTTACGGCAAATTCCCTCGATACCTTTATGTTCATGCCGGTGCTTACTTTAAAAGCATCCAGCGATGGGAAATAATTGATCGTGGTTTCCTGCTCAAATAAGGCGGTGGCAAAACGCTCGTAATAATTGGTCGGTATCCAGCGTTCGCCTAAATTGAAATCCAGTAGTTCAAAAGGGATTCGTTCCGGCTGCACTTTCGCAATGGCTTCCGTACTTCGTTTATAATTTGGATTGTCCGGGAACTGTTCTTGCAAACGTTCTGCTTGCCGCAATTTCTCAACCACGTTGCCGCTTAAATACTGGTCGGCTGTTTCCCACTCATTGCTTGCAGGGTTCAGGTACACATGATTGCCGAGGCGGTTAAGCACTTCATTTTCTTCCATGCTCATTGCTGCACTGATAAAACCTATATCTACTTTGCCTGTGTCATTCAGGCTGTGTGCGAGCGCCTCAACAGGGTCATCGGTTACAAAACGTTCTTTTGCCTGGTGTATGGAGTGAGTTAGTATATCAGCTTTTACATACCTGTCTCCTTCTTTTCTTTCGATCGAAGACAGTGTAATAATGCCAAAGGCCGTATCTTCCAGTATGCGCCTGCGGTTATCAGGCGTATTCAATGGGCCGTAGGTCGTAACGAAAAGCTCGTAGGTGTTGTTGAGATTCTCCCTGTCTTCACTGCTTATTATTTCTCCTGAAACTTCTTTGGCAGATAATTCGAGATAGCTATCACGGAGTGTTATATAGTTTTCATAGAAATGAATGTTTCCCTGAAGCCCGAGTGGTTGAAACACTGCCTGTTTATATTCGGGATCAAGGTTACCGATTGTGCCGACGTTACCATTACGCACTACCAACGCACCTTCCTGGTAATAAGGTTTTAATTCAATCAGGGATAGTGTTGCCGTTTGCTCAAACCGGAAAAACCCTTCTAAGGTCTGGTCACCCTCATATCGGAAACTATGATCGAACTGCTTTAGATAATTGGATACGCCCGTCAGTTCATGCCCCAATAGACGTGCATCCATCCAGTTGGCGGACAGGTGATCAACTTCTTTTACATTGGAATAGAGCTTGTATAAAAACCGGTTGCTTTTGTGCTGTTTTGCCGTAAGCAATACCACATTCTCATGGCTTGGTTTATCCGTTGTGCGAATCGTTCCGATGATGCGGGCGGTTGTTTTCTGCACCACAGTTTCATCAAGTGGATTGACATAGGCAATCGCCCTGTTGATCTGCTCTGCCGGAGCGGTATCAAATAACCCCAACTGTACAGAGGCCGTTTCCGTTTTGTTTTCCGGCATTGGCAGGTAGGTCAGCTTTTTGCCCTGGGTTTCTGTAACAGGTAAGGTCAGTGTTTGCGCCTGCCGGAATAATTCAACATTGAAACGATCTTGGAATTGGAGAGTAAGACTTGTGTGAAGACTGTCGCTAATACCATTAATATTACCTTGCTGCCAAACAGTTTCGTGCGCCTGCCCATACTGGTTTTTGCCAGGCTTTATTTCGCTGCCGATAATAACGTCCCTGTTTTCATGGATATACCTGTTGATAGAATATTTGCCGTATTCATTTTCCAACTGAACGGTTGCGAGTAACAGTTCTTCATCATCAGAAAGATATTCTTTGGAAGTATTCTTCTGAACAATCAATAAGTGGTTGGGGGCTTCTGTATTACCTGTATCTTTCATCAGGTTATCCGGCATTACAGAAAGGCTGATGAAGTTTGCTTTGTCAAATAGATATTCCCTTGCTTTATGATTGGAAGGCTTATTTAAAAACGCATCGGTGGTAATGTATGCCATCAGGCCGCCTTCGGCCAGCTTGTCCAGCCCTTTTGCAAAAAAATAGTTGTGTATTTTACCGGATAGTTCTTTGTCGGGAAATGCTTCGTCATATACGGAGAAGTTGCCAAAAGGTATATTGCTCACCACCAAATCGTAGCTGCCATTGTCTTTTATTGGCGCTTCTTCAAAGCCTGTAATATGTGTATCTGTTTTTACAGAATGCGTGTTATTGATGGCAGATAGCACCAGGCCTGTAAGCCGGTCTTTTTCCACCGCCGTTATTTGCTCCAGCCCGGGAAAGTTTGCAATAGCTCCATTAATAAATACACCGCTGCCGGCAGATGGCTCGTACAATCGTTTCGGTTGGATGCCTTGTTCGCTAAGAACATTGTATAAAGTTTTCGGTACAATTTCAGGAGTATAAAAAGCAGTCAATACGCTATTACGAAGGGAGCTGATAATTTCTTTGTATTCTTTTCCTGAATAGTATTCTTTGAGCAGTTCATGGAGCTGCATCATGTCTTTGTGCAGTCGCAGATCTTCCTTCGTTGCGCCATTCGCTGACCATTCTTCCGGCGAGCCATAAGGGTATAAAATCGCCTTAATGCCGCCGAAACCGCAGTATTTTTTCAGACGGTCAATATCTTCGCCCGATATTGGCTGATGATAGTCCCATCTTATTGCGGCATCAACTGCCGCAATATTATTTTTTAAACTTCCCTGTACATTGTAAGCCATAACCGCACGTTTTCATTCTTCACTTTTCTTTGAGGCTTAGTCCAGGCAGTTATGCACCTGGCCTATGATGGCATATCTCAAATGTCTGTTCGATTCATTTTCACTACTGAAGTCAAAATCACTGAAGATGTCTTTGCATACTTCGATAAGGTTGACCACTTCGTATGTAAGCGTTCCGTTTTCTTTCATCCGCTCATACTCCCGCGGAAATTCTTCTTCTATGACCGAACGGATATATTGGTAGCGCGAAGGCTTTAGTTCAGCCGTCATAGCATTCAGGCAGAGTTCCTCAATTACATATTGCGGCTTGCCTTCACCAAGAAGCAGCTCTGCCATTGGCAACACCGCGTTTACTTTTTCATCGAGGTATTGAGATACTGAATAACTCTCTTGCAAACTGATCATCAGATCAGGGTTGTTGTAGACGATGTACGCCCACAACTTGTCCTTTAATACACTTTCCATACTTCCACTTTTTTAAACCCCAAAAAAGGATTGGATAACGGTGGCGACTACCACCAAAAAAATGCAACTGCCAAACCAGGCGGCGGCAACCTTGCCGGTGTCCTGATCGCCTGCGTTCCACTTCTGATAGACTTTCACAGCCCCTATAAGCCCAAGCAATGCACCCACAGCATACATCAGGTTGGTTCCTGCTGAAAAGTAACTGCGCACTTTTGTGTTGGCTTCGTTGATACCCTGAATGCCATCCTGAGCGAATGCCCCATAGTGGATAGCGAGTAGTGCCAGAGCGGCACCGGCACTAAGTACTTTTTTACGGCTTAGTTTTTTTGTTTTCCTGCTGCACATTTTCATAACTCACGTTTATTAAAATTTGAAATCAACCTTGTAAAAAACGGAGTGGCCCGCCGTCACGCTTCCCGCTATCTTAACCACACATTGCTCTTACGCACCGGGAGGGAAAGGGAGGCCAGGCTCCGTTAGGACTACTTCACTACTACATCCTTCCACAACAAATCCACGTCACTTTCACTGAGTGTAATAGCCCCATATTTTTCACATTCTGAAATAACCAGTTCATTCACGGACGACCGAAGGGGAGAGTATCTTACAGAAGGGTATTCTTTCAACACCATACCGAGGTATTGCTTAAATTCCTGTGGGATCAGCTTCCTGCGTGAGGCATCTCCAATGACAGACTTTAAACGTTCGATGAGGTGTTCGATTTCTGTAAACTCATCATCGGTTGTGTTTGCAAAATCGCTGGCTTCCACTTGATGACCTGGTTCGCTCACTACCTCATTGTTATTTTTACCGGGAACTCCATACGGCAAAACAGTTAGCTTCCGTTTTCCGGAAAACAGTTCTTTCAACTCATCAGCGAAATAACGTGCTGCTACAAAAATGTAGTAAATGATTAATGCTATGGCAACTGCAATGATGTAGTCTGTCCATGAAATGTTCTTTAACATACGCTTCTTTTTTTATCGTTCTACACAAATCAACTCGGCATTTAAGTCGGGTTGTTTACTTTGGTTTCGATAGCAAAAAAACAACGATGGAGAAGGCGTATCAAGTCCAACTTTATTTTGTATCCCAAATTGTACCCCTGTACCCCAATGAAAATCAGCTTTGAATAGATTTTCAATCGAATGAATTTTGTAAATTAGAAGGGTATGATTTTTGATTTTATAACCGGTACCTTATAAATTAAAATGCTATGAAAAAGATAGGTTTATTGGGAATTGCCCTTGTGGTAGTAACGGCTTGTAATCAGCCATCCCTGCAAAAAGAAGAAGCCGCAACTGTAATCCGTGCGGCGAAGTCTTACCCTAAAGTGTATGAGTATGATGTGAACATGGCTGACCCGGCAAGTGCAAAAAAATTACTGGATGCCGGCCTGGAGAGTGAAGGATTGGTCACCGTGGACAAAACGCAAAAGCTGAAAGATGCAGGACAACCTATTGTTCACTTTACCGATAAAGCAAAGCCTTATCTTATCCGAATAGATGAGAAATACAATAATGTGCAGGTAGTAAAAGTGGCTGATATGGATTTGGGCGAAATTACCGGCATTCAAATGAACGATGACAAGAAAGGTGCTACAGTAGAATATACCGTGGCATATAAAAATATTACTCCCTTTGCCAAACTTATGCAGCGTGATCTTTCGAAATCGGAAACCCAACGCGCTTCTCTATCTTTATTTGACACGGATTGGAAATTGGATAAGAAGCCATAAAAGCTAACCGTTACATAGTAGTGCAACACTTAATATTCCTTGATCTTATTGATCATCTGGTGTAGCGTTTGTATCACTACTTCTTTGTCCCTTTGCTCGGCTGAATATGACTTGCTTCTCATACTATCATAAGAGATATTCTCCTGATAGGGGGTTGATAAATGCGGCACAATGTTTTTGAATACACTATTTAACGATCTGGCTGTAATAATCTTCATCTCATCGGCTGCTCTTAAAATCATGGCCATCTGATCAACTGTAAAAACAGACTGAAGTTTTTCTTTCTCTTTTTTTACAATCTCTTTTTGTGTAATAGCTCCTTTTAAAGGAATTATTGAATAATGTATTTGTTTTTCCAAATAGAACACCTCCTGTGTAAACCAGTTTGATACTTGTTTGTGCAGATCTGTGTCTTTCGGATTAAAAATCATTCCGGGCCTTTTTTGATACTGTTTAAATAGTTTAAGATAAAGCAGTAGTTTATCCATCTTTTCCGTGCGCAACTCAATATTATTAACATCGGCAGCTAACCGCTGCGTTAAATTATAAATATAAGTTTGGCTATTGAAATTCATATTGATGAGTAACTCATCGAGTCTGGAGTAAACAATAGCTTCATCGAAAGGTTGAAGACGTTCTAATTCCAAACACAAATCCTTTATGTAGAATATTTCCTGGAAAACATAGGTGTGCTTATCTGACGGGAGCGTTAAAAATGTTTCCAACTCCTGCTTCAAAATTTTGGAAGCTGGTTGATAAGCCTTGTATTCAAATAGTTTTTTCCCAATTACTGAAAGACGTTTAATGAATTCTTTTCTTACAACTGCGAGATAGGTTGCTGGCACTCTTTCATCTATGCTCAAATAACCAGCAAACCTATGTTCGATCAAAGAAAGCAACTCATCAATACAGGAAATTATCGTATTCAATATCTGCTTTAAAGGAACACTATTTGTAGTAAGCGTCCTGTCTTCCAAGGCCTGATCCAATAAAGAAATCAGGCTTGAATGGTATTTCTTTATCAGGCACCTGATTTTGGCTTCATCATCAAGATTAAAAACAATGGACATAATAGCGGATTGAACCATATCTTTTTGGGAGATGACCTGATTCTGCACTTTTGCTACATCTTCAGGCATAGCAATAGCGATCTTGGATTTTACCGGATTTAATGTAACGGTAACCAAAGTATCCAACCATTCCAGTACATAGCCTTCACACATATCCTTTACTTTAGTTCTGGCGACAATTCGCCACCAACAAAGGTAGATGGACACGGTGCGGAAACCTATACGGAATTCCTACTATTTTCCTACTCAATTATAAGTAGTTCAACGATTTAAAGGCTATTTATTCAGTTTATTGATAAGCTCAACCTTATTTGAAACTTCCAATTTCATAAAGATATTTTGTATGTGCTTGGTAACGGTTTTTTCCGAGATGAATAGCACTTTTGCTATGTCCTTATATCTTTTTCCATTAATTATCAGGTGTACTATTTCGGTTTCTCTGTTAGTGAGATGAAAGAGTTTGCAGTTTTGTTCAAACTTTGAAAACGATGTCCGCGCTATATTATCCTCTTGCTGTCTTTTGCTCGCCTTCAGGGTTGCAATCGAAGTCTTGATAATCGCCTTATGCTGCCTTACAATATTATCAAGTATGGTTTCAATTTTTTGATTTAGCTCTTCAAATGAAAATGGTTTTGAAATAAAGTCAATCGCGCCAAGTTTTAAACCCTTCAAGCGATCTGCAGGCATTGATTTAGCGGTCAGAAAGATAATGGGTATGTGGCTGTACTTATCCTGGTCTGAAAGGTTTTTGGCAAGGGTGTAGCCATCCATTTTATCCATCATCACATCTGAAAGGATGAGATCGGGTACTACCGGTATTTCAAATAATTTCTTTAATGCTTCAGAACCGTTTCGGGCGCAAAACACATTGTAAGTAAGCCGAAGTTTGTTTGCGATGAAATTGATCATCGCAATATTGTCCTCCACCAGTAAAATTGTTCTTTTTTCTGCATCAAAATCACTATCGTGAATATCATCGTAATTGAAATTATAGTTAAGCTTAGTTAATCCGTCCGTTGCATTTACAGGACTGTCTTTCTCTGTAGGTTCATAACGTAAAAGAGTAATAGTAATTTTCGTGCCTCGACCCTTAGCAGGATTGCTTTCAATTGAAATGGCTCCGCCAAGCCCGTCAACAACTTTCTTCACTATAGGCAGGCCAAGCCCCATTCCCTGAAGGCCGGTGCTTTTATGCCCTATCTGGTAGTAAGGTTCAAAAATAACTTTATGCAAATCTTCAGGTATGCCAATACCCGTATCTGCGACTAAAAAGACAATTTCATCCTCCCGGGCAATTAAAGAGATATATACTTCGCCACCGGAGTCTGTAAACTTAATTGCGTTTTCAACGATGTTATTTACTATCCTGTAAATAGCGTTAGGGTCTGCTTTAACGAAAATATTTGCCTCTATTGAGGTTGAACATCTGATCTTATGTTTAACACAATAGTGCTCAAAAAGAGGGAGGCTGTCTCCCAAAATACCACTAAAATCAGAAACCTGATTATGTTTGTAGGTTTCAATTCCTCTTGAAAAGCGTTCAATATCAAACAGGTTAATTACGTCCGCAGTCAATTTATCTACGCCACCTTTTATAACGTCCAGTTCTTTTGCTGATCCATATTTGCTAATATATTCATCCAGGTAATTCTTTATCAATGTCAGCGGCGTTTTTGTTTCATGAACAAGGTTGATGAAATTATTCGTCTTTTGTTGGTTAATCTTTTCCAACTCCTTTGTCCGCTTGTTCACTTCCTTTGTTAGATCAGCATTCCAGCTCCTCAATCGCTGTTCTGATTCTATTAATTTTTCATGTTCAGCTCTCAGCTCTTTAATATGCCTGTTCACTTGTAAAGCAAACAATAGCAGAAATCCAATGTTCGTGATTAGTGCTTCAACGGCCTGACCAAAATCGAAATATGTAATAATGGGAAGACCTACCCAGGGTGTCAGACTAAATAACAGCACAGTCATTTCCTGTCTGGCTTCAATATTGGAAAAATTGTTATTGTATTTGTGACGGATAGCTCTACTTAAAGAAATAATCACCCAAATAGCATACAATACCGGAATGATGAGCAGGTTTTGTGCGGCTTTCAAATCTCGTGAGATCCAAAAAACGAGAACAAAAATACAATATGGTAAAATGAGGAATATATATACACCCTTATAAGCGTGGAATTTCAGCTTTGTCAAGCCAAACGCTTTATATACATAGAAGGGAAAATAACAAGGTGTAATGAAACCCGTTGCATACGCAATCACTTCTTGAAAGAAAAAGGAGCCCGGCAGCTTTGGATCGGGGAGCAATCCTCCGCTAACGTTATAGATGAGCAGCAGGAAAATAAGAACAAGGTTGAGCGAGGTTGTTTTATCATCTGGCCGGGCTAAGCGAAATACTACCAGGTAGAAAAAGATAACTATTTCTATGCTCACAAAAAGAAATGTGACAATGTGCATTTGTGTTCCAAATACCAGCATTGCTTTACCATTTTGCGTCCCTCTTAAAGAAATATAAGTGATATGTCAAATCCTGTTCATTGTAAACTTCAAATCCGAATTTTTCGTACCATGGCAAATTCTTAACTGTTGAAGTTTCCAAATAGATTGGACGGTTATTGTTGTTGCTGTAATCAATAATTTCCTGAAGTAGTTTACTGCCAATGCCCTGATTTTGTACTCCGGGATCAACGCCAATGAACCAGAGGTAAGACATTGGGATTTTAGGCTGTATGTTACTTATAAGTTTTTCTCTTTTTAAGGTCTTATTTATATTTCTTATGCCGACTGCTTGTAGAATAAGTTTTAAATCCAACAATGCTGATTTTAGTGTAGTCCTTTTTTTATCAGGATAAACAATCAGTGCGCAGGCTTTACTATCATCAGAAATAAAAGCATCGCCAAAGAGGTGACAGACTTCGAATGAATAATCCATCAACGCACGGATTCTTGTCATTCTTTTCTTGTCTTGTTTAATTATGTAATTAACGCTCTGGTTTGTGGCAAATGATTTGGTTAGAATATCTACTATTAATCCCTTTTCATTTCTTGATGCTGTTTTCATGGTAATACAATTTATCTATAAAATGAAAAAATGCCCATACAAGCAGTTGGGCATTTTGGTACTACACTAAGTTAAGTCAAAGTATTAATATCCTTTTTGGAATGAGGGAAAATTCCTCGCCTTGAGGAGAAACCTTTAGTGATGCCGTCTTACTGTAACATATTGTGCAGTAGAATTAAAATTATCGGCCGACTATTTTGGCGGTGTAGAGCCTCTTTAAAATTCTAATTTTGAACGTTCGAGGCTTGCCGCAGGACTGGAATTGTTGCTGTGTCCACCCGGCAACTGAAGCCGATTGTTTTTTTGTCCGCCAGCCTTGCGGCAAACCTTTTTTTGGCAGCAGACCATTTATTTAGTTTTTGCAAAGGCTTGTTGAGCAATTTTCCATGCGTCAGGATAGATATATTTTTTATTGATGCCCAGCTTAGTAATCCTCTTCTGCACATGTCTTACTAAGTCTTTATTTATGTTGATGCATTTGGAAAATAATACAGTTTTGTTATCATCACTTTCTTTAGCTTTTTCAAATGGGATATGTTCAATGGGTTTTGTAGGACTTGCATTCCATGTGAACACTCCATTTTGATTTACAATATTCATACTTGTATTGAGATTGTATTTCAAATGTTCATCTGTTTTGTCATCTGAAAAATAAAGCATAGGGGCTTTAACAAGTTTCTCAATTTTGGTCATGTAGGTTATCAATTGTTTTCCATGCAAGAGGTAGAACATTTTATCGATATGTTCAGGGGTAATTAATTTGTCAATAAGCCCCTCAAAAATTCCGCTGTTTTTAACTTGTTCTGTAAATTCACTTTTCAGTTTTTCTTTTTGCTTTTTTAAGCCAATCTCGAAGATTTGCTGCAAAGAGGCTTTCTCAAAAAATTCTTCTTCTAAATAATAGACACAAAAATATTTTTCTATTTCCCATTTGCCTTCTGGCTTTTTAAGATTTTGGGTTGCAAAAAAAAGAGCATTAGGAAAACTATAAGTCCAATCTAATAATGGAGTAGGGCAACCATAATGTTGGAGAAAACTTAGTACTGCTAAATCATTTTCAGAGTCTATCCCAATTTTGTTTAAATATTTCGACAGAATATCACCTTGCTGTGATTTTGCATTTTTTATAAGAGCCGATAAAAACGCTTCGTAAGATGAATGCTTTTCATAAAGTTTTGATGTAATCCATTCCCGTTGCAATGAACTATACAGTCTGTACTTTGCTTCATTTAAACCACGAAACAAAACATTTTTACTGCCGAGATATTTTTCAAAAACTTCGTCAAATTCTTCTTTTGTTTCAATATTTGTTTGCGTAAAGAAAATTGATTTTTGTAAAAGGGTCTCGTATTGTGAAAGGTATGTGTCAGAATTGAATGGCTCCATGAGTTGAGTACCAACATAAGCTAACATCGCAGCATTTGCTATTGAATCAACAGTGTCTGGGTTTACTTTTCCGTTTGGTAGTGATTTTACTTTTAATAAAGATTCTAATAACTCAGGGAAAACAATTTTTTCAATCCCTCCATTTTCTAAGTACTCATTAAACAGTTTTACTTTAAGGTCTAAGTCTACTTGCATAATTAGGGAGTTCGAACGCTTTGCTGCCAACACCTCCATTTGCGAAATTTATATAAAACCTTCGCAAATGCATCGAGGCCTGACCGGGTTACGAGATAAGTTTTAAAATAACCTTACTAAAATTTTGCAAAAAAAGCCAAGTGCTTTTGTAACGATTATCATATTTAAGATGAAAAAATATTTCTTTCCGGAAGTCCTGAATTAACCATTCTTTTAATACCGGAATGAAATTATTTCACCTTATCCAGAAGCTGTTGTAACAATTCCATTTTTTCTTTTTCCGCCAGCAACAAGCGCTCGTACAGTTTTCGGTTTTCGGCAACTTCTTCCGCCCATTTGTCGAATGGATTGAAATTGCATTTGTAATTTATAGTAGGCCCAGCGTTGACAACCGAACTGTCATAGTTATTTTGTATATTATGGATGGCTTGTTCTTCATCAAAATTCTTAATGGCTTCCACAGGCACTTTTAATACATCGGCAATTTGCTTCAACAGAGGTTCCTCTATCACGTCCTTTTGCTCCAACAGCGATATTCTTCGCTGGTTCCAATCGTCACCTAATTCCGTAGCAAGCGCTTCCTGCTTTAAACCCAGCATCTCCCTGAACCGTTTTATGTTTCTACCCTGATGTATTGTTTTTTCCATAATGTCTGATTTTAATACTCCTTCCAAGAGTAATTCAAAGGTAAACAAACCTTCTCGCTAAAATACTTTCCTTATGCGATAATTTATCGCCTTGCCATTTAGGATAGCGGCTTGTTCGGGTGCAGATTTATGCAAAAAATGAACAGGACTGTTTTCATAGCCCGAACTGTAAAGGGTCTTTCGGAAAAACAAGTGGCCAATGGACTTGGAATAATGAAATCCGCCTACAAAGAACTGGAGCTGGAACTCACCAGCGTGACACCCGAAATAGCTGAAAAACTGGAGGCGTTTTATCAACTACCAGCCGATTATTTTATCGTTGGTGGCTTCGATAATATCAAAATAAGTATTGAGGCCTTGGAGCAGCAGAAAAAGATATTAGCCAGCTCTGATTTTTCCAACTTGTCCATTCCATCACAAACCCATATTTCACTTGCCAAAATAGGCCTCGATGCATTAATAGCCAAACAGGAACAGATTCTTTTATTAAAACAAAATCGGGAATTAGAACGGGAAAACGATGCACTACGAGAACTCTATAACAGTATGAAGACAAAAATCAATAATTCAAAAAAACAGCCATGAAAAATGAACCCACTTTAAACAACGATTTACGAAATGCCAATGAACTCTATACTATCCATTTAGATAATAATGATTACGAGTTAACTCAATCGGTGATTGATGAGAACGTAGATTTGAAAACGAGGCGTAAGAAAAACTGGCAATCCGTCAAACTGCAATTCCTGTCTTTTGAGAGCGGTGTACTCCGGATTTCTGCTGCATCATTGCACGATAAAGAGAAATTTGATTTGACAATCTTAGTAGAACCTAATAAGCTGCATGTAAGCTGCTCTTGCGGCCTGCCAGTTGAAAAGCTCTGCCGTCATGCTTATACAGCCTTGTCCGCAGTTTCATACAGTTATTTTGATTCAGGTTTCTTCAAAAAGTATCAATCTAATGGATTGGTGGAGATTGCGCTTCAACACCGTAGGCTCTTTCACATCAAGCAAACAGACAAAAGTCTGAATATAGAGCCAGGAAAAATGCTTGGCTCCATCTATAAATTATCTGTCAATGAGAACCTGAATAGTTTAACCGGGGCGCTAAAACTATCAGGTACACCGACACCCGGCAAAGTCATCAAAGAGGAAACAGCGTTATCTTATCTTTTGATGTTCAGCAACAGAAGGGCACTTCCTTTTTTAATTCCGGCTGAAGCCAAATTAACCCAGACTGGCAAAGCAATCAAAGGGTTTTTAAGATATATCCAAAACACGGAAGATCCAATGGCTGAAGGCCAATTACCTATTTTTCAAAAATGCTTTCAGTTGATGAACCTTGTAAAACAGATGCCCGGCACAATAAAAGAAAATCTGGATGGAGGAATTTCTGAACTGGAGGGGGTGTTCAATTTATGGAAAGAGTTAATACTTCAAATAAAGCACCAGCCTTTTATTTTTAGAAGCAGGCACTGGCTATGGCGCATGCTAAAGCAAAAGCCAAGAAAAATGGATTCCTATCCTGTCAGACTAAGCAACCAGGCTCCAGTGGTACAGTTTGAGTTAGTTGATAAAAAAGAATACTACAAGTTACAGTTGACTGTTATGATAAATGGAACTGTTTTGCAGCAATACGACACTTGCCGGTTATTTATATTTTACAAAGAATGGGCATATATGCTTGGCTCTTTACGCGATGCTGCTATTGTTGAGTTCATGAATGAAATAGGCGGCTTCCTAACTATTTTCAAAGAAACATTTGACGAGTTCGAGGAGAAGGTATTGTTTCAATTGAGTGAATCCTATTTTGTAAAAAACTATTCCGAAAATCATTAACTATGGAAGGTCAATATGCCATTACTGACGAAAACGCTATAACTAAAAAGCTGGTAACCGATATAACGCAAATCGTAAACACTGATACCATCTTTCTGCTCGGAAAAAAAATTAACACCGGCACCCATATTTTTACGCATCAGATTGCCAACGAGCAAACCGTGGCATATTGGTTATTGATACTGATTACAGGTGATGAAAAACGTCACAAAATGTTCCAGGAGGAAATTGAGCAAAAATGCAATGCCGGCATAGCGGTTAGCTGCATCGTTGCCCAAACATCCACTTTTCAACGATGGATAAATGAAGCCTCTCCGTTTGCCCTTGCGGTCGTGCAAAAGAGACAATCAATTTATAATACCAATCTGCAACTTGAATTATGTTATAATGAAATCATCAACAAGGAAATCCCTGAAATTGAGAAAAATCTATTTCAGAAATGCTTCGTTCTTTTTAATGAATATATTGCCGGGGCGGAGCTGTTTACTATTCGTAAGTATTATCGGCTTGCTCTTTTTATGTATCACCAGGCCACGGAATTATTACTAATAGCGTTCATCAAATCGAAAACCGGTCTTGTGCTGCATACCCATAATATTAATCACCTTAACAGCTATTTAAGTTTTTTATTGCCTGGCATTGCGCAAGGCTTTTGGGGAATAACACACCGGGAACAAGAAGCATTTAGGTTACTTCAGAAATCTTATTGCTCATCAAGGTATGATGATGATTTTATCGTAAAATATAAATATTTGGAAATAGTACAACAGAAGGTTAATGAGTTGAGAGAGTCTCTATACCAATTTAAATGAGTCCTTTTTCATCTTCCAATAAATAAATTGTAATAGAAGCATTTTAAGGGTTATATCCCTTATCAGCAATTCCAAAACTTTCCTCAATTGTTGCAAAGAGGCCATATTGGCGATTAATTAACTATTCCCCGCATTCTTTTACTTGATTTTTTTATGCAAATACTCGGTGAATGTGTTTTTGTCCATATCAATTTTGATTTATGCGGACAATGGTAATACATTTTTTTTATTTAGGCAGATGATTGGAAGAAAAGAAATCTATTTGGCAATGTACTTCCAAATGAAAACTGATGTTAATGCACCTGTTACCGGGGCAATAATGTAAATCCACAAATGTTCTATGTGGGATGATATAATTGCAGGAGCCAATGACCGTGCAGGGTTCATTGATGCTCCACAAATTGGGCCTGCAAACATTGCTTCTAACAATACTACTGCACCAATAGCCAAACCTGCAAACATGCCTTGTTCCTTTGAACCGTGAGCAACATTGAGAATAACAAGCATTAAAAAGAAAGTGAGAATAAATTCAAGAACAAAAGACTGCATTTCACTGCCTGCCGGAAGTGTTGCACCTAAAAGCTGATTATCGGGAAACAGTAATTTAAGAATAAGGCTTGCCGTAATTGCACCGATGACCTGGCTTGTGATATATGGCAGTAATTGCATTGCTTCAAACTTTTTTGCAATAGCAAAAGCAATAGTTACTGCCGGGTTAAAATGAGCACCTGAAATATTGCCCAGTGCATAAATCATCGACATGACAATGAAACCAAACGTAATGGCAATGCCTACATGGGTGATAGCTCCGTTTGATTGCTGGTTAATGATTATTGCACCTGTGCCACAAAACACAATGGCAAATGTTCCTATTGCTTCTGCTGTGTATTTCCTCATAGATTATCAGCAACAAATTTTTTGCAATATTCTTTTATCATTTGCCTGACAGTTCGGAATTGCTGTTGAATTTCTTCTTCTGTGCCTTGTGCTTTAGCCGGGTCGGGAAAGTTGTAATGAAACTTTTTAGCGTTAGACGGAAAGAAGGGGCAACGTTCTTTTGCATTATCGCAAACGGTAATTACGAAATCAAAATCAACGTTCCGGTATTCGTCTATGTTATTTGAGGTATGACCTGAAATATCAATGCCATCTTCTTTCATGGTAGCAACGGCACGGGGGTTTACACCATGTGTTTCTACACCTGCACTATAAACGGCAGCTTTGCTTCCTGCAGAGTATCTGAGGTAGCCTTCCGCAATCTGACTTCGGCAACTATTGCCTGTACATAATACTAAAACTTTCTTCATGGTAATTTTATTTGCAACAATCAGTACCACAGCATTCCTTTGGTTTTTCAGCAAATACTGTAATGCTGAATATACCTGTGTTGCCTGATTTAAAATTGGTTAATTCGGTTTCGTTCAAATAGTTTTTCAAAATATCATCGGGGATATTGATTGCCTTTTCTTTTTGCAATTGAACGTTTGCAAAACCATTTGACTTAATCAATTCCAGATACACTTCTTTTTGTATTGCTCCTGAAACACAGCCTGCATACATTTCAGCATCTTTACGCAGGGCTTCAGGAAGGTTTCCAATTAAGACTACATCAGAAATACTGAAATGACCACCGGGTTTTAATACCCTGAAAATCTCTTTGAAAACATTGTCTTTGTTGGGTACAAGATTTAAAACACAATTGCTTATAATTACATCTGCAACATTAGCTGTTACGGGCATTTTTTCAATATCACCCTGCCTGAACTCTACATTGTTGAAACCTAATTTCTCTGCATTGTTCCTTGCCTTTTCAATCATGGCAAGTGTAAAATCTATGCCTATTACCTTACCTTCTGCACCTGTTTCTGCTCTTGCAATGAAGCAATCATTTCCCGCACCGCTGCCTAAGTCTATAACGGTATCGCCTTTTTTGATTTTGGCAAATTGTGTAGGCAAGCCACAGCCTAAGCCTAAATCTGCATCGGGATTGTATCCTTTCAATTCGGTATAATCATCACTCATGATGTTGTACACTTCGGTAGAGCAGCAACCGGAACCACAACATGAGGATTGGTTGGTGTCTTTATCCTGTAAAGCAATTTCGCCGTATTTCTGTCTTACCATTTCTTTTATCTGTTCATCTGTTTGCATATAGTTTGTGTTTTATTGTTTATAAGTATTATCGTAATATACCGATGATTATTTGCAAAAAAATATCAGCAACACTTTGCTGCTGATACCTGGTAGCTTACAAATAATTCACTGATTAAATTCTTTGCTGTGTTCCATTCTTTTTCATCAATACAGTAACAAACCTTTGCCCCTTCAATGTCGCCTTTAATCAGCCCAGCTTCTTTCAATTCTTTCAAGTGCTGTGACACGGTACTTTGTGATAATGGTAGTTCTTCTACAATATCGCCACAAATACATGCTTGCTTTTGTATGAGCAACTTTAGTATTGCCACCCGTGCAGGATGTGACAATGCTTTGGTATATTTCGCTACTCTATTGTCTTTTACTGAAAACTCCTCTGACTTTGTTGCACCCATTGGTTTGTTCTTCCAATCGCAATATTACGATAATGCAAATTACTGTGCAAATATTTTTACGACCTTACATTTTCACATTTTTCTATCCATTCCATACTTAGGGTTAGTATAACATTTATCGGTCAAAAAGAAAATATCGACTGCATCGTGTCGGTCATTGTTTTCTTCTCATAAGATTAACTTCGCGAGGCAAGTATATTGCAATGTATAGTGTTTCCACTGGAAGGCCCTTGTCGTTTCAAATGCATTTTATTTTACGCTAAATGCTTTTAGTTTTTCACTAAGTTCTGTTAGCCCCGCCTTGGTCAAATAGTCATCGGCAATTCCCTGTAGCTCTTGCAATGTTTCCTGAGGGATGCTTTCTAACAAATTGGAAGATTTATCATCCTCTTTTGCTGATAATCCACGATTAATAACGCTATGTAAGAGCAGCACATTCTTACGTGAGATTTTCAAGTCAATCTTCACTGTTTCATTCATGCCGGGGATACTTAAAATGGTATCATAAACCCTGGCTACATCATTTGTCGTAAGCATAATCACACATTTTTTAATTAAACAATAATCACTGCACAAATGTAGTTGGCTGCATCGTTCCTATCCTCATCAAAATATGATGAGGATAGGCTGAAGCCAAACATGCTGTTTAACTTCGCTTTGTTAAACTGAATTGTGAAATTGAAAATGTGTGTTATGAGTTTCAGAAAACAACGGCTTACTATTGACGAAGCCAAAGAAATGGATATGGTGGATTACCTATCCTCATTGGGCCATGAGCCATCAAAAATCAGGAGCAAGGACTACTGGTATCTATCACCGTTACGGGATGAAAAAACACCGTCTTTCAAAGTCAGCCGCAGGTTGAACCGGTGGTATGATCATGGCCTCGGTAAAGGCGGCAACCTTATTGATTTCGGTATAGAATATCATCACTGCTCTGTTAGCGAATTGCTGGATAGATTGAACGGTAATTTTTCCCTTCACCAGCCGGTTAGCCATTCTGCTAAAGCAACAGATGAGCCGGAACAAAAGATCAAAATATTGGGTGATTATGCACTTGCTGCTTACCCATTGCTCCATTACTTAGAACAGAGGTGCATTCCCATTATGATTGCTGATAAGTACTGCCGGGAAGTTCGGTATCAACTGAATGATAAAACCTATTACGGAATCGGGTTTAAAAATGATGTAGGTGGTTTTGAAATTCGAAACCCTCACTTCAAAGCCAGCAGTTCGCCAAAGGGTATTACAACCATTGATAACAATGCTAATGAGGTCATCGTTTTTGAAGGGTTTATGGACTTTCTTTCCTTCATGGCTATACATCAAAATGAGCCAGAAGAGCGATTCGATTTTGCAGTGCTGAACTCCGTATCCTTCTTTGAAGCAGCACGCCTTTTTTTGGAAAAACATAATATCATTAGACTGTATTTAGATAGGGATACCACCGGACAAAATTACAGCCGCTATGCGCTTTCTATAAGCGATAAATACAAGGATGAAAGTATCCTTTATCAAAACAATAAGGACTTAAATGATTGGGTGATAAATTTTGGTAAGTCACAGAAGAAAACCCACCAGCACAAGTTGAGATAAAAGCACGGCAGCACAGGTAGGATATTTCCAGACGCTGCTTTGTCTTCAGTGCGCTACCATTAACAGAAGCGCTTTAAATGTCTGAAAGAAGTTTAAAAGGCTGAGAGATTGCAACTTTCCCGCAATCGGCTAGATGAACGGTTGTTTAACAACCGGATCTGGCTGCCCTTCACTCGGAACTCGTGGGCAGGGAGTATAAAATGTGAAAATGAGTTTTAAAACGTGAAAATGAAAAGTGATGAAAGAGCAACATTTAAACAGAACACGCATCATTGGATTGCGATTAACCGCAGACGAGTACATTAAAATTGAGAAAAAATGGAAGGGTTCTACGTGCCGGAAACTAAGTGATTATGTACGGCGCAGCCTGTTTGAGAAGCCCATTGTAACCACCTACCGCAACAGCTCCCAGGATGACTTAATGACAGAACTCACCAAGCTTAGGAGTGAGTTAAATGCCGTCGGGAACAACTTCAACCAGGTGGTGAAAAAACTGCACACACTTCAGCAAATCCACGAATTTAAAAGCTGGCTGATAGCCTATGAAGTAGAGAAAAAGATACTGGCGAATAAGGTAGATGAAGTCAGGAATAACGTGAGAAAAATATTGGAAATATGGTTGCAGTGATAAAGCCCGGGCACTCCATGCACCGTATTTTCAACTACAATGAGAACAAGGTAAAAGAAGGAGTAGCGGAGTGCATTGGGGCAGAAAATTTCCCCTTGAATGCGGAAGAAATGAACCTGAAAATGAAGTTGGGCTACTTGCTGAAACGGATGGCATTGAATGAAAATGTTAAACGAAACAGCGTACATATATCCCTCAATTTCGACCCTTCCGAAACGCATTTAAGCAAGGAAAAGCTGATAGAAATTGCTAAGACCTATATGCAAAAGATAGGCTTTGGCGAACAGCCTTTTTTGGTTTACCAGCACCACGATGCTGGCCATCCGCACATACACCTTGTTACTACCAACATAGAGGCCAACGGAAAAAGAATTGACCTGCACCATTTAGGCATTCGTAAATCAGAACCAGCCCGAAAAGAAATTGAAAAACAGTTTGGATTGGTAGTGGCAGATGCACATGCACGGCATGAGGCATTTCAGTTAAAACCTGTTGATGTAAAGAAGGTACAATATGGGCGCACAGAAACGAAAAGAGCTATCACCAATGTGCTTGATGCTGTTTTATCCAGGTATGCTTTTACCAGCCTGCCGGAACTGAATGCGGTATTGAAACAGTATAACGTAATGGCGGATCGGGGCAGCGAACATTCAAGAATTTTTAAGGGTGGTGGATTGGTTTATCGCATACTAAACGAAGATGGAAATCCGGTAGGTGTACCCATTAAAGCCAGCGACTTTTATAACAAGCCTACTTTAAAATTTTTGGAAGAAAAGTATGCTGCCAATGACATGAAACGCCAGCCTTTTAAAGCTCGGATCAAAAATGAAATTGACAGGGCATTCATCGGGAAAACACCATCCTTGGAAGAATTGAGCAGGCTGTTTGAAAGAAAAGGCATTCATATTGCCATTCGCCAAAATGAAGCCGGCATGATTTACGGAATTACCTATGTAGATCATCAATTCAAAACCGTATTTAACGGCAGTGCTTTAGGCAAGCAATACAGTGCTAAAGCCATGCAGGAAAGATGTTCGCCGCAAAGTGTTTTGGGACAGGATTTGCTATCGCATCCACTCCCAAAACAGGCTATTGGGTTACAGTCCCGAGCTATTGTCGGGACAGAAACCAAAGCACTCGAAAATGACCCACAGACGGCATCCAATTTCAAAAGCACCGACAATGTACTGGAGGCACTTATGCAACCCGAACAGTCAGCAGACTACATACCCGGCCAGCTAAAGAAAAAGAGCCGGAAAAAGAAGAAAAGAAAAAACATTTCTGGTAACCAATAAAAAATAAAACAATGGCTGTACAGACAGGTGAGAACGAACAGGCGCTGAGAAAAATTCTGGACATGACCAGGCTCATCAGTATCGTTATTTTAATGATACACTTCTATTATTATTGCTATGCTGCTTTTCAGCAATGGGGCTTGAGCAGCACTTTCAGCGACCGAATTTTGAGTAATATTTATCGCACCGGCATATTCAGCAGCTTCGTAAAAAGCAAGCTGATCGCTTTAGGTTTCCTGGCAATTTCTTTACTCGGAGCTAAAGGCAGGAAGGATGAAAAGCTGAGTTATAAAACCGCGTTCGCATACCTTACTACCGGGCTGTTACTCTACTTCGCCAGCTATCTTTTCCTATTGCTGCAAGTGGCTCCGAAAGAGAAGACAATCATCTATACAGGCATTACTGCAATTGGTTTTTTGCTGGTGCTTTCGGGCGGCACTTTGCTTTCCCGCATCATTAAAAGCAAGTTCAATAACAAGGACATTTTTAATAAAGAGAACGAAACATTTCCGCAGGAAGAACGTCTGCTGGACAATGAATTTTCGATCAACTTTCCGGCACGCTACCGGCTGAAAAATAAGGTTCGCAATAGTTGGATCAATATCATCAATCCGTTCAGGGCAATTATGGTATTGGGAACACCCGGTTCCGGTAAATCCTACTTCGTCATCAGGCATGTTATTACCCAACATATCAGGAAGGGATTTACTCTATTCGTCTATGATTTTAAGTTTGACGACCTCTCTAAAATAGCTTACAATACCTGGCTGAAAAACAAACACCGTTATCCTAAACCACCGGCATTCTATGTGATCAATTTTGACGACCTGACAAGAAGCCATCGGTGCAATCCATTAGAACCTTCTGCCATGACTGATATTACCGATGCAGCGGAATCGGCACGCACCATTTTAATGGGATTGAACAGGGAATGGATCAAGCGGCAGGGCGACTTCTTTGTAGAATCGCCCATAAACTTTCTGTCTGCCGTAATCTGGTATCTGAGACGGTATAAGAACGGAGAGTTTTGCACCCTGCCTCATGTAATTGAACTCATGCAGGTGGATTATGACAGCCTGTTTACGCTGCTGAGAATGGAGAAAGAAATCGAAGTGTTGATCAACCCCTTTGTAAATGCCTACCTGAACGACGTGATGGAGCAGTTGGAGGGCCAGATAGCAGCCGCCAAAGTAGCTATGGCAAGGCTTTCTTCACCTCAATTATACTACGTTTTATCAGGTAACGACTTCAATCTTGACATTAACAATCCTGACGACCCAAAGATCGTTTGCATGGGCAATAATCCGCAGAAAATACAGATATATGGAGCCGTTCTTTCCCTTTATGTAACCCGCCTGGTGAAACAGGTAAATAAGAAGGGAAAACTGAAAAGCAGCCTCATTTTCGATGAGTTTCCGACCATCTACCTGAACAACATGGACAGCCTGATAGCTACTGCCAGGAGCAACAAAGTTTCCACCTGCTTAGGCATCCAGGATTTCAGTCAGCTTCGCAAAGACTATGGCCGGGAGCAGGCAGATGTAATCCTGAACATTACTGGAAATATCATAGCCGGACAAGTTACTGGTGACACAGCCAAACAGCTTTCGGAACGTTTCGGGAAAATTATGCAGGACAGAGAAAGCTACTCCATCAACAGCGGTGACACCTCCATCAGCCGTTCTAAACAACTGGAAACAGCCATACCGCCATCCAAAATATCGGCGTTGAGTTCCGGTGAATTTGTTGGCATGGTTGCCGATGATCCTGACAATAAAATAGAATTGAAAACCTTTCATTGTGAGATTATCAACGACCATGATGAATTGAAAAAAGAGGAAGAATCCTACGAGAATATTGAAGTGATCCGCAAACTGGATAACGGTATGGTGCAAAGGAATTACCTTCAAATAAAGCAGGATATACAAGATATTATTCAGTCTGAAATGGAGAGATTACTGAATGATCCGGGGTTGAGTCATTTGGTGGTTAAGAAAGGATGATTTGTAAGTTCAGCAATTGAAACGTTACTGGCTATCTAATAAATCTATAAAGCAATTATCATTGTTGTCAAAAAAAGTAGGATCTGACTCCACTTTTGCCCTGATCTTATCAAGTCCTCCATTAGCGTAATCTTCCAACAATTTTCTAAATGCCAATATTTGTTTTTCAACCTCTGCCTCTTCCATTTTTTCCAATGCGTTAAGATCAATGTCAGACTTAGCAATTATTCCCATGATCACATAATCCGTAAGGTCACTCGGCTGCCAATGTTTCATTTCAATGAACTTTTCCTTTTTTGCATCCTTGCTTATTGGAATCCTGTAATCATTTTTTAGCCCCAGGAGAGCAGCATACATATAGATTTCGTACTTGGTTGAAAAGTACTTTCCCTGTTCCCAGGCTGTTTCGTCAGAAGCGGTGCCTGCCCGTCCACCCTGCACAAGGGTGAACTTTGTAATTAAGCTCTCGTGCGTGGCATCATACTCAGGAGCCCGATCTTTGATACGCTTTAATAATTCCATATTAATTCAGTCCTTCAATTTTAGTGGATAAGTTACTTCGATCAGCTCTTTCATTTTCAAAAATAGATGGTGTAATTGTGTACACTTTGCCTATTTTGATCTCTGGATTTGTCAATAATTCATTTCTAAGTCCTTGATTCTTGTAAAATTCTTTACTCATAATAATGCTCTGCCGGTACACCTTACTGATTGTTTTACAAAAGCCAATTGTATAATCCTCTCCAAATACAGATGTTGGTGCATCTGTAATGAGTGTATATATCTCTCCTGAATTACCTTTGGCAGAAATAATTGCCATTATAGCGGATAGCTTAACGAGAATGAGATTGCTGGTATTCAAACCAAGCAGTGGATTGCCGTTGCTATCAATTATTTCGGGCATATAATTCCCGTTAGGCAGCTTTCTCAACTTTATCTTACCTCTTGTTGACTTATTGCCAGAAGTCATAGCTTGGTAGTGGATATTCGCTTCATGCTCTAACTGCGCTATAAGGTTGTTGAATACTCTTTCCCGGGTAGATTTCGATATTACTTCGAAATCTTTTGTTACATCTTTCTTTTCAACCAACCAGGCAGGTAGTTCGCCGGTGACTAAATCTTTAAATTGGTCGTTAACTCCTTTAAGGAGACCCTCAAAATGTTCAATTTCTTGAGTTACCCGGTTTAAATCTTCTTTAAAATCTTTTGCTTTTTGGTTCTGTATTGAATACTCATTTAAGATATTTTCCGCTTGCTCACTCGTAAGTAATGTATCAGCAAGTAGCTTCTGAATATCTGATTCAACATTCTCAATTTCTCTATTTACCTCCCTCACTCTCCCATGTAAATCATTTCGTCGCTGTAAAGTTTCATTGATATCATCATCAATATCGGAAATTCGATTACTCAATGACAAACCATTTTGGTATAAACGTTTCAAGTCATCTGAAAAATCCTGTGATACCGTCGAGCTATCTTTACTTTCCTTCTTTTTTTCCTTTGACCTGTTGAGGAGCTCTTTAATTTTCAACCATGCTTCAGTGTCTTTTTTCGCCTCTCGGTCACAAACAAGGCACCGTTCTTTATCTAACATCCACTCCACATAATTAGGTTCGGGTACATTTATCGGTAGTCGCGTTTGCAAATTGCTTGACACTTCATCTTCAATTTCTTTTCTTGCTTTCTCGTCAGCTTCAGACTGAAGCTTTTTCTTCTCATAATCAGAGAATTTCTTAGCATACTGTCTCTGTAAATCCTCCGTACCCTTCAGAACCCATTTACTGCGAAACATTTTCCGATGAAAGCTCACCTGCTCAGTTTTTAGCGATTGGTTTAGAGACATCAACTGGCTTAAAAAGCCTTTTTTACGCTCTTGCAATACACTGACTTTTTGCGCATCAGCCTGCTTATTAAGCAGCTCCTCGCAGCGTGATTCCGCTCTTGACAAGTTGTCGTTGATTTCCTCTTGTTCCCTCTTCCGTTGTTGTATTTTTCCTTCCAGTTCTGATTTGCGAGTTTCTAATTGAGCACTCTTAACAGAGTCTTTACTCAATCTTTTTACTTCCCGCTCGTACTCGTTAATAGCTGTTTTTGCTGCAGCTTGAGCAATTTCAATCATGGCATCGTAACGAGATATATTAGACAACACATTGACTGCCTTAGTAAGAGTGTCCTGTTTATTAAAGTCTATAATAGATTCGACCTGCTCGCCCTGAAACCAGAGATAGTCTTTAATCTGTGAAGGCAATATGCTATTTAAAATAGTCCTCTTTTTATCTTCATCTGTTACCATTCTGGCATTTAGATAGGATAACTCCTTTTCCATTATCGTGAACTCTCCATCATGATCCTCCTGGACATTTCCGTCAGTCACCGAAATAGAATAACGCCTTTCAAGCATATACATGCTATCCCGTTCCAAATTGTGAAAGGTAATTTTTACTGATGCGGAAACTCTGCCGTTTTCAGTCTCGGCTTTTGCTTTGTCAGAAATCAGTTTTGATTTGACACTTTTAGTTGATTGAAACTCTTTCTTCTCAGGTACAAATACCTGGTCATACATCACCCAGTAAAATGCATCATATAATTTAGACTTGCCATAACCATTATCGCCAATAATTACGTTAATGCCTTCGGAAAATTCGATGCAATTTTCCTTTCCAGCATAACACATAAAGTCATCCAACTCTATTTTTTTGATAATCATAATCAGCTTTCTTTATTGAGACTTTGATTAATCTTTCGAGCAATTACAGCTTCACTGTCACCGTCAATGCTTCCACTAATTGCGATCTTAATTACTTCAAGAAGTTTTATGTTCGTAGGTTGATGGAACTTTAACTCATTTACTTTTTCCTGAGTAGTATAGTTTTTCTCAATCAGAAGTGGATCTTCCAGATATGCTTTATAGAATTCATCTTTTGTCATACGGTTGCGAGTTCGGTTTGGATTGTATAAATATTTAAATTGTAGAAATCACACACATCTTTGAACAAATCCTCAGTAAAAAAAGGATTTTTGGAAAGAGAAGCAAAATACATAACACGTTCAAGCTCCTTACGCACAAGTCCCTTTTCCAGATTATAAGTTTCTGTACCTCTCTCTTCTTGCTTGTAATCAGGAATAACCACCAAGTCATGTATTATAGCAAATATCTTGTCGCGGTGTTTTCTTAAAATCCTTCCTCTTCGCTGGATAAACTGTCTTGGATTTCCCGTGCTGCTGCAAAAAATTGCGGTTTCTGCCCGCGGGATGTCGACACCTTCATCCAAGCATTTCATCGAAGCTATTACATCAATATCACCTTTTTGAAATTGAGTGAGTATTTCATCACGATCCTGCATTCCGCTTATAAACTGATTCACCAAGATCGCCTCATCTATTTTGGCAATTTCACGGGTATATTGGTTGATAAGTCGAATATTTTCAACAACGGATTCGTCCTCATCTTCAAGAATTTCAAACGTCTCACCCTCTGGAACATAAACAAATGTATATTTCAAATTGCCTTTTTCTACAAATTGTTTGCGCAATATTTCAATGGTTGTCGGCAATTTATTTGACGCCTTGTGTATAATTCGTTTTCGCTTTAAGAGAAGACGTTCAATTATGCCTTGTTTTTCAGTGTTTGCTTGACCATAACTATAGAGCTTTGCCAATTGGTTGCTGATCGTTGTATACTCAGCCATTTCTTCTTCCGTCAACTTAATAATATGCGGATAATAGTAATACTGACACAATACCCTATCCCGAATTGCTTTTTCCATAGAAAAGGAAAAAGTGTAAGGTTCTTTATCTGAAAAAAATTGCTCCATTTCGGCAGTGCCTTCTAAATCATAAATGCGCTTAGGTGTTGCAGATAATCCAATCCTTTTGAGTAAGCGAAACCCATTCAGCTTTTCTGCCACTGTGGGAGAGGCGAGATTATGTCCCTCATCAGCAATAAAAATGGTGTCCTCCGGCAGATACTGGACTAAACTTTGAAACTTGTCCTTAACAAAAGATGCGTAAGTGCAAATAATAATAAAGGAAACCGGAATTCGCTTTGCGGTAGAGACCAAAGTGGTAACAGTATTTTGCCAATCAATTTTTGAAGATATTTTATAAACCTCTTGAAAGTTTAATGCTCTTACTTCCTTTTCCCATTGCTCAACCAAGGTAATTGTGGGTACAAGGATCAAGGCATGGTAGATTTTGTTTTCGCTTTTATTATATTCATTTAACAAGCAATTCAAAGAAGTAATTGTTTTGCCCGTCCCGGTTGCCATTGCAAATATGCCTCTATGGCCGTTCTTTAACCAGTTCTCATATGCCTGAACTTGGTAATCCCTGGCACCCTCATTACCTGGGAATCTCGGACTTCTCTTGATTTTGTCAATATTATCATGGAGTTTAACAATAGTTTGCTTTAGCCTTCGGTTTGAAATAAGGCTTGTTTTCTTTTTTACCAATTCTTCTTCTTGAACAATTAATTCATCCAGGCTCTTATCACCGAATTTATTTTGGATAGCCACTTCAATATCTCTGACAGCCAAATAATCTACATCTGTATCTTTCTCTGAAAAATAATCATCAATAATCTTTAACTGTTTCTTGATTAGTTTGTTGGAGCGGCCATTCTCCCAACTTAAAAATGCCTCTAATTCTTCCAGGTTTTCTGACAGCCCAAACAATGTAAAATTGCAGGATGCTTTGTAGCCGACCCTGTTTTCACCATCACTGAAAACGCCTGATTTGTAGTGCGCAATTCCTTTACTGTGCTTCGGCTTGATAATTTTGATTTCAATCCGCTTTGCTGCTATCAGGTATGCTAAACATTCAAAAAAATGGATGTCATACTCATCCAACACCTTCCCAAGTGAAACTACGTCTGTTAAGTCAAATACTTTATTGGCATCATCTGAACTAAGTCCTCTTTCGACAACTTCTTTATCCTTTTCTGAAAGAAGATGATTGATCACCATTCTCATCTTCCCACCCTTGCTGATGAAAGTGGCAAACCCAATAGATAGCAAATTAATTGCCGCTGAGCTAAAATACCCAAGCAATAAATGGAACTCAGAACTGTTCGCTAAGCCCTCCAGATAAAATTGTAAGGGTTCATCATCAGTTCCAGTTTTATAATCTCTATCTATTGACCAGTCACACTCCTTAAGCATATCGTCAGTTAGTTTGAATTAATTCATTAATGGTTTTTATAACCACCTCTACTTCGCTCTCTGTATTGAATCTCCCCAATGAAAACCTTATGGAAGCAAACGCATCTTCATCACTTAGCCCCATAGCAGTAAGTACATGCGAAGGTTCAACTATCGCAGACGTACATGCAGATCCATTTGAAACGGCTATATTCCCCATTCTTCCTATTAATACGTTTGCATCATTCCTTTTGAAACAAATATTGGTGGTATTATAGACCCTGCGTTCTTTACTTCCATTTACAGATGTGCCAGGAATCTGCAATAATGCACGTTCTAATTTATCACGCAATTGACTTATTCGGTTGGCGTCTTCACGCATTTCCTTTTTACAAAGCTCACATGCTACTCCAAGAGCTATAATACCTGGGACGTTCAATGTTCCACTTCTTAAACCCTTTTCTTGTCCTCCTCCATGTGTATAAGTGGGAAGCTTAATTCCACTTTTCACATATAAAGCTCCAATACCTTTAGGAGCATGTAGTTTGTGGCCGCTGATACATAAAAAATCAACGCCAAGGTCGTCAATATTAATCTCAGTTCTGCCCGCAGCTTGTGTCGCATCGGAAAAAAAATATGCTTGAGTTGTTTTGACAAGAGAAGCAATTTCTTTTATTGGTTGTATGACACCTGTTTCGTTGTTTACATACATTGCACAGACAAGAATAGTATCTGACCGCAATGATGCTTTCAGTTCATCCAAGTCAACTATTCCAGTATCACAAACGTCCAAATAAGTGACTTCATAGCCCTTCGTTTCAAGATGCTTACAGGTATCCAAAACTGCATGATGTTCTGTTAATACAGCTATAATGTGTTTACCTTTATAAGTATTAAGCTCCGCAACACCTTTTAGAGCAATATTGATGGCTTCGGTTGACCCGCTAGTGAAAATAATTTCTTTGCTTTCCGCCCCAATTAAGTCGGCCACTTGTTCTCTTGCATGCTCTACAGCTTTCATTACTTCATTTCCAAAATCATGAGCACTATGAGGGTTAGCAAAATCTCTGATCAGAAATGGCATCATTGCATCCAACACTCGACTGTCCACCTTGGTGGTTGCGTTATTATCAAAGTATATAAACTGGCTAATTTCTGACATTCAATGTATAAATTTTTTGAGGTAAGCGATTCCATCGGATAAATTATTTAATACGACTCCTGAGGGCTTGTACAATATTTTAAAATATTTGGCAAACGATATGTCATTTGCCGACTTTTCATCTACTAAAATGATCGTTTTGTTTAAGGAATAGGCAACTCCTAATTCGAATGCCAACCCATAACCAGACGGATTCGTAGATTCCATATAAGCGAAAAGGATATCACATTCTCTTACAAAATGAATGTCCCATGTTGTATATAAGTCGGATGACTCAAGGCCGTGTTCTCGGGGATTAAAGAAAATAAAATGATCATTAAGCTGTTCAATAACTTTGGACTGCCAATTACTCTTAAACCCTCCTGATAAAAAAACCTTTGGTTTATAGTTCATAGCTGAGTTGCTTTTGCAGTGTATATTGAAAAAGGCAAGCCTATAGATATAGCATAAAACCGATTTCGGGTTTGCCTTAAGAAAAAGTAACAGATAAATAGACAAACATAGATTATGACATGAGCACTGTCTGTTTTAAAAATGGATAATGAGGAAGGCTTGACTATAGAGAACAACATTCCAAAAATTCCCGTTATTATAGAGATGTTACCTATCTGGTTAGAAAGATCAGATCTAAAAGTAAAAGTGTAAATTTTTTGGTCGTGTTCAGGAATAAAACTCATAGCAATGCTTCTTAAATCTCTTACGGTCGCACCACTTAAATCATCAGTTACATCTTTTTTTTCAAGCGATTTAGATATTAATTGCTTAGAAAGAGAAAATGCTTTTCGTGTGGCAACCTTAGCTTCAATTTGTTTAACATAGGAATATTTGCCTAAGAGATTTTCTTTGGCCCAACCAAACCCATAGGCAACATATCCTAGAAGATAGGATATGACAATGAAAATAAAAGAATAATAATCATCCTTAGATGTTCCAATTGCAGAAGAAATAAAGTACTCTGGTTTAACACAAACAGAAAGTAGGATCAAAATGTAACTACCAGGTAATAGGTATCCTATAATATCCCAGATAAATTCTTTAAATGAATCAAAAAAGCTTTTAATACTTTCCATTTTTCTATTACTTTTTAAATAAAGCATGAAGCACAACCTACGCCTTCTACTTCAGCTAATATATCAATCAGGTAAGGAGATTGGGCTTTTGAGGAAGTCCTCTCCACTCTTTTTATGTATTCCGTTTTGATTCTCTCCATTCTTTCTGGCTCAATTAACTCCTGCAGACTTTCTCCCTGGCACCAGGTATAACCATCCTTCTCATACTCAATTGCCTTTTTATACAGGTCAGGATGCCGCTCATACAGCCATATCCATTCAATCTTTTGCTGGAAGAAACAAAAATAGCATCCAGATCTGCTTCGTGCATACTGACCTGTTTTACCATTAATGTCAAAATCAACTTTATTATAGTAGGCAGGAACACCTACGCCACTTTCCTGTAAAATCGTGAATATATCACTGCGTACCAATACGTCTTCATTATCAAGCAATGGAAACGACACCTCGTTTGCTAAAGGATAGTCTGTTGTTTTCAGAAAGGCAAACACTAAATGATTAAAGCCCTTCACATCTGCTTCCAATAAAGCATTTAGTTTCTGAGCCCGAGTAAACGATGGCTCTACTTTCCTTTCAAGGAGCTGCGCTATTTTGTCCTGGAACCTTCCAAAATCTATATCCTTAGAGAAAGACTGAATCAGCTCCATGTTCTGATTAGACAGCACCTTGGTAATTACGTCTTCGCTCCAGATGTTTTTCCTGAAAGGGAAGATGGACTGTATATTCTTCTTGGTAGATATATAGCCTTCTCGGTCTTCATCCCCGCGAATGCCTACATAAGAAACCACTGGGTCAGTGCCTACATACTTCTCAAAAGGCTCCAGCTTCAATTTCTTGGTACACCAACGCGAATTAGAGGATGGCAAAAAGCCGCCATACATTTTTAGAAAGTGATCAAAGGGCGCTTCAGAGCTATTTCCTGCGGCCTGCAGCAGCTTTATTTGGATGCCGAGATATACCTCTAAATTTTTTATAAGCTGGTAGGTCTCATCTAATTCCTTCCCCGTATCACAGGAATAGAATTCAATATTCAAATCAGGGTATTTGGTTTTAATATACACTGCTAAAGCGGCACTGTCTTTGCCCCCTGATATACCCAATACATGTCTCACTATACTCATTGCAACAATTCTTTTAAAAGGTTTAATACAGCCGCAATATTTGCAGTCTTGTCATTTCCCAATTTCTTTTTAAGTAAGGACTTTAAGTGTTCCACTTCGTGAGTTTTATTCTTTGGCATCCTTACAATCTTGGGATTTATAGCACTAAAGAAGGTGTCGATCTTTACGCCAATCACCTCTTCGTTCTTTTCATCAATATCAACTTTTGAAATGTTCGTCAGACTATCCAGTTCGAAAATCATCGCCTTGAATTTCTCATACAACAGGATTTCATCCTCGTCAGTAAATAGTGCAAGCGTTTTTCCTGTGATAGCCTGTGCTATGGAATTCAGCCAAGACTTTTTATCATCTAATGCAGAATCTATCCGCTGTACAAAAGTTCTTTGATTGGCTAAAAGCAGGTGTTTTTTCAACTGTGAAAACCTTTTCTGAAGGTGTTGTTTATACTCCTCAAACGGAACGGTTTTGCCAACAAACTCGCTACAAATAAATTCCTCAAATCTCTTTACCAATTCGTCATACGATGTCCTCAACTCCCGAACAGCATTCTGTAATAGGGTGGTATAGGATTGTAGACGGGCTTTATCTTTCTGTAGCAAACCCAGCGATACCCCAAGTGCTTCAGGAAAAGCTTCAAAAAAAGTTCGCTCCGGGTCCCTGCTTTTTACTATTGCCTGCCTGATCTTTAATGCCGCTGCAGACAACCGCATGGTCTGCTTGGAATACTCAGGCAACTCCTTGTAAAAAGATATAAAAGGTTTGATAGTTTCTATAAACGAATCGTTATCAAACTTCAGTTCAGTAGACTGGTTTAAAAAGATTCGATAGCTATTAAAAATATCAAGCTTTACGCCACCGACATCAAAGGTCTTGACTGTGTACTCTGATGGATCCTTGGAAATTAATTCCATATTCTCTTCAAACAGATTAGGGATGTACACACCATCCTTAAAGAGTGCATGATCGTCCCGCTTAAGGAATAAGAATGTAGGCACCCAAAAATCAATTAAACCCTGTTTCAGCTTGAAAGGACGTTTATTAAGAATATGCACAAACTCCGAAAGGTTTTTCTGTTCGGTTTTTGCACTTTCCAGGAATCGCTCGGAAGCTTTCCATAGCCTGTTAAATGAAGATTGCCTGTTAATCGTTACTACATTGAATGAGTTATCCCGGACAGGAGATATGCCGTTTTCTTTTAATAAGGTCAGGTAGATGGTCTTCTCTGGTGGGAACTTAGATTCCTCGAAACCTAAATTCTCGTCGCTCCAGTTATTGACCAATGCTTTGAAATAATTCTTTTTGGCAGTGTGAATCGAGGGCGATATCCTATGCTTATTCAGTAACTCATTTTTGAATACCGGGGTTGCATCATAAACCACGCTGCAAACCTGTGACAGTAACTTGTTGAAGTCTTTCTTATCCGAAATCTTTTTTTCCTCTCCTTTAAAGAACCATTTTACATCCTTGCTGCCGGAGTACATGTTGTCAGAAATATAATGATTCAGCAGGCGGATTTGAGCATCAACGATATTTTCCAATTCTCTTTTGGCTACTTTATCGTCTTTGTTCTCATCAATCACCTTCTGGATTTTCTCAATCTCAAACAGCAGGTTCTTTATTTCTCCCGAGTTTTTAAAAAAGCAATAGATAATGGCTTCTTTTTGTGCTAACGAAGCTTCTTGGATGTCAGATATCCGAATCTTATTGTTAAAGACGAGATTGATAAAACCATCGACTTCTCCTTCTGGTATTTCTTTTGAAATAGGGTATTCTGAAATCCTGAACTCAAAAAAACGCGGAGTGCCTTTCTCATAGGAATAGAGTTTGGCAAAAACTGGCGTAAATTGAAAATATTTATTTAGAAAAGCGGTAACGTCCCCAACATCAGAAATCTTATTGCCGGCATCACGTAAAGCTCTCTCTATATCTAAGTCCGTTCCATCGAATAACACGTAACGATTGTTGTGTTGGCGAAAGCGGATAATTTTTTTACTTTCCAGGTTATTGATGACGGCTCTGCTATTAGCAACTCCACAGGCTGTTTCAAGGTAGTTGATTAAAAAAAGCTCATCCAAAACAGCACCGCTTGCAGCAAATACATTCAATAGTCCAATCGTCTTCAATGCTTTGATATGCCCGTTGATATTTGTATCAAAAGTTCTTTCTACTTTCTCAATGGCTGACCGGATAGAACCCCATGCCGAAAAATCAGGATTATACTTTGAAGTTAGAAAGGAGTAAAAATTAAAATTTAGGTAATCATATACACAGCTCAGATTATAGAACGGGTTATCTCGCTTGTTAAACCTCGCTAACCCTGTGTGATCTGTTGATTCAAGAAATGTAAACAACGACCGCTCATTTTGCCCGTATTTCTGCAACGACAAGGTAAGTACATTGGATGCGAGAATATCGAGTGGATACAGGTTTACAGCTATATTGTTTACAAAGTCCCTATTTAAGTTAAAAGCCTTTGTAGCCACCGATAACTTCAGGCATTTATCTATTGCAGACTTGGGAATGCTGTCAGTGTAAGTGCCCGCGACGTATTCTGATGCCAGATACAACAATTGCTCTACCGGTTCGTTAAAGGTGATTTCCCTAAAGCGTCCCTTCACTTTTGTCCACTCTTGCTTTTGTGTACTGCTCAGTGAGTAAGCGTATGATTCAAAAGCCTGGTGGACTGTTGTAATCAGTACAATATTATACTTTGGATTATTACAAAACTCTGCCAACTGCTGAATAAAGTACAGCTCATTCTCCGGGTTATGTGTACTGGCATACTCTAAAAATTTTCCAAATTCATCAATGAGTATAAAGAGCATCCCGCTACCCTTACCTAATAAGTGATAGCGGTTATATATCTCCGACAGGATGTTTTCATGCTTATTCTTAATTTCGGTAACTTCAAATGTATCTGCGAAATGTTCTATTATGGATGTATGAGAACCTACAACTTTTACGAAGTCCACTTTCGTGTTGGCAATAAAGTTGGGTTCGAAATAGCGCTTCTTACCTCTGATGCTTTGCTCCAGTGCTAACAGGAAAGACGACTTTCCGGTTCCATAAGTTCCAACAATATTAAACGCCTTTATTCCTTTCTTAAAGTCATTCACTATCTGGCTCACAACTTGTGTCGCATTGGGCGTAGGGATATAATTAAGTTCCCTTTCAGTATCTCTGAGGATATTGACCGATGTAGTGAAATTATTTGCCATAGTATCTATCTAAGATTAAGTAAGCGTTTGGTTTGTTCTTAAACTGTAATTCCTTGATTCCTGCGTGATCCGTAAAAGTAATCGTCTTATTACCACTAACTATTCCAGAAATTTTATTCATCAAGCCAGAACGGTTTAAAGCGAAAATAGTACCTGGACTATTGTTATCATATTCAAGAGCATTCAGGCTGACAGAGTTTCCATAATTCGGATTATCCAAAACAGAATAAAGCATTACAGCATCAGGTAAATTGTCTCTTTCATTATTTTCAATCTGGAATTGCTCATCTTTGCCTTTTCCGATGGTTTTAAGTAGACCGATCTCGGACAATATTCCTGAAAAGCTATCCTCAATATCATTGCTCTGCGTGTCGCCTTTATACATGTTTACAAAAACATTAAAATCTTTGGCAACAGTGTTCTCATTGAAATTCAGTATAGGTGTTGTTTCTTGAATTCTCCTTAAATAGTTCAGAAAAGTATCGCGGGTAAAAGAAAGTTTTTCCCGCCTGAATTCATTAAAAATGATACTGTAAACAGAAGCAATTCCGGTCTTGATAAGTTGGTAATGTAATAACCACAAGCTGCCTTCATCTTCCAGATAAGGGTCATAGCCATTTTCATCATCAAATAGTCTATTTCCGAATTCAGTTGGCAGATCCTTGCTATCAATAACATTGAATGCCTTCATCCAATATCTGATAGCTGATACCATATTTTTACCAACACCTAACTTTACCACGGCCTCTTCGTCATTAAAGGAGCGTTGTTCCTTTACATAATCATAACCTTTCTTAAGCCAAAGTTGACGGCATTGAAAGGAATCGTGTCCCGAAAATGTGTATTTAATTGTATCTATAATCACCGCGCTTATTTTCTTACTTAATATTTAGAAATCCACCCATTTTTAATTCATGCCCTTGCTCTATTCATCATCTTTTGATGAAATCAATAGCTTCCTGACATTTACATCAAGAGCTTCAGCGATGTCAAACAGCGTTTCCACTGATGGCTGCCTTGCATTATTACACCATTGAGAAACAGTTGCCTGATTTTTGCCAAGTTTGTCAGCTAACCACTTATTCTTTTTGTTTAGCTCAGCTAATACAACCCTGATTCTGTTCATTTCTTTAATTTGCAAAATAGTTTGCGTTTTAGGTAAAAGTATATAAATATAGGATAAACAATATTGCCCTTTATCAACATAATGTTCATAAGACTAATTTCTATTGAAATGATTTGTAGGGCATGCCCTTCGGGTCGGGTCATTCCAGGGTACGCTTTGCTTCCGTCACTCTTTTATCGTGACCTGCTCGGTACTCGCCGCCTTACATCCCCCTCATGCTTCATTATATAGGGCGTTAAAAGAATTAGATTGATTGGCATGGCAACCAGCCTGCTTTCGCATTTTCCAAAGAAACAGGCAAAAAGGCAGCCAAGATAGTTACGCCTTCGTTGCTACGAGCGCATAATGCTACGCTATTGCTTGCACCCTTCGGGACTTATAGCTCTCCGCGCCTACGGCTTCACTTTGCCGCTACTTTCTTTTTTCCCGTTTTTTCTTTTGAAAAATGTTTTTAGGGCAGGCGGGTGAAAAAAGAAAAAGATAAATAGGGGTCAGCATCAAATTAATCACCACAAACACAAAAGCTATGGAAACATTAATAAAATTATTGCACGGCACGTCTTTTCCGATGATGTTTTTTGTCGGGCTAACAGTAAAGCTCATTGTTAGCGCGCGGCAATTCAATCGCCGGGGCTTGGGCGGGCTTCAACATTTCAGCAATTACTTTATCGGGTTGATCACCTTGTTTATAGAATGGATACTAAAATGGGGAGCCGTAGCTATGATGCTTTGGGGAGTATGGGGCTGGCTGTTTGGCCACGATGGGCATTAGATATTACAAATGCCCTCGGGGTTTTCACTAAAGATAGTGTGGCGCCGCTTCTTGTTTTTCTTTTTGGGAAATGCTTCTAAAGCAGGCGCGTAAAAAAAGAAATAGACGAAATGCAAACAACACCTACTTTCGTACAACAAGCAGTTGCATTGGGTTGGATATGATTTCCCCATTTTGTTAAACAAAATGGGCTTAAGTCTAAAATAGGGGCTTATAAAACCGCTTTATAACATTATCAAAATCAGGCAACTAATTTTTCTAAACGTATTAAGCCATCAAAAAATGAGTTCGACATTTGTTTAATAGGGGCTACCAAAGCGGAATGATCTTTATAAAGAAGCTTTATTCCGCTTTTTTCTTTTTCAAAAAGCCTTACCACACCTACATTATAGGAAAATATGGTATCTATTTTGGTGGTTCGATAATGGAAGGTTTGGGACTACAATACCCACAAATACTCATTAATGCTCCAAGAGGCTTAAAATGTCCATCCAAAATTGAGGGAGCATCGCAAAAAATTTGAGGTTTACTTTTACAAATTCGGAATCTTTTCAAATGTATCAAAACCGAACAGACAATGTAACGAAAGCGAACAGTTTCCCGAGTAGACAACACGCAAGTAGTTTAAAGTCAATACTTTTTCAAAGCGGCATATTTTTCAGGGTTTAAAGTTTACTTTTCTTTACCATATAATAAATGTTTGGCTGGCTATATTTTAATCTTGAACATTCAAAAGCCATTTTTGCGAAGCCAATGAATTTTTTATTGGAATAAATTATGGGTATGATAAAAAGCTATTTTAAAACTGCCTGGCGCAATCTTATCAGGAACAAAGGATACAGCGCTATTAATATTGGGGGGCTTGCAATAGGTATGGCAATAGTGATCCTGATAAGCTTATGGATTGGGGATGAAGTATCATTTGATAAATATCATACTAATTCAGTGTTGTTTCGATGTTGAATAAAAAAGTTCTTTGAAATTATTGTCTGTATTGGGTTTCAGCGGATTTTGGAATGGAAACGATTTGAAATTTACAGGATTTTGCTTTGTTTTAAAGTATTG
>Ga0114932_10000355_pt1 | contig 54527 bp, 58 predicted proteins | sample 2SBtaG_2_FD_87286 | JGI IMG/M metagenome (GOLD analysis project Ga0114932, IMG submission 87286) | Deep subsurface microbial communities from Kolumbo volcano to uncover new lineages of life (NeLLi) - 2SBTROV12_ACTIVE470 metaG | ecosystem: Environmental > Aquatic > Marine > Volcanic ...
CACCGCCACCGCCGCCGCTCGCTGGCCGTTCGCGGATGCGGAACTTGGGTCCGTCGAGCCACCAACCGTCGACCCGCGACTCGTGGTTGTCGCTGCGGAAGCGCACCGAGGTTTCACCCTCGTCGGTTTCGATGCTCATCTCGAAGCCGGGGTTGGGTGATGCCCACGACAGGGTCGCACCGGTCGACGCGAACGTGATCGCAGCGGATCCACCGTCGAGGTTGAACGTGAGGGTCTGACTCGGGGCAGCCGTTGTGGTTGGCGCAATCGTCGGGCTCGTCGACGGGGTGGTTGTGACCGGGGCAGTCGTCTGCGGGACGGTGGTCTGCGTCGGAGGTTCGTTGGTCGTTGGGGTGGTGACTGCGGTCGTGGGCGACGGCGTGGTCGAGGGCGTCGGCTCGTCTGTGCCGCTGGCCTGCGCGGGGGATCCCGAATCAGCTCCGGCGTCTTCGGTTGGCCCTGATTCGGCGTCGGAGGCCAGCTGGCTGGTGACGCCCGCGGGGGTCGCGTCGTCGGCAGGGTCGGCGTCGCCGAGCTGGGACGAGTCGGCGGCCGGGGCGGCCCCGATGACGATGGCCGGCGTCAGGCTGATCTCGGCGTCCTCGAGGCCCGCAGCGGGCGCTGGATCCACCAGATCGTCGTCGACCGCGCTCACTCCCGCCCATGCGACGGCGACCGCGGCGACGATCCCGCCCACCCACAGAAAGAGAAAACCTGCCGCACGAAGCACGCAGACGAGTGTGGCGCAGATCTTTTGTGTTGTAACGCTGATCGGCCATAAATGATCACTAAACGGCGCGCGGGTGGGCCTTGGTTCCGTACCGTTGTCGGACATGGCCTCGGTGTTTGTGGTCGAGGACGACCAGCACATCCGCGAGATGGCAATGCGTGCACTGGCCGACGCCGGCCACACTGTGCGCGCAGAGCCGTCTGCGATGGCCGCGCTGCAGGGCATCGTCGACCACCGCCCCGACATCGTGATTCTCGACCTCGGTCTGCCCGATCTCGACGGTGGCGACCTCCTGCGGATGATCCGCGCGGTGTCCAACGTCCCCGTGATGATCGCGACGGCTCGTGACGACGATTCCGAGATCGTCCGCCTGCTCGATGCTGGCGCCGACGAGTACGTGGTGAAGCCCTTCTCCGGCGCGGAGCTCGGTGCTCGGGTGAGAGCGCTGCTCCGTCGTGCCGAGGCCTCCACCGATGACGGTTCGATCGTCGTCGGCGGCATCACGATCGACCTGCGTGCCCGCACTGTCGAGCTCGACGGCGAAACGGTCGTGTGTAACCGTAAGGAATTCGACCTTCTCGCTTGCTTGGCGACCCATGCGGGCGAGGTGGTGTCACGCGAGACGATCTACGCCGAGGTGTGGCGCGAGCCGTACAACGGCGCAGACAAGACCATCGACGTTCACCTGTCGTGGTTGCGGCGCAAGCTGGGGGAGACCGCCGCGGAGCCTCATTACCTGCACACCGTTCGAGGTGTCGGGGTGAAGCTCGTCGAACCGACGTGAGGCGACGCCTGATCCTGGTGTTCGTCGCGGTGTCCACGCTGGTCGCTACTGCGTTCATCGTTCCGCTCGGCTTCCTGGTGCGCCGCACTGCAGAGGACCGGGCCATCGACACCGCACGAAGCGAGGCCGCCGCTGTGGTGCCCGCGCTGGCCGCAGGTGGCGACAGGGATCAGATCGTTTCGGCCATGGCGGTGACCTCCGCAGGCCAGGAGGGTCGGCTCACCGTCATCACGACGGTGGGGTTGGTCGTCGGCCCCGAGATCGAGCACAGCGAAGCGGTCACGGCCGCTCTCGAGGCCGGTGCATCGTCGATCGATGATGTGCCCGACGGCAAGGAGTTGGTGAGCGCCGTCGCGTTCGGCCCGGGCGACCGCGCGGCGGTTCGGGTCTATGTCCCCACCTCCACGCTGCGACGAGGTCAATGGCGCGCCTGGTCGACCCTCGCCGGTGTCGGCGTGCTGCTGGTTCTCCTGTCGGTCGTGGTTGCGGACCGTTTGGCGCGCACGGTGGTGCGTCCGACTCAACATCTCGTGAGTGCCGCACGGCGCCTCGGCGAGGGCGACCTCGAGGCTTCGGTGGATCCCGAGGGTCCCGAGGAGCTGGTCGAACTCGCCGGAACCTTCAACCAGCTGGGGTCTCGTATCGCGTCCATGCTCGACCACGAACGCGAGATGGTGGCCGAGCTGTCACACCGGCTGAGGACTCCCCTGACCAAGTTGCGGATGCGGGTCGAGCAGATGGGTGACGCCGAGGAAGCGGACGCTTTTCGAGCCGACGTCGCCGACCTCACCTCGGTCGTCGATGGAGTGATCCAGGAGGCGCGCGGCAACATCGGCGCCGATGCCGTCTGCGATGTGGGCGAGGTCGTGCTCGGTCGAGCCGAGTTCTGGGAGGTCCTCGCCGACGATCAGGGTCGGCCCTGGAGCTTCGAGCAGAGCGGTCCACCGGCAGTCGCGCGGGTCCGTCGCGCCGACCTGTCTGCCGCGGTCGACGTTCTCTTCGAGAACATCTTCACCCACACCCCCGACGGGATCCCGGTGGCCATCGGGGTCACAAACGCAGAGGGGTGGATCGCCGTGCGTGTCGAAGATGGCGGTCCCGGGATTCCGATGGGCGTCGAGCGGCGTGGGGAGTCAGAGGGCGGCTCCACGGGACTCGGCCTCGACATCGCGCGACGCTTCGCGGAGACTGCCGACGGCGAGTTGGTCGTACAGAGCGGCGCTCTCGGGGGAGCCGAAGTGATACTCAGGCTGCCATCAGCGGGCTCGACCGGCTGACGGCGAACAAGGGGAAGAGGATGAAGCTCGGTCTGCTGTTGGGGTTCGAGGACTCGCTCGACACCATCACCACTATCGCCCGCCGAGGCGAAGAGGCGGGCGCTGCCTCGCTCTACCTGGTCGAGGCGGGTCGGAGCGCGTTCGTCCCGGCGGCCGCCGTGGCCCAAGTGACCGAGGAGGTAACGATCGGAACCTACGTGGTCAACGCGTTCGGTCGATCGGCCTGGCTCACAGGACTCGCGGCACGAGACATCGACGAGTTGTGTGGCGGGCGCTTTGTCCTCGGGGTGGGGACGGGCAACCCCCATTTCAACGACTGGTACATGGGCGTCGACTCGTCGAGGCCGCTGCGGCACATGCGCGAGTTCGTCGAAGTCGTCAGCCAGGTCGTGTCCGCCCAGGCGGGTGAGCCGGTCCGCTACCGCGGCGAGACCCACACGATGAAGTGGCGAGCCTCCTACGCCCCGGTCAGGGAGACCATCCCGGTCTACCTGGCGGGCAGCGGTCCCAACATGAGGCGGGTAGCAGCCGAGGTCTCCGATGGGATCGGCGTGGGCATCATGTCCTCGACCGCGTTCATGCGCGACCACGTCCGCCCCCAAGCCGAGTCCGCTGCTGCGGCCGCCGGTCGTTCGATCGACGAGTTGGCGTTCCCGATGGGTGCGCAGGTGAGCGTCAACCGCGACGAAGCGCTGGCTCGACGTGCGGCCCGGCTGGCCATCTGCGGACTCTTTCATCCCGTGCCCCACCCGTACTACGACTCCCAGCTCAGGCAGCTGGGGTTCGCCGATGTCGCAGACGATCTCGCCCGACTGATGCCGGCGGGCGAGACCGGTGACGCGATGGCACGGGTGCCCGACGAGGTGATCGACACCATGACCATCACCGGAACGCCCGAGCAGTGCGCGGCGCGTGTCGCCGAGTACGACGGGCTCGCGGACGAGGTCGTCGCGATCCGCGTCTCCCAGCAGGACGAGCCGAGTGGTCCGGCTGCCTACGACGAAGTGCTCGAGATCGCCACGCTCTCGGGTCAGACCTCATGACCAGCGACAGCACGATGACCAACGACATCACGATCGCGCTGGATGAGCTCACCTATCGGGCGTGGCAGGCGGGTCCCGCCGACGGACGTCCGGTTCTGTTCCTGCACGGCTTTCCCCAAACCCGCCACACGTGGAGGGATCAGCTACCGGCGCTCGCCGCTTCCGGCTACAAGGGCCTGGCCCCGGATCAGCGAGGCTTGTCGCCCGAGGCTCGACCGAGCTCCCAGGACGCATACGCAACCGAGCACCTGGTCGCCGATGTTCTTGCCTTTGCCGACTGGTGCGGCGGACCCGTCGACCTCGTCGGTCACGACTGGGGTGGCCAGCTCGCGTGGCTCACCGCCGCCCATCACCGCGATGCGATTCGCAGCCTGACGGTGTTGTCGCGTCCGCACCCCGCGGCGTTCGCGGCGTCGTTCTCCGCCGATCCGGCACAGTCGCAACGATCGAAGCACCACACCCGCTTTCACGATCCCGAGACCGTGAATCTCCTGCTCGCCGACGACGCTCGACGACTCCGGCGGATGCTGTCCCACAGTGGCGTCCCTGACGGCGACGTCGCTGCCTATCTGAGTGTTCTCGACGATCCAGCGGCACTCGAAGCCGCGGTCAACTGGTATCGCGGCACGCCCTCGACGGGTCTGCGAGCCGCCGACACCCCGGTCATCGAGGTGCCCACGCTCTACATCTGGGGCACAGGTGATCAGTCAGTGGGGCGGGCGGCCGCGGAGCTCACCGAACAGTTCGTGGCGGGCGCGTACCACTTCGTCGAGCTCGAAGGCGGTGGCCATTTCCTCACCGACGACGGCCACTCCCAGGCCGTGAGCGAGGCTCTGCTCGAACATCTCGCGGCCACGTGATCCCTGACGTCAGCTCAGTTCCAGAATCGAGCGACCGAGGATCTGGCCCTGTTCGAGGAGCTCTGCCGCCTCGTTGATCTCCTCCAGCGCGAACCGTTGGGTGACGAACTCGTTGAGGTCGAGATCCCCGTTGCGATGCCAGTCGAGAAAGGTCGGAAAGTCGCGCTCGGGAATGCTCGTGCCACCGATGCTTCCGATGAAGCGCTTCTCCCCGGTGAGCAGGTGGCGGACGATGTCGAGCTCGAAGGGTTCCTGCGGGACGCCGAGCACGACGGCAGTCCCGCCTGAGTGCGCGGCTTGGCGTGAGTTTCGAACGCTGCGGAGCATCTGCTCGATCGTCTGAGGCAGCGCGACGGCGTCGAAGCCGTGGTCCACCCCAGCGATGCGGCCGCCCCGGAAGCCGAAGGCTCCGTCTGGTCCCGGGGTGAGCTCGGCGATGTAGCGCGGCACGTTGTCGATCTCGGTCGAGTTGACCGTGTGCGTCGCGCCAAACGCGGTCGCCATGTCGAGCTTGGCGTCTTCGACGTCCACGGCGATGATCATCGACGCGCCGCGCTTTCGGGCGGCAGCCACCACTGGGAGGCCAACGCCTCCTACTCCCCACACGGCAACTCGCTCCCCGGGGCGAACATCGGCAGCGTTGAGGGCGGCGCCGGCTCCTGTCATCACGGCGCATCCGACCACCGCGGTCACGTCCATCGCCGTGTCGTGTGGCACCTTCACCACGAACTGTTCGTCGGCGAGGGTGTGATCGGCCCAGGTGAAGATGTTCTGGGCGACAGCTGTTCGCCCACCGGCCACGGTGCACTCGGCGACGGTGGGCCGGCGTGTGGTGTCCGGGGCGTTGCGCGGAACGAACGTCAGCAGCGCTTTGTCGCCAGGTTCGACGTTGGTCACGTTCTCACCGATCGCGAGCACCTCGCCGGTCGCCTCGTGGCCGAGAACGACGTCGTGGTCGCGGGGACCATGGATCTGGTGGAGCTGAGAGTGACAGATGCCCGACGCATGCTCCCGAAGCAGCACCTGGTGCGGTCCCGGATCCGGGAGCTCCACCTCGTCGATGCGGAGAGGGGACCCGGCTGCCTCGGGAAGAACGACGACTCGCGCAGTGGTGCTCATGTCGTCAGTCTGGCGTGCGTGTCAGAATCCTGCCCGAACCGAGGGGGACGCAATGCGAGTAGGGCTGATCACCGCGAAAGAGACCGTCGAACTCGTCGAGTTCGACGATCCCGCGCCGGCTGCCGACGAGATCGTCGTCGCCATCGACCGCTGCGGGATCTGCGGAAGCGATGTGCATGCCTACGTGGAGGGCTGGCGCTACGCCCCCGGGGTGTGCGGCCATGAGTGGGTCGGCAGGGTCGCAGCCTCTGGCTCCGATGTCACCAACGTGACCGAGGGCGACCTGGTCACCGGGGGTGTGGCGCCCGGATGTGGCGCATGCCCCGAGTGCAGAGCAGATCTGTCGCAGTACTGCCGCGCTGCCCGATCCCGCTACTTCGGGCGCGATGCCCCGACCTCGGGCGGCTTTGCCCCGTACTTCTGCCTCCACGCCGAACGGGCGGTCGCGATCCCCGACACGATTCCGGTCGATACCGCGGCTCTCATCGAGCCGGCCTCGGTCGCACTGCACGCCGTTCGCAAGAGCCAGCTGCGGATCGGCGACGTTGCCTGCGTGGTCGGCTGCGGGCCGATCGGACTGCTGACCGCGCAGTGCGCTCTCGTGGGAGGCGCGGGGCTCGTGATCGCCATCGAACCGGACGAGCGCCGCCGCGCCATGGCGCTGCAGACGGGTGCGCATCACGCCGTCGCTCCCGGCGACGAGGCCAGGGAGCTGATCAACAACGTCACCAACAGCCTGGGTGCCGACATCGCGTACGACTGCGCGGGGATCCCCCAGACCATGCAGCAGTCCGTCGACCTCGTGCGGCAGGGAGGTTCGGTGTGCATGATCGGCGTGTCGGGCGGAACGGCCGAGGTCAAGCCGATGCGCTGGATGAACAAGGAAGTCGTGTTCGACACGTCGCTCGTGTTCACGCTCGACGAGATGTTGACGGTCGCGGACCTCATCGTCGACGGCCGCCTGGATGTAGCACCGCTCCACGAGGGAACCATCGACCTCGACGACTTGCCCGGCACCATCGATGATCTGGCCGCCAAACGCAACGACAGGATCAAGATCCTGGTGGATCCGACCGCCGGATGAGGGCCGCGTGCTGCACGCCTCTCAGTCGAGCCTGGTGATCACCGAGCGCGCCGCCAGTTCGTCGATCTCGCTGGCGCTGTATCCCAGCTCGCCGAGGATCGCGCCAGCGTGCTCGCCCAGTCGGGGTGCGTGGTGGCGCAGCTCGGTCGATGAAGCGGAATAGGTGATGGGGTCGCGTACGTAGCGATACGAGCCCTCGGTGGGATGATCGCGGGTCGAGATGAGGTCCACTGCCGCGAGGTGCGGGTCCGCGTCGACGTCGGCCAGATCCATCACCGGCGCAGCGGGAATCGACGCGTCGTTGCAGAAGTCCATCCACTCGGCGGTGGTGTGTTCGCCGGCGAGCTGACCCATCAGCTCATAGAGCCCGTCGATGTTCTGGATGCGATCGTTGTGGGTCGCGAACCTCGGCTCGTCGAGGAGGTCCGGGCGGCCCACGAACTCGAAGAACGCCTGCCAGTTGGCATCGGTGTAGGGCAGCAGGCACATGTAGCCGTCGGCCGTTTGCACGGGGCGACGGAACTCGCTCATCAGGCGGGCGTAGCCAAATGGGCCGAGCGGAGGTTCGAACGCGGCGCCGCGCATGTGCTCCACGAGGTTGAAGCTCACCATCGTCTCGAACATCGGAACTTCGATCGCCTGCCCGACGCCTGCGCGCTCGCGATGCAGCACCGCTGCCATGACCGCCTGCACGATGTACAGGGCGGTGATCTTGTCGGCGATCACGATCGGGACATAGTCGGGTCGACCGCGGGCGGAGGCGATCAGACCGGCCACACCCGATGCTGCCTGTATAGCGTCGTCGTATGCCGCTCTGTCTCGATAGGGGCCCGTGCTCCCGAAGCCGTTGGCGACGCAGTGGATGAGGTTGGGATCGCGCTTCCTGAGAGTGGCCGCGTCGAGGCCCAATCGTTGCAATGCAGCCGCACGCATGTTGGTGACGAGCACATCGGCTGTCTCGACGAGCCGATCCATGATCTCTCGACCATCGGGGTTCTTCAGATCCACCGACAGGGAACGTTTGTTGCGCTGCAGGTTGAGGCTGAACCCCGACATGCCGTCGTGACGCGCTGGCAGTCCATTGCGCGTGGAGTCGCCGGCGAGGCTCTCGACCCTGATCACATCCGCTCCGTGGTCTCCGAGCATGCGCGTCGCCATCGGTCCCATGAGCACAGTGGTCAGATCGATGACCCGGACCCCGGACAGCGCGCCGTCAGCCATGGGAGTGATGATCCCAGATTTCGTCGGGGGAGAGTCGATTCGGTCCTGAGCACCGCATCAACCCTGCGCGCAGCCCTCACGAAGCGCAGCCGGCGGCCGATGGAGCTGCACAGCGTACGGAGGCGCCACGCATGCAGAGCACCCGCCCGAGGCTCGACATCACACATCTCGGCTTGCTCGACGACCTTCCGTCGCCTCCCGCCGTTGCCATGGAGATCCTGCGCCTGAGCCGGATCGAAGGAACGGGCATCGACGAGCTGGCGAACGTCCTCAGCCACGACCCGGCGATGAGCTCGAAGGTGATCCGCGTCGCCAACTCCGCCGCGTACCGAAGGCGTTCCGACGTGCTGACTGTGGCCGATGCCGCGGGGAGACTGGGGATGCGCAGCCTCTCGGTGATTGCGCTCGGCTTCTCGCTGGTTCGGGACATGCCCAAGAGCGGACGGATCGCAGGGCTCGACGTCGACGATTTCTGGAAGCGATCCCTCACCGTTGCTGCGGTCGCCCGACGGATCGCCCACCGGACACTGCCCCAGCTCGCGGAGGAGGCCTTCGTCGTCGGTCTCTTCACCCACCTGGGGCGGATTCTCCTCGCCGAGCACGCGCCGGGTCTGTACGGCCAAGTCGTCGAAATCGGCGACGGCTGGCCCCCAACAGCTCTCGAACGCAGCCATCTCGGGTTCTCGAACCTCGAAATCGGTGCAGCGCTCCTGCGGGCGTGGCAGCTCCCCGAGCTGTTCAGCCGCACGGTGGACCAGCTCGAGGAGCCGCGAACGGCCGCCGGCGAGGAGCTCCGCCTCTCCGATGTTGTTCGGGCGGCGGTGACTGCCGACATGGTCGTTGCCGACGCCACCGACTCGCCGGCACTTCAATCGCTCGATGCCGACGCACACCGGCTCCTGGGAGCGACGTCGTCGGCCGAGGAGCTACTCGCCGGCGTGAGCGATGATGTTGCCGAAGCGTTCGATCTCTTCGAGATCGGCCAGAGCGAGCCGATCGACATCGAACCGCTCCTCGCCGAATCGCGCAGCATGCTCGTCGTCGCGTCGGTGGAGCTCGCCGGTGATCTCGAGGCCGAGGGACAGCGGTCGCGAAGCCTGGCGCGCGAGGTGCGGGAGCTCCAGGCCCGGGTCCGCGAGGATTCGCTGACCCGACTGCCCAATCGAGCGGCCCTCGATGAGTTCCTGCAGCGTGAGCTCGAGCTTCGCCGGCGCTCCAATCCGACCACGGCGATGGGTGTTCTGCTCGTCGACATCGATCGCTTCAAGCTCCTCAACGACGAGTACGGGCACCAAGCCGGCGACGACGTCCTCCGCCTCGTCGCCGCGTCGCTGTCTTCTGGCTGTCGGCGAGGCGAGCTGCTCGCCCGCTACGGCGGCGAGGAATTCGTGCTCGTCGCGCCAACGTGCACCGTGGAGGACCTCGAGGCGGCAGCCGAACGGCTGCGCACCGATGTCGAGCAGCTCTCCATCGAGGTGGGGGGACACGTCGTCGGCGTCACCGTTTCGGTCGGCGGCGCGTGCGCGACCGACGTCGAGAACGCCGAGGATGCAGATCGGCTCATTCAGAAGGCCGACGGATACCTCTACAGAGCCAAGCGCCGCGGCCGAAACCGCACCGAGGTGTCGCCCGAGGACGTTCTCTAGCCTCGCACGGGAGGAGCCCACCCGACGGCGGTGGCTCAGCTGTGGAGACCCGCGAGCCCGCCGACGAGGAGTTGGGCCAGCTCCTTGGCCATCGAGTCGGCACTCGGGCGGCTGGCCTGGGCGACCCAGTGGCGGCTCACTCCTTCGGACATGCCGACGATCGCCCGGGCGAACACCTGACGCGTCTCGAGATCGATACGGTCGTCGAGGAGGTCGACGATCGTGGAGGCCATGCGGTTCTCGACGACGCGGCTGCCGCTCTCGAACTCTTCCTCCCGAGGGGCGCCGCGCCCGAACAGCAGCCGAAACTCGCGCTGGTTCTCCTCGACGAAGCGGAAGTAGGCGGTGAGCGCAGCCTGAGCCTGGTTGAGGGCTCCTGACTCGCTCCGCGCCGCGGTGGTGACCGCCTCGGCGAGCTGGCTGCTCACCCCTTCGACGAGCTCGAGGTAGAGCTCGCGCTTGGAGGGGAAGTGCTGGTACAGGACAGGCTTTGTGACGCCGGCCGCGGCCGCGACCTCGTTCATGGACGCGCCGTGGAACCCATGATCGGAGAAGACCGTCATGGCGACGTCGAGAAGCTGTTCGCGCCGTTCGGCGGCAGGGAGACGACTTGGCATCGAGGGGACTCGAGAGGGGATGGAGGGATGTCCGCGCACCGCGTCCGGTGAGCGGTTGGATCAGTTTCTCAGATTCGCGCCCGCCGCAACAGCCGATTCTCGAGACACCGGCTGCTTGGGACAGGGCCGCTGGGTTGATCAGTGGCCGTGGGGGAGCCCGCGATCCTCTCGATCGGCGGCCTTCACCGCGTATCCGAGGATGATTGTGGGCGCCAAGACCGCCGATCCCGCCACCAGGCACACCACGATGGCCGTGGTCAGTCCACCCCCGAAGCCATCGATGAGCTCGAGGGCGAACAACACCATCGCGACGAGATACAGGACGTAGCCGAGCCGCTGACCGCTCTGTGCGATGCGGGCCATCTTGGATCGCCGCTCGAGAACCGGATCCTGGGGGTCAGCCGGGGCCATATGGCCGCCCGGGTCCTCCGGGTCGTGGGGTGCGGTCATGTGTGCGGCTCGGCCGGGTGTTCGGCCTCGCCCGAGATCGTCGAGACAGGACGTTCGGGGATCTGCACTGGGGTCTCGTCGCCGCTCGCCGCGAGGTCGATGTAGTGGCGTGCGGGGTCTTCGAGCAGGCTTCGGCGTTCGACCTTGTAACCGGGTGGGCGCAGGAGGCGAAAGCCCACGTTGAGGAGTCCCGCCATCACCACGAGGTCTCCGAACGTCATCACCTCGTCGACCAACCCGATCGGGACGACCGCTCCGAGCACCGGAACCAGCGTGTCGGCGCTCTGCAGCTCGCGGCCGGCGCCGAGATCGACCAGGGCCAGCGCCTCGGGGCCGACGATTCCGGCGGAGACGATCGCATCGGGGTCCACGGCGATGTGACCGTTGAGGACGAGGGGCAAGAGGTTGAGCGCCACCCCGAACAGCACCACGCCCGCACCGGTGAGGTGCAAGTTGAGCATGCACATCGCTCCGATCGCGAACAGCGACAGGGCCAACCAGACCGCCCCACGCGGGAGATCGAGCCCACTCCCGACAACTGCGGTGAGCGCGATGGCCGCCACGCCGGCCGGCCAGTGGGCGATGCGCACCGCTCTGACATGGCTGACGGAGCCGCCCGCGAGGATTCCGAGCGCCGCTCCCGCGATCAGGGCGAGGGGGACGATGAACATCGCCACAGACGGTATCGAAGGGCGAGCCGCGAGCCCATGTCGGCATCGAGGGTCGTTGGTTGGTTATCTTGACGTGGCCCTGCGAACACGAGGAGGGGATCGTGGAGATCCGAGCTGAGCTGACCGCGACTGTCTGGAAGGTCATCGCCGAGGTCGGCGCATCCGTTGCCGAGGGCGACGAGCTGGTGATCCTCGAGTCCATGAAGATGGAGATCCCCGTCGTCGCACCGGTCGCGGGGACGCTGAGCGAGATGCGCGTCGCCGAGGAAGACAGGATCTCCGAGGGCGACGTCGTCGCCGTCATCGACCCCTCCTGAGGCTGACTGCTACACGCCGGGCGGCAACAGCCGGCTGAAGTTCTCGAAGAAGACGAACAGAACCACCAGGAACACCGGTCCCCCGATGGCGTAGCTGGTCCAGCGCCGCCAGTTCTTCCCGGCGTACCAGGTCAGGATCCACGCAAACGCGGCCAACGCGCCCCAGAAGATGGCGGGCCAGGCCGCAGCGCGATCGCCGTCGAGGTCGGTCACAAGACCATCGACAGGTACTGCGGCCTCGCCCTGGGGCGGGGTGATCGTGGTGGGAGGCGCCGCCACCGTCGCTCGATCGCTGTCGGGGTCCTCGGCCCCCGCCTCGGAGCCTTCGGCCACGGTGACGTCTGGGGCGGCATCGTCGACACCCGCTGTGTCTGCTGAACCCTCTGTGTCTGCTGAACCCTCTGTGTCTGCCAAACCCTCTGTGTCTGCCAAACCCTCTTCGCCCGGGAGCTCGTCGGGGTGCTCCACTTTGGCGAAGGGATCGACCGGTGCGCTCGGCCCGATCAACGACGCGACGACGACGAGCCGTTGCCGGGCGGAGAACCGGGGGTGGCACGTGGTGAGCGTCAGACGGTCGTCGTCGGTCCGGTCGAGGACCCAGACGTCGCTTGGCTCCACGATGAGTGACTCGACCACCCTGTATTGGAAAGAGCCCTGGGCGGTTGTGACGTAGATCAGGTCGTGTTCCTGAAGCTCGTTGAGGTCGTAGAACGGTGCGCCGTAGGTGGTGCGATGGCCAGCGATTGCGGCATTCCCGGGCTGCCCCGGCAGCGGTGTTCCGGGATAGTGGCCCGGCCCCTTCTTGAGGGCGTTGGTTCCGACGCCTTCGACCACCACCTTGTCAACCCCAATCGCGGGGATGCGCAGCCGGGCGATCGCGTCGCCGCCCTCGGGGGGTGGGGGTGGCGGGCCGAAAACCGTGGCGGTGGGGTCGATCAGCAACTCGCTGGGGTCGACGAGGCCGAGCGCGACGCTGGGCCGGTCCTGCTCCTGCGCGGACTCACCTTCGGTGGCCTCTGTCTCGTCGGAGGCTGCGTCGGCGCTGTCCGACCCTTCGGCGCCTGAGCGGTCTGTCTTCAGCCCTCCAGTGTCAGCGGATGCGGCGACGAAGGCCGTGGGATCGAGACGAGCGGGGAGCTCGGAGGTGTCGAGCTCCAGCAACGGGGCGGCGTCGGGTGCGCTCGCCTCGAGCAGCTGCTCGAACTCCGCTTTGAGCGAACTCTGAGCCCGCCGTTCCTGAAGCGCCGTGCCCCACAGCTGGTACACGACGAACAGAAGGATCAACAGACCGGACCCGATCAGGGTCCGACCGATGTTGCCGATGGTGCGGCTCCAATTCACGACCAGCGAAGGGTACCCACGCCGGGGAGTTGTGCATCTGCACCGTTCGATCGGCGCCATTTCGTGGCCCTCGGGTGGGTCCAGCGACGGTCGTCGCCGTAGCATCTGGCTCCCATGCCGCCCGTCGTCTGCTTCCAGGCCGCAGTTGCGCTGCTCGGGCGGTATCCGGCGCTGTCCGGCTTCGATCTCGAGGTGGGGCCTGGCGAGATCGTCCTGCTCCGGGGCCCGAACGGGGCCGGCAAGACCAGCTTTCTGCGGGCCTGCTGCGGTCTATTGGCCGTGCGGTCGGGGCGGGCCGAAGTCCTCGGTCACGACCTGGTTGCCGACCGACGCTCGGTCAGACGTCACGTGGGTCTGCTCGGGCACCAGAACCACCTCTATTCGGACCTGTGGGTGCGCGATCAGGTGCGATTTCGGGCCGCGTCCGCCGGTGCGGCACCGGACGAGGTCGCCGCAGCGATGGAGCGGGTCGGTCTCGAGCCCCGGCTGTGGCGGATCCCGACCGAACGGCTCTCCGCCGGGCAGCGCCGCAGGGTCGCGCTGGCGAGCCTCATCGTGCGCCGTCCTCGCGTCTGGCTCCTCGACGAGCCGCATGCCGGGCTCGACGCAGAGGGGCGAGACGCCCTCGACGACCTTCTCGTCGATGCCACGGGCGCCGGTGCCACTGTGCTGTTCGCCTCGCACGAGCTCGATCGGGCCGAGGCTGTGGCCTCACGGATCGTGGAGGTCCGTGGTGGGCGCATCACCGAAGACAGCGGGTCCGACCAAACCGGAGGAGGGCGGCCCGATGTTGGGTGACGTCCTGCTCGTTGCGAAGAAGGACCTGCTGATCGAATGGCGGTCGCGCATCACGATCGGCCAGATCGCTCCCCTCGGCGTGTTGGTCCTCGTCGTATTCGCATTCGCACTCGATGCCAACGCAGAGTTGTTGGAGCGGGCCGCCGGCGGCCTGTTCTGGATAGCCGTGCTCTTCGGCGGTGTGTTGGTGGTGCAGCGCAGCTTCGACGTGGAGTCCGAAGACGGCAACGACGACGCGCTGCGGCTGTCGGGGATCGAGCCGCCCGCGATCTTTCTCGGCAAGGCGCTCGCGCTCGTGGTGCAGCTCGCCAGCCTCGAGCTGGTCCTCGGAGCCGGACTGCTCGTGTTCTTCAACACGTCCGTCGAGAGCTGGCCGCTCGCCCTCGTCGCCGCCTTGGGGGGGACGCTGGCGTTCTCGGTGTGCGGAACCCTGTACGGCGCGCTGGCATCTGGGGTGAGGGTGCGGGATACGCTGCTGCCGTTGCTCTTGATCCCGGTCGTGGCGCCCGTGTTGCTCGCGGCGACGCGAGCGTTCGAGGCGGCGTTCGGTTTGAGTACAGATGCGGGCTGGAATTGGACCGGCCTGCTGTTCGCGATCGCGGCGATCTTCGCCGCGGTGGGCTCCGTGGCCTTCGGGCCGCTGCTGGAGGACGGATGAATGGGTGAGCAGAACGCACCTGCCGGCCAGGGCCCAATGACCGCGACACCGGCGACGCGCGTGCTCGGAGGGGTCGCGGTCCTCGCGACAGTCGTCGCGCTACTCCTCGGACTCGTGGTGTCGCCCAAGGACGTGGTTCAGGGCGACGCGGTGCGATTGCTGTACGTGCATGTGCCGGTCATCTGGATCGCCTATGGCTCCTTCGGACTCACCTCCCTCGCCAGTGCGCTCTATCTCTGGCGTGGACGTCGTCGTGCCGACTCGGGCCGCCACTACGACCGGCTGGCCGGCGCGGCCGCCGAATGCGGTGTGCTGTTCACCGGACTGACACTGATCAGCGGCGCACTGTGGGGAAAGATCACCTGGGGGACGTACTGGCAGTGGGATGCTCGCCTCACCACCACGGTGCTGCTGTTCATCACCTACATCGGGTATCTGGCGCTGCGTCGACTCCCAGCGGATCCGACGGTCCGCTCGAAGCGCTCGGCCATCATGGCGCTCGCCTCGTTCGTCAACGTTCCGATCGTGCACTTTTCGGTGGACTGGTGGCGGACCCTTCATCAGCAGGAGAGCTTCGGTCTCGGTGAGCCCGAGATCACCGGTGAGATGCTGTGGAGCCTGCTCTTCTCGACGCTGACCATGACGATCGTCGCAGCGTGGCTGATGGTCCACCGGTACCGCGTGATTCGTCTCGAGGAGATGCTCGACGACGAAGGGCTCTGCGCCGCGATCGAGGCGAGGCAAGCCGAGGCGGTTGGATCGTGAACAACGCAGGATCGATCATCGCCGGATACGGCATCACCATCGCTGCCATCGGGTTCTATGCCGCATGGATCGTGATGCGCGGTCGGGCGATCGGCGAACAGCTCGGCATCGGCCGCAGCGACGACGGCTCGTCAGCGGGCGAGGGGGAGAAGGGATCCACGTGGACCTGACACCGCGCCACGAGCTCGAGGACGTCGACGAGATCCGGCGTGGTCTGCTGCGCGGGCGGCGTACCCGGGTGCTGTTGGTGACGGCCGTGCTCGTGGTGGTCGGGGGCTTCGTGCTCGTGCAGGGGTTGCGCAACGCGACGCTCTTCTTCCGCAACGTCGACGAAGCGATCGAGCAGCGAGAGGATCTGGGCGACAAGCGCTTCCGCATTCAGGGGAGGGTGATCCCCGCCACGGTCACCAACGACGGTGGCGTCACCACTTTCCAGATCGTGCACGACTGCGAGGTCGCCGCGGTTCGCCATCTCACCGATCCCCCCGATCTGTTCGAGAGCCCGTGGATCCCCGTTGTCCTCGAGGGCGCATGGGAGCCCGGCTCGAGCTCCACGATCGCGGGCTCGGACAGCCATTTCTTCTTGTCGGACCGGATGCTCGTCAAGCACACCAACGAGTACGAGGCGGTTTCGGAAGAGTCGATTCAGGCGACGCTTCCCGAGGGGTATTTCGACGGCTGTCCTGACGGATTCGCCGAAGCGGCCGAACGGGGACGCGCCTCGTGACGGCGCTGATCGGAAGCCTCGGGGTTGCCATCGGCTTCGTCGGCGCACTCGGAGGTATCTCGACACTCGGGTTGGCACTCGCCACCCGCGACACGGCCAGGCAGCGCCGCGCTCTGATGTGGGTGGCGGTGATGGTGAGCGGGGCGGTGATCGCCACCATCGCTATGGAAGTCGCTCTTGTGCGCGACGACTTCTCGCTGGCTTACGTGGCGGAGAACTCCACGACCGACACGCCTCTCGTCTACAAGATGGCCACGCTGTGGGGCGCGCTCGAAGGGTCGCTCCTGCTCTGGGCACTGGTGCTGTGCCTCTACGTCGGCGCGGTGGCCTTCGTGTTCCGAGCGAGGATCGATGACCGGCTGGTGGCGTGGTCGCTGCTGACGATGCTCGCCCTGGGAGCCTTCTTCTTCGGCCTTCTCGTGTTTCCCGCCGACCCGTTCACCACGCTCGATGTGGCACCGGCGGAGGGCAACGGCCTCAATCCGTTGCTGCGCAATCACCCGCTGATGGCCATTCACCCGATCATGCTCTACCTCGGCTATGTCGGGTTCACGGTTCCGTTCGGGTTCGCTGTCGGCGCGCTGGTGACGGGGCGGCTTGGTGAGGGCTGGTTGGTGGCCACCCGGGTCTGGACCATGATCGCCTGGGGCAGTTTGAGCATCGGGGTCCTGCTGGGGGCCTGGTGGAGCTACGAAGTGCTCGGCTGGGGCGGGTACTGGGCCTGGGACCCCGTGGAGAACGCGTCCTTCTTGCCGTGGCTCACGGGGACGGCGTTCATCCACTCGGTGATCGTCCAGGAGCGCAGGGGCATGTTGCGGGTGTGGAACCTGTGCCTGCTCCTCGCCACCTTCGCGTTGACCATCTTCGGCACCTTCCTGACGAGATCCGGTGTCGTGCGGTCGGTGCATGAGTTCTCCGAGTCGAGTATCGGACCGTTGTTCCTGGCCTTGTTCACCACGATCGTGATCGTGTCCGTCGGGCTGATCGGCTGGCGCGGCGATCGGCTTCGGTCGCCCGGATCGATCGACTCACCGGTGTCGAGGGAGGGGTCCTTCCTCGCCAACAATTTCCTGTTCGCGGCCTTCGCGTTCTTCGTTCTGTTGGGCACCGTGTTCCCGTTGATTGTCGAGGCGGTAAACGGCGACCGGATCGCGGTCGGCGCGCCGTGGTTCGACACGATGCTCATGCCGATCGGGATCGCGCTGCTGTTCCTCATGGGCGTGTCGCCGCTGCTGACGTGGAGATCGACATCGGCAGCTCTGCTGGTCGAGCGACTCCTCGGCCCTGTAGCCGTCGCTGCGGGCACGATGCTCATCGCCGCACTCGCCGGTGCAACCGGCTTGTGGGCGCTGCTTGGCCTCGGGCTCGGCGGCTTCACGATCGGAGCAGCTGCGCGACATCTTGCGCTTGCTGTTCGCCGAAACGGATTGTGGGGGCTGACCGGCCGCGCCGGCGGCGGAATGGTCGCCCACATCGGCGTCGCCGTCATCGCGTTCGGGTTCGTCGCGAGCAGCGTGTACTCCGAGGAAGGCGAGTTCGTGCTCGCGCCAGGTGAGACCGGTTCGGTCGCGGGATACGAGGTGACGTTCATCGAGTTGGTGGACCGCATGGATGGCCCCAACCGAGTCGTGAGCGCACAGATCGACATCGAAGGTCGCGGTGTCTACGCACCGGCGGTCACCAGGTTCCCCACATTCGGGCGACCGATCCCCACACCGAGCGTGAGCACCGGTTTGGTCGACAACGTCTATCTCGTGTTGTCCGTGCTTCCCGACGAGGGCGACGATGAGGTCGCGATCCGGGTCCTCATCCAGCCACTGGTTGGATGGATGTGGGCTGGCGGCGGACTGCTCGGCCTCGGAACTCTGCTCGCCCTCGTCCCCACGCGCCGCAAGGACCTCCCATTCCAGGAGGGCGTCGAGCCGCCGGCCGAGTCCGGTGAGCCCGAGAAGGAGCCGGCGCTCGTATGACCGACGCCGCCGAGGAGGAACTCCCGGGCGGTGCCTCCGGTGGCCCGGTTCGGATGGCCGCCGTGGTCGCGGCGCTCATCATGATCGGCTTGGTCATTCTGCTCTGGACGCGCGACGGCGGCACGGACTTCGCCGGCCAGTCCCCGCTCATCAACCAGGTGGTTCCCGCAGTGGCGGGCGAGACTCTGGAGGGCGAGCCCTTCGACATCGACGACGCCCGCGGCAAGTGGGTTGTGGTCAACTTCTTCGCCAGTTGGTGTGTGCCCTGCGAGCAGGAACATCCCGAGTTGGTCGAGTTCGCCGCTCGTCACGTCGACGACGCGCTCGTGGTCAGCATTCCGTTCGGCGACACCGAGGAAGGTGCCCGGGCGTTCTTCGAGGAGCTCGGCGGCGACTGGCCGGTCGTGAAGGACCCCGACGCCGAATTCGCGGTGAAGTTCGCGGTACTCCGCCCGCCCGAGACCTTTGTCGTCGCGCCGAGCGGCTTCGTGGTCAACCGCTATCAAGGGCGAATCACTGCAGACCTGCTCGACGATCACATCGCCCAGCTGCTCGCGCAGGTCGATGCCTCGTGACAGCGCTGATTCGGCGCGCGCTCTGGGTTGTCGTCCTCGTGGTGATGGCGACGTCGGTTGCGATCGTCGCCACCGCCGACGATCCGCCGGCCACCGACGACGAGCGGGCCTACGATCTCAAAGCCACGACGCTCTGTCCCGAATGCGATGGGCAGAACGTGCTCGAGTCCAATGCGCCGGTCTCTGCAGCGATCCGCCAGCAGATCGACGAGCTCATCGATGACGGTCTCCCCGATAGCGAGATCCGCCGCTTCCTGACTCAGCAGTACGGTCAGGGCGTCGATGCCAGGCCGCCACGTGCGGGGTTCGCCTCCCTGGTGTGGGTCGTTCCGGTGATCGCGGTCGTCGTGGGAGGCGTGTGGCTGGGCTGGTCGTTCCGCGACTGGCGCTCGGGGAGAGGCCTCGGCGCGACAGATGAGGACCGGGAACTGGTCGCCCGGCTCCGTTCGAAGACGTGACGGCCTCGGGTCGGCGACTCGATCGCCTCGCCGAGCTCGAAGAGGAGCGGGACTTCCTGCTGCGCTCGCTCGACGATCTCGAGCGTGAGCACGCGGCTGGCGAAGTCGACGACGAGGAGTTCGCGACCCTCAACGACGACTACACCCGGCGAGCTGCGGCGGTGGCGCGCCAGATCCAGGAGGGCGAGGCCACGATCGCCCACGAAGCGACGTCGAGCCAGAAGTGGTGGTACTTCGCGGGTGCTGCGGTTCTCGCGGTAGTGGCCGGCCTGACGCTGGCCCAGTTTTCTGGGCAGCGCGCCCCCGGCGGGATCATCACAGGCGACATCAACTCGTCCGTGCGCACTCGGGTTGCGGAGGCTGAGCAGCTCTTCTTCGGCGGCGACCTGGAGGGAGCGCGCGAGATGGTTGACGCGGTTCTGGTCGACGATCGCGACCTCGCCGAAGCCCTCCTCCTCTCCGCTCAGCTGCACGAACGGCAGGCCGAGATCGAACCGGCGCTTCGCCAGCTCGATCAGATCCTCGCCGCAGATCCCGATCACGTCGGGGCATTGACCCTGCGCGGTTGGATCCTCGTCCGCGTCAGTCCCGCGGCCCGCGACGAGGCGCTCGCGGCCGAGGGTGTCGACCTGCACGCGCTCGGGCTCGAGGCGCTGGATCGGGCGATCGAACTCGGTGCGACGGTGCCAGACCCCTACCTCTTCAGGGGGTTGGCAGCGCGTGAACTCCAAGGCGATCTCGCGGCGGCGATCGAGTACTACGAGGCTGCGCTCGAACGCGATCCGCCACCCCAGATGGCCCAGGTGATCACCGACACGATCCAGGAGATGCGCGCCGCACTCGCGGGCTGAGGTTCAGGCCTCAGGGGCGGCGGTGTAGGTGGCGGTTGTGACCCGTTCGCCGTCGAAGTCGAGCGACCAGGTGGACCCTTTGGCCACCAGGTTGGAGCCGATCAAGCGCGCGCCGCGCAGCTGCGCCAGATGCAGCGCGTCGGGGATCAGGTCGCCGTGCGAGCACAGGAGGAGGTCGCCACTGCCGCCGACGTCTGCGCCGTGGGAGAGGGCGAGCTCGAACACCACTGCGCCGGCGTTGCCCTCGAACAACCGCTCGTCCTGCTCGACGTCGACGCCGAGCCGGTGAGCGAGCCGAGCAACCGTGTCGACGCAGCGAACGGCTGGGCTCGAGATGACTCTCTCGACGCCGTCGAAGAGGCTCAGCCCCGCGAGGGCATCGGCCTGGGTTCGGCCGCGGTCGTTGAGCGCTCGGTCTCGATCCGGCCCTTGGTGGCCGCGGCGGGGAAGGGCGCGGGCGTGCCTGACGAGATGAACGCGCAACAGTGTCAGACCCGCGTGGTGCAGACGGTGTCGCCCATGGGGACCGACCCGGCGAGCTCCGGTGTCGTTTCACCGTGGAGGCCGCCGAGCATGCCCTTCACGAGGCCGCGATCGATGGCGCACAAGACGGGATGGTCGACGGCGGCCTGTCCGAACGGGCAGTGCTCCGACACGATCACGAGTTCGCCGGCGATGCCTTCGGACCGGGCCGAGAAACCATGAGAGGTGAGCGCGTCGGCGACCGCGCCGACCGCCGCTTCGAGCGACCGGTGGGCTTCGCCCGGCTCCATCAACGATGCGAGATGTAGGCCGTATTCGATGCCGACCTCTTCGGCCAGCTCTGCGGCCTCGTCGGCGGGCAGACGGGTGAGCGCTCGGCCGAGCAGCGTCCCGAGAAGATCGTCGTGGCGAACGGGGAACTCCAGCGACATCTCCGGGTGGGCGGCTCGGTAACGCTTGGATGGCCGGCCTGCGCCGCCGCCCGAATGCACGTCGACCACGACATGGCCGCCCGCGGCCAGCTTGTCGAGATGGTGGCGGGCGACGTTGGCGTGCAGATCCACCGCCTGGGCTACTTCGGAGGCCGTCATCCCCTCGGCTGTCTCTCGGACGCGTAGGTAGATGTCGCGCCGAGTCGGATCGCCAAACGCGGCGGTTATCGACGCCACCGCTGCGGAGAAGCGTTCGGGAGTGAGTGCCTGAGCGGTCACAGCGGTAGATTCTATCGGCGGTCGGGCGGTCCACAGCCTGCGCCATCCCCCTCAGGAGTCGCCATGCCCGTCGCCGAAGACGATCTCACCACGGCGATCAGCGGCGTGATCGACCCGGAGCTGCGCCGCGACATCGCGCAGATGGGAATGCTGCGAGCCGTCGCGGTGGCCGGAGGCGGGGTGCAGGTCGCGATCGCGCTGCCGTCCGAGGACTGGCCCGTCAGAGAAGAGCTCGCGCACTTCGTTGTCGAGGCCGCGCGCTCGGTGGACGGCGTCGGTCAGGTGGACGTCGAGTTCACCGTGATGGACGAGGCCGAGCAGGCGACGCTGCGAGCGCAGCTCATCGGTGACCCGGCGGAGACCGCCGGGTCGCAGGGAGCGCACGGCCACGCCGAGGGGCGGGCGGTCTCGTTCGCCGAGCCGGGCAACCGCACGAGGGTGCTGCTCATCGCCAGTGGCAAAGGCGGGGTGGGCAAGTCGAGCGTCACGACCAACCTGGCGATCGCGTTGGCGCAGCGGGGTCTCCGGAGCGCCGTCATCGACGCGGACGTGTGGGGCTTCTCGATCCCCCGCATGCTGGGTGTCGAGCGGCCCCCCACGGTCATCGACCAGATGGTCGTGCCGGTCGAGGCCAACGGGGTGCGCTGTATCTCGATGGGGTTCTTCGCCCGAGAGGACCAGCCGGTCATCTGGCGGGGCCCGATGCTCCACAAGGCGCTCGAACAGTTCCTCACCGACGTCTATTGGGACGAACCCGACTACCTCCTCGTCGATCTGCCCCCCGGCACCGGCGACATCTCGCTCTCCCTCGCGCAGTTCCTTCCCAAGTCAGAGTTGATCGTGGTGACCACACCGCAGCCGGCGGCCCAGAAGGTCGCCCAGCGCGCGGCGTTCATGGCCGACAAGGTCAACCTCCAGGTCCGAGCCGTGATCGAGAACATGAGCTGGTTCCGAGGAGACGATGGCGTTGAGTACGAGATCTTCGGATCGGGCGGCGGCCAGGAACTCGCCGAGCTCCTGGACGTGCCACTGCTCGGGCGAGTGCCTCTTCTGCCCGCGCTCCGCGAGGGCGGCGACGTCGGCGATCCGATCACGGTCGCCGATCCCGACAGTGAGCCGGCCGTCGTGTTCCGCGAGATGGCCCGTCTCCTCGAGGAGGAGCACCTCCCGACCCGGCGCTACAACGAGGGCCTCAAGCTCCTCTGAGCCTGACGCTTCTGTGAGAGGGTGAACCGGTCATGACGCCAGACACGCTCGACGATCTTCGCTTCGACAACCGCTTCACCCAGTCGCTTCCGCACGACCCTGTGTCGGACAACCACAGACGCCAGGTCGTCGGGGCCTGCTACAGCCGGGTCGAGCCGACCCCGGTGGCCGGGCCGACGCTGATAGCGCACTCAGCCGAGATGTTCGAACAACTCGGGCTGGCAGCAGAGGTCGCCGAGGATCCGCGATTCGCCGCGGTGTTCGGTGGCAACGCGCTCCTCGCAGGGATGGACGCACACGCCATGTGTTATGGCGGCCACCAGTTCGGCAACTGGGCGGGCCAGCTCGGCGACGGGCGGGCCATCGCCCTCGGCGAGGCGGTCGACGTCACGGGTCGGCGGCAGATGTTGCAGCTCAAAGGCGCAGGGCCCACGCCGTACTCCCGCACCGCCGACGGCCTGGCTGTGCTTCGGTCCTCGGTGCGCGAGTTTCTCTGCAGCGAGGCCATGCACCACCTGGGCGTCCCGACCACGCGGGCCCTCAGCCTCGTCACGACAGGCGAAGACGTCGTTCGCGACATGCTCTACGACGGCAACCCGGCGCCCGAGCCCGGTGCGGTCGTGTGTCGTGTCGCGCCGAGCTTCGTGAGGTTCGGCAACTTCGAGATCTTCGCCGCGCGCGACGACCACGAGACGTTGCGCCAGCTCGCCGACTTCGTGATCTCCACCGAATACCCCGAGCTCGGTGTGCCTGGAGATGGCGGGCAGATCTACGCCGATCTGCTCGCAGAGGTCGCCCGCCGAACCGCAGCGATGGTGGCCGAATGGCTGCGCGTGGGCTTCGTCCATGGCGTCATGAACACCGACAACATGTCGATCCTCGGTCTGACGATCGACTACGGGCCCTACGGCTGGCTCGACGACTACGACCCCAACTGGACACCCAACACCACAGACGCGGGGACCAAGCGGTATCGCTTCGGCCTCCAGCCACAGATCGCCCACTGGAACCTGGTCCAGCTGGCCAACGCCCTCTTTCCGCTCGTCGGCGCAGTCGAACCGCTCCAGGAGGCGATCGACCGCTTCGTGCCGGAGTTCGAAGCGCGGTGGGCGGACATGATGGCGGCCAAGCTGGGCCTCCCGGCCCTCGCCGACGACGTCGATCGCGAGCTCGCCGCCGAAGCGCTCGAGGTGCTGCAGCTCACCGAGACCGACATGACGATCTTCTGGCGGCGCCTGGCGGAGGTGCCCACGTCCGAAGACGTCGACGACGCGGCCAGGGCGCAGGTGCTCGGTGAAGCCCACTATTCCCCCGGCTCGATCACGGTGGAGTCCCGGGACCGCATCCAGACCTTCGTCGGCGCCTACTCGCGGCGAGTGCGCGAGCTACATCTCCACGACGGCGAGCGCCGTGCCGCGATGAACTCGGTCAACCCCAAGTTCGTCCTGCGCAACTATCTGGCCCAGCTGGCGATCGACGCGGCGAGCGACGGCGATACGTCGCTCATCGGGGAGCTCCTGGACGTGATGCGTCGGCCTTACGACGAACAGCCGGAGTTCGAACAGCACGCGGCCAAGCGTCCCGATTGGGCGCGGACCAGGGTGGGCTGCTCGCAGCTGTCCTGTAGCTCCTGACCGGTACCATGGCCCCCGCCAAGTTTCTGGCAGCGGACCTCCCTCGACACAGGACGACGACGTGGACATTCGGATCGGCATGAAGAACGTGGCGCGCGAGCTGAGCCTCGAGGTCGACGACGACACCGCCGCAGACGTGACGGCCCATGTCGAGGCCGCGCTTGCCGGTGAGACCAACGTGCTCTGGGTCACCGATCGTGACGGACGCAAGACCGGTGTCGCGGTGACCAACCTCGCCTACGTCGAGCTCGGTTCGTCCAGTGGACGAACCATCGGGTTCGGGAGCTGAGCCACACCCCTACGCCGCGGGCGGGGAGTTCTCCGCTCGATCTGCGCTTCGTCGCGGTCACCGGAAAGGGCGGAGTGGGGAAGACCACGATCGCGGCCGCGCTCGCGGTGGCTGCCGCGTCCAGGGCCCGTCGAGTCTTGCTGTGTGATCTGGATGGCAGCGGTGCCACCGCGCAGGCTCTCGGCATCGGGGACGTGGGGTACGAGCCGACCGAGGCGACCCAGGGGCTACACGTGATGCGGATGGACACCGCCGCAGCCCTCCACCACTACCTGCGAACGTTCACGCCCATGGCGGCGCTCGGACGGATCCGGCCGCTGGGTCGCGCGCTCGATCTCATGGGAGGCGCTGCACCTGGGGTGCGCGAGGTTCTGGCGCTCGGCCGTCTCCTGTGGGCGGTTCGAACCGACGAATACGACCTCGTCGTGATGGATGGGCCCGCGACGGGCCACGTGATCGCCTACCTCGATGCGCCGCGTTCGGTGGGCACCCTCGCGTCTGGTGGTCTGCTCGCGGGCCAGACCGGTTGGATGTCGGAGTTGCTCGCCGACCACACGCGCTGCGGAGTTCTGGCCGTCGCACTCCCCGAGGAGGCTCCCGCTGAGGAGTGCTGTCGTCTGATCGCCGATGTCAGCGAGCTCGGTAGCGCCGGCCTCTGTGGTGCGGTGATCAATCGGGTTCCGCTGGGGGTGCCGCTCGCTTCGGACCGGGCGCTCTTGTCTGCAATCGAGGCCCGAGATGTCGAGCTCCCCGGGGCTTCGCATTCCGCGTTGCAGGCGCTTGCACGCGAGCGAGACAGCGACGATGCGGCGCGCCGCTGGATCGAGGTCGTCGCCGGGTGTGCCCGACCGGCGCCCTTCTGGTCGGTGCCCGTCGTCGCCGAGGCAGACGTTGTCGCATCGCTCGCGGACGTCCTCGGGGCGGAGTGGTGAGCCCCGTCGCAGATCTGCTGGATCAGCGCCGTGTCGTACTCGTTCTCGGAGCGGGGGGCGTCGGGAAGACGACCGTGGCGGCCTCGCTCGCGCTGGCTGCCGGGCGCGCCGGCGGGCGGATCGCGATTCTCACGGTGGATCCATCGAGATCGCTGGCCTCGGCCCTCGGTCTCGGTGCCGACCAGAACCACGCCACCATCGATGTGGGGGAGGGGAGCCTGGACGTGACGGTTCTCGACCCGGCCTCCGCCTGGGACCAGCTGGTGACCCGGGAGCTCGGATCGGCCACGTCTCTCATCGACAATGCGATGTACAGGGCGGTCACGAGGAACTTCGTCCACGCCCACGACTTCATCGCGATCGAGACGCTGCACCAGCTCATCGCAGCCGGGCACGATCTCGTCATCGTCGACACCCCTCCGTCGAAGCGCGCCATCGAGTTCCTGATGGCGCCCGAGCGCCTCGCGTCGTTCTTCGAGAACCGCGCCCTGGGGTGGTTCACCGGTACCGCAGCCAACCCCGTGATCAGCGTCGGGACGCGACCGCTCGTCGCTGCTGCCAACCTCGTTCTCGGGCGGGGATTCGTCACCTCGCTGGCCGAGTTCTTCGGCAGTGTGAGGCCGCTCGCGGACCCGATCGTGGCGCGGGCAAAATCGGTCGACCTCCTCTTTCGCGAGGGCGACGCAGCGGCGGTGGTGGTCACATCCACCGAACCTGCCGCCATCGAGCAGTGCATGTCGTTGGGCGACGAGCTGGCGACGAGAGGTGTCGCCTGGGAGGCGACAATCGTCAATCGCGTCCGGCAGCAGCCGCCCGGTGACCCTCCGAAGCAGACAGCGATCGAGCGCGACCTGACCGCTGTGCTGGCAGGCGACGAGGGCCACGGGCCGGCAGCGTTCGAAGGCCTTGCCCGCCGGGCCACGGAGGCATGGCAGCGCAGCGCCGTGGCCGCCCAGTACGACGAGCGGGCGATCGCGCCGCTCCGTGATGGCCCACCGCTCGTGATCGTGGGCGACAGGGGTCCCGGCGATCTCCATCGGGCCCATCTCGCCTCCATCGGCGACGAGATCGTGGCCTGAGGTGGTTGGTCACCGAGTGACGGCCCCGATACGTTCGATTCCATGGCCACCCTCGCCGAGCTGACCCGCCTCGGCACCGGCCTATCGACCAGGCAGCTGCTGCACCTCCAGCGCCTGGTGTCGTGGTGGGGTCTGCTCGCCGATCTGTCCTTCGCCGATCTTCTGCTCTTCGCTCCGGCCGATGACAGCGGTCGCCACTTCACGATCGTGAGCCAGATCCGACCAACGACGGGCCAGACGCTCTACCACGACGATCATGTCGGCGTGATCGCCGACGACGTCGATCGGCCGCTCGTCGCTCGGGCGTACGCGCTCGGTGAGATCGTCGAGGGTGAGGTGCGGCTCCGCCAGACCGGCCGGCGGGCGAGGGTCCTGTCCATCCCCGTCCTTCACGACGAGACGGTGATCGGGGTGCTCAGCCGCGAGGTCAGCCCCGACTTCGCGATTCGCCGCGACCCCGGTGAGCTCGAGAGACGATACCTCGCGACGTTCCATCGATTCGCCCGCATGATCTCGGCAGGCCGCTTTCCCTACAGGGGCGAGGAGGTGGACCATGATGAGGTCCCCCGGGTCGGTGACGGCATGCTTCTTCTCGACACCGAGGGCCGGGTCCGGTACGCGTCCCCCAATGCGTTGAGCACGCTGCATCGCGTCGGCGTGGTGGGAAACGTCGTCGATCGACGGCTCGGCGAGGTCGGCCTCGATCAGGCCCCGGTCGGTCAGGCCCTCACCACGTTCGCTCCCGCGTCGTCCGAGCTGGAGCGGGGCGATGTGACGGTGCAGATGATGGTGCTTCCGCTGTTCGAACGCGGCGCCTCCGACGGATTGGTCGTGCTGGTGCGCGATGTGTCGGAGCTGCGCCGACGAGATCGGCTGCTGCTGTCGAAAGACGCCACGATCCGCGAGATTCACCACCGGGTGAAGAACAACCTGCAGACCATCTCCTCGCTGCTGCGCCTCCAGGGCCGCCGCCTCGCCTCCGACGAGGCCAAGCAAGCGATCGAGGAGTCGGTGCGACGGATCGGCGCGATCGCGTTCGTCCACGAGACGCTGGCGAACGAGTCCGCCGACGATGTGAGCCTGCGGGAGGTCGCCAGTCGTCTCGTGGCCACCATCCAGGACGGCTATACGTCGGCCGAGCGGCGCATCGCCTTCACGGTGGATGGGGACGCAGGTGAGGTCCCCGCCGAGGTGGTGACGCCGCTCGCCGTCGTGCTCAACGAGTTGCTGCAGAACGCGGTGGATCACGCGTTCCCTGGGCGCTCGTCGTCCAACGGCTCGACGATCGGATCGATTCGTGTCTCGATCGAGCGCGAAGATCCGTTCTCGCTCACGATGGCCGTGCGCGACGACGGCGTCGGCCTGGCGGACGACTTCGACCTCGATCAGCAGAGAGGGCTCGGAACCTCGATCATTCGAGCCCTCGCCGACTCCGAGCTCCAGGGCTCATTCGAGATGCGCGGGCGCGACGACGGCCCGGGGTCCGAGGCGATCGTGACGGTTCCGATCGCCCGGGCAGCCCGGTAGGGGATCGGCTCAGCTGGCGCGGCGTCGGGCGGCGTTGCGCTCGCGGCGGATCTGCCGGCGCTCTTCCTCCGAGGTTGCGCCCCAGACGCCAGAATCCTGGTTCGTCTTCAGCGCGAACTCGAGGCACAGGTCCTTGACCTGGCAGTCGGTGCAGACCGCCTTGGCCGCTGCGATTTGATCGAGTGCTGCTCCGGTGGTTCCCACGGGAAAGAACAGCGCGGGATCGGTGTCCCGGCAGCTCGCCGTGCTTCGCCACACTCCGCTCTCGAGGAGCAAGGTTCCTCTTGCGCTCAACGAAATCCCTCCAGGTGCTCGCTCGTGAAGCGATTCACAAGCGGTGCCGGTCATGCTGCGCAGGGGCGGGTGGACGCCTTCTGCAATCCTGTGCTCCGGTGGAGCCCGAGGGCCCCTCTGGTGTAATTGCCGCCAGATTTCCGTTGCACGTCAGGGGACTGCAAGCCGCAGCGGCCACTGAGAGTAGCTTGGGTGTGACCCTTCGACAAGAAAAGTTTGAGATGGCATCGAACGCATGTTTGGGCTGGTCGCAGCGCTGCGGTGTCGGTGGGTACGCGCGTCGGTGGCCCTGGGGGAGCCGAGAGGCCTCGAAGTGAAGGTCATCGCCCACCGCGGAGCGTCACGGGCCGAACGGGAGAACACCCTCGCCGCGTTCGAGCGGGCGGTGGAGTTCGGGGCAGATGGGGTCGAGCTCGATGTTCGCCTCACCGCCGATGGCGCCCTTGCCGTCCATCACGACGAACGCACCGAGGCAGGGCGCGCCATCTCCGACAGTCCGGCGGCCGAACTCCCCACGCACGTTCCGTTACTCGCCACCGCGCTCGATGCGTGTGCCGGGGTGCACGTGAACGTGGAGATCAAGAACGACCAGCGATCGCGCAGCTACGACGCGGAGATGCGGATGGTGGCCCTGGTGTCTGGCGAGCTGGCTCGGCGACCGGAGGGCGACTTCAGCGTCTCGTCGTTCGATCTCGCGACGATCGACGCCGTTCGTGATCGGGAGCCAGACATCCCCACCGCCTTCCTTTTCGACCGGGGCGATCCCACCTCGCTGCTGCGGACCGCGTCCCGGCATGGCCATCGGTGGGTACATCCCGACGATCTGCTCGTGGACGAAGTGTTCGTCGCTCAGACCGTCGAGCTCGGCCTCGTCGTCAACGTCTGGACCGTCGACGATCCCTCAAGAATCGCCGAGCTCGCGCGATGGGGTGTCGATGGCGTGATCAGCAACGTGCCAGACGTCGCCCGGCGTGTTCTCGACGGGCTGGACAACCGCTGACCACCTCAGGCGGATTTTGGCATCACCAGGCGGAGCGCATCGGGCTCCCAGGTGAAGCGCAGTTCGTCGACGTCGCCGAGATGGTCGCCGTCGAGCTGATGCGGGAACGGCCGGTGACCCACGACGTCGACGCACTCCAGATCCGTCGCGACGTGGATGCGCGGGTCGTCGCGCAGATCCGCGCCCCGCAGCAGCCCTCCGAGCAGGCTCATCATCGGCCCGAACGACATGGTACGCACCGCAACGACGCACAGGCCCCTGTCGAGGGTGGCCTCGGGGGCGAGGGACAGAGGTCTGCTGCCCAGGTAGGTGTATGGATCGGTGTTGAGAACGATGGTGAAGTAGCTGTCATCGACACCCCCGCCTGCGTGACTGATCGACATGCGGGGCGATGACCGGTCGTAGTGGCGGGACCAGGTCGTGAACCCCGACCACACGAACAGCGGATGGCCGGCGTACCGCTTCACCGCCCCGCGGCGCTCGACCTGCTCCACCACGGCTGCGTCGAAGCCCATGCCGCAGTGAAAGAGGAAATAGCGGCCGCGCACCTGGCCGAGTCCCGCTCCGATGATCGATCCCCGATCGAGTGCGCCGGCGACCGCGTCGGCGGCCTCGAGGGGATCGTCCGGTGTCCCGATCGTGCGGGCGAAGACGTTGGTCGACCCGCCCGGGAGTGCCGCGAGGGCGCAATCAGTGCCGACGAGGCCGTTGGCGGCTTCGTTGAGCGTGCCGTCGCCTCCCAACACCACGACCACGTCGGTTCCGGTCGCCGCGGCACCTCGCGCCAGGCGAGACGCATGGCCGCGGCGGCTGGTCAAGGCCATCTCGACATCGTGGCGGCGGGCGAGGGCGGTCTGAATCATGACCCGGGTGCGTGCCGTCACCGACGAGGCGGAGCCGTTGACGAGCAGGAGCAGGCGCACGACAGGAGTGTCCTCGACACCAGGGTGGTTGTCGATTCACCCCATGAGGAAATTTCGAGGTTCTCCACCCGAATGATTTGGGAACCGGCTATCGGTTCGGCAGACTGCTGACCCATGAAGGTCGTTGTCTGCGTCAAGCAGATCCCCGATCCCGCATTGCCGGGTGAGCTGGATCCTGCCACCAACCTGTTGAAGCGCGACGACAAGCTGATCCTCGATGAGTCCGACAGCTACGGCGTGGAGATGGCTCTCCAACTCGTCGAAGCTGCGGGCGGAGGACAGGTGTCGCTCGTGTCCATGGCCCCAAACAACGAGATGAGTGGTCTGCGGACCGCCCTCGCAATGGGTGCCGACGATGCCGTGCTCGTCAGCGACGACGCACTGGCGGGGACCGACGCGCTCGGCACCGCCAAGGTGCTCGCCGCGGCGATCGGTCGTCTGGAGCCGGATCTGGTTCTGGCCGGCGTCGAGTCCTCCGACGGCTACACCGGGACCGTTCCCGAGATGGTGGCCGGGGTGCTGGACGTTCCGTCGATCACCTTCGCCAAGCAGATCTCCGTCGCCGATGGCACCGTCAACGTGCAGCGCCAAACCGAGGCGGGGTACGACGATGTCGAGTGCTCCCTCCCCGCGCTGGTGTCGGTGACCGCGGGTGTGGTCGAGCCCCGTTACCCCTCCTTCAAGGGGATCATGGCCGCCAAGAAGAAGCCGGTCGAGGAGCTCGACCTGGCCGGGCTCGGCGTCGATGCCGGGCAGGTGGGTCAGGGAGGCGCACGTCAAGAGACCGTGCAGGTGACAGCGGCCGAAGAGCGTCAGGCCGGCGAGATCATCGAGGACGAAGGTGACGCCCACGAGAAGATCGTCGACTTCCTCGGCGAGCTCAAGGTCATCTGAGGGGACTGAACAATGGCACTCTCCACCATCCTCGTGTTCGCGGAGGCCGACGAGACCGGTGTCTCGGGCCTCACGCTCGAACTCTGCGCCAAGGCCCGTGAGCTGGCAGACAACGTCGAAGCATTCGTCGCCGGCGACGGCGACGCTGTCGCCGCCGATCTCGGCGCCCACGGTGTGAGCACCGTGCATGCCACCGGCGATCTCGGCGGCAAGCTCATCGGTGTTCACGCAGCCGCGGCTCTCGAGGCGCACATCGGCGCGTCGAGCCCCGATGCCGTCTTCTTCGGCCAGACCACCGACGGCCGCGACACCGCGGCCCGCCTGGCGGTCCGATTGGACCAGCCGGTCGTCACCAACAATGTCGGCGCATCGCTCGACGGCGATGCCCTCGTTGTCGAGGAGCCCGTCTTCGGCGGAACCCAGAACGTGTTCACAGCGTTTCGTTCCTCTGGCCCAGCGCTCGCGCTGTTCCGTCCCAAGTCCTTCGAGGCCGAGCCCAGCGGCGGGGGCCCGGCCTCGGTCTCGGCGGTGGATCAGGTCGATGCCGGCAACGCCGGTTCGGCGATCGTCACCGGCCGCCACGTCGAGGAGCGGTCGGGCCCTCAGCTCGACGACGCTGCCGTCGTCGTGTCGGGCGGCCGTGGCCTCGGACAAGCCGACGCCTACGCGATGGTCGACGAGCTCGCCGGTCTGCTCAACGCAGCGTCGGGCGCCTCGCGTGCCATCGTCGACGCCGGCTGGGTGCCCTACTCCAAGCAGGTGGGCCAGACCGGCAAGGTCGTGAAGCCCAGCGTCTACATCGCCTGCGGCATCTCGGGTGCGACCCAGCACCTCGTCGGGATGAAGGGCTCCAAGAACATCGTCGCCATCAACAAGGATCCCGAGGCCCCGATCTTCGGCGTCGCGGATCTCGGCATCGTCGGCGATGTGCACAAGGTGATGCCGGCGCTCATCGAGGCGCTCAAGTCCCGCTGATCAGCTGACCCAACTTCTTCACACGAGTGGCCAGGGCCAGCGATGGCCGGACTCGTCGTCGGGGTACACCCCGTCGGCGAGGACTTGGCGCGCCCGGTCCTCGACCGCTTCGAGTTCGGGCCCGTCGAGCCATGGGGCCAGGCGCTCGAGCCCGTCATCCACGAACTCCTCGACGTCCGCGAGGAGGTTCTCCTCGATGGGCTCCCCGGTGAAGTCCCAGATCACCGTGCGCAGCTTCCAGTGTTCGCTGAAACAGAGCCCGTGGTCGATGCCGTAGATCCGCCCCCAACTCGAGAGCAGGCAGTGGCCGGACTTGCGGTCGGTGTTGTTGGCCAGCAGATCGAACACGCACAGCTTGCGGAGGTCTTCGTGATACTCCCGATGCTTCACCAGGGTGAAGTGGTGCTGTTCGAAGTCGGCGTCGATGAACAGCTGCACCGAACCCTGGCCATGCGGCCCGTCGCGTTCGACGGTCGGGGGGATCACGTCCCACCCCAACTCGTCGCTCAGCTCGAACGCGGCGATCTCGCGTCGGTGGAGGCCGGCTGGGAAGTCCCACAGCGGGCGTTCGCCGCGCACCGGCTTGTAGACAGCTGCTGCGGTGATGTCCTCGTGCTCGACGTGGACGAGGAACGTCGCATTGGAGCTGTACGGCATCCGTGCAGCGAGCTCGATCTCGCCGTTCTCGAGGATCGTGCGCGCCATGGCGAGGTCGACCTGGCGGGAGCTCGGATCCGTCTCCTCGGCCTCCTCCGGTTCGCAACCGTCATCGTGGTCGTCGGTCACCAAGGCGTCAGTCGCTGTGGGGTCGGTGGCCGTTCTGGCGACCGAAGTCGCGGCCATACTCGATGAGAAACAGCGCGTGGTCGATGAAGCCTCGGGCTTGTCCTGCGGTGAGGTGGATCTGAGCACTCGCCGGTTCGTCGCCTTCTTCGTCGACCAGCTCCTCGGCGATCACGACGATCGCATCGCCGTCGGGCTCCACACCGATCGCCAAGCCGCCGATCGTCCATGCGGCGATCGGGGGTTCGACGAGATCCTGCAGGGGGGTCGGCTGCGGATCGAGGTCGCGGTCGTCGAGCACCTCACCGAGGTAGCTCGCGAGCGCCTGAACCTGGCCCTTCTCGCACTTCAGGGTGACGACGAGGTTCTCCTCGACCACCTGCAGGTAGAAGATGCGGTCTCCTGGTTCGCCGATCGTGCCGGCCACGAAGTTGTCTGGATTGCGGAGTTCGAAGCTGTCGCTCATGGTGTGAGGGAGTGATCCTGGTCAGGCGGGAGAAAGCTCGGTGAGCTCCGCGGTGCTATTGACTGCGAGGACGACGGGGCCGCCCGTGGTGGCCAAGATCGCGGTGACCGAGCACGGCGAGACCACGATGCGCTGGAAGAGGTCGATGTGGGTGCCCATCGCGTGGGCGACCACGGCCCGGATCGGGTCGGCGTGGCTGACCGCCACGATGGTCTCGCCGCGGTGGCGTTCGGCGAGCCGGTCCAGCGAGCCGGCGATGCGCGTCTGCATTTCGAGGAACGATTCGCCCCCGGGGAAACGAAAGCCGCTGGGGTACTTCTGCACGGTCGACCACGCCTTGAGCTTGCGGAGGTCGCGCAGTTTGCGCCCTGTCCAGTCCCCGACGTCGAGCTCGATCAGCCCCGCATCGCGGCGAACGCGGTTGCCGGTGGCCTTGGCGATCGGTGCCGCCGTCTGACGGGTTCGTTCGAGCGGTGAGGCGTAGACCGCGGCGACGCGCTTGGCTCCCAGGGCGCCGATGCGCTCGGCGACAGCGTCGGCTTGGGCGCGCCCGGCGTCTGACAGATCGACCCCGGGACGTCGCCCGTACAGCTCGACCCCCGTTGTGGGTGTCTTGCCGTGCCGGACGAGCAGGATGAGAGTCGGTCGGTCGGATCGCGCCACGCAGGGGAACGTAGTCGTGCCAGAGTCACGGGGTGGATTCGCTCGACCGTCTCAGCGCCGACATCTGTTCGTGCCGCGCGTGTCCCCGCCTCGTCGAATGGCGGGAAGAGGTGGCTCGTGAGAAGAGGGCCGCCTACCGCGACGAGGAGTACTGGGGGAGACCCGTCCCGGGGTTCGGCGACCCCGCGGCCCGGGTAGTGATCGTTGGTCTCGCCCCCGCGGCCCACGGAGCCAACCGGACCGGCAGGGTCTTCACCGGCGACCGGTCCGGTGATTTCCTGTACGGCTCGCTTCACCGAACGGGTTTCGCCAACCAGGCCACCGCTGTCTCGCTCCACGACGGCCTCGAGCTGAATGGCGCCTACGTCACCGCCGCGGTGCGCTGCGCGCCGCCTGCGAACAAGCCGACCGTCGACGAGCGCGACGCGTGCCGCCCCTTCCTCGAGCGGGAGCTCGAACTGCTGGCTGGCGTGCGCGTCTTCGTCGCGTTGGGTCAGTTCGGCTACCAGGTCGCGTGTTCGGCGCTCGAGGTCCGCCCGAGACCCAAGTTCGGACACGGCGTGGTGGCCGAGGTGGGTGATGGCCGTTCGATCGTGTGCTCGTTTCACCCCAGCCAGCAGAACACCTTCACCGGTCGCCTCACCGAAGCGATGCTCGACGACGTCTTCGTGGCAGCCCGGCGTCTCGCCGCCGACTGAGCTCTTCGGCCTTCCGGGTACCTCACGGCGCGGGCTTGCTGTTTCGGGTACTCCACAGCTGCGCTGGCGCGAGCCGGGCCTCCCCGAAACGGAAGGGGCGCGCCAGATACTCCCCGGAACGGGAAGGGGCGCGGGCTCAGACCAGCAGGTCGAGCAGTTCGGTGATGTCGTGCCAGCAGTTGTCGCGCTGCTGCTCGTCGGACCGACCGAGGCGCACCACAACGGCGTCCGCGGCCGGGCACACAGCGAGGTACTGACCCTCGTACCCGCTGGCGAAGAAGGTGCCGTGGCTGTCATCGCCGAGCCACCAGTGGGCCCCGTATGCGTGATTCTCCACACCCTCGGACTCGGGTGTGAGCGTTCTGGCGTGGTCGACCCACCCGGCCGGGAGCACCCGCCGGTCGCCCCATAGGCCATCGCGCAGGTACAGCAACCCGAAGCGGGCGAAGTCCAAGGCGGTGGCGAAGCAGTACGACGACGCCTTCCATGTTCCACGCGCGTCGAACTTGGGCGTGGCGGTCGTCATACCGATCGGCTCGAACAACTCGGTGCGCAGGAATTCGTCAACATTGCGGCCGTCGCGTGCGAGGTCGCGAGACAGCCCCCGCGACACGAGGTTGGTGGTCCCGCTGGAGTACAGGAACACCTCGCCGGGTGGCGATGCGGCCGGGCGGGCCGCTGCGTAGGCCGCGACGTCGTTCGCGCCGTCCCCGAAGAGCATGCGCACGACGTCGCTGTCCTCCGCGGTGTCGTCTTCGCCGTCCGGATACGTTTCGTTCCACGCCAGGCCCGATGTCATCCGCAACAAGTGATCCCAGGTCGCCGTCGGTGCGTGGCTCAGGTCGGGAAGCCCGATGCGGTCTGCGGGGTCGACGCCGGCGATCCCCGCCGCCGCGTGCAGGATGCTCTTGGCCATCGACCAGGAGTGCAACGTGGAGTCCGCATCGATGCCGGCTCCGTACCGTTGAAGCACAAGGCACCCGTGCTGGACGACGACCAGCGCGTGCGTCGTGCCCACCCGCTCCGGCGCCGCCACCAAGCGCCCCACGAGATCGTCGACCCGACGGCCGACGGCCGTCGTCAACGCAGCGTGCGGCCACGAGAGAGTCGGCGGCGCGAAGTCGGTCGCTGCGGGGAGCGGGACGAGTGGATCCATGACGAAAGCGATCCGGAATCTACCCAGACCGGCGCCTAGAGTCCCACCGATGTCCTCGGCGGCCCGACGGTTCCTCGGCGTGATGGTGGCCATCAGCGCCCTCGCGACCGGCTGCTCGTTCGGGTCGAGCGAAGATCCCGAGTCGACCGATGACGGCTCCTCAGAGACTCAGGCAGCCCCCACTCCGACGGGCAACCCCGGAACCCTCGTGCCGCCGACGACCACCACCGAAGCCCCGGTCTTCGCCTTGTCGATCGCCCCCACCGTCGCGTTTCTGGACGCCTGCATCGCAGACGACACCCTCGTCGGGCCCTGTCACTGCGCCGGTGAACGACTCGAGAGCAACTTCTTCGAAGGTGACCTCATCGTCTTCGAAGACCGGCTCACCGGCCGCAACGAGTTCAGCCCCGAGGTCGCCGCAGCTCTCGTCGACTGCCGCGACGCCGGCGCGCCACCACCGTGGCCCCAAGAACTCACAGAGCGGTACGTGCTCGCATGCACCCAGGGGTCAGACCGCCTCGCCGACCTCTGTCGCTGCTCCGCATTCCGGGCTCAGGACGTCATCCCCGGTGACCGCCTCGAGGAGTTCTTGGTCGCCGACGACGTCAGACCCGGCTTCGTCGAGCTGATCAATACCTGTTTGTAGCTGGCCGCCCGGGTTTGAGTTACTTGCGGGTGGGTTCGGGGAGCAGGGCGGGGGCGTCGAAGCCGAGGTTCTTCCAGCGCTTGCGCGACTTCTCGCTCAGCTTGTGCATCAGCGCGATCGCGCCAGGATCATCGTCGCCAGGACGGCCGATCAACGAGCCGTCCTCGAGCATCTTCATGATGATCTCGCGGCCGAGCGGCGTCCGAACCACGGTGAGCGTCCAGTCGTTGTACTTGCCGATCCCACCGGTCGAGATGTCCGCATGCTCAGCGGCGAAGTCCGGGCAGTGGTTGCACCCCTCCCGGGTCCAGGCGTGGCACTCCTTGAGGTTGATCTCGTAGTAGCCGCCGTCGTGGGTCCAGATCTGGAACACGCCCTTGATGTTCGTCTTCTTGATGCGATGGCGGTCGAGCCCGTACTTCTGCTCGAAGAGCTCCTCGAAAATCGCCTCGTCGAAGGACTTGGAGCACAGCAGTCCGATGTTGAGCTTGAAGCGGTTGCCGACCTTGCCGATCTTGCGCGACTGGGCGACGGGGATGATCGAGCTCTGGCAGCTCATGCCCACGAGTGCGATCTTCTGCGCCCCCGCCTCGATGGCCTCGGCGTACGCGAGCGTGTTGGCCGAGTAGGTGTAGCGCGAACCCGCACCTCGCAGAACGTCGTCCTTGTTGAACGCGACCCCTGGGCTGGCGGTCCACTGGTCGCCCTCGCCGTCACCGACGTAGGAGGTCAGCGCGGCGTCGATGTAGCCGTGGTCGAGCGCCCAGATCAGGATTGCCGACACGAGACCGCCGTCCTGGCCCGTCTCGTGGACGAAATCGTCCGACGCCCGCGTGAGGATGATGTCCTTGAACACCCCCGACGGCTCATCGGCATCGCGGTGCCGCCCGAACATGAAGTCGTCCGCCTCGTACTCCCAGGTCCGAAAGCGGGGGCAGGCCCGCGTGCAGCTGGTGCAGCCCTTCACTCCGTGGCCACAGTCCTCGGGGCCCAGTTCGTCCTCGAGGTGGAAGGGCTTGAAACCGCCCTGCACATGGTCGTACCCGATCACATCGTGCGGACAGCTGATCACGCAGCCGGCGCACCCCGTGCACAACCCCGAGGTGATGACCTCCTCGTGGAGTTCCTTCCACTGGAAGGTCCAGCGCTCCTTCTTGGGTGCTTCGGCGGGAGTCTCGGTGACGGCCATGGCAAGACTCTACGCAGCTCGAACCCGGTGAGGCCCGATCGGCGACGAACCCCCGCCGAGGTTCGCCAAACGCTTGGGAGAGCCCCGGTCTGCGGCTAGGGTCTGTGCGTCGCCACCCGAGATCCGGTGTCCCCCCGGCCCGATGCGGTGGCCAGTCTCGCTGAGGAAACATGACTGATTCCGAGCTCTTCGATCTGCTCGAACACGCGCGTGTCGCCACGCTCGCCACCATTCGAGCCGACGGTCGCGTCGATCTCGTTCCCGTGACGTTCGCGTTCGACGACGACGTCGTCGTCACCGCGGTGGATCACAAGCCCAAGTCGACCACCGACCTCAAGCGGCTGGACAACGTTCGGCAGTTCCCCGAGGTGACCCTGCTCGCCGAGCACTACGACGACGCGGACTGGGACCAGCTGTGGTGGGTCCGCGTGCGCGGTCGGGCCAAGGTGCACACGAGCGGCCCCGAGTGGGAGCACGCGATCGAGCTCTTGGCCAAGCGCTACCCGCAGTACCGCGACCAGCGCCCCACGGGCGCGGCGATCGTCGTGGAGCGCACCGAGCTCACCGGTTGGTCCGCAGCGGCTCGCGACTGAGCGCTCCTGTCGGCCGTCCATGACGCAGCCGCCACCAGAGCAGCCCGGCTGCAAACGTCACCAGGCCCGCGGCGGGGGACAGGACGGCGAGATCGGTCACGTCTGTGCCACCGGTCAGGCCGTGCACAGTGGCGGTCACGAACAACGCCGGTGACAGCCAGTGGGTCGCGCGCCAGACCCTCTCACCGATCCGGGTACGGAGCCTGGAGGTGATCTCCACCGCCAGCAGCAGATACAGCGCCGCGATGCCCCACGCCACCGCTCCCGGCCGCCAGTGCGACCCGTAGGGCACCAGGACCGCGACCACGCCGAAGTCGACGTAATCGTCGGCGAAGATCGCGAGGATGTGGATCGCGGTGAACGTGACTGTGAGGCCGCTGAGCATGCGATGCACGTCGACGAACCACACCTTGGGCCGTGCGTCCCGGAGCAGGCCAGTCGACGCCAGCAGTCCGAAGCACACTGCGACGCCGGCGATCACCCAGGCCACGAGACCCGCGCTCCGCGCGAGGTACCAGGTGAGCTGGTCGTTCACGCGACTCGACCGCTCGGCGCCGCCGTGAGACGCGCGAACGACGTGGTCGATGCGACCTGTCCGCCGCTCCCCACGATCAGACCCGGCACGCCGAGCTCGTCGAACAGTCCGACGCCCTCGCCGGCCACCAGCGCTGCGGTGGCCGCGATCTCGGCTCCTGCGGCCCGGCGACACACTGCGGTCGCGGCAGCGAAGGGAGTCTCCGACGACGTTCCGGTCGCAGGGTCGATCACGTGGTGGGCGGGTCCGCGTGGTGTGGTCCAGGTTCGCTTGGCGCTCGAGCTGGTGCACACACCGCCGGCGTTGAGGCGGATGATCGTGTCGCGCCCGAGAGCGCGAGACGCCGGGGTCACGTCGATGGTCCATCCGCCTGGCCGCGGGCTCAGCCCTGCGACTGCGATGTCACCGCCGATCGACGCGATGGCTCCCGCAGCGCCCCACTCGAGCAGTGACTCCACAGCCAAGTCGGCGGCCACACCCTTGGCCACGCCGCCGACGTCGAGGCCCACCCCGCCGGGAAGCTCGACTCCGTTGATCCTCGGGTGGAGAACGATGCCGCCACAGCCCGGCGCCGGCGAGCAGCGGGTTGGCTCCCATCGCTGTTCGGGCGACCACGACGAGCGGTAGCCGATGCTGCGGACCGCGTCGAGGACGGTCGGATCGAAGCGCCCCTGAGTGAGCGTCCAACCGTCGACCGCTGTGGTGATGAGCTCGAAGGTGTCCGAACTCACGATGCAGATGCGACCGCGGGACGCATTGAGGCGGCTGATCTCGCTGTCCGGATCGAATCGGGTCCAGCGGCGGTGGCGATCCTCGAGTTGGCGTCTGGCCTGGTCGAGGTGCTTGGCACGGCCGCCGACGATGCCGATCGTGGCCTCGGAGCCCATCACCTCGAACCGCAGCTCACGAAGCATCGGTGGCTCCGTCCGGTTCCGTCGCGGCCGCTGACCCGGTTGCCGCGGCCTGGCCGTAGTCAGGGGGAAGGGTCGCAGTGGGCGCCGGGGGCTCGAACACCGGAGCGGCGAGCTTGGTTGCGAACTCCGTTGTGACGGCGGTGTCGGCGACAGTGGTGTCACCGGCGGTGGAGCGCTCCGCATCGAGATACAACGCTGCGACGACACCGCCGGCCAGTGCAACGGAGGACGAGGCGACCCACCGGCGGGCTCGGCGGGCAGGATGAGCTCGCCGGCGGGTCGTTCGGCGGACCGTTGGGGCACCCGTGGCGAGCGGACACCCCTCGGCCTCGAACCGTTGTCCTTCGTTCATTCCAACGCTCGCCTGCCATGGCCATGACGCGACGTCACGGCACCTGCGCCGAACCTAAGCAAGCGGCGATGAAGAAAAGATGAACCTCAGGTGCGCTGGCCGCGGAAAATCACACCGGCGATCGAGCCGATGTTCAGGGCGTTGGAGAACGCAGCAGGGTCGCCCTCGTAGGTCGAAAGAGCGCCCTCGGTAGGATTCGAACCTACGCACATGGCTCCGGAGGCCACTGCTCTATCCCCTGAGCTACGAGGGCGGGGCGGAGGGCGCACGAGTCGCCCGCCAAGACAGGGTTGTGAATGTAGCGCCTCGCCTGCGAGGTGGAGCAACGACATCGCCGTGCCTCAATCGGCTGCTGAGCAACGAGAGTGCGGCGGTACAGTCGAGCGCCGAAGCCGACCCGACCCCCGAGGAGCGGTGCACGTGATCAGAGACGCGTTGGCCGCCGCGCTGTCGTCTGCGCTCGACGCCCTGGACATCGAGCCGCGCCCGGCCGAGGTTCACCTCGAGCGGCCCGCGCATCGCGATCACGGCGACTGGTCCTCAAACGTCGCCCTCGCCAGTGCGAAGGCCGCGGGTCGCAACCCCCGGGAGCTCGCCCAGGAGATCGTCGACCACATCACAGCGGATCCGCCGCCCCACGTGACGGCGGCCGAGATCGCCGGTCCTGGATTCGTCAACTTCCGACTCGCGCCGACGTGGCTGCACGACGTCCTCACCGATGTCGTGGCCCAGGGCGACGCCTATGCCCGGCTCGACATCGGGACCGGCATCATCGCCAACATCGAGTACGTCAGCGCCAATCCGACCGGCCCATTGCATGCGGGCGGCGGGCGCTGGGGGGCGTACGGGGATTCGCTCGCCAGGATCTTCGCCCGCTGTGGGTACGGGATTCAGCGCGAGTACTACGTCAACGACCGCGGCGTGCAGATGCAGCTGTTCGGGGCGTCTCTTCTCGCTCGCAAGAACGACCAGCCGGTTCCCGAAGACGGGTACGAAGGCGCCTACGTCGTCGATTGGTCGAAGGAGATGCCGGACGGGGTCGATCCGGCCGAATGGGGGCGCGAGCGCGCCCTGCGCGAGGTGCGCGAGGCCCTCGCGTCGATGCACGTCGAGTTCGAGCACTGGGCCAGCGAGAAGGCGCTCGTCGAGTCGGGCGCGATGGAAACCGTGCTGGCCCGGCTGCGCGAGTCCGGCTACGTCGAACAACGCGACGGCGCGACGTGGCTCCGGACCACCGAGTTCGGCGACGATCAGGACCGGGTCCTGATCAAGGCGGACGGCGAGCCGACCTACTTCGTTCCCGACATCGCCTACCACCACGACAAGTTCTCCCGCGGCGACATCGTCATCGACATCCTCGGCGCCGACCATCACGGCTACGTCGGTCGGATGAAGGCCGCCATGCAGATGCTCGGCCATCCCGCTGACACCTACGAGGTGATCATCGGGCAGAACGTCACGTTGATGCGCGACGGCGTGGAGGTCCCGCTGAGCAAGCGGACCGGCACGATGGTCGAAGTGGGCGAGCTGATCGACGCGATCGGTCCCGACCTGGCTCGTTTCGCCTACCTGCTGCAGTCGGTCGACACCCGCCAGACGATCGACATCGACCAGCTCAGCAGCAGCGAGGCAAAGGAGAACCCCGTCCTCTACGTGCAGTACGCGCACGCGAGGATCCGCAGCATCGGCCGTCAGGCCGAGGCCCGCGACGTCGTTCGCCGCGCCGTCGACGACGTCGATCTCGCTAAGCTCGTCCACGAGCGCGAGCTCGAGGTGCTGCGACTGCTGTCGTCGCTTCCCGAGACCGTCGAGTTGGCTCTGCGCGAGCGCGCTCCCCACAAGATCTCGACCTGGGTGAGAGATCTCGCCGGGGCGTTTCACGGCTTCTACCACGACTGCCCGATCCTGCGAACCGATGTCGACGAGGAACTTCGCCAAGCTCGGTTGTGGCTGGTCGAGGCCTCGCGGGTCGGCCTTGCCATCGGGCTGGACCTCCTCGGCGTATCGGCCCCCGAGGAGATGTGAGCGCGCGCGACGAGCCGGTTCCGCTGTCCCTTCTGCCGGACACGGCGGAGATCGGTCCTCAGGGTCAGCTGATTCTCGGGGGATGCGATGTCGCGGACGTCGTCGCCGAGTTCGGGACACCGGTGTTCGTCTACGACGAGGAGCATCTCCGCTCGCGGTGCCGAGAAGCGCTCGATGCCTTCGGCGAAGGGGTCGCCTATGCCGGCAAGGCGTTCTTGTGCATAGCGATGGCGCGCCTTGTGCACGAGGAAGGGCTGCATCTCGACGTCGCCAGCGGTGGAGAGCTCCACACGGCTGTCGCGGCCGGCGTGCCAGGCGACCGCATCGTGCTTCACGGCAACAACAAGTCGGTCGACGAACTCCGGCTCGCCCGCGCCACTGCTGTTGGCTGCATCGTCGTGGACAGCTTCGACGAACTCGATCGCCTCGAGCAGCTCCACCGCGAAGACGGCCTCGTGGCCGACGTGCTCCTGCGGGTCACACCCGGGGTCAAAGCCGAGACGCACGAGTTCATCTCCACCGGCCAGGACGACTCCAAGTTCGGGTTCGGCATCTCGTCGGGCGCTGCGGCCCGAGCGGTCGAGACAGCGCGTGGTCACAGCGGCGTCAACCTCCTCGGGATCCACAACCACATCGGGAGCCAGGTCTTCCGCGTCGAGAGCTTCGCCGAGGCACTCGAGGTCGTCGCTCGCTTCTCGGAGCCGCTCGGCCTCGACGAGTTGTCCGTCGGCGGAGGCCTCGGTGTGGCCTACGTCGAGGGAGAGGCCGCCCAGTCGATCTCTGCGTGGGGAGCGATGGTGCGCGAGGCGTGTGATCGCCTCGGCGTCAGGGCACGGATCAGCGCCGAACCGGGCCGCGCGATCGCCGCACGGGCGGCCATCACCGTCTACACGGTGGGCACGATCAAGGAGATCCCCGGGATTCGCACCTACGTGGCGGTCGATGGTGGATTCGGCGACAACCCACGGCCTGTCTTGTACGGAAGCGACTACACGGCCTTTGCGCCTACTCGAGTCGATGCGCCGCGCGAGGCGCGTGCTCGGATCGTGGGAAAGCACTGCGAGTCGGGCGATGTTCTCGTGCGCGACGCACCGGTTCCCGCAGACCTGGGCGTGGGGGAGCTGCTCGCCACACCGGTCACCGGCGCATACGGGCACGGCATGGGCAGCAACTACAACCGCGTGCCCCGACCACCCGTTGTGTTCGTTCGAGACGGCGACGCCCGCCTCGTGATCCGCCGCGAGACCAACGAGGACCTCCTTCGCTACGACATTCAGTAGAGGGAGTGCGCGTCGCGGGTCGGTGGGCGTGCCATGGCATTCCGCAGACGAGCGAAAGCGAGGATTGCGGCGAGTCGCAGCCCCGGTAGCTTGGCCGCCATGGGTTCGGACTCCTCCCCCGTTCGCGTCGGTGTGCTGGGTTGCGGCACCGTCGGCGGCTCGTTGATCTCACTCATCCAGAACGACGCGGACGACATCTTCGCCCGGACTGGGATTCGTCTCGAGGTGACTCGGGTCGCGGTTCGCAACCTCTCGGCCGAGCGGTCGGTCGAGTTGGCCGATGGCGTCCTCACGCGCGACGCGCAGGGTCTGGTTGCCGACCCCGACGTCGATGTGGTCGTCGAGACGATCGGCGGCATCGAACCGGCCAGGCAGCTCCTCATCGACGCTCTCAAGGCCGGCAAGCCGGTGATCACGGCCAACAAGGAGCTCGTGGCCAACGTCGGCGCCGAACTCTTCGAGGCCGCTGCTGCGGGGGGCGTCGACGTCTTGTTCGAGGCGGCGGTGGCAGGCGGAATCCCGCTCATGCGTGCGCTGCGGGAGTCGCTGGTCGGCGAACGCATCACCCGTGTCATGGGCATCGTGAACGGCACGACCAACTACATCCTCACCAAGATGACCGAGGAGGGTGCCGACTACGGCGAGGTGCTCGCCGAGGCGCAACGACTCGGCTACGCCGAGGCCGACCCCACGGCCGACGTCGAGGGTCACGACGCCGGTGCGAAGGCCGCGATCCTCGCCACCGTGGCGTTCGGATCACGAGTCGTGGCGGGAGACGTGTACCAGGAGGGCATCTCCAACGTCAGCCCCGCCGACATCGGAGCGGCGGCCCGCATGGGCCACGTCATCAAGCTCCTGGCGATGGTCGAGCGAGTCGATGGCGAGATCGCAGTCCGCGTTCATCCGACCATGGTCCCGGAGTCCCATCCGCTCGCCTCGGTGCGGGACAGCTTCAACGCCGTCTTCCTCGAAGGTGAGGCCGTCGACGACCTCATGCTCTACGGACGCGGGGCGGGCGGCTTCCCGACCGCCAGCGCGATGCTCGGCGACCTCATCGGCGCCGCCCGCAATCTCCAGCGGGGTACCGCCGACGGGCTCGGAGCGTTGCAGGACGCCACGATCCGCCCCATCGACGAGACGTCGAGCGCGTTCTACCTCCAACTCGACGTTGTGGACGCCCCGGGCGTGTTGTCCGTGGTCGCCGGGGTGTTCGGGGACCACGGCGTGTCGATTCAGTCGATGGAACAGGAAGGCCGGGGCGAGACCGCCCATCTCGTCTTCATCACCCATCAGGCTCGCGAGGCCGACATGCAGGCGACCATCCGCGATCTCCGGGGCCTCCCGCAGGTGCGCGATGTGGGCGCGGTCATCCGGGTCATCGGCGACTGAGGCGACAGACGAGGAACGAGGAACACGTGCGCTACCAGTCCACCCGCGGCGACGCGCCCACCCTCGATTTCGGCGGGGCGCTGCTCGCCGGTCTGGCCAGTGACGGCGGGCTCTACGTCCCAGAGAGCTGGCCACAGCTCAGCGCGTCCGATCTCGGTTCGATGCGCGAGCTCGCCTACCACGAGGTCGCGCATCGGGTCCTGTCGCTGTTCGTCGGCGATTCGATCGCGTCGGATGACGTTGCGGCCATCACCGAGGCCGCGTACGCCACCTTCGATCATCCCGATGTGGTCCCGCTCTCCGAGCTGGGCGACCTGCACCTGGCCGAGCTGTGGTGGGGACCGACGCTGTCGTTCAAGGACGTGGCCCTCCAAGTCCTCGGGCGGCTGTTCGAACACGAGCTCACCCGTCGTTCCGACTGGGTAACGATCGTCGGTGCGACATCGGGCGACACTGGCAGCGCTGCGATCGAAGCGTGCCGCGATCGAGCCGGCATCCAGCTCGTGATGTTGCACCCCAAGGGTCGGGTGTCGGAGATCCAGCGGCTCCAGATGACCACGGTCGCCTCCCCCAACATCCACAACGTCGCGATCGACGGGACCTTCGACGACTGTCAGGACATCGTGAAGGCGATGTTCGCCGACCACGCGTGCCGCGAGGAGATGCACCTCGCCGCGGTCAACAGCATCAACTGGGCTCGGGTCGCCGCGCAGACCGTCTACTACGTCACCAGCGCGATCCGACTCGGTGCACCGGACCGGGCGGTGGAGTTCTGTGTCCCGACGGGCAACTTCGGCAACATCCTGGCGGGCGACATCGCCCGGCGGATGGGTGTGCCGATCGCACAGCTGACGATCGCGAGCAACCACAACGACATCCTCACCCGCACGCACGAGACCGGGTCCATGCGGATCCACGGCGTCGTACCGTCCTCGAGCCCGGCGATGGACATCCAGGTGTCGTCCAACTTCGAGCGTCTGCTCTTCGAGCTCGGCGGTCGCCGCGGCCTCGACCTGGGCCAGCAGATGCGTGACTTCCGCTCCGAGGACGAACTCGTGCTCGCCCCCGAGGTCTCCGCTGCGCTGCGCGAAGGCTTCGATGCTGGACGCGCGACCGAAGACGAGGTCGCGAACACCATCGGCTCCGTCTACGCAGACACGGGACGGTTTGTCGATCCGCATACAGCGGTCGGCATCACGGTCGCCAGGCGTCGAGGTGTCACCGACGTCCCGCGCGTGGTGATGTCCACCGCTCACCCTGCGAAGTTCGGTGACGTCGTCGAGGCGGCCACCGGAACGCCGCCGGATCTTCCCGAAAGGCTCGCGGTCCTGGTCGGTCGCCCAGAGCGGTGCGTCGAGCTGCCCAACGAGGTCGAGGCCGTGGCGGCACACGTTCGCCAGGTCGCTCTTGCCTGAGCGTCCCGATACACTCCCGAGCCAGCCCGCTGCCCGCCCGTTTTCGAGGCGAACTCGGCAGTCTCGGATCGTTCCGTCGTGGACGATCGTGCCAGGGCGACCACCACCCCAGTGTCTGGCCGCGCCGCAAGGTGTTGGGCCATGAGGAACCGTGAGGTATCGATGTCGGATGCGCCCGAGCGAGCCCTGCTCGAGTCGAAGTCCCGCGAAGAGCTCGTCGCCATCGCCGGCGCGGCGGGCGTCGAGATCGCCGCGCGCGCCCGCAAGGCGATGATCATCGACGCAATCCTGGGCGAGCCGGGTGACCAGGGCGGCGGCGCCACGGGCACCCTTCCCGCCGAGGCCGCTGAAGCCGAAGACGCCCCGACCGCCGACGCCGAGGAGGCGCCTGCGGCGGAGGCCCCGTCAGATGGCCCGCGGGTTCGTCGAGTGCGCAGGACCACCGAGGACGTCACCGACTCCGGCGACGCAGGCGACACCGGTGGCCCAGACGCTTCGGCGGACGATTCCGAATCCGAGGACGCCGACGCCGACGCCGACGCGAGCCCCAAGCAGGAGTCCAGGGGTCAGGGCAAGGGCAGCAACGGCCGTCCCCGCGACGACAAGGGTCAGCAGGACTCCGGAGGCGACGACGAGCCAGGGGTCGCTGAGCCAGGCAATCGGCGTCGCCGCCGTCGTGGTCGCGATCGCGAGCGGGACGACCAGTGGCAGGGTGAGCCTGTCGAGTGCTCCGGCATCCTCGATCTGCGCGACGAGGGCTACGGATTCCTGAGGACCCGAGGCGTGCTCCCGTCCAACGACGACGTCTACGTCGCTGCCAAGCAGGTGCGCCAATTCGGGTTGCGTCGAGGAGATCGCGTGGCGGGCGCGTGCCGTCCCGCCGCTCGCAACGAGAAGAACCCCGCGTTGATGCGGATCGACTCCGTCAACGACGGCGATGTGGAGGCCGCGGCTGGACGCCCCGTCTTCGATGAGCTGACCCCCCTCTTCCCCGACGAGCGCATTCGTCTCGAGCGAAGCGAACAGCCGTGGGACCTGGCGCCGCGCGTCGTGGACCTGGTGTCACCCATCGGTCGCGGCCAGCGCGGGTTGATCGTGTCGCCGCCGAAGGCCGGTAAGACCCGGATCATGAAGGAGTTGGCCAAGTCCATCGAGGTCAACCATCCCGATATCCACCTCATCGTGCTTCTCGTCGACGAGCGGCCCGAAGAGGTCACCGACATGAGACGGTCGATCTCGGGAGAGGTCCTCGCGTCGACGTTCGACCGACCTGTCGACGAGCACATCTCCGTCGCCGAGCTCACCCTCGAGAGGGCCAAGCGCATGGTCGAGTCGGGTCGAGACGTGGTCGTCCTGCTCGATGGCATCACTCGCCTCGCCCGGGCCTACAACATGGCCGCACCCGGCACGGGTCGCATGATGTCCGGAGGGGTGGACGCCGGTGCCTTGTACCCGCCCAAGAAGTTCTTCGGCACCGCGCGCAACCTGGAGGAGGGCGGCTCTCTCACGATCATCGCGACCGCCCTCGTCGAGACGGGCTCGCGCATGGACGAGGTGATATTCGAGGAGTTCAAGGGCACCGGCAACATGGAGCTGCGCCTCGATCGCCGCCTTGCCGAGCGCGGGATCTACCCGGCGATCGATGTCGATGGATCCTCGACGCGGCAGGCGGAGCTGCTGATGGACCGCAAGCGGGTCGACCAGCTCGGCAAGCTGCGCCGTGTTCTGCAGGGTCTCGCGAGCGACGAGGGCGCCCAGCCCGGCGCGGGGCTCGAGCTGCTGCTCGAGCGCCTCGGAGCCATGAAGACCAACGACGATCTCCTCGATGAGATCGGATCGGCCAGGGCGTGAGCGCCCGTCCCAACCCCGCAGGTGGCGATTCGTCCCACCAGCCGCCAGAATGGAGCACGCCATGAAGAGCGACATCCACCCCAACTACCGGCCCGTCGTGTTCCGCGACCCAGGCGCGGACTTTTCCTTCATCACCCAGTCGACGATCGAGACGTCCGACACCGTGACGTGGGAGGACGGCACCGAGTACCCGCTCGCGACCGTCGAGCTGTCCAGTGCCAGCCACCCGTTCTTCACCGGCCAGATGAAGATCGTCGACACCGCCGGTCGCGTCGAGCGATTCGAGCGCCGCTACGGACGCCGACGCAAGGGCGCGGACGACGCTGGAGAGGCCGCCGAGGCCGCCGAGGCCGCCGAGTAGGTCCGTCCGGCCGGGCGAACCCCATGGCGCTCGATCCCGAACGCAAGAGGCAGCTGCATGGGCTCAAGCTGCGCGCCCTGGCTGCTGATCATCTGACCGCCGAACTCGCCACCGTCACCTGCACCGACGACGGTGCCGTCGGCACGGCGACAACCGAGTCGGGAGACCCGGTGGTGGTCGCTCTGGCCGAGGAGAGGCCGGCCCGCGGGCTCGGAGGCGCACTCGCAGCCGCGGAGCGGGCGGGACTGCATGACATCCACGTCTTCGCGAACGGATCGGCGGGCGTTCTCGCCCGGCGGGCGGAGCTGCTGGCTCAGCCCGCGACGGTCTGGGCCGTCGAGGGTCGCGAGGCGACCACAGCTGTGGCCGATCCGCCCGTCGAGGATCCACCGACGCCGGAGGTTCCCGAACTGGTCGCGCTGATGGAGCTCGCCGGCGTCGAGGTCGTGGTCGAGCACGGTGTCGTGGTCGGCGAGGTGCAGGGCCTGGAGGTCGCGCGAGTGGTGGGCGACGCCACCGGTCATCGGCTCGAAGTCGGCGTCGGAGCCCACGACCGCGAGGCCTTCGGGCTTCTGCACGGCGATCTCCCGACCCCTGACGCGATCCGGCAGGTCGCCGATCTGGTCCGCACCCACCGGGCCCCAGGTGCTTCGCCGCATCCGCTCAATCGGCTCGGGGCCGAACGGTGGTTGCGGGCGCGACTGATCGACCGCCCCGATGTCGTGCGAGCCGCACGGCTGGCGCCTGCCGGGCCTCCAGTTCCGCGGACCAACCTCAAAGAGGCCGTTCCCGCTGTCGCCGTAGGTGCAACCCAGGGCGGGGATCCGCTCGTCGTCGTCACGTCGGTGGGGATCGACCTCGATGTCGTGCCCTTCGCCGCCGACGCTCGCCTTCGACTCGATCCCGACGCAGACTTGGTGGTGGCGGTGCCCGCTCGAGATGCCCACGACGTGGTCACTGCGATGTGTCGGCGGCTCGCCGTTCCGGCTCGTGTTGTCGCGGTGGAGGATTCGTGGCGTGAGTGGGGCGGGTCGGCGTCGGTAGCCTGACGCCTGTGCTGGACCGGTTGCGTCAACTCGAAGAGGAGCTCGCTCACGTCGAGGCGCAGCTCGGTGACCCGACGGTCACGAGCGACCGCGAGAGGTTCGCGGACATCGGCCGACGCCATTCTCAGCTCACCGAGGTCATCACGGTTGGGCGTCGATGGGAGGCTGCGCTCGGCGAAGCTGCGGAGGCGCGTGAGCTCTCCGGCGAGGTCGAGGGTGAAGAAGCCGCCGAGTATCGCGAGATGGCCGACGACGCCGACGCCGCGGCGGACGACCTGGAAGAGCAGTTTCGCCTGCTCCTGCTCCCTCGCGATCCCAACGACGAACGCAATGTGATCGTCGAGATCCGAGGTGCCGAAGGGGGAGAGGAAGCGAATCTGTGGGCCCGCGATCTCTTCGAGATGTATCGGGCCTATGCATCCTCGAAGGGATGGTCTGTCGAGATGCTCGGCGGCCACCAGAGCGACATGGGCGGCTACACCGATGTGGCGTTCGTGGCCAAGGGCGATGCGGTCTGGAGCCACCTCAAGCACGAGGGTGGCCCACACCGCGTCCAGCGCGTGCCGGTGACGGAGTCTCAGGGCCGGGTTCACACGTCTTCGGCAACTGTGACGGTGTTGCCCGAGGCCGACGAGGTCGAGGTGGACATCGATCCCAACGAGCTCGACATCGACACCTTTCGTGCGTCGGGACCGGGCGGCCAGTCGGTGAACACCACCGATTCGGCCGTCCGGGTGACCCACCGGCCGACGGGGCTGGTTGTCTCGATGCAGGACGAGAAGAGCCAGCTCCAGAACAAGGCGAAGGCCCTGCAGGTCCTGCGGGCCCGACTCCTCAAGCTGCACCAAGACGAACAGGCGTCGACGCAGGCCGAGGCCAAGCGGGATCAGGTGAAGGGCGGCGGCCGTGCGGACAAGATCCGCACCTACAACTACAAGGAGAGTCGCGTCACCGATCACCGGATCGGCGTCACCATCTACAAGCTGGATCGGGTCCTCGCAGGAGAACTCGACGACGTGATCGAGCCGCTGATGTTGGCGGAGCGTCAGGCGCAGCTGGAGGCCGCAGACGGTGAGCGCTGACGACGAGAGCGCTCTGACGTTGGGCGAACTGGTCGACGAAGCAGAGGCCCAGCTCACCGCCGCCGGTGTCGACGATGCAGCGATCAGCGCGAGGCGCATCGGCGAGACAGCCGCCGGGGTCGAACCAGCGGCCTATCACGGGGCTCGGCGGACGGCGCTCACCGAGCGCATGGTCGCCCATGCAGACTCGATGATCGAGCGACGGGCAGCAGGCGAGCCACTCCAGTACGTCGTGGGGAGTTGGGGGTTTCGGCACCTCGATCTCCTCGTGGACTCGCGTGCGCTCATCCCGCGACCTGAGACAGAGGTCGTGGCCGGCCTGGGTGTGTCTGAGCTCGGAAGCCTCGGGCGATCGTGCCTCGCGGCGGACCTCGGGACCGGTACAGGCGCAATCGGTCTGTCCCTGGCGCTCGAGGTTCCCGAGGCGATCGTCCACGCCAGCGACGTGTCTGCCGAGGCGCTCGCGGTGGCGCGCGCCAATCTCGCTGGCCTCGGACGGGCCGCATCCCGCGTCCGGCTGTGTGAGGGGTCGTGGTTCGACGCCCTCGATCCCGAGCTGGCCGGTCGCCTCGACCTGGTGATCAGCAACCCGCCGTACGTAGCGGACGCCGAGCCACTCCCCGAGGTGGTCTCGCAGTGGGAGCCACAGTTGGCGTTGCGAGCCGGTCCAGAGGGCCGTCGGGACCTCGACCATCTCCTCGAGGCGGCGCGCCGGTGGTTGGCCCCTGGCGGACTCCTCGTCTTGGAGTGTGCGCCGCGACAGGCCGCCGACCTGGTGGCGCTGGCCTTCGATCGCGGGTACCAGGACGCGGACATCGTGGCCGACCTCGCGGGCCGCCACCGTGGGATCGTTGCCCGCCGACCGACCGGCGAGCCCCACGCTGACGCGATCGACGGATTCCGATCCGGTCTGGCAGCCGGCCAGACCGGTGTCGCTCCCACCGACACTGTCCCAGGCGTGCTGGCGGTGTATGCCGACGAGGCCGCCGTCCGCGAGGTCTACGAGGTTAAGCGGCGGCCGATCGATCAGCCACTCCCGATACTGGTGTCTGGCGTCCGCCAGGCGGGCGACCTGGTCCGGCTCACCCCAGCCGCCGCGGTGCTCGCGGCGCGACACTGGCCCGGCGGTTTGACGATCGTGGCCGAGCGACTCGGTGGCCCCGACCCCATTCATGGCCAGCCGACCCTCGGCGTGCGCGCCCCCGATCTCGGGTGGTTGCGCGAGGTCATCGACGACGTCGGCCCCGTGACCGGCTCCAGCGCCAACCTCCACGGCCTGGCGACCCAGGAGACCGCGTCGGCGGCCGCAGCGGAGCTGGGGGTGTCGCTCGTCATCGACGGCGCTGTGGGGGGTGGTGTGCCGTCCACGGTGATCGATGCCACGGTCGACCCACCCGTCGTCTTGCGCGAGGGCGCCGTGACGATCACGACGAACTGAACTCGGCCCAAACGATGCTCGGCACCAGAGGCTCGGCGCGCGATGATGGCGCCGAGTCACCACCTACGAGGATCCCCCGCCGTGTCCACCATCGCCGCCGGTTCCGATCACGCCGGCTACCACCTCAAAGGCGCGCTCGTCGATCACCTGCGGGCACTCGGGCACGACATCCTCGATCTGGGTACCCACTCGCCCGATCGCGTCGACTATCCCGACTACGGCGCGGCCGTCGGAAATGCCGTCGCCGCGGGTGATGCCGAGTTGGGCCTCTGCGTATGCGGGAGCGGCATCGGCATCGCAATGGCGGCCGGAAAGGTCGCCGGGATTCGAGCCGCGACGGTCCACGACGTCACGTCGGCACGGCTCGCGCGCGAGCACAACGACGCCAACGTGATGTGCATCGGCGCCCGATTCGTCGGAGAACAGACAGCGACCGACGCGCTTGACGCATTTCTCGCTGCGTCGTTCGAGGGGGGCCGTCACGCAGGGCGCGTCGCCAAGATCGACGCGCTCGACACCCCCGCCAGCCACGACTGAGAGGCACTGTGACCGCTACGACCCCCTGGACCGTGACCCCCGACGAGGAGATGAACCGCCTGTTGCGCGCTGAGCGCGAGCGGCAGGCGAGCACCCTTCAGCTCATCGCCTCGGAGAACTTCGCCTCCCCCGCGGTGATGACCGCGACGGGAAGCATCTACACCAACAAGTACAGCGAGGGATATCCCCGTCGTCGCTACTACGGCGGCAACCGGTGGGTCGACGAGGTGGAGCAGCTGGCGATCGATCGGGTGAAGGAGCTCTTCGGCGCGGATCATGCCAACGTCCAGCCGCATTCGGGTAGCCAGGCCAACGCAGCGGTGTATCTGGCGCTCCTCGAGACCGGCGATTCGGTGATGGGCATGAGCCTCGACCAGGGCGGGCATCTCACCCACGGGTCGCCCGTCAACGTGAGCGGCAAGCTCTACAACTTCGTCAGCTACGGGGTGACCGAGAGCGACGAACGCATCGACTACGAGGCGATGGCAGACATCGCTCGCGAGCACCGTCCCAAGCTGATCGTGGCGGGGGCCACCGCTTACTCACGGCGGATCGACCCCGAGCCGTTCCGACGGGTGTGCGACGAGGTGGGGGCGTACTTCATGTTCGACGCGGCTCACATCGCTGGGCTGATCGCCGGCGGTCAGCATCCCAATCCCGTGCGCTTCGCCGATGTGGTGACCTTCACGACCCACAAGACCCTGCGTGGTCCGCGTGGCGGGTGCATCCTGTCCACAGAGGATCTCGCCAAGAAGATCGACTCCGCCGTGTTTCCTGGCAGCCAGGGCGGACCGCTCGATCACGTCGTGGCGGCCAAGGCCGTCGGCTTCAGGGAGGCGCTCGACCCTGGCTTCGCGGGATATGCGGCTCGGATCGTCGAAAACGCCCAGGCGCTGGCCGAAGGGCTTGCATCGGAGGGGTTCCGCATCGTGTCGGGCGGAACGGACAACCACCTCATCCTCATCGATCTGCGGACGTTCGATGAAGATCTGACGGGCAAGCTCGCCCAAGAGGTGCTCGATGATGGGGGCGTGACGCTCAACCGCAACAGCATTCCGGGAGACCCGCGGAGCCCGTTCGTGACGAGCGGGCTGCGGATGGGCACTGCGTCGGTGACCACCCAGGGGATGGGACCCGACGAGATGGTCCAGGTCGCCTCGTTCACGGCCCGCATCCTGCGTGATCGCGACGATTCGTCCGCTGTTGACGCTGTGCGCGGCGAGGTCGCTGAGATGTGTGCGTCTTTTCCTCCGTACCCGGAGTGAGGAATTGCCTTTCCCCCTGACACTGCGTGCCGATTGCACTAGTTTGATCGGATCGTTCGCGCATCATCGGCGTAGGCGTCGTCCGTTCATGGTGCACGGGTCATCGATGTGCGAGGCGGGTGGCGATGGGCGAACAGTGTTTGGGCAAACAGTGTCTTGGCAAACAATGTCTCGGCAAACAATGTCTTGGCAAACAAGATGCAGTCGATGGGAACGCTACAGAGTGTGGTCGGAGATGACGGACGGTGGACACATCGCCAGTTTGTTCGAGAGTTCATTGACAGACCTCGCGGAGAGCGTTTACTCTGACCACGCAGAGCGTTCACCGGTGGTGAGCGCACAGCACCTTCCCCCGGAGGACTGAGAGCGTGAAGCCCGAGATTGCAGTCATCGGTGTTGGCAACATGGGCCATCGCCACGCACGAGTGGTGGCCGAGAACCCCCGGTGCGAACTCGCCGGGGTGGTGGACATCGACCTCGAGCGGGCGCTCGAGATCGCCGAGCACCACGGCACGCAGGGTGCGACCTCGATCGACGACCTCGAGGCGGACGCGGCCATCTTGGCCATCCCGACCGAATACCACTTCGATCTGGGACTCAACCTCATCAACCGTCGTATCCCGCTGTTGATCGAAAAGCCGATCGCTCCGACCTTCCCAGAGGCGCAGTTGATGATCGACGTCGGGCGGGCTCTCGACGTGCCGATCATGTGTGGGTTCGTCGAACGCTTCAATCCGGTGGTCACCACCGTGCGCGACCTTCTCGACGGCCCGGTGGTGCACCTCGTGGCCACCCGCCACTCGCCTCCGGCTGATCAGATTCGTTCGAGCGTGGTGTCCGATCTGCTCATCCACGACATCGACATCGCGATTCAGCTGATGAGCGACCAGTTCGGTGTAGATGTGCTGCCCGCGGTCTCGGGTTCGGTCTCTCGC
>Ga0114932_10000357_pt1 | contig 54391 bp, 45 predicted proteins | sample 2SBtaG_2_FD_87286 | JGI IMG/M metagenome (GOLD analysis project Ga0114932, IMG submission 87286) | Deep subsurface microbial communities from Kolumbo volcano to uncover new lineages of life (NeLLi) - 2SBTROV12_ACTIVE470 metaG | ecosystem: Environmental > Aquatic > Marine > Volcanic ...
ACCCTCGATCCCCTGCTGAAGAGCCTGGGTCGGGATCCCTCAGCCCGCAGCCCGCTCCAGTGGTCCAGGGTCCTGTCCCGGGGCCACCGCCTGCGCATCGTGCGGGCCTGGCTGCCCTACGTCTTCTGGTACGTGCCCGCTGCCATGGTCCTGGTCTACCAGGCCGAGGGCGCCGGGTTCTGGGCCGTGCTCGCCTTTGGCACCTTCAACATGCTGCTGCTCACCGTGATGGAGATGGCCATGGTCGGGCTGTTCGAGGAGCGGCTCGAGCTCCTCGCCGCCCAGGCCGAAGAGCGCGGCATCGGCGTCGACCGGGGCGAAGACGTGGACAGCGAGTCGCCGAAGGCTTCTTGAGCGCGGTCTGGCTGGGGGGCCTACCGGATCTCCTGACGCCCGGAGCGGTTTTGACCGGCGTGCCAGAGGGCGCGGCTGGCTACCTGCTGGCCCATGCTGCGACGGAGAGCGTGCGCCCGGTCTGGGTGGTCGTGCCCGACGCCACCGAGGCCCGTCGCCTGGCTGCCGAGGCCCGCTTCCACGCGCCCGAGCTCCACGTCCGGCTCCTCCCGGCCGACGACGTGCGGCCCTACGACGGCCTGTCGCCCCATCCCGACCTGCCCCGCACGCGCATCGCCACCCTGGCGACCGCCCAGGCGCCAGGCCTGATCCTGACCACGGGGGCAGCGCTGCGCCAGAAGGTCCTGCCCCCCGGACTGCTCGCGCGAAGCCCGACCCTGAGGCCCGGCGACGTGCACGACCCTGCCGCCCTGGCGGGTCAGCTCGCGGACCTGGGCTACCTGGGCGTCGGGCGGGTCGAGGACCCCGGGACCTTCTCCCGCCGGGGGGACCTGCTCGACCTGTGGCCCACGGGCCTCTCGCGCCCGGTCCGCCTGGACTTCTTCGACGAGGACCTGGAGGAGATCCGCCACTTCGATCCGGCCAGCCAGCGGGTCCTGGACCCTCTGGAGACAGTCCGGCTGCTGCCCGCCCGAGAAGAGGTGCTCACCGCCGACGCCCTGGCCCGAGCCGCCACGGTGCTGCGGGACCGGGTCGCGGAGCTCGGGCGCGGGACCGAGCGGCGGCGAGAGGTCCTCGAGGACCTCAAGGCCTCCATCCGGTTCTCCGGCGTGGACGCCTGGCTCCCGGCTCTGCACGATCTGGTGCCCGCCTGGCAGCACGCCGGCGACGCCCTGTGGGTCGTGATCGACAGCGAGCGGGTGCGCGAGCGGACCCAGGCCAGCGCCACCACCGCCCAGCGCCGCTTCGACGCCCTGGACGACGGCGATCAGCCCCTGGTCGGCCCCTCGGAGCGCTATGTCGCGCCGTCCGAGATCTGGCACGCCCTAACGCCTGCAGCCCGGATCGAGCCCCTGGGGCTGGACGACGCCATGGACGCAGGCCTCACCGACAACGGGGCGCTGCGGGTCGGCACCGGCGCTTCTCTGGCCCCGGTCGCCGCCCAGCTGCGGGATCGCCTGGCCGAGGGCTGGCGGATCGGGCTGGTGGTCGACTCGGAGCTCCGCGCCGAGCGCATCGGCGCCCTGCTGCTCCCCCATCAGCTGACCCCCCACCGCACCGCCGACACCGACCCCGCCAGCTGGACCCCCGGCGTGCTCACCCAGGTGGTCGGCGATCTGCCCCGGGGCTTCACGGCCCCCCTCGATCGCCTGATCGTGGTCACGGCCGACGAGGTCTTCGGCGAGAAGCTCCGCAACCGGGGCACGCGCCAGAAGACCGTCGGCCAGGCCGCCCGCGAAGCCTCGGTCACCACCTTTGCCCAGCTCAAGGAAGGGGACCTGGTCGTGCACCGGCTCCACGGCATCGGCGAGTACCGGGGCCTGAAGCGGGTGGAGCTCGACCTGGCCATCCAGGACATGGTCCAGCTCCAGTACCGGAACGGCCGCATGTACCTGCCGGTCACGCGGCTGGACGCCCTCTCCCGGTACCACCTGGGCGAAGGCGGCAAGGCGCCGCGCCTGGACCGCCTGGGCGGGGACACCTGGCAGACCCGCAAGGCCCGGGTCAAGGACGCTGTGCTCAAGCTGGCCCACGAGCTGCTCTCGCTCCAGGCCGCCCGCAAGACCCGACCCGGTCACGCCTACGTGGGGCTGTCGCCGCGCTACCGCCGCTTCGCCGAGGCCTTTCCCTTCACGGAGACCCCCGACCAGGCCATGGCCATCAGCGCCGTGCTGGACGACCTCAAGCGGGGCCAGCCGATGGACCGGCTGGTGGTCGGTGACGTGGGCTTCGGCAAGACCGAGGTCGCCCTGCGCGGCGCGATGCGGGTGCTCGACGAAGGCCGCCAGGTCGCCCTGTTGTGCCCGACCACCGTGTTGGCCTACCAGCACTACCGGACCTTCTCCGACCGCTTCGCAGCCTTTGGCGTGCGCGTCGGCCTGCTGTCTCGCTTCACCACCGGCGCAGAGAAGAAGGCCCTGCTGGCCGAGCTGCGCACCGGCGACGTGCAGCTGGTCATCGGGACCACCAGCCTGCTCGGCCGCACCGTGCGCTTCCAGGATCTGGGCCTGATCGTCATCGACGAGGAACACCGCTTCGGCGTGAAGCAGAAGGCCCGGCTGCGGGCCATCCGGCAAGAGGTCGACGTGCTGGCGCTCTCCGCGACGCCGATCCCCCGGTCGATGTACATGGCGGTCACGGGCCTGCGCACGTTCTCGGTCATCACCACGCCCCCGCGGGACCGGCTGCCGATCCGCACCTCGGTGGGCCGCTGGGGCGAAGGACGCATCCGCGAGGATCTGCTGCGCGAGCTCCAGCGGGGCGGCCAGGCCTTCTTCGTGCACAACCGGATCCAGACCATCGACGACGCCGCCAGGACCGTGTCCGAGGCGGTGCCCGAGGCCCGGGTGGACATCGCCCACGGCGGCATGGATGCCCGTCGGCTCGAGCAGGTCCTGGTGCGCTTCGTGGCCCGGGAGTTCGACGTGTTGGTCTGCACCGCCATCATCGAGTCCGGGGTGGACATGCCGACCGTGAACACCATCCTGGTGGACCACGCCGAGCGGTTCGGCCTGGCCCAGCTCTACCAGCTGCGTGGGCGAGTGGGGCGGTCCCACGTGCGGGGCTACTGCACGCTGCTGGTCCACGAGGAGAACCCGCTCAGCCGCAAGGCCATCAAGCGGCTGAGGGTGCTCCAGGAGCACACCGAGCTGGGGTCGGGCTTCGCGGTGGCCACCGCTGATCTGGACCTGCGGGGCGCTGGGGACCTGCTCGGGGAGCGACAGCACGGAAACATCCAGGCCGTCGGCTTCGAGACCTATGTGGCGCTCCTGGAGGAAGCCATCGATGAGGCCCGAGGCCGGGTCCATCGAGAGCAGCTCGATCCCGAGGTCAACGTGCCCCGGCCCACGTTCCTGCCCGAGACCTGGATCCCCCGGATCGAGGACCGGCTCTTCACGTACAAGGCCCTGGCCTCGGCCCGCAGCGCCACCCAGATTCGAAACCTGCTGGACCACGCCGCCTCAGAGCACGGGACCATCCCGGTCGAAGCCCTGGACCTGGGGCGCCTGCTCGAGGTCCGCCTGCGCTGCCGCGAGCTGGGCATCGCGCGCTGCGACTGGCTCAAGGTGCGGGTGCTGCTGGAGCTCGCCCCGGAGAGCGAAGTCCCGCTGGCGAAGCTCGAGTCCCTCGCCCAGGCCCAGCCCCGTCGCTTCGCCGTGCCTTCGGTCGATCCGGTCCGCTTCGAGTGCCGCTTCACCCCCCAGGAGGCCGAGCAGCCCTTTGTGGTGCTCCACTGGCTCCTGGGCCAGCTCGACGACGCCGCCAGCTGACCAGGCCCAGGAGCGCCAGGAGCGCCGGCGCAAGGCCCTGCGCGGGACTCGCCGAGCAGCCACAGCGATCCCTCTGGGCCTCGGGCGCCGGACCCTCTGGCGCCTCCGCGGCCACCGGCACCGGCTCCGGGGGCGGCGCCTCGATCATCGCCAGGTTGCGGTGGTCCAAGGCCGTGAGGCGCGCGTCGGTGTAGCGGTCGACGGGCTGGTACCAGTCCAGGCTCTCCAGGACCTTGGCGTGATCGGGCGCCGGGGACTTGCGCCCGCGGTGGGCCTTGATGCCGTCGAGCAGCAGTCGGCGATCCGAAGGGTTGTAGGCCCTGGCCTCGGCCGGCGTGACCTCGGCGTCCAGCCGGTGGAGTCGCCACACCGCCAGCGCCCGGGTCAGGCGTGCTGGGTCGTCTGTCGCCGCGGCCCGCTCGATCAGGTCCGGCGCGGCCGTGGAATCCGCCGCCAGGCAGCCATAGGCCCGGCGAGTCCCGCTGGCCTGGAGCTCGGCCAGCCAGGCGTCGCGCCCGTCGGCACAGTCCGCTTCCTGGGCCAGGGCGACCCCCACCAGCCAGAGCCCGATCACGCCCGGGAGACCGCTGCCTGCCAACGGGCCAGGGTCTCGGCCAGGTCGGCTTCGGTCAGGCCCGCCGTGAACGCCCGGTCCTGGGCCCACGCGTCGGAGACCGCGCTGGGGTTCGCCCACAGACCCACCGCCAGCCCGGCCAGGAAGGCCGAGCCCAGGGCCGTGGTCTCGAGCTGGGTCGGGCGGACGCAGCGGGTCCCCAGCACGTCGGCCTGGAACTGCATGAGCAGGTCGTTGCGGGCAGCGCCGCCGTCGACCCGCAGCTCCCGCAGAGGGCCTCCGAGATCCGCGCTCATCGCCCGCAGGATGTCCCCGATCTGCAGGGCGATGCCTTCGAGCGCGGCCCGTGCGATGTGGGCCCGCGTGGTGCCGCCGGTGATCCCGCTCAGCAGTCCCCGCGCGTCGGGCCGCCAGTGGGGCGCCCCCAGTCCCGCCAGGGCGGGCACAAAGGTCACGCCGCCGCTGTCGGGCACAGACGCTGCCAGGGTCTCGATCTCCGCCGCAGAGCCCAGGATGCCCAGGCCGTCCCGCAGCCACTGCACCGCGGCGCCGGCGATGAAGGCCGAGCCCTCGAGGGCATAGGTCACCCGTCCGCCCACCCGCCAGCCGACGGTCGTCAGCATGCCGTTGTCCGAGTAGACCTTGTCGCCCCCGGTGTTCAGCAGCACGAAGGCCCCGGTCCCATAGGTGCACTTCGCCATGCCCTGGGCGAAGCAGGCCTGGCCGAACAAGGCCCCCTGCTGATCCCCGATCACCCCGGCCACGGGAATGCCGTCCGGCAGGAAGCCCACGCCGCGGGTCTCGCCGTAGACCTCGGACGAGTCGCCGATCCGAGGCAGGCACGCGGCCGGCACGCCCAGCAGGTCCAGCAGCGCCGGATCCCAGTCCAGGCTGTCCAGGTCCATCAGGAGCGTGCGGCTCGCGTTCGACGGGTCCGTGATGTGGGCCCCGCACAGCCGCCAGGTCAGCCAGCTGTCGATGGTGCCGAACAGGGCCTGGCCGTCCGCCGCCCGGGCCCGGGCATCGGGCACGTTGTCCAGCACCCACGCCGCCTTGGTGCCCGAGAAGTAGGGGTCCAGCACCAGGCCCGTGCCCCGCTTGAAGCGCGCCTCGTGCCCGGCGTCCTTGAGCTGCTGGCAGCGGTCGGCCGTCCGACGGTCCTGCCAGACCAGTGCCCGGTGCAGAGGCTCCCCGGTGTCGCGGTCCCAGAACACGCTGGTCTCGCGCTGGTTGGTGATGCCGATGCCGGCGATGCGGTCCGCGTCGACCCCGGCCTTGGCCAGGGCACCGGTGACCGCCCCCTCGACAGACGTCCAGATCTCCGAGACATCGTGCTCCACGTGCCCGGGCTGGGGGTAGTGGTTGGGGAACTCCACGTTGTGGGTGGCCAGCACCCTCAGGTCGCGGTCGAGCAGCAGCCCGGTGCTGCCGGTGGTTCCCTGGTCGATGGCCAGGACGAGGTCGCGCATGACGGCTCCAGCGGGAGGGCAGGGGAGCGGTGGGGCTATCCCCTCTCGACGGTCATGGCTGGTACAGCGTCCAGAGCTCTTCGCAGGTCGCGTCCCGGGCCAGCGCCAGCATCGCGGTGCAGCTCTCCAGGGCCTGGTCCCGCTCGAGATCGCTCAGGTCCCGCCGCATGTCCTCCCAGTCCGCTTGGCAGCTCGTGCGCCAGGAGGTGCTGTCTTCGGCGCCCAGGGCGGGCCAGCCGCCGGTGTCATCGCACTGGTCCAGCTCGCGGGCAGCCACTCTGCAGGTCGCTTCGCAGTCGTCTTCGAAGGGCCCAAAGGAGGGCGCGTCGCAGCCGCCCAGACCGGTGATGACAGCGAGAGAGGTGGCCAGGGACAGAATTGAACTGCCGACACGGGGATTTTCAGTCCCCTGCTCTACCAACTGAGCTACCTGGCCGAACCTCTCTGCTGTCAAACCATCCCGTGCCTCAGCGAGCAATCTCGACGGGGGCGTTCTACCAAAGCGGTCGACGGCGTCAGCAACAACATCCACGACAGTGGCGGCGTGTTCGACCGGGGGGCATCGGCAACGGAACGCCGGGCGTTTAACGGGCGCCGAAGCCCTGTCAACGCGGGGCGTCACTCGTACTCGATGGCCCGCACGGAGATGCCCAGGCGCTTCATTCGATAGTTCAGGTTCGACCGGGAGATACCGAGCCTGCGCGCCGCCCGGGCCTGAACCCCCTGGGCGTCCTTGAGGGCCTGGATCAACACCCTGCGCTCGTACTCCCGCAGCGCGGCCTGGACCGTCATGCCTTCGGGCAGGATCGCCTCGTCCGGGCGGTCCAGCGACGGTGCCTCGGTGAGCTTGACCCCGCTGAGCTCATCGCTGCGCGTCAGGATGACCGCCCGCTCGATCACGTGCTGCAGCTCCCGGACGTTCCCGGGCCACCCGTACTGGGTCAGTCGCTCCATCGTGGTCATCGAGACCTTGGGCACCGGTCGGCCGAGCTCCTGGCAGTAGTGGGTCAAGAAGTGGTCGACGAGCAGCGGGATGTCGTCCCGGCGGTCCTTGAGCGGCGGCACCTGGATCAGGAAGACGTTGAGCCGGTAGTACAGGTCCTCCCTGAAGTTGCCGTCGGCCACCTCCTGGCGCAGGTCGCGGTTCGTGGCGGCGATGACCCTCACGTCGACCCGCAAGGTCTCCTGGCCGCCGACCCGCTGGAACTCGCCGGACTCCAGGACCCGGAGCAGCTTGACCTGGGTGGCCAGGGTGATCTCCCCGATCTCATCCAGGAAGAGCGTGCCGCCGTTGGCCTGCTCGAACTTGCCCCGATGCTGCCGGACCGCGCTTGTGAAGGCGCCCTTTTCGTGACCGAACAGCTCGCTTTCCAGCAAGGCCTCGGGCAGGGCCGCGCAGTTCACACGGATGAACGCGCCGGCTTGGCGCTGGCTCCGGTAGTGCAGCGCATGGGCGATCAGCTCCTTGCCGGTGCCTGTCGGTCCCTGGAGCAGCACGCGGGCGTTGGTGTCGGCCACGGCGGCGATCAGCTCGTAGACCTCGACCATCGCGGGTGTCGCACCGATGATCGCCTCGAAGCCGTACTTGGCAGAGACCTCCTGGCGCAGGTGCACCAGCTCGGCCAGCAGGGCCTTCTCGTCCAGGGCTCTCTGGACGATCAAGAGCAGCTCCTCCTTGCTCACCGGCTTGATGATGTAGTCGTCGGCGCCGGTCTTCATCGCCTTGACCGCGTCGGGCACCGAGCCGTAGCCGGTCATCACGACCACCCGGACCTCGGGCCACTGTTCCTTGACCTGGGCCAGGAGCTCCATGCCCGACGTGCCCGGCATGGCCACGTCGGTGATGACCAGGTCCATGGGCCGGCCGCTCAGGTGGCCCAGGGCCTCCTCGGCCGACGACGCCAGGGTCACGTCGTGCCCGCTCTTGCGCAGGTTGATCTCCAGGGAGTGGCGCACGGCACGGTCGTCGTCCACGACCAGCAAGCGGGGAGCGGGCCCGCCCATCAGTGGACCTCGAGCTGCCAGGGCTGGAGCATCAGCAGCCGCTCATCGGCCAGGGGCAACAACCCTGCCCACTCCACGAGCGTCGGCGGCAGCGAGATCCCGGGGTCCAGAGCCGTTCGGATGCTCTGGGGCAGGTAGACGCCGTTCAGGCCGCCGCCGCCGCCGTAGCTCACCAGGGTCAGGTCCGCGTCGGGGCCCAGGCCGGCAAAGGCACGGGCGGCGTCGATGGCGTCCTGGAACCCCCCGAGCTCGTCGACCAGCCCGTGCTCCAGCGCCCGCTGACCGGACCACACGCGGCCTCGGGCGACGGCCTCGACCTCTTCTTCCGTCATCTCCCGCCCCTCGGCCACCCGCTCCTTGAACTGGCGGTAGGTCTCGCCGATCATCCGGTCCAGGGCGGCGTATTCCACGGGGTCGAAGGCGCGACTGGTCGTGAACATGCCCGCGTTGCGGCCGCGGCTGTAGGTGTGGTGGGTGATGCCCAGGGTGTCGTAGGCGTCGGCGAAGTTCATCTTGCCGCCGTACACGCCGATGGAGCCGGTCACGGTGGTGGGCTCGGCCAGGATCAGATCGGCGCCGCAGGCCACGTAGTAGCCGCCCGATGCCGCGGTGCCGCCCATCGACACGACCACCGGCTTGCCCTCCCGCTGGACCAGCTGGACCGCTCGCCAGATCTCGTCGGACGCAAAGGCCGATCCCCCCGGCGAGTCCACCCGCAACACCACGGCCCTGACCCGCCGGTCCTGGGCCGCCCTTCGGAGGTGCCGGACCACGGTGGCAGAGCCCGTCGACGCGCCCTGGATCAGCCCCCCCGAGCTGGACTCGCCGGACACGATGGCCCCGGTCACGTAGACCACGGCGATCTCGTGGGCGCTGTTCCAGCCTGGGGTGTCCGGGTACAGCCCGTAGTCCTCTTCCAGATCGAAGCCCGACGCGAAGAGATCGGCCACGGAGTCCTCGAGCTGATCCGGGTAGATCAGCCCGTCGACCAGGTCCATGTCCAGGGCCTCGGCCGCGGTGTAGGGGCCGCCGTCGACGAATTCACCGAGCTCTTCCGGCGTGAACCTGCGCCCGCGGCTGGTGTCCGCCAGCAGGTTCTCGTACAGGTCGTCCAGCAGGGTGTCCATCTGCTCGCGGGCGGGGGCAGACGGCGCGGTGCGGGTGTTGGTCTCGGTGGCGGACTTGTACTCGCCCCGCCAGGCGAACTCCTGCTCCACGCCGACCAGATCCATCGCGCCCTTGAGGTACTGGACCTCGGCGCTGAGGCCCACCAGATCGAGCTCCCCGGCCGGGTGGAGGAAGATCCGGTCCGTGCCCGCGGCGATCATGTAGGCGGCGTTGCCGGCCCCGGCGCTCAGGTAGGAGACCACCGGCCGGCCGGTCACTCGGACGCGCTCCACGGCGGTCCGCAGCTCCTGGACCTGGGCCAGGGAGTAGGGGGTGGTGCCCAGCTCGACCACCACGCCCTGGACGCTGCGGTCGCTGGCCGCCCTGTCCAGACGGTCCAGCAGCTGGAGGTAGGTCTCGGTGGGGGCCGCCAGCAGGCCTTCGCTCGCTTCGTACGGGTGGGGCACCGTCAGGTCGACCACCGGGACCTGCTTGCGGGGGCTGAGCAGCCACTCTTCCGTGTCGCTGGTCGCAAGCCACGCCGACGCCGACTCCAGGCTGTCTCCGGCGAAGCCACCGATGCTCGAGCTGCCCAGGGTGACCTCCAGGCCCACGCCCAGCGAGACGCCGGCCAGCCCGGAGCTGGGGTCCAGGTTCCAGTCGCCCTGGCCGTGTAGGTCCAGGCCGTCCCGCGCGTGAATGCGCAACGTGGTGCGCAAGGTCCGGCGCTGGTCCAGATCCGTGATCGACGGATCCACGGCCTGGTACTCCAGCCCGACCATCACCCGGTCCCCAGCGGGACGGACCACGGCGCCGATGCCATAGGTGCCGAACACCTGCTGGTCCGGCGAAGGGCTCCCCAGGTTGCGTCCGACGGCCGCGAGCCCTAGCCAGGGGAGGGGACGCGCACTCAGGCCCACGTCCCAGGACAGGAAGGCAGGCGACGCCCCGCCCGGCAGGTTCCACGACGCCGCGATGCCGGCGCGCAGGTTCTCGGGGAGCTGGAGGGCAAAGGCGCCCCGAAGGGCCCACCACGCGGCTTCGCCCGTCGGGCGCCGGTGGTGGAGGGACAGCCCGAGGCCCCCAGCGGCGGACGACAGCACGAACTGCTGTCCCGACTGGTCCAGGCCCTGGCGGTAGTAGAGCGCCAAGCTCGCGTCCGGGTCGAAGCCCAGGTTGGCCGGGTTGACCCACGTGGCGCCCGCGCCGTCTTCGCCTGCCAGTGCGGCGGCGGGCGGGGTGTAGCCGGCGGGGTCCGGGACTTCGCCCAGGACCGGGGTCGTGCCCAGTGCGACGGCGAGCAACAACGTCATGGATCTCCCGTGAGGTGGGCTACGATAGACGAGGTGGGTCTTGACATGACAAGAGGTTCCCTCGAAGTCTCCTCGCCAACCCCCAGGCCGGCCCCCTCGATCGGGGACCAGGCCGCCCCGCAGCTCGCTCCAGGCCAAGGTCGCATGACGAAGCTTTACAGGACTGACACCGGCAAGGACACACAGACCACACGGCCCTTCCGCAAGATGGAGGGGGGTCGATGTGTCCCCTTCATGTCGGGCGGCGTGGCGGGTCAGGAGGCGTGGCGATGAAGCGAGTCGTGTCGGGGCTGGTGCTCCTCGGAGCCCTGGCTGCCACCGGACCCTTGCTGGCGGCGGATCCACCGCCCACCGACACAGCCACGCCGGTCGTGCAGCCGGTCCCCCGGGATCCGCTGCCCGTGCGGCCTGCACCTGCGCCGGCCTTGGACCCGATCCTCGCGCCGCTGACGGATGACCGACTCTTCCAGGATGCCCAGGTCGCCCTCCAGGTGGTGTCGCTCCGGACCGGAGAGGAGGTCTTCGGCTACCAGGCCGATCAAGGCATGGTGCCCGCGTCGACGATGAAGGTCATCACGGCCGCGGGCGCCCTGAAGACCCTGGGCCCCTCCTACCGCTTCACGACCCGGGTGCTCACGGACGGGGAGCTCCGGCCCGACGGTGTGCTGGACGGCAACCTCTACGTCCAGGGCGGCGGCGATCCGACCCTGGTGCTCGAGAAGCTCTGGAAGCTCGTCTACGACCTGCACCTCAATGGCCTCGCGCGGATCGAGGGCGACGTGATCTTCGACGACACGTTCTTCGACCGGTCCTGGCCCACGGCCGGCTGGGACAAGCCTCGCGACGTCGCCCGAGGGCCCAGCTACTTCGCGCACGTGGGTGCCCTGGCCCTCAACTTCGACACGGTCGCCGTGGTCGTCCGCCCGGGCGCGAAAGCCGGGGATCCGGCCGCAGTGGCCCTGGAGACCGAGGCACCGGGGGTGGTCCAGATCGAGAATCGGGTCAAGACCACCACCAGCGGTCGACGCCACGTGAAGCTCGAGCGCGTCGTGACCGGCCGCTCGATGTCCCTGGTTCTCACAGGCACCGTGCCGTTGAGCGCCAATGCGGTCCGGTACTACCGGACGGTGCCGGATCCGTCCGCTTACTTCACCGCCGCTTTTGCGGCTCAGTTGCGGGCCCAGGGCGTGTCCGTGGCGGGTGCCTACGTGGACGGAGAGGTTCCCGAGGCCGCCGACGAGATCCTCTCTCTCAAGTCCCCGCCGCTGGCATCGATTCTGATGGACATGAACAAGTACTCCTCCAACTTCATCGCCGAGCAGGTGCTGAAGACCCTGGGGGCCGAGGTCAGCGGCGCCCAGGGCACCACCGCGGCCGGACTGGAGGTGCTCGGGGATTACCTCGTTTCCCTGGGCATTCCGCGCGAGGAATTCAAGCTGGTCAACGGCTCGGGTCTGACCCGAAGTGCCCGCCTGCGCCCCACGCACCTCACCGCGGTGCTGGCGGATATGGCAGGTGATCCCCGGGTCGGACACGAGTTCATGGCGAGCCTGGCCATCGGGGGCCGGGACGGCACCTTGTGGGCCCGCTTCGCCGAAGACGACCAGGTCGATCGGGTGCGAGGCAAGACCGGCACCCTGGACGGGGTGCACTGCCTGGCAGGCACCGTAGAAGCCGCAGACGGCGAGCTCTACGCCTTTGCCTACCTGGTCAACGAGCTGCCGGGGTCCATCGCGCGAGCCCGCCAGGTGGCCGACCGCTTCTGCGGGGCATTGTGTGAGCTGGACGGTGCGGTCACCAGCCTGGAGCCCGCCACGGCGGGCACGCCTTGACGATCGGGCCGATCCCCAGGACAGAGGGGCCACCCCCCTCGATTGACACCGATCTCTACGGGTCGGTATACAAGGCGCATGCGCCGCTCGGTGGGGAGACCTCTGCGCCGGGCCAGGAGATGGAGCGAAACCCATGATCGGACGTGCCACGTGGGCCTGGGGACTGCTGTTCCTCGTGGGGGCGCCGCTGGCGTTCCTGGCGGATGCAGACGCCCAGGACGCGGTCGAGGACACCGAAGCCTCTGAACAAGAAGCCCCCGCCACGGACCCTGACTTCAACCGACAGCTGCTCACGGTCGAGGAGGACACGAACGCCCTCAAGGAGCGCGTGTTCCGCGCCAAGGCCACCTTGCAGCTGCTCAAGGAGATCGTGATCCAGGGCTCCACCAGCGGCTCGCGCGCCGTCTTGTGGCACCTCAACGAGCTGGGTGGCACCTACACCCTGGAGTCGATCAGCTACTACCTGGATGGACAGTCCATCTTCAGTCGCACCGACACGACCGGCGAGCTCGACAAGCAAGGTGAGCTGAAGCTCTGGGACGGCGCCGTGCCGCCTGGGAACCACAACGTCACCGTGACCGCCGTGGTCCGCGGCAATGGCTTCGGCATCTTCAAGTACGTCGACGGCTACACCTTCAAGGTCCAGAGCGCCTTCGCCTTTGCGGCCGAGGACGGTCACGTCTCCAACGTCCGCATCGTCCTGGACGAGCCCGAGGGGGTGGGGCGCTCCTTCACCCAGGGCCCCGAGGTCGCCTACGTGCTCAAGACCGTGCGCCAGTCCGCCGAGGAGTAGATGAGCCTGCTGGGACTGTTGAGCATCGCCGCGGTCGCGCTGGCCGCGGGCCCCGGGTCCGCCGAGGATCTGGACCGTCTGGACGCGCGGATCGGTGATCTGGAGGGGGTGGTGCGCACCATCTCCGACGACCTGACCACGCGCCGCGGCCTGATGGGCAACCGCGAGGCCCAGGAGCGCTACGAAGACGCGGTCTATGCCTACCTGGTTGGCGACTACGACCGGGCGGCCAGGGAGTTCTTCACCTTGGTGGAGTCCGGCTCCCTGCGGGATCCCGGCCTCGCCGGCGACGCGAGCTGGTACCTGGCCGAGTGCCTCTTCGAGATGGGCAACCTGGTCCTGGCCGAAGAGGTCTACGGCGCCCTGATCGACGCGGGTCCCACCCACGTCTTCTTCGCCGATGCTGTCCGGCGGCAGCTCGAGCTGTTCAGCATCGTGGGCCGCGCCGACGCCTTCTACTCCCTCTACAACACCTGGATCCTGACCGGGCGCGTCGAGCCCACGGACCAGATCAAGTACACCCTGGCCAAGTCCTTCTACCTCCAGGGCGACCACGCCCGGGCCAAGTCCCTCTTCGGAGAGATCGAGCCTGGGAGCGGCTGGTACGCCAAGGCCCGGTACTTCTACGGCACGGTGCTGGTGGTCGAGGGCAGCTACGACGACGCCATCGGCGAATTCCAGCGGGCCTGCGAGGTCAGCATCACCAGCGCCGACGACCGGGCGGTCGTGGACCTGGCCCAGCTGGCCCTGGGGCGCCTGTACTACGAGACCGGCGACTTCGCGCGGTCCAGCACCTTCTACCAGCGCATCGGACGCGACTCGGCCCACTTCGACGACGCCCTCTACGAGGTCGTCTGGACCTTCATCAAGCAAGAGGACTACCAGAGCGCGCTCGAAGCCGTCGAGATCTTCCTGCTGGCCTACCCGGAGCACCGCTACACCGCGCAGCTCAAGCTGGTCCAGGGCCACCTGCACCGCAAGCTCGAGGAGTACGAGGCCGCCCTGAACCGGTACGAGGCCATCGTCGAGGAATACACGCCCATCGCCGACACCATCGGCGAGCTGGCCGGCGCCGGCGACGTGGACTGGTTCGGACGCCTGGAAGAGCTGGAGCAGGGCACCTTCAACGAGGGCAACGTGCCCCGCTACGCCCTGGAGCTCCTGACCTCCAAGGAAGACGTCGGCCGCTCCCTCAGCGTCTACCGCGACCTGGAACAGCAGATGGCCGACCTGGAAGAAGCCCAGGCGCTGGTCATCGAGATCCAGGAAGCCCTGGAGCTCGGCTCGGGCGCGCTGGGCTCGTTCCAGACCGATCGCCGGGAGCTGCGCCGGGCCAACAACGAGTCCTTGCGGGTCAAGCAGGACCTGCTGGAGTCCGAGGAGGCTTGGCTGCTGGCCAACCTGCCGGCGGAATTCCGTCCCGAGGTCCGCAGTCTCCAGCAACAGCGCGAGGACCTGCGCAACGGCGTGATCAGCGAACAGGACGAAGAGTCGATCAAGAACGACAAGCTCCAGATCTACGAGGAGCAGGTCCAGGCCGTGCAGCAGCGGGCCTTCCGGCTCGAGCAGTTGGTCCGGGACCTCCAGGCCCAGGCCCACGGCGTCACCGAGTTCGTCGACAGCGGCGACGCCGAGCTCACCGAGGTCGAGAAGCTCCAGGTCAAGCGCGAGGCCGGCGAGCTGATCGCCCAGCTCGAAGGGCTCGCCGACGAGCTCAAGCTCATCCAGAGCGACACGACCCGCCGCAACATCATGTTCCCGCTGGAGCAGCTCCTGGCGGAACAGGCCGAGTCCGATCAGAGCGGCATCGCCGCAGAATTCGATCGGCTCCGCGAGGGCTACAGCGCCTACCGCCGCAAGGCCCAGGGAAGCGACCCGACCCTGGTCCGGATCGACCAGATGTGGAACCGGGTGGACGAGCTGGACGGGCTGATCGGCCACGCGGGCATGGCCATGACCGCGCTGGAGCGCAAGGAGCTCGGCACCGTGCGCAAGCGGCTCACGGTCGAGGCCGGCGAAGTCGAGGTGCTGGCGGTCGATCTGGAGAATTCCCTGAACGTGGCCCGCGTGCTGACGTCTGACATCACCCAGGCGGGCTTCAGCTGGCTCGCCGGGGTCTTCGGAGACTCGGTGATGGGCGCAGACATGGGCATCGTGGACGTCTACTGGGTGCGCAAGTCGTCGGTCTCCGAGGAGCGCGACCGCGTGATCGAGGAACGCCAGGAGCTCCTGCTCGAGCTCAGCGAGAACTTCGCCCGCATCCGCCAGGGGCTGGAGGAGTGATGAGGACCCCCAGTCTCACGCTGCTGCTGGCGCTGATCCCGCTGACCGCCTTGGCCCAGGACCCGGCACCGGGCAGCGGCCTGGTCGGGACCGAGCGGGTCTCCGGCTACCAGGCCGACGAAGTCCAGGCCTGGAACCAGGTCAACGACCGCTTCGACGCCCGCGCCCGCGAATTCACCCAGGACGTCCGCGCCATCGTCGACAACCGCGAGGCCGAGGAACGGGCCCGGATCAACGAGGGCTACCTGGCGATGCAGACCGAGCTCGAGGAGAGCGAGGTCCGCCTGCGTGGCATGGCCATTCGCCGCTTCGAGGACTTCCTGGCCAAGTACCCGGACGCCGAGTACTCGCCCCACGTCATGTTTCGACTGGCGGACCTCTACACCGAGGAGGCCAAGGAGATCTGGCTCATCGAGGCCGACGAGTTCGCCCAGCTCGAAGAGACCATCGAAGACCCCCTCGAGCTCATGGAGCTCGTGGAACCGCTGATCGACTACCACAAGGCGATCGCGCTCTACGAGCGCATCCTCGCGGACCACCCCGACTACGAGTACACCGGCGCGGCCTGGTACATGCTCGGCTACTGCTACTTCGACCCGCTCTCCAAGCAGGCCGACATCGAGGCGGCCCAGGTGGCGTTCGAGCGCCTGGTCGACGAGCACCCGGAGAGCCGACCGGCCGTGCACGGGGCCATGCACCTGGGCGAATTCCACTTCGACAACGTCGATCTGCAGCTGGCGATCCCGTACTACGAGATGGTCGTCGCCGCCGGGGCCGACCACGAGCTCTACGACAAGGGCGTCTACAAGCTCGCCTGGGCCTACTACAAGCTCAGCGACTACGACCGTGCGCTGAACCTGTTCACCGATCTGCTGGACTGGAGCCAAGAGGTCTTCCTGCAGTCGGGCAAGAGCTCGGATCTGCGCCCCGAGGCCGTCAAGTACATGGCGTTCTCGTTCTCGGACCTCGCCGACGCCGACTTCGACGGCCGCACCCCGGTCCAGGTCGCCGAGGCCTGGTTCACCCAGGTGGGCGCTCGCGACTACGAGAACGACGTCTTTCGCTCCCTGGCCGAGGTCTTGGAGCAGCAGGCCCGCTTCGAGGACGCCATCGAGGCCCTGGAGTACTACCAGGACCGCTGGCCCCTGGACCCGGGCAACCCCACGCTTCAGCTCAAGGTCGCCCAGCTCCACGAGAGCAAGGCCATCCCCGATCTCGAGGCCGCTGGCCGCGCCCGCACGGTGCTGACCGAGCGCTACAACCCGGACAGCGCGTGGTGGGCTGCCAACCGCAACGATCCCGACGCGCTGGCCGTCGCCGAGCGCTTCATCGAGCAGTCCCTGGCCGACGTGGCCATCGAGTACCACATCCGGGCCCAGGAGACCCAGACCCGCGAGGACTTCGAGGCGGCTGCGGACAAGTACCGGGAGTACCTGTCCCGGTTCCCCTTTGCCGACGACTACTACGAGATCCAGTGGTACCTGGCCGACACCCTCTACAACGCCCAGCGCTACGAAGAGGCCCGCCACGAATACGAGCGCCTGATCGGGGCCGAGGGTCACCCCTACACCGAGGGGTCCCAGTGGATGCTGGTCCAGGTGTGGCGCCAGGTCGTGGTCGACACCTACGGCGGCTACGAAGAGCGCCCCCCGGGCGCTGTGCTCGAGAAAAAGGTCCCCACCAAGGAAGGCGGCGAGCGCGATGTCTACCTGCTCACGCCGGAGCACGAGGCCCTGATCGCGGCCATGGACCTGATCCGCGACCGCCAGTTCGACGACCCCGGCTTCGCGCCGGCCCTCGACGAGGCCCGGGCCCAGCTCTACTACATCCCGGCGTTGATCCTGGTGAACTTCGGCCGCTACGAGGACGCCCGGCCCCGGCTCGAAGAAGTCATCGACCGCTTCCCGCACAAGGACGAGGGCGCCTGGGCCGCCAACGAGCTGATCGGCACCTACCAGGCCGACGGAGACTACGCGAAGATCCGAGAGCTCACGAGCCGCTTCCGCCGCATGCAGCTGGGCGAGAGCTCTTCGGTGTCCGATGACTCCCAGGTCATCTACGAGACCCTTGAGGAGCAGTCGGCGTTCAAGCTCGCCCTGGCCCTGGTCGAACAGGGCGACCGCGCCGGTGCCGCCGACGCCTTCATGGCCTTCATCGCCGAGTTCCCGGACTCCGACAACCGGAACCTGGCTCTGTACAACGCGGCCAACAGCTACGACATCACCGGCCAGAAGGCCAAGGCCCTGGAGCTGTTCGAGCAGTACCTCGCCGAGTACCCCAAGGACGAGCGGTCCAAGGGCCTCTACTACCGGATCGCGGACAACTACTCCCAGGTCCTCGATCTCGAGACGGCGATCAAGTACTACGAGGACCTGGCCCGGTACTTCCCGGACTACGTCGACGCGCCAGACGCGCTCTTCACCGCCAGCTTCCTGCGCAGCGGCATCGGGGACTACGAGGGCTCCGCCAAGGGCTACGAGCGCTACGTGTCGAAGTACCCGGACCGGGACGACGTCGAGTACGTCTACTGGATGGCCACCAAGCAGTGGAAGCAGCTCGGCGAGTCCCAGGCCGAGTCCAGCTACAAGAAGTACCTGCAGAAGTTCGGCGGCATCAACCCGGACCACACGCTGGAGGCCATGTACTACCTGGCCGAGCGCACCGAAGAGCGCGGCCGGGCCAAGGCCACCGCCAAGGCGTGGGACGGGTTCCTGGCGACCTACAAGGACCTGGCCGCCCAGGGTCCCGTCGGCCCCAAGGCGCGGAACCTGGCCGCCGGCATCGCCTTCCGGGACCTGTGGGCCCACTACGAGGAGTTCGCCGAGGCGCCATACCCCTCGGCCAAGAAGCTCGAGGACCCCGAGACCGTCACCACGCTGCTGGACACCCTGAGCACCGAGATCAAGGCCATCGAACAAGAGGCCATCGACCTCATCACGACCTACCAGGACTTCGAGTACACGTCGGCGGCCCTCTACGTCCAGGGCGCCACCTACTGGGACCACGCCAAGTACCTGTACAACTGGCCCATCCCCGAAGACTGGGACTGGGAGTTGGTCGACATCTACCGCGAGCAGCTGGACAGCTTCGCCGAGCCGGTCCAGATCAAGGCCATCGCCCGGCTCGAGGCCAACCTCCAGAAGTCCCGGGACGAGAAGCGCAGCTCCGAGTGGATCGACAAGACGGTGGCCATGCTCAACGACATCAGCCCCAGCGAGTACCCGCTCGAGAAGCCCGAGGTCCAGGGCACCGTCGACCCGACCGTGCTCCCCAAGGTCGGCGCCCGCAGCATCGACGTGGCGTCCACCGAAGGCGGTGACCCGTGATGCACCTGCTCGCCCTGCTGGTGGTCCCCGTGGGCCTGGCACAGTCCCCGACGGTCCCCGCGACCGCGCCAGGCGAGCCGGTCGTCGAGCCGCTACCCCCAGCAGCTCCGACCGCCAGCCCGAGCGACCAGGCCGTCGACAAGATCAACCTGGCGGTCAGCCTGTTGAACAACCCCACCGCCGACAACGCCCGCAAGGCGATGAAGCTCTTGGACGAGGCCTCCCGCCTGGATCCCGAGCAGGCCTGGGCCTGGTACAACAAGGGCGTCGCCCACCAGATCCTCAGCGAGGACTCCCGCGCACGCCAGGCCTGGCTCCGAGCGACCGACATCGACCCCTCCCTGGGGGACGCCTGGCTCCAGATGGGGCTGTTGAGCCTCCAGTCCGGCGAGCACGACCGGGCCCTGACCAGCTTCCGAGCCGGACTGCGCTCCGACGAGGACAACATGGACCTGCGGGTCGCCCAGGCGTCGGTCTTGCGAGAGCTCGACCGGCTCCCCGAAGCCGAGCAGGCCGCCAAGGACGGGCTCCGGCTGAACGCGAACTGGCTCGACCTCTACAACGTGCTCGGCGTCGTCTACATCGAGATGGACACGCTGCCGCTGGCCGAGTTCATCCTCGACAAGGCCGTGCGCGACGTGCCCAACGGTGCGCAGCACTCGGGCATCCAGTGCAACCTGGGCCGGGTGCTGGAGCTCCAGGGCTACGACTTCGACGCTCAGCTCAAGTACCAAGAAGCGCTGAAGCTCGACCCGGACAACGTCGCGGCGCTGGTCTACCTGGCCCGGGGCTACGCCGAGAACCGCAACTACCCAGACGCCGTGCCCCTCCTGGAGCGTGCCCGAGGACTCGCCCAGCAGGACCCCAGCATCACGCTGAACCTGGGCGTCGCCTACCGGGGCGTCGCTCGCTACGACGACTCCAAGAAGATGTACGAGGAGACCCTGCGGCTCGACCCCGAAGACCCGGGCCCGTACCTGAACCTGGGCATCTTGTTGGGGGACTACGTCAAGGACTACGACGGCGCGGTCACGGCCTACCAGGCCTACATCGACAACGGTGGCGACGACCCCGAGGCCATCGAGGGCTACATCAAGGCCACCAAGAAGGAACAGAAGAAGGTCAAGCGCCTCGAAGAGCGCCGCAAGAAAGCCGACGCCGACCGCAAGGCCAAGGAAGATCGGGACCGCCTGGTCGCCGAGGAGCAGGCCCGTCTCGAGGCCGAACAGGCGGCCGCCGAGCAAGCCGCCGCCGAAGAGGCCGCCGCGCGGGACGCCGCTGCGCCGGGCCCCCCGGCGCCCGCCGAAGAATCCGGTTCGGCAGCGCCCGCCGATGGATCCGGCGAGGGCGAACCGCCACAGACCGGGACCCAGGACCCTGCACCGGTGCCCGCGCCGGAACCGGCCGAGGAGCCAGCGCCCGAAGAGCCCGTCGAGGAGGCGCCGCCTGCACAGGACGAGCCCGCCGAAGAGGCGCCGGCAGAGGAGGAGGCAGCCGAAGAAGCCCCCGCCGAAGAGGAAGAAGAAGAGGAAGAGGAAGAACCCGAGTCGACCAACCCGTGGGGGCTCTGATGCGCCTTGTGATCCCGCTCCTGGTGCTCTCCACCCTGGGGGTGTCACCAAACGCCCAGGCCCAGTCCAAGCGCGTCCGCGTGGTCATCGTCGAAGACGAGGTCATTCGCGGCGAAGTGCAGAAGCCCAGCGTCCAGATCCTCATCGCGCGCCAGGATCTGAGCAGTACAGATCAGCTCGAGCTCCAGGAGAGCTTCATCCCCCGGATCGTGAAGTCCGTGGAGTCCAAGCCCTTCTGAGACCCCTCAGCCGCCCCTGGGCCTCGGCTTGTCCTAGACAAATCTTCGACGAACCCCGAAGCCAACCGGGCCGTCTCAGCGATTACCCCCAACGGGGCTCTTGAGGGCGCTGACAGTGTGTTCACAGTTGGCTCCTGACACCCTCAGGTCACTCCTGTAAAGTTGCCCACCCTCGGCGGTCCGTGTGGAGAGCCTTCCTCCGGACACCGACGTCCTACCGAAACCAAGCCTCTAGGAGAATCCCCATGGGACTGCTGGTCGATGCCTTCCAGAAGGGCGGACCCTTCATGATCCCGCTGCTCATCTTCGGCGTGTTCGCTGCTGCGATCGCTGCTGAGCGGCTGTACTACATCCTGTTCCGCGCCAACATCAACGGCACGGCGTTCTTCGCTCAGATCCAGAAGCTGATCATGGCGAACAACATCGACCGGGCGATCAAGCTCTGCAACGCCGAGCCGAACGCCGCGCTGCCCCGCGTGCTCAAGGCGGGTCTCACCCGCGCCAACCGTGGCGACATCGAGATCCAGAACGCGGTCGACGAGTCCCTGCTGGAGGTCTTCCCCCAGCTGACCCGCCGCACCCCGTACCTGACCACCCTGGCCAATGTCGCGACCCTGACCGGTCTCCTCGGCACCATCCAGGGCCTGATCCTCGCCTTCGAGGCGGTGGCCCACGCGTCGGCCGAGACCAAGCAGACCCTGCTGGCGTCCGGTATCTCCGTCGCGATGTTCACCACGATGTCCGGTCTGATCGTCGCTGTGCCGACCATCATCCTGACCTCGATCATCACCAACAAGACCACGAAGATCATGGACGAGGTGGAGCTCTACGCCACCAAGACCGTGAACCTCCTGGGCGCCCGTCGTCGCGGCACCCTCAAAGAGGAAGGCGCCGCCGAGGCCTAGGCCTCGACGAGCACTTCTTGGTTTCGGTTGTCGTGCTCCCGACCCGCTCGGGTCGGGAGCGCAGCACCCCCTCACTGACTCCCTACACTGGAGCGACCCATGGCCGGCGGAAAAGGCAGGAGGTCCCTGTCTACAGGCGAGGAACTCAACCTCATCCCGATCATGAACCTGGTCTCCATCCTCATCCCGTTCCTGCTGATGGCCGCACAATTCGTGCACCTGGCCGTCATCGACTCGACGCTGCCTGCGATCGGGCCGCCGCCAGAGACGCCGCCGGAAGAGGACGATGATCCGCCGCTGCAGCTCTCCCTGGTGCTGACCGGCAAGGGCATCACCGTCGCCGGCGCGGATGCGGTGCTGAACCCGGAGGGCGCTGAAGGCGCCGCCCCGGCAGCCCCCGTCGAAGGTGAAGAGGACCAGCCCACGATCCCCTGCAAGGACCCCAACTGCGCGACCCCCGACTCGTATGACTACGAGGAGCTGACGCGCCTGCTGGGCCTCATCAAGGACGAGTACCCGGACGACGAGAACGTCATCATGGTGCCGGAGTCCCGCATCCCCTACGAGGTCATCGTGAAGACGATGGATGCGAGCCGCGAGGACAAGAGCGCCTCGGGCGAGGACGGCAAGGCCCGGACGCTGTTCCCATTCGTCGTCATTGCCGGAGGCGCGAAGTAGCCATGGCACTCAAAAAGAAAGCTCGCGCGTCGGTCTCCGAGGAGCTGAACATCACCTCGATGATGGACATGTTCACCATCATCCTGGTCTTCCTGCTCAAGTCCTACTCGACCCAGGACATCTCCGTGGCCGCCTCGAGCGACCTGGAGCTCCCGCTGTCGACATCGGCCAAGGAGCCCCAGCTCGCGGTGAACCTCATCGTCACCAAGACCCAGATCGTCGTGGACGGCGTGCCGGTGCTCGACCTGACCATGGTTCCCGACGAGGAGAACCCCGGCATGGAGCTGATCTCGGTGCCCGAGGACGAAAAGAAGGGCCAGATGATCACCCGGCTCTACGATCGCCTCCTCGAAAAGGCCGAGCAGGCCAAGGCACTGGGCGAGGCCTCGGGCTCCAAGGAGCACGAATTCAAGGGCCGCATCCTGCTCCAGTGCGACAAGACGCTGCCCTTCAGTGTCATCCGCGAGGCCATGTACACCGCGGGTCAGGCCCAATTCGGAGAATTCAAGTTCGTCGTCTACAAGACGTCGGGCTGACGCACACCCGGTGCACGCGCCTCATGGGCGCGATCACGAGGGCCCGTCAGGATGCATTGGGTTGCATCCGGGCGGGCCCTCGGTCTATCTTGCGCCGTGTGTCCCCCGCCTTTGAAAGGCCCCAATTGGGCCTCTCTGGAGACCTATTCCACAGGTCTGCTAAACTTTCCCCCCAGACGCAACGATCTAAAGGATCGAGAGAACCTTCCTCGTAGGAAGTGGTCTGACCTGCCAACCGGCCATCTTTGATGCGGTGACAGGAAACTGAGGTCCATGGCTGCACAGGCACAGAAGCAGAACAAGGTCTTGCGGATCGGCATCGTCCAGGACGGGAAGATCGTCCAGGAACGGCTGATCAAGTCCGGCGAGTCCGTGTCGATCGGCGAGAGCACGAAGAACACCTTCGTCTTGCCGCCCACGTCACTCCCCAAGCGGTTCACGCTCTTCCACTGCAAGGGTGGCAAGTACACGCTGCACATCTCCCAGGAGATGAAGGGCAAGGTCGCGTACAAGGACGCGATCGCATCCCTGAGTCAGCTGCGTGAAAAGGGAGACGCGCCGCGCAAGGGCAACGTCTGGCAGCTGCCGCTGACGGAAAGCAACCGCGGCAAGGTCGGGATCCAGAACGTCACGGTGCTGTTCCAGTTCGTGCCGCCGCCACCCGAGCCCGTCACAGCGATCAAGCGCGAGGACTTCCGCCCCCGGCTGATCGAAGAAGACGACCCGGTCTTCATGGGCTTCTTGGGGCTGTTCACCGCCCTGGCTGTCGTCATGATGATCTACGTGGCCAACGCCGAGCCCATCACGCGGGTGGACCTGGCGACGATCCCGGATCGCTTCACCAAGGTCGTGCTAGCGCCCGAAGAGCCCGAGCCGACTGAGCCCCTGGAGGTCGACGAGGGCGAGGGCGAGCAGATCGTGCCGGAAGAGACAGACCAGGCCGATGCCTCTGAGGACACCGAGGAGACCGAGCAGGAAGAGACGGCGGAGCAGGAAGAAGAAGCCGCCCCCGAGCTGAGCGAGGCCGAGAAGGCCGCCGCCGAAGAAGCCCGCCAGGAAGCCCTGCGCCAGCAGGCTGTCGAGGAGTCCCCGCTGCTGGCCGCCCTCATCGCCACCCGTGGCGAGGGCGGTGGCGCCACAGACGACCCCTATGGCCAGGGCGACAGCGTCGGCCAGAACCTGGACGAAGCGCTCAAGTCCGTCACCGGTGTCCAGGCCTCGACCACGGAAAAGGCCGCGGCGCGTGGCAGCAAGGGCGGCGAAGGCCGTGGCGACGCTGACATCGGAGATCTCGCCCAGGCCAAGGGTGGCTCTGGGGACTTGACCACCGGACCCAAGACCGAGGTCAAGGGCACCGTCAAGACCGGTTCTGCCGATCTCGACTTCGTCGAGGGCGATGCCGACGCCGTTCGCAAGGTCGTTCGCAAGTACACCGGGCAGATCAAGTACTGCTACGAGCGGCGCCTCAAGGAGAACCCCAGCCTCGAGGGACGTGTCGAGGTCCAGTGGAACATCTCGGACGGTCGCGTCACCTCGGCGAGCCTGTTCGCGAACACCACGGGCGACGACGAGCTGGGCAGCTGCATCATCAGCAAGATCAAGAAGTGGCGCTTCCCAGCCGACCAGGTCGAGGGCGAGGTCATCTACCCGTTCGTCCTCACCGGAGGATAGTCCCCTGTCGCGGAAGTTCGCGGGCGCTCACTTGCCCTCGCCGCGCCTTGCGGCCCGCTCTCGCTTTGATGTGACTCGGCCACACCCGGCGCTCGAGCGGACCACCAGCCACGGCGATGGCGGCGCGATCACCTCACGAACTTCCGCGACAGGGGACTAGGCCCCGCTGCGCCAGAGAAAGTGTGAAGGGAACGACACCCTCGGCACACTGAGTCGCCGGGGAAGGGTCGCCCTCCCGGGCGCCCTGAACCGGCCGTGTCTCAATCTCTGCCGGAGACTCAAGTTCCCAGCTGTCGCTCCGATGGAGCAAGTCGGGAGAAGGGTTTCTCCCCCAGGTTTGACACGGCAAGGGCCGGCTGACTAGGATGCCCCGGAAATGGGGATGAGGAGACGAGAAGTGCCGCAAGGATGGAGCTGGCAGCTGTTCGCTGCAGGAATACTGGGTGCAATGGCGCTCAGCTGGAGCCCGCCGGTGCTCTCCCAGGACGCAGGTGTCTCCGGAGGCCTCGAGCAGACCTCCGCCACGAGCCCCAAGGACAAGGAGGCCTTCGTGAACTCGGCGCTGACCGAGATCAAGGGCATCGCCAAGTCCATCTCCAAGGCCCTCGAAGACGCTGAGCGTGAGCAGGACCTGGTCCGCAGCAACTGCCTCACCAAGAAGCAGGCGTCGGTCTCCACCTTGGTCGAGGTCGCCGAGCAGGCCCAGGCCCAGATGAACGACTACCTCTCTCAGGGCGACACCGACAAGGCGGACTTCGAGTTCCGCAAGGTCGCCGTGGCACTGTCCAAGGCGCGGCAGTTCTCGGCAGAAGCCGACGCCTGCCTGGGTGAGTCGGGCATGCAGCCAGGCGTCACTGACGTCCAGGTCACGGTCGAGGGGCTCGCCGACGGCGACGACCTGGCCCCCATCGACGACGGGAACGACGACATTGGCGTCGACCCGCCCGAGACCTCTCCCTTCCAGTAGTCGCGTCCGACGGCAGGAGACGGTCATGGCGCCAGGTGGGCGACTTGCACGCAGGCTTCGAATGGGTGAGGATGGGACCCGCTCCCGCTGGACCCAAGCAGCTGCTGACGCAGGTGGATCGAATGGCTGACAGCTGCCGCCTGTGGCGGACCGTGCTGACCCGCTCAACGCTGGCGCTGTCCCTGACCCTGGGCCTGCTGCCCGGCCAGGCTCTCGCCGGGGCCGGGGACCACATTCGCGTGGGCGAAGCCGAGATCGTGCCCTCCATCTTCCTGGGCATGGAGTGGCAGTCCAACCCCTACTACAACGAGCTCGTCGACTTCGTGCCCGACGACCAGCAACAGGACTACGGCGGCCTGGCTCTGCTGACCTGGCCCACGGTCGACGTCACCTTGGACGGGCCGGACCTGGCGCTGGAGCTCTCGGCGGGCTGGCGGCCGCGGGTGTACCTCACCCAGGAGCGCCAGAACCTGACCCGCTTCGGCGAAGGCGACTTCGGGGTCGATCTGGACATCCTCCCGCGCTCCATGATCGGGTTCAACCTGACCGAGAAGTTCAAGGTCTCCACCCGCGCGATGGACGCTGGCTACGCGTCCGACGCCTTCGCGCGGCGCCTCACCAGCACCACCACCGGCTTGATCAGCATCCGCCCGGGGGCGGCCCTGGACATCGACGTCGGCGGCCACTTCAGCTGGGACGACTACGACGTGCCGCCCGAGTCCAACCTGGAGCAGAACGCGAACTACAACTCGCGCATCTCCGGGGGACCCAACCTGTCGGCACAGTGGGCCTTCTTCCCCAAGACCGCCTTTGTGATCAAGGGCGGGGCCAACTTCTTCAGCTGGACCAACAACTTCGTGAACGCCGAGGGCGGCAACTTCTCCACCGACTACTACGGGGACCGCATCGGCATCCCCGACGGTTGGGGTTGGCGAGCCCAGGGCGGGCTGATCGGTCGCTTCACCGAGCGCATCGTGCTCAACGTGCTCGCTGGCTATGGCCAGATCAAGTACAACGAGGACTCGGTGGTCGAGGCCGCGGGCGGCCACGCCGAAGCCGCGAATCCTGCAGCAGCAGGCTTCGATCAGGACCTGGGCGGGATCGACGGACTGTTGCTGACCGCCGAGGTGTCAGCCACTCCGCTGCTCGGCCACAACATCACCGGCGGCTACCGCAAGGACTTCGAGGACTCGTGGTTCACGAACTACGTGCACTACCACTACGTCTTCGGCCGCTACGAGGCACAGCTTGGAAGTCGACTGGGCACCACGCTCGAGGCCGGGTACCGGCGAGAGCAGTACCGCGGCGAGGTCAGCCGTGACGACGACTTCCTGCGTGCCGGGGGCGGCTTCAGCTACAACGCCGCCGACTGGCTCGACGTCGACCTGGGTGTGCGCTGGAACCGCCGGGTCAGTGCCGACGCCGACGCCAAGGCGGAGATCGAGTACGACAACATCCTCTTCGCGCTTGGCATCACCGGCGTCTACTGAGCGACCCCTGCGCTCGCTCCTTCTGCTGGGCCTGGCCCTGTCGTGTGCCGCCCCTGCCTGGGCCGGCGACGCCGGAGGGGTGCCCACCACGGTCCCCACCGAGGCGAACTACGAAGTCGGTCCCGGCGACCTGCTCGCGCTCGAGGTGTTCGGCGAGGAAGACCTGACCCTGGAGCTCCAGGTGGACCGGGACGGCCAGGTCACCGTGCCGCACATCGGGGCCCTGGACGTGGGCGGGCAGACCAGCCACCAGGTCGCAGCCAGCATCGAGCAGGCCCTGCGGGACGGCTACCTGGTCGACCCCAAGGTCGCCGTGCGCGTGCTGGAGTACCGGTCCCGCCCCTTCACCGTGGTCAGCGGCGTCAAGAACGCTGGCATCTACTACATGATGGGACGCACCACAGTGCTCGACGCGATCGCCGTGGCGGGTGGGTCCCCCGAGAACAGCACCCGTGCCCGGGTGGTGCGGGCCTCCCCCCAGGGTCAGCAGACCTTCGATCTGGACCTCCAGGCCATGACTGGGGGGACCGCAGAGCCCTTCGTGCTGGAGCCCGAGGACCAGGTCTATGTGCTGGAGCCCGAAGTCGTCTTCGTGACCGGCCAGGTCAAGGAAGAGGGCGCCGTGCCGTGGCTCGAGGGCATGACCGCCTACCAGGCCCTGACCCGGGCCGGCGGCCCCAACTCGGTGGCCAGGCTGCGCAAGGCCTATGTCCTGCGGGACGGTCAGACCCTGGAGATCGATCTCAAGGCGGTCAACAAGGGCCGCGAGGCGGATCTCCTGTTGATGCCCGGGGACCAGCTGGTGATTCCCGAGAGCATCTTCTGAAGCCGTCGGATCAGTAGCGCGGGTCCTGGGCCCAGCGCCAGGCGGTGGCGATGACGTCGTCGATGTTCGTGTACTGGGGCACCCAGCCCAGCTCGGTCCGTGCCTTGGCCGCCGCCGCGTAGAGCCCCGGGGCGTCGCCGTCTCGGCGCTCGGCGTCGTCGTAGGGCATGGGGCGGCCGGTGACCCGGGTCACGCCGTCGAGGATCTCCAGCACGGTGGTGCCGTTGCCGGTGCCCAGGTTCCAGGCCCCGCCCGGCGAGCCGTGCCACAGGTGCACGAGGGCCCGGTGGTGGGCGTCGGCCAGGTCGAGCACGTGGATGTAGTCTCGGACACAGGTGCCGTCGCGGGTGTCGTAGTCCCGGCCGAAGACCTTGAGGCGGGCCCGCTTGCCCATCAGGGCGTCGAGGGCCAGCGGGATCAGGTGGGTCTCTGGATCGTGGGACTCTCCCAGGGTGCCGTCCGGGTGGGCGCCCGCGGCATTGAAGTAGCGCAGTGAGGCGATGGACAGTCCCTGTCGGGCGCGGGCGTCCTCCAGGATCTGTTCCACCATCCACTTGGTCTGGCCGTAGACCGACACCGGAGCCTTGGGATGGACCTCGTCCAGGGGCAGGTAGTGGGGAGCGCCATAGACCGCACAGGTCGACGAGAACACCATCGCACCGACGTCGGCCCGGGTCATGGCGTCGAGCAGGGAGAGCGTGCCGCCTACGTTGACGTCGTAATAGCGGACCGGGTGTCGCTGGCTCTCGCCGACCAGGCACAGCGCAGCGAATTGGAGCACGGCGTCGAAGGGGCGGGCGTTCAGGGTCTGGAAGAGGGTCTCCCGGTCCCGAATGTCTCCCACGACCAGCTCGCTGCGCACGGCCTCGCGGTGGCCCGTGGAGAGGTTGTCGTAGACCACGACCTCGATCCCGGCCTCTTCGAGGAAGCGGGCGCAGTGGGAGCCGATGTAGCCCGCGCCTCCCACCACCAGCACTCGCTTCGACATCTCGGGCCTCCTGGGGTCCTCTATCCACCTGCTTCCCTGGGTGTGCCCGACCAGCCCTGTCCATCGAACGTCCAGATCTGTGGCAATACATGAGGTTTGATCATGACGTGTCAAGACTTCTCTGCTACGATTCAGCCGGCTCATCAGCGCGCGGAGCAGACAGGTGGCTACCAAGGGCACAGGCGCCAAGAAAAAGTCCACTGGATCCGCTCGTGGTGGGAAGCGACGCGCTTCGCCCGGCACCGCCAGCGGAAGATCCTCCGCGCCGCAGGCCGCGGCCACCGAGCCCGGCCTGACGCCGGAGAACCGCCGCGCCCTGGCCTATCTGGCGGGACTCGGAGCCTGCGGCTTCACGCTGCTGGCCCTGATGTCCTACTCCCCGACGGACCCCGCCTTCACCCACCGATCGACGTCGTTCGAGGTGGCCAACTGGTGCGGTCGCTGGGGTGCCAACATCTCGGATGTGCTCTTCCAGCTGCTGGGGCACGCGGCCTGGGCCGTGGCGCCATTTGCCGCCTGGCTCTGGCTGCGCTTCGCCCGCCGAGACGCAGGGTCCTCCCTGCGGCTCGCCATGGGGCTGGTGGGGACCTGGTGGTTCGCCTCCTTCGTGGCGTTGTTGTTCGCCAGCGAAGGCGCGACCTATGACGCCTACCCGCCGGGGGGTGCGCTGGGCGGCGTGACCGCAGGATGGCTGCTGGGCCAGGTCGGCACGGTGGGCTCCTATGTGATCGTGACCCTGGCGTTGGTGACCACCGCCACCGTCGCCTTGGGCATCGACTGGGAGGCGCTCGCCGAGCGCGGCGTGGCGTCGGTCGAGGTCGGCACGCCCCGTCTGGGCGCTCTGCTGGCTGGGGGCGTCCGCCAGACCGCCAGCCGTCTGGTCGCTGCTCTGAGCGGACTCGGCGCCCGCTTGCGGGCCTGGATGGCGCGGCCCCGGCGCTGGGAGCGCTTCGACGACTACGCCGAGCCGGGGCTGGACTTCACCGACGAGGTGCCCAGCCTGGACGAGGACCCGCCCCTGCGCCGGGCCGAGCCGGCCTTCCGGCCAGAGCCCAAGGTCGTGTTCGAGGGCCCCGCCCACACCGAGCTGGCCTACGACTTCTCCGAGGAGCGCCTGGCCGCCGCGGTGCCCACCGCGGCAAGCGCCGTCGCATTGGTCGAGGTCGAGCCGGACACCGGCTACGACGTGCCGCCGGTCTCGGTGGTCGAGACCCCCCCGCCCGTGCCGCCGCAGTCGGTCGGTCCCCGTACCACCGTTCACACGCCGGTCGACCAGCTCGACCCCTTCGACGCGCCGGAGCCCTCTGGCCTGCATCGGGCTGTTCCGGCGCCGCCGGTCGCCGGGCCGATGGTGGAGATCACGCCCGGGCGACTGGAGAGCGGCACGAACGGCCGCGACGATCTGGTCGTCCGCCAGGCGGCGCCCGAGGAGGTCTTCGAGCTGCCCACGCTGGGGCTGCTGGACCGCCACCAGAAGCTCGCCGGCCACCTGGACGAAGGCGAGCTCAAGGGCATGGCCGCGACCCTGCAGCAGAAGCTGGCGGACTTCGGCATCAAGGGCGAAGTCACCGCGATCCGCCCCGGGCCTGTCATCACCATCTTCGAGTACCTGCCCGCTCCCGGCGTCAAGGTCGCCAGCATCGTGCGGCTCACCGACGACATCACCATGGCCATGAAGGCGATCCGGGTGCGCATCGTGGCGCCCATTCCGGGCAAGGGCGTCGTGGGCATCGAGATCCCAAACGACAACCGCCAGACCGTCTGGCTGCGGGACATGCTTGCCTCCCGCGAATTCCGCGAGGGGCGCTTCGATCTGCCGATGGCTCTGGGCAAGACGGTCGAGGGTCTGCCCTACGTGGCCGACCTGGCCAAGATGCCCCACTGCCTGGTCGGTGGCACCACGGGCTCGGGCAAGAGCGTCGGCATCAACGCGATGCTCTGCAGCCTGCTGTTCACGCGTACGCCGGAAGAGCTGCGGCTGATCCTGATCGATCCCAAGATGCTCGAGTTCGAGCCCTACGAGGACATCCCACACCTGCTGCACCCGGTCGTGACCGAGCCCAAGCTGGCGGCCGCAGCACTCAAGTGGGCCTGCAAGGAGATGGACGAGCGCTACCGGCTGCTGGCCCGGTGGGGCACGCGCAACATCTCCTCCTACAACAAGAAGGTCACCCGGGAGCTGGACGACTGGACCCCCCAGAAGGCCCGCAAGTTCGCGCCGCGGGGTTGGCCGGTCGACCAGGCTCCGCCACCGCCCCGCAAGATGCCGTGGATCGTGGTCGTGATCGACGAGCTGGCCGACCTGATGATGGTGGCCGCAAAGGACGTGGAGGCGAGCATCGTGCGGCTGGCCCAGAAGGCCCGGGCCTGCGGCATCCACCTGATCGTGGCGACCCAGAGGCCGTCGGTCGACGTCATCACCGGGCTCATCAAGGCCAACATGCCTTCGCGCATCGCCTTCCAGGTCCGCTCCAAGACCGACGGGCGCACCATCCTGGACCAGAACGGGGCCGAGACCCTGCTGGGCAAGGGCGACATGCTGTACCTGCCCCCCGGCGTCTCGGCCCTCGCACGGCTGCACGGGCCCTTCGTGGCCGATGAAGAGGTCGGCCGGGTGGCCGACTTCCTGAAAGACCAGGCCGACCCGCTGTACGAGGCGGAGATCCGCGTGGACGACGAGTCGGTGGAGTCCATCGATCCCGACGAGTACGACGAGGTCTATGACCTGGCCGTGGCCCTGGTCACGGACAAGGGCAAGGCGTCCACGTCGATGATCCAGAGGCACCTCAAGATCGGCTACAACCGGGCAGCCCGCATCATGGACGTCATGGAGCGGGATGGCGTCGTGGGGCCGGCGGACGGTGCTCGGCCACGGGAAGTGCTGGCCCAGGCCCACCCCAGCGCCTGAGCCGACCGCCCGGTCAGTCAAGGCCTTGTCACCGGTTGTCACCGGGTCGAACATCGCCGGTCGGCCAACGTCCCAGCCTGGGTCAGACGGTTGCCGCAAGGGCTTCCACGCACTAAAAATGGCCATTCAGCGTCCGGGAGGACGGGTTGCACGGATTGTTGAAGCGTCGACTCCTGCGAGGCCTGGCGTTGTTCGTGGGCCTGATCTCGACAGCGGCCCTGGCCCAAGACCCCCCAAAGGCGCCCGCAGACCTGATCCCGACCGACGCCAGCCCAGAGGTGGTCCAGGTCGTGGAGGGGGTGGAGGCCACCTACAAGGACGTCCTGGCCCTGCAGGCCCAGTTCGAACAGACCGTGACCGCGGCGGGCCAGACCCGCGTAGACGAGGGCACGGTGCTGCTCAGCCGGCCCCGCAAGATGCGCTGGGACTTCACGGGACCCAACGGCTCCCTGTTCGTGACCGACGGCAGCTACATGTGGGTCTACACCCCGTCCCTCAAGCAGGCCATCAAGTACGCCGACCTGGGCCAGGCCGCGAGCAGCGTGGCGCCCATCGAGCTCTCCGACCTGGGCAGCCTGCGAGACAAGTTCACGGTCGTCCTGGCACCCGAGAACGGCCGCAAGTCCAACTTCGTGCTCATCCTGACCCCGCGCGAGACCGGCAAGTACCCCTTCAAGTCGGTGAAGCTCGAGCTGACCAGCAAGTACGTGCTGCAGTCCATCTCGGTGACCGACACCCTGGACAACCTGACCGTGCTGAACTTCTCCAAGGTCAAGTTCAACCCAGACGTGCCCGACGACATCTTCTCGTTCTCGCCCCCGGCCGACGTCGAAGTCATCGAGGCCGGCGCGCTCTGAGCGCGCCGCAACCCGTGTCCACCGCCTCCCAGAAGGTCCACCTGGTCTCGCTGGGCTGCCCGAAGAACCGGGTCGACAGCGAGGTGATGGTCGGCCAATTGATGGACGCGAGCCGCTACGACCTGGTCGACGACCCAGACGGCGCCGACGTGATCATCGTGAACACCTGCTCGTTCATCCAGCCGGCGACCGAGGAGTCGATCGAGACCGTGCTGGAGATGGCGAAGTTCAAGGAGAGCGGCAGCTGCAGCAAGCTGGTGGTCACCGGCTGCATGGTCCAGCGCTACGGCAGCAGCCTCGAGGGCGAGCTGCCAGAGGTCGACCACTTCCTGGGCACCGGGGAGTACCACCGGATCGACGAGGTCCTGAGTGCCCGCGCCGGCTCCGCCCCGCGCTCCTACGTGGACACCCCCCTGTACCTGCACGACGAGACCACGCCGCGGGTGCACTCCTGGGCCCGGCACAGCGCCTACTTGAAGATCTCCGAAGGCTGCAACCACCGCTGCGCCTTCTGCATCATCCCGACCCTGCGCGGCCGCCTCCGGTCGAGAACCATCGAGTCGCTGGTGACCGAGGCCGCCGGCATGGTCCAGCAGGGGGTGCGCGAGGTCAACCTCATCTCCCAGGACTCCACGGCCTACGGGCGTGACCTGTACGGCCGACCGCGGCTCGCGGAGCTGCTCCAGGCCCTGGCCCGGGTGGATGGGCTGGACTGGCTCCGAGTCCACTATGCGTACCCCATCGGGCTGCCCGATGCGCTGCTGGACACCCTCGCCACAGAGCCCAAGGTCGTGCCCTACCTGGACATCCCGCTACAGCACGCCAGCGGCTCGATGCTCAAGTCCATGCGCCGAGGTGTCACCCGCGCCGGCCAGGACCGCATCCTCCAGCGCATTCGCGACCGGGTCCCGGACCTGGCCCTGCGCACCACGTTCATCGTAGGCTTCCCCGGCGAGACCGAAGCCGACTTCCGGGAGCTCGAGGACTTCGTGCGCACCTGGCGGTTCAGCCGTGTGGGCGTGTTCACCTACTTTCAGGAGGACGGCACCGACGCGGCGACCCTGGGCGACCAGGTGCCCGACGAGGTCAAGGAAGAGCGCCAGGCCCGGCTGATGGCGCTCCAGGCTGAGATCTCCCTGGAGCACCACGAGGCGCTGGTCGGTCAGACCGTCGACGTCATGATGGACGGGGTGTCCGACGAGCACGAATCCCTGTTGGTCGCCCGGCTGCCGACCCAAGCCCCGGACGTCGACGGCCAGGTCTTCGTGACCCGCGCGCCCGGTGGCATCAAGGCGGGGGACGTGGTGCCCTGCAAGATCGTCCAGGCATCCCCCTATGATCTGGTGGGGGAGCTGGTCACCGCGTAGGGCCCAGGGCCGCCACCTCGCTCAGGAACACCGGCCGCAGATCCCGCGGGTCGGCCGCGTTCATCCACGCGACCACCTGGGCGGCATTGCCCGCAGAGACATCGACCACCAGGATGACGCGACCGAGCTTGCGGGCCACGTGGTGGGCACGGTTCAGACTGGCGCGCAGGTCTCCGCTCAGGTCGTCGTCCCGGCGCAGCAGGGGCACACCCCGCTCCCTCGCGGCCCGGAGCGCCGTGCCCTCGGCGGTGCCCGTGGCGTCGAGGAGCACCATCGAGCGCGAGAGCAGCAGGTCCGGTGCCAGAGCCTGGGGGGGCGTGCGCAACACCACCCCGGTCGCCCCGGGGACCGCCATGAGCGCTTCGGCCGCCTGGGCGTTGGTCGTCACGCCTGCTGGGAGCTCGACCAGGACCTCCTTGTGGTTCCGCGTGGCGTCTCGGGCCATGCGCAGGGCGAAGGGGCTGAACGGCACCAGGCCCACCGACAGTGGCACGTCGGCTTGGAGCACGGCCTGGTCCTGCCGGGCGTCCTGGCCCAGGCCCAACACCACCACCGCCACCAGAGCGGGGGCCTCGCCCCGGGAGCGCTTCGAGAGTTCCTCGAGCGTCGGCACCAGGATCAGGCGGTGGACCAGGCGCTTGCCGGCGTAGATGCGCACATCGACCTCGAGGTCGTCTCGGGCGGTGACGTAGACGTCGGCGCCGGGTACGGCTTCGCGAGCCAGCCCCTGGAGCCGCGCCGCCAGGGCGTCCGGGGCCACCCCGGGCTCCAGCTGGTAGCGCGTCGCGTGGGACATCCAGGTCCCCGCGGGGTCCAGGCGCTCCTCGGCCGAGGACTCCAGCAGTTGGGCCTCCTTGAGCACGGCGGGCAAGAGAGAGGTCTCCAGGACCTCCTGGAGCAGGGCGGGCTGCAGGGTGACGGGGGACTCGGTGGTCGGGCCGCCTTCGATCCACCGCTCCGCCAGGCACTGGGTGCTGTTGCCCACGCCCAGCACGAGCAGGGCCCCCGCGATCAGGACCAGCAGGGCGCGGCGCACGCTCAATCCCGGGGAGAGCGGGCGAGGGTCAGGGCCTTGCGCAGCTGCAGGTCGTCGACCGCCCGGTCGGCGGCGGGACCGGAGAAGCGCGGGGGGCCTCGGTCCTGGCCCGTGGCGGGCTCCAGGGACGCCACCAGGGCCAGCAGTTCCTCGCGCTGGGCCTCGTCGACCCCGTCGAGTCCCTGGAGCTGCCGCTGGAGACGCTCGGCGGGGGACTGCCGAGGGCCGGCGCGGCTCTGGACGACGTCGGGCGCGATGCCGCCGTCGGTCTCGATGGACCGGCCGGAGGGCAGGTGGTAGCGGGCCACTGTCAGCCGCAGGGCGCTGCGGTCCTGGTACTCGAACACGGACTGGACGGAGCCCTTGCCATAGGTCGGCTGGCCCACGACCGTGGCCCTGCCCAGATCCTGGAGGGCGCCGGCGACGATCTCGCTGGCGCTGGCCGACGTGCCGTCCACCAGCACCACGACCCTGCAGTCCAACAGGTCCGACGGCGCGGCGGTGGCCTGGTGGGCCTCGCTGGCGCCGGCACTGCGGCCCTGGGTGGTGACGATGGTGCCCTGGTCCACCAGCGCGTCCACGATCTCGACGGCCTCTTCCAGGAGGCCCCCGGGGTTGTCCCGCAGATCGATCACCAGTCCCGCCAGCTCGCCCTGGGCGCGCAGCCCCGAGAGCTCGGCGGTGAACTCGTCTCCGGCGTGGCGCCGGAACTGCTCGATCCGCACGTACCCCAGGCCCGGCTCGACCAGCTCGGCGGTGACCGCCGGGCTGTGCACCTCGTCGCGGATCACGGACAGGGTCAGCACCGTGGGATCGTCGCCGCGCAGCAGCCCCAGCGCGACGGGGTCGCCTCGTTGGCCGCGGACCCGGCTGACCGCGTCCCGGAAGGGCAGGCCGGTCACGTCTTCGCCGTCGACCTGGACCACCCGGTCTCCCACCTGCAGACCCGCCGCATCGGCCGGTCCACCGACCACCAGCTCGACCACCTCCATGCCGCCCTGGGGGTGGGGCTTCACCTCGACGCCGACGCCGCTATAGCCCCCCTCCGAGCCCCGCAGGAGCTCGGCATAGGCGTCGGGGTCCAGGTAGAGCGTGTGCTCGTCGAGGCTGTCTGCCAGCCCCTCCAGCGCCCGGTAGACGAGCGTCTCACTGTCCACCGGCTCCACGTAGAACCGCTCCACCTGGCTCAGGGCCCGGGCAAAGGTGTCCAGGCTCGCGTAGGGGTCGCCCCCGGCCGCATAGGACGCGCCGACGGTGGCGGCGCCAGCGTACAGGCCGGTGCCAAAGACCGTCAGGGTGGCAGCAAAGGCGGAGAGGGTGCGGAATTTCACACTTGCATCCTATCGGCGGCCGCGGGTCAGGAGCTGCGCACGCAGCCGCGCTTGAGCCAGGACAGAGGGTTCTGCGAAGTGCCGTGGTACTTCACCTCGAAGTGCAGGCGCGGCCCCAGGGTGTCCGTCACCCCGGTCTCGCCGACCGGGCCCAGCACGTGGCCGGCCTGAACGCGGGTGCCGGGCTTGACCTGGATGCGGGCCAGGTGGGTGTAGATGGAGGTGTAGTTGCGCCCGTGGTCGACCACCACCGTGAAGCCGAAGCCGTTCACGTGTCGGGTGGTGGCCACGTACCCGTCGGCCACCACGCGGACCGGCATGCCAAAAGCGGCCTGGATGTCCAGGCCACCGTTCTTGGCGCGGGTTCCGGTGTTGGGGTCCGTGTAGGTCCCGAAGCCGCGCAACAGGGTCCCGGTGGTGGGGCAGGGCAGCTTGCCCTTCAGGGTGGCGAAGGGGGGCCCCGACGGCGTGGCCTGTTCGGGCGGTGTGTAGGCCGCGGTGCGGGCGGCCAGGGCCTGGCTCGACTGCTCGCGCTGGGCCAGGGCCTTCATGGCCAGGGATCGGCGGCCCCGGACCTGTTCCAACAGGGCGAGCTTGCGGGCGCGGGCGTCGCGCACCGTGCTCTCGCGCAGGCGGACCTCGGCCTGGAGCGCCCCCAGGGACGCCCGGTCGGACTCGACCCGGGCCAGTGCGGCCTCCTTGCGCTGGACCTGGTCCATGAACTTCCGGAAGCGGTTCCGGTCCGACTTGAGGATGGCCAGCAGGTAGCGGGTGCGCCGACGCAGGTCGGCTGGGTCGTCAGCGGAGAAGATGATGCGGGCGATGCCCCGGCGGTTCAGGCGGTACAGCGCCTTGCAGTGGTTGGCCACGATCTGGCGCAGCCGATCCATCGACGCCTGGGTCGCCGCGAGCTCGTCCTCGCTGGCCACCCGCTGCTGCTCGAGCTCGTCGCCCCGGCGGCGCAGCTCCGACAGGTCCTGTTCCACGCCAGCGAGCTCCTTGTCCAGATCGGCCAGCGAAGTCAGGACCTGGCGCTCCTCCATGCGGGCCTTGGCCAGGGCCCGTGACGGGTCTTCCTCTTCCTGGGCGTGCAAGCCCGGGAGCAGCAGCAGCACGGCGAGGGCCAGGACCCGGATCACGCCGCTGCCGTCCAGAAGCGCCGGACCGCGGTGAGACAGCCCAGGATGCCCAGGGCGACCCCGGCCAGCAGCAGGCCGAGCAGGTGCGCGGTGGGCAGAAACGCCAGGGTGCCCCCGCCGATGGTCAGCTGGAGGGTCTCCTGGAGGCGCAGGAGCAGGAAGTGGTGGAGCCCGTAGACCCCGGCGATGGCCAGGCCGGCGCCCACGAGGCCCTGGACCGCACCCTCGATCAGGAAGGGCGTGGAGATGAAGCCCCAGGTGGCGCCCACCAGCTTCATGGTCTCGAGCTCCGGGCGCCGGGTGTAGACCACCAGGTGCATGGCGTTGGCGACCAGGAAGACCGACGCGGTCAGGATCAGCCCGCCCATCGCCACCCCCAGGGCCTGGAGCAGGCTCAGGAAGGTGTTGAAGCGCTGGACCCATTCCTGGCCGTAGTCGATGTCCTCGAAGTCCGGTCCCTTGAGCTGCTCGGCGAAGCCGCCGACCTGGGCTGGGCCCGTGAAGTCCTCGCGCAGAGTGATCTCCAGGGACGCCGGCAGCACCCCGTCCCCGAGCTCGCCCAGGATGTCCTGGACCTCGGGGACCTTGTCGGCCAGGTAGCTCCGGGCGGCTTCCTCGGAGATGTAGCGGACGTCGGTGACCTCGCTCAGGCGGGCGATGTCGTCCTTGATGGCGAAGCGCCGGTCCACGGGCACGTCGCTGTAGAAGTAGGCCGACACGTGCACATCGCGCTCCCAGGAGCTGACCATGCCCTCCAGGTTCACGATGACGGTCAGGTAGACCCCGGCGAGCATCAGGGCCGCGGCGATGACGCCCGACGCCACCAGGTTCAAGGACAGGTTCTCCCAGAGGGAGCGCACGGCCCGGCGCAGCACGTGGGGCAGGGTGGTCACTGGGACACCAACTTGCCGCCCTGGAAGTGCAGGCGGCGGGCGGGAAAGCGGTTCATCAAGGCGGCGTCGTGGGTGGCGATCAGGATCGTGGTGCCGCGCAGGTTGACGGCCCTCAGGATCTCCATGACCTCGACTGCCATGGCGCCGTCGAGGTTCCCGGTGGGTTCGTCGGCCAGGATGATGGCGGGGTCGTTGATGATGGCTCGGGCCACGGCGACGCGCTGTTGCTCGCCCCCGGAGAGGGCAGCGGGTAGGCGGCCCTCCTTGCCCCGCAGGCCGACGGTGTGGAGCACGGCACGGACCCGCCGGTCGATCTGGCCCCGGTCGGTGCCGAGCACCTCGAGGGCCAGGCCCACGTTGTCGTGCACGTTGCGGCTGGGGATGAGCTTGAAGTCCTGGAAGACCACCCCGATGTTGCGGCGCAGGAAGGGCAGCTGACGGCCGTTGAGCTTGCTGGCGTCGACGCCGCCGACCAGCAGCTTGCCGGAGCTGGGCAGCTCGGCACCGTAGAGCAGGCGCAAGAGCGTGCTCTTTCCAGCCCCGGAAGGTCCGGTGACGTAGCAGAACTCGCCCTTGGGGAGCTGGAAGCTCACGTCGTCCAAGGCCGGGACCTGTCCGTAGGCCTTGTGCACGTGGTAGAGCCGGATCACGCCGCACGCTCGCTGAAGGGGCCGTCGCCCAGCACCAGGTCGATGAGCTCGACGGGCTCGGGGACCGCGCCCAGGAAGCGCGTGCCGACCCGGTGGAAGCGGGCCAGGTTGTCCGTGACCAGGAACCGGGTCGCCGTCGCGGGGCCGGTGGCCAGCAGCCCCTGGGCGGCGAGGGCCTGGGACACGACCCTGGCCGTGGCTGTGGCCGAGTCCACCAGGGTCACGCCGGGCAGGGCCCGAGCGATGGCTGGGCGCAGCAGGGGGTAGTGGGTGCAGCCCAGGATCACGGTGTCTGGACCCCCGGACAGATCCCCGAGATACCGCTGGGCCACCAGCTCGGCGACGTCGGTGTCGTGCCAGCCCTCTTCGGCCAGGGACACGAAGAGGGGGCAGGCCACGGCGGTGGGCTGGGCCCCGGCCTGGGCCAGCAGGGCCTGGTAGCGGCCGCCGCGCACGGTGCCGTCGGTGCCCAGCACGGCCACGCGCCCGGTGCGGGTGCGGGCCAGGGCCTCGTGGACCCCCGGCGCGATGACGCCGAACACCGGGATCCCGAGCTCACGACCCGTCTGCTGGAGGGCGTCGAGCGCGTGGGTGGTGGCGGTGTTGCACGCGACCACCAGGGCCTTGACGTCGCGGGCCACCAGGGCGTCGGCGACCTGGCAGGCGTAGCGCAGCACGGTGCGGGGAGAGCGGGTGCCGTAGGGCACGCGTGCGGTGTCGCCCAGGTAGATCAGCGGCTCTTCGGGGAGCTGGCGGGCCAGAGCCGCCAACACCGTCAGGCCGCCGATCCCCGAGTCGAAGACGCCGATGGCGCGATCGTCTGGCATCACTGGCCGGACACCCCTGCAGGACTGAGCCCACTCGTGATAACGCCTCCGGCAATGGGTCGAACCACGATCGCGGTGTACGGCGGGAGCTTCAATCCTCCCCACGTGGGGCACGCCCTGGTGGCAGCGTGGGCCCTCTGGACGGGCCAGGCCGATGCGGTCTGGCTGGTGCCCACATTCCGCCACGCCTTCGACAAGGCCTTGGCGCCCTTCGACGAGCGCCTGGCCCTGTGCCGCGCCCTCGCCGACGACGTGTCCGGGGCCGTCGAGGTCCTGGATCTGGAGCGCACCCTGCCCGTCCCGAGCTTCACCATCGACACCCTCCGTCTGCTCCAGACCCGCCATCCCGGCCACCGGTTCCGGCTGCTGGTCGGCGCGGACATCCTGGAGCAGACCGACGCCTGGAACAGCTGGGCCGACATCGTGCGGCTGTTTCCGCCGATCGTGGTCGGGCGGGTGGGCTGGCCCCCGGTGCCCGGGGCGCCCACCTTTCCCGGGGTCTCCTCCACCGAGCTGCGGGCCCGGCTCGCCAGCGGCGAAGCGGTCGACGGCCTGGTGACCCAAGGGGTCGCTGAGCGCCTCCCCGGCAGCTACGGAGCGGCGGCCCGATGAGCGGCGTGCTCTATCTCTACGACATCGACGGCACGCTGCTCAGCACCGGGGGTGCCGGTCGCCGGGCCCTGAACGCGGCCTTCCTGGCCCTTCACGGTGTGCAGGGGGCCTTTGACGGGGTGTCCTTTGCCGGGTGCACCGACCCCAGCATCTCGGCCCAGGCCCACGCCGCGGCGGGTGTTCCCTGGAGTCCCCAGTCCCTCCAGGAGCTCCAGAGGGCGTACCTGGCACGGCTCCCAGGGGTGCTGGCGGCCGCTCGGGCGGACCTGGTCATCCATCCGGGTGTGCACCAGGCCCTCGCTGCCACGGCTCGGCGAGGCACCAACGCCTTGCTCACCGGCAACTGGCGGGCGGGGGCCCGGGCCAAGCTGGCGCCGGTGGACCTGTGGGAGTCGTTCGCCCTGGGCGCCTTTGGCGACGACTCCGGGAATCGGAACGACCTGGTCCCGGTGGCCGAGGCCCGCGCCCGGTCTGCCGGGCTCTCCTTTGGGCGCACGGTCGTCATCGGAGACACCCCCGCCGACGTGGCCTGCGCCCGCGCGGGCGGGGCGGTGGCGGTCGCCGTGTCGACCGGCTGGAGCACCCGAGAGGCGCTGGTCAGCGCCGGGCCCGACCTGTTGCTCGAGGATCTGGCGGTCGGGCTGCCCAGGCTGCTCGCCGCGGCGTGATCAGTTCCTGTGGGTCCAGAAGCCCACGTAGGTGCCGGCGGACCAATTGTCCTGGCCCCCGCCCATGATGACCGCGCCGAAGTCCGGGTCGTTCGCCACCAGAGGCCACACCGTGCGGCCCTTGAGCACCCCAGACGTGTCCCCGGCCGCGCAGGAATCCGCCGGTTCCCAGGAGCCGTCGGACAGGTTGAAGATCTCCCCGCAGGCCAGCGGGTCGGCCGCGTTCTGCTCGCCGTAGGGGACCTCGGACGCCATCCTGACGCCCCCCACCACGAGCACCCGGCTGCCGCTCAGGGGAATGGCTCGGTGACCGGCCCGGCCGATGGCCATCTCGTCGACCTCTTCGAAGGCGCGGGCCTGGTGGTCATAGATCCAGGCGCGGCTGCTGGCGTCGACCATCTCGCCCAGGCCTACGATGGCCTCGCCGGTGGAGACCCCCCCGGCGATCAGGACCTGGCCCTCGTCCAGGTAGGTCACCGTGTGGTGGCCCAGATCGAGGGGCATGGCGGTGGCGATCTCGTCGATGTCCTCGTTGGGCGCCGCCAGGTGGCACACGTCCGACGTGAACCAGCTGTTGTCGGTGGTCTCGAGCCCGCCGCAATGAATCACGCCTTCGGTGGTGCCGAGCACGTCTGCCGCGCCATAGGCGGCGATGTTGAAGGGGCCGAGCTTCTGGAAGGACCGCTCGTTGCGGTCGAAGTAGTCGACATAGGTGACCGCGGCGATCACCCCGCCGAAGACCTTGTTCATGCCTCCGAACAGGACCACGTCGCCCTGGCGGTTCTGCACCGCCACGTGGTCGAAGCGTGGCACGCCCAGCCAGGCGTCGTTGTCGAGCTCCTCGATGTCGCCGGTCTCGGGGTCGAAGAGGAACGCGGTGCCGGTGATGTTGTTCGGGTCGCCCCACGTGGCGGTGCCGCCGGCCACCAGCACCTGACCGCCCAGCTCGTCGACGTCGTTCAGGGTGGTGGCGGTGGCCCCGACGCGGGTCGTGACGGTGGTGCCGCCGTCGTCGTAGCCGGGCATGACGCCGAGCTCGACGAACACCGGGTCTGCGTCTGGCTCGCCCAGGTCCAGCACCGAGATGGTGTCGGACGGCTCGTCCACCCCGCCGTTGAGGGTCCGGTCCTCGCCGCCGAACAAGAGGTAGCGACCGTCGCCCAGCGCGGTCAGGGCGCCCTGGAAGACGCCTTCCTTGTCGTCTCGATCGGCCAGCCATCCCAGCGCGTCGACCTCGCCGATCCAGATCGGGACCTGCAGGGACTCGCCGTCCGCGATGTGGACCGGGCCGGTGCGCCCATAGGCCGTGACCTGGTGGTTCGAGCTGCCCCGGTAGGTCAGCGTGTCGCCGTTCATGACGTCCAGGCCTCCCAGGCTCACCTGGGTGCCGGTCAGGGTCATCTCCTGGTAGACGTCGTTGCCGGGCCCGACCACCTGGAGCGAGTGGGAGTCCACGGTGGCGAAGGGGTCCTGGTTGCGCTCGGCCACCACCGGCACGAGCTCGAGCTCGTAGGTCACCCCTTCCTCGCCGCCTGTGCAGCCGGCCAGGAGACCCGCGGTCCAGAACACCGCCAAGACGCCCATGGGTGAGTCCTCCGTCGGCGGAGGGTAGAGTCCCCCCGGAGGAGGTGTCAACACACCTGTGAGGTGGGTCCAGTCCCCGGAGCTGGCGGCGCTGCAGGGTGTCCGACACGGGTTCACCGCCCGATCCGGCGGTGTCTCCCAGGGCGCCCTGGGCACCCTCAACCTGGCTCCTCGCCCCGGCTCCACCCCAGCGGGGGTGGCCGAGAACTGGGCCAGGGTGACCGCTCGCCTGGCACTCCCCGGGGCGCCGGTCGCCCTGGTGCACCAGGTCCACGGCTGTGGGGTGCTCGACGGCGACGGCGCGGTGTCGGCGAGCCAGGTCGTGGGGGAGGGGGACGCGGTGGTCGTCACCCGGCCTGGCGTGGTCGCGGCCGTGCGGGTGGCGGACTGCGTGCCCGTCCTGATCGCCGGTCCAGGTGGGGTCGCTGCCGTGCACGCCGGCTGGCGAGGCACTGCGGCGGGCGTCGTGGCGGCCGCGGTGAGCGTGTTGTGCGAGCGCACCGGGGCTGCACCCGGGGATCTCGTGGCCGCAGTCGGGCCCTGCATCAGCGCCCAGGCCTATGAGGTCGGCGACGAGGTGGTCCAAGGCATCTCGGCGCGGGTACCGCCTACCGTCTTCGTGCACCCCGGACAGCCCCGGCCCCACGTGGACCTCAAGGCCGCCAACGCCTGGCTGTTGGTCCAGGCCGGCGTGGAGCGGGTGGACGTGCTGGGGCACTGCACCCACGGAGACGCCGGGTTCTACTCCCACCGGCGAGACGGTCCCGCCACAGGGCGACAGGCTGGGGTGATCGCATGGTCTCCCTGATGATCTTGTGGGCGTTGGGTGGCTGCGGAACCGCCGAGCAGGCGGTCCTGGACCCCTTCCCGTCGGCGCTGGCCGCCTATGAGGCCGGGGTCCTGGCCCTCGAGGACGGCCGTCCGGCCCAGGCGGTCCAGGCGCTGGAGCAGGCGGTCCAGGCCGATCCTCGGAGTCCCGAGCTGCAGCTGTGGCTGGGGCGCGCTCGGGCTGCAGCAGGGAACGCGCCGGGAGCCGTCCAGGCGGCGAGCGCCGCGCTGGCGCTGCGCTCGGGTTGGGGGCTGGCGCTCTACAACCGGGCCTGCTGGCGCGTCGGGGCCGGCGAGCTGGAGGCCGCTGTGGTCGATCTGGAGGCCGCCTTGCGCACTGGCGAGGTCGGTGCCCTCACGGCGGGTGCCGATCCGGACCTGGCGGCTCTGAGGCAGGACCCTCGCTTCGCCGATCGGGTGCCGGGGGCCAGCCTGCCCGTGCTGCTCGAGGGGGGGCCCGAGTCGGTCTTTCAGGGCTCGGACTGGACCGCGACCCTGTTCGTGCGGCACCCGGTGGGGGAGCGACCGGAGATCGTCTGGCAGGGGGCTTCACCGCCCGGGCTGACGCTGCGCCGGGTCATCGAGGACGCGACGGTCGAGGGGGACGAGGTCCGATCGTCCGTCGCCTGGACGTGGCGGGTCGGGGGCCCCTTCAGCGGAGCCGTCGGTCCCCTCGCGGTGCGAGCCGGTGGCCTCACGGGGGTCACAGAGGCCGTCCAGGTGCGCTTCCTGGCCCCCCCCGACACGCCGCCGGCCGCAGGGCCCGCACCCAGCCTGCCGCTCCCGCAGGCCGTGCTGGAGGGACTGGTGGACGGCGCTCCGGTGCGCGAGGGCAGCCAGGTCCGGGTGAGGGTCGCTGCCGGAGATCGGGTGGCCTGGACCCCCCGCCCGGCGGATCTGGTCCGGTTCGAGCAGCGCGATCAGGGCCAGGTCGACTGGATCGCGTGGGTGGCCGAGTCCGATCCGGAAACGGTGATCAAGGTGACCCGCGGTCGGCAGGTCCGGTTCGAAGGCACCGTGCCCTGAGCGCGTTCAGGGACCGGTGTCGGGGTCGGCACTGTCGCCGCCGGTGTCGTCGGGGCCGGTGTCCCCCGAGTCGCCGGGCTCTCCACCGTCGTCGACGGGGCACAGCGGTCCGGGAGCCTCGGCGCAGAAGTTCTCGCAGCCACAGTGGGCGCCTTCGGCGTTGTTGCTCAGGTCCGACCCATCGCAGCCCGTGAAGGTCGCCAGCTCGGTGCAGACCAGCCCATAGCCGCTGTTGTTGGTCGTGCTCAGTCCACCCAGGGCGACGTTGGCCCAGGCCAGGGCCAGGCCGTCGTCCAGGTTGTCGTACACCGTCACGTCGGTCAGCGTGTTGTCGGCCAGGAAGGTGGCGTTGCCGCGCAGCGCCAGCCCGGCGCCGGTGTTGCCGAAGATCGTGGCCCCGTCCAGGACCAGGTCGCTCTCGTCTGTCCGCAGCCCGTCGGCGGCGGCGCCGTTGACCTGGACGTCTTCGAGCTCGACCGTGGCTTCGTGCAGGGTCTCCAGGACGATGCCGTCGCTGGCCGAGCCGGACACGCTCACGTCGCTCAGCTGGACCGTGCCGCCCGGGTAGCTGACACTGCCCCGCACCACCAGGCCCGCGCCGACCGCGTTGTCCGTGACGGTGATGCCCTGGGCCAGCACGTTGGGCGTGGTGTTGTCGTAGTTGATCAGCAGGCTGCCGTCGGAGCTGTAGCCCTGGGCGGACCCACCGGTCACGGACACGTCGATCAGCACCAGGTCCGAGTTGCGCAGCTGGATGGCGTGGTCCTCGGAGTCGGCGACCGTGACGTTGTTCAGCTCGAACTCACAGGCGTAGCTGTAGATGCCCGCCCGGTAGTAGGTGTAGTCGTAGGAGTAGCTGTACTCGCCGTTGATGTAGTACTCGGCGGCGGACCGGTAGCCGGTGACGCCGTCGACCGTGATGTCCTTGAGCTGGGCGACGCCGTAGCTGCAGTAGATCGCGTAGGCGCCGATGCGCTCGAAGGTGTTGTTCTCGATGATCACGGGGCTGGAGCTGGACTGGCTCGAGACGTAGATGGCCTGCTGGTTGTAGTCCTGCCAGTGGTTGTCGCTGATCTCGGCGTCGGTGGTGTTGGCGTAGATCTCGATGCCGGTGGAGCCGTTGGAGAAGGTGTTCCCCGTGATGGTCACCGGGCCGTCGTAGATGCTCGAGATGTCGGTGCTGTAGTCGTAGTAGTAGTAGTCGTAGACGTAGGTGCCGTCGCCGTAGACGTCGTAGGTCCACAGATAGGTCTCGCGGCTGTCGGCGAAGCTGTTGCCCGTCACCGTGACCGCTGCCCCGTACTGGCTCATGATGGCGCCCCGGTAGGGGGCGCGGGTCACCGAGCCGTTCTGGAAGGTCAGGTCTCCTTCGATGTTCCACAGCCCGAAGTAGCTGCCGCCGGCGAGCTCGATGCCGTCGGCGACGAGGGTCGACTGGAAGTTGAGCACATTGATCAGCTCGGAGTCCCGGGCCCCGCCACCGTTCCAGGACACGGCCGAGCCGCCGAAGATGGCCACGCCGAACCCATGCTGGATGAGGGCCGAGCCGTCGTCGTAGTAGACGATGCCGTCCTCTACTTCTCTCAGATTGTCGACGTTGACGTCGGTGAGCGTGGCGTCGAGGTCGGCCATGTACAGCCCATTGCGGCCGTTGTTGTTCAGGTCGACCCGGGTCATGACCAGCTCCAGGCCCCCGTTCCAGGGAAAGGCCTGCATGCCGGTGTAGTTGTGTCCGGTGATGGTGGCGTCGGTGATCTCGACCAGGCCGTCGGCCTGGACCAACAGGCCGACGCTGACCCCGGCGTCGCCGTCGTTGTAGACGGTCTCGGGGTCGCCGGAGATGTCCGTGCCCGAGATCAGCACGCCGTCGCCCTGGTTCGCCGCGATGATGCCGTAGGCCAGGTTGTCGGTGAAGGTGTCGCCGACGAAGTCACAGCTGCCCAGGACGCAGTAGGCGCCGTAGAGGCCCCCCAGGACGGTGTCGCCGGAAGAGTCGACGTTGGCTTCGTCGCCCCAGAGCCCGGCCAGGTTGTCGGTGTAGACGTTGTTCGTGCTGATGAGCGTGCTGTCTTCGGTGCCCCAGAAGGCGAAGCCGTCCGAGAACTGGTTGTTGCTGTCCAGCTCGCTGTAGAAGGTGCCCGTGATGGTGGAGTCGGACAGGCTCACGGTCGCACCCCCGACGGCCTTGACCGCGAAGGCCAGCGGGAAGTCGAAGACCGAGCGCTCCACGTCGGCGGTGCCGCCGTCGACCTGGATGCCGCCGAGCTGAGGCGCGAGGAAGGTGCAGTCCTGGACCAGGAGGTCCGTGGTGTCCGTGGACTGGATGGCCGTGCCCTCGATGCTGGTGAAGTCGACACCGATGAAGCTCACGTCGCTGGCGCTGTCGACCTTGAACCCGCTTCGGGTGGACTCGACGGAGAAGCCCGAGAAGCCGACCCCCACGGCCCCACTGATCTCGGCGGCGACCTGGTTGGAGGGGGCCGACCAGGTGACGGACTCCAGGTCTGCGCCGGAGGGGCCGGTGATGAAGACCGAGCGGGTGATGGTGACGGACTCTTCCAGGACCCCCTCGCACAGGGTGATGGTGCTGCCGTCGTTGGCGACCTTGAGCGCGTCTGCCAGGTACTTGTAGCCCCCGGCCCCGTCGACCTTGATGCAGCCCTCTTCGTAGTGAGCCTCGGTGTCCAGCGTGCCCGAGTCGGTCGCCGTCGCCGAGTCGGACGTGCCGGTGTCGGTGCAGGCCGCGAGGACGAGGATGATGGGTGCGAGGGTGCGCATGATCCGCCTGTTGCCCTTGATCAAGGGCCCTGTGGAAGCTCCACCACCGTAGCCTGACCATCAGGGGCTCACAACCGCCTGTCCCGGCCGTGCTAAGTGCGCTGGCCAGGCACCAGGAGGACCCCTTGGCCACGACCGACGAGCGCCGCCAGCAGCTGCTGGCTCAGCTGGACGACTGGGACCGCCGGGCCTTCGAGTCCGGAGGCGCGGCCCGCATCGCGAAGCGGCACGACCGGGGTCAGCTCACCGCCCGGGAGCGGGTCGAGCTGCTCCTGGACCCCGGCACCTTCCGAGAGCTCGACCGCTACGTCACCCACACCTGCACCGAGTTCGGCATGGCGGACAAGAAGGTGCCGGGCGACGGGGTGGTCACCGGGTACGGCCGCATCGACGGGCGCCTGGTCTACGTCTTCGCCCAGGACTTCACGGTCTTCGGGGGCTCGCTGTCCGCAGCCTACGCCGCCAAGATCTGCAAGGTCATGGACATGGCCGTGCGCAATGGCGCTCCGGTCATCGGCCTGAACGACTCTGGCGGGGCCCGCATCCAAGAGGGCGTCGCGTCGTTGGGGGGCTACGCCGACATCTTCCTGCGCAACACCATGGCGTCGGGCGTGGTGCCCCAGCTGAGCGCCATCATGGGCCCCTGTGCAGGTGGCGCGGTGTACTCCCCGGCCATCACCGACTTCATCGCCATGGTCGACGGCACGTCGTACATGTTCGTGACCGGCCCCGACGTCATCAAGACCGTCACCCACGAAGAGGTGACCAAGGAAGAGCTGGGCGGTGCCACCACCCACGCCTCCAAGAGCGGCGTGGCCCACTTCGTGGCGCCCGATGAGCCGGCATGCCTCGCCCTGATGCGCGAGCTGCTGTCCTTCGTGCCCCAGAACAACCTGGAGGAGGCACCGCCCCGCCCGACCCAGGACTCCAACGACCGGCTGTGCGCGGACCTGGTCGATCTGGTGCCCACCAACCCCAACAAGCCCTACGACATCAAGGATCTGCTGCGCTCGGTGGCCGACGACCAGCACTTCTTGGAGGTCCATGGGGCCTATGCCATGAACGTCGTGGTCGGTTTTGTGCGGCTGGGTGGCCGCAGCGTGGGGGTCGTGGCCAACCAGCCCGCCTACCTGGCCGGTGTGCTGGACATCGACGCGAGCGTCAAGGCCGCCCGCTTCGTGCGCTTCTGCGATGCCTTCAACATCCCCTTGCTGGCGGTCGAGGACGTGCCGGGGTTCCTGCCCGGCACCGCCCAGGAATACGGCGGCATCATCCGGCACGGGGCCAAGCTGCTCTACGCCTTTGCCGAGGCCACCGTGCCCAAGGTCACCCTGATCACCCGCAAGGCCTATGGCGGGGCCTACTGCGTGATGAACAGCAAGCACATCCGGGCGGACCTGAACTTCGCCTACCCGACGGCCGAGATCGCCGTGATGGGATCCGATGGCGCCGTGAACATCATCTACCGCCGGGAGCTCGCCGCCGCCGAAGCACCCGACGCCGCCCGCACCGAGCGGGTCGCCGAGTACAAGGAGCGGTTCGCCAACCCGTACCAGGCCGCTGCCCTGGGCTACGTCGACGAGGTCCTACGGCCCGAGCACACCCGCACCCGGCTGATCGATGCCTTCGACAGCCTGGAGAACAAGCGCGACGACAACCCCCCCAAGAAACACGGCTGCATGCCGCTGTAGCCAGGCGGGCCCTTGCTGAGCGGGGGCCCCCGCGATAGTTGCGCCGGCCTTCAAGTCTTCATTGAGTGAGAACACCATGGTTCGCCTTCGCCTGACCCGTCGCGGTGCCAAGAAGAAGCCCTTCTACCGGATCATCGCCGCCGACTCCAAGTCCCCCCGGGACGGCCGGTTCATCGAGCAGCTCGGCTACTACGATCCCATGCGGGATCCCCTGGTCCTCAAGGTGGACCTGGAGCGCGTGGACCACTGGCTGTCCGTGGGCGCCCAGCCCTCTGAGACCGTCGCCAGCCTGATCACCCGAGCCCGTGGCGAAGCCGCCGCGGTGGAGGCGTCCTAGTCATGGAAGAGCTTGTCACCTATGTGGTCCGTGGCCTGGTCGATCACCCCGACCAGGTGTCCGTGAACACCGTCGAGGGCGACGCCTCGGTCATGCTCGAGCTCTCGGTCAACGCCGACGACATCGACCTGGTCAAGGGCGACGACGGCGCGACCCTGCAGCACCTGCGGGCGGTCGTGGCCGCCGCGGCCGGGCGCCGCAAGGCTGTCCTGGAGCTGCTCGAGAACGGCAGCGCGTCCGCCTCCGAGGAATAGGACTCGCGCAATGCGCAAGCCCACCGGGGGCCCGGACGAGGTCTCGATGGGCAGCATCGTGGGCATCTTCGGGGTGCGGGGCGAGGTACGCCTGCACCTGCACAACCGGACCTCGCAACACTTCGCCCGTGGCGCCTCGGTGATCCTGGTCGCTGCCGACGGCACGCGCCGCCCCGCCCGCCTCAAGACCCGACCTGGCGCCGGGGGGCGGGTGCTCGGGCGCCTGGACGGGGTGACCGACCGGGAACAGGCCCGGGCGCTGATGGGCCTCGAGTTGGTGGTGCCCAAGGCCCAGCTGCCGCCCACGGAGCCCGACGAGTACTACCACCACCAGCTGCTGGGGCTCCAGGTCTCCACCCAGGACGGTCGCGCGCTGGGCACCCTGGTGGAGATCCACGACAGCGGCCAGGTCGACGTGTGGGTCGTGCGAGGCGATCGGGACCACCTCCTGCCCGCCCTGGCCCAGGTGTTCGTCGAGGTCGACCTCGCGGGCGGTCGCGCCGTGGTCGCGGACGACGCGGTCGACCCTTGATCCTGGACATCCTGACCGCCCACCCGGGCATGGTCCAGGGACCCCTGGACCACTCCATCGTCAAGCGTGCCCGGGACGCTGGCACGATCACGGTGCGCGTGCGCGATCTGCGCGACTGGGCCGAGGGTCGGCACCGTCAGATCGACGACACGCCCTACGGCGGCGGGGCGGGCATGGTGCTGCGCGTCGACGTACTGGCCCGTGCGCTCGAGGCCATCCGCGATCCAGGCGCGGTCTCGCTCCTGATGACCCCGGCTGGCCCCCGCTTCGACCAGGCCGTCGCCGAAGGCCTGGCACAGGTGCCCCAGCTGGTCCTGGTCTGTGGCCACTACGAGGGGGTCGATGCCCGGGTCGAGGCCATCGTGGACGGCTGCCTGTCGGTGGGGGACTACGTGCTGACCGGCGGCGAGCTGCCCGCGCTCGTGGTGGTCGAGGCCGTGGCCCGGCTGGTGCCCGGCGTGTTGGGCAACGCGGCGAGCGCCGGGGACGAGTCCTTCTCGTCGGGCCTGCTGGAGTACCCCCAGTACACCCGCCCGCGCAGCTGGGACGGGCACGACGTTCCGGCGGTGCTCCTGTCCGGCCACCACGCGGACATCGCCGCGTGGCGGCGGGAACAGTCCCTGGCACGGACCGCGCAGACCCGCCCCGACCTGCTGCCCGGCCATCAGCTGCTGGCGTTGCTGGACCCAGACGGTGGTTGACCCTGGCCCCCGCCGGCGTTATTCGGCGGCGGTTCCAAGCCCAGCGGATGAACGGCATCTGCGGCTGACCCGAAGGTTTGATCATGACCACGCACATTGCCGAGCTCGAGTCCGACCTGCTGCAGGGCCACAAGGCCCAGGACGTCCGGATCGGCGACACCGTCCGCGTCCACGTGCGCATCATCGAAGGCGACAAGTCCCGGATCCAGGTCTTCGAGGGCACCGTCATCGCCAAGAAGCACGGCGGGACCCGCGAGACCATCACGGTCCGCAAGATCTCCAACGGGGTCGGCGTCGAGCGCATCTTCCCGCTGGCAGCACCGGTGGTCGAACGCGTCGACATCAAGAGCCGCCACCGGGTGCGCCGGGCCAAGCTCTACTACCTCCGCGAGCGCCGCGGCAAGCAGGCCCGCCTCAAGGAGGTCCGCGAGTTCCAGTCTTCCCAGGGCAAGAAGGAAGGCCGGCGGAAGAACAAGAAGGACAAGCGCAAGGCCAAGTCGCAGGCCTAGCACCGTGCAGAGTCCCCAGGCCCGCAGGTCCGCGGTCGCGGACGGCGAGGCCGCCGAGCGCTTCGTGGCAGAACGTCTGCGAGCAGACGGCTGGACGGTGCTCTCCCACCGATGGCGAGGCGCCGCAGGCGAACTGGACCTGGTGGTCGAGCGCGCCGGCAAGCTGCGCGTGGTCGAGGTGAAGCTGCGACGTCCGGACGACCCGGTGGGGCTCGAGGCCATCACCGGCCAGAAGCTCGACCGCATCACCCGCGCAGCAGACGCCTGGCTCCAGGACCATCACGCCCCCTACGACGAGATCTGCCTGCTGATCGCACTGGTCGAACGCAGCCCAGGCGGCTGGACCATCCAGTGGTTCGACGACCCGGTCTGACGGCACCGTGGCCCTGACCCTCGTCGCGACACCGCTCGGCAACCTGGACGACGTGTCACCCCGGGTGATCGCCGCTCTCTCCGGGGCGGACACCATCGCCGCCGAAGACACCCGCGTGACCCGCAGGCTCCTGGCCGCGCTGGGCCTGCCGACACCCCGGCTGGTCAGCTACCGCGCCCAGGACGAGCAGGCCCGGGCGGTGCCACTCGCCGATCGGGTGCACGCCGGCGAACAGGTCGTCCTGGTCACCGACGCGGGCATGCCCGGCATCTCCGACCCAGGGGCGCAGCTGGTTGCCCTGTGCCACGCCCGGGGCCTGGCCGTCACCCTGGCCCCGGGGCCCACGGCCGTCGGGTGTGCGGTCGCGGCGTCTGGCTTTGCTGCGGTGCCCTTTCACTTCCTGGGATTCCCGCCCCGCAGGTCGGGTCCGCTCCGGCGCTGGTTGCTGGCGGCCGGCGCACTCCAGGGCACCCTGGTGATGTACGAGAGCCCCCGCCGGACCGCCGCCCTCGTCGCCGCCGCCGCCGCCGTGCTGCCCGGGCGTGAGGCCTGCCTGTGCCGGGAGCTCACCAAGCGCCACGAAGAGCTCCTGCGCCTGCCGCTGGACCAACTGGCGGCGGACCTCGCAGGGCGGGACGGGCTCAAGGGCGAGGTCGTGATCGTGGTCGGTCCCGGGCCGGCACCGGTCGCCCAGACCGAGGCGTTGGCCGAGGGCGCGGGGCTGAAGCCCATCGCCGCTGCTCTGGCGGACCGCTGGGGGGTCTCCCGGCGGGAGGCCTATCAGCGCCTGGTGGCGCTGGAGCGGGACTTCACCGAAGCATGAACCGCAGGCTGGTGAACACCCTGACGCTGACCGAGTCCCACCCCGCCTCGATCGGGTAGGGGTGCTCGACCCGGTAGGGGGTGTGCACGTCGAGATCGGCGTTGATGCCGAGACGCAGGTACTTGAAGAGCTGCCAGTGGAAGCCCATGCCGCCGCTCAGCGTCACGCTCTCGGACCGCGTCACCAGCAACCCATCGGTGTCCGACAGCACGTCGGGCAGGTAGAAACCCGAAGGCAGCTCGGACCAGGAGTTGTAGGCAAAGCGGGTGCGGAAGTCCAAGGCGAACCAGCCGGTGCCGGTCTCGCGGGTCAACACCTCGACCCCTGCAAGGACCGCAGCGCTGCTCGCAGGGGAGACGTAGGCCGTGCCCACCGAGGCCCCGGAGGAGTCCTGGAGCTCGATGCCCAGAGAGCCGGTGCGCAGCAGGGTCGCCTCGAGGTAGGGCCGGTGGCTGCTCCGGGGACCTGAGAACGCGGTGCGGACCTGCAGCGCCGGGGCGCCGATGCCCGACCCGCGCACGCCGTCGGTCTCGCTCCAGATGCTGGTGCGGTCCCCGAAGCGGTAGGCGAGCTCGAGCACCCAGGTGCTCTGATCCCCCCGGGCTTCGGAGAACGGCACGCCGCGAGCGCCGATCCAGACGCCTTCCAGCCCGCGGCCTTCCAGGGCCTCGGTCGGGGTGGCCTGGGTCTCGCTGCTGGCCAGGGACCCCGCCTCTTCGAGGGGGTCGTAGATCATCTTGCGGCTGTCGGGGTAGGCGATGCGGTGGCGCAACCCGAAGGGCACCCGCACGAACGCAGCGGAGTAGGGCGCACCCACCACGGCTTCGACGCTGAGCACGTGGTGCTCTTCGGTGGTCAGCCCGACGCTGTCGCCGTTCTCCTTGAGGGCGTACCGGGACAGATCGACCTGGTAGGCGACCACGGCGTCGCCCTGGTAGGTGTCGGGGACCTCGGTGACCTCAGCAGCGCCTGCGAGGGCGATGGCCAGCAGCAGCATGCCCGCAAGGGTAGTCGAGCGGATCGGGCAAGGCCAACCGTCGGCGCAGCGTCAGCCCCGGACGACTACCTCAGCCCGTACTCCTTCATCTTGGTTTGCAGGCTCTTGCGGCTGATGCCCAGGCGCTTGGCAGCCCGTGTGACGTTGTTGTCCTCGGCCTCGAGCACCTTGAGGATCCGGTCCCGCTCCAGCTTGGCCGTGTGCACGCGCACGTACTCCTTGAGACCCATGCCATCCAGGTCATCGGCGTCGGGCAGCGCGGCGCCACCCCCCATGCCGGGCAGGTCGTCGACGTCGATCATGTCGCCGTCTGCCAGGAGCACGGTGCGCTCCATCAGGTTCTCGAGCTCCCGGATGTTGCCGGGCCACTCGTAGCCCTTCAACGCTTCGATGGCGCCCGGCGTGAGCCCGGTGAAGGTGCGGCCGAGCCGCTCGTTGAAGCGCTCGAGGAAGTGATCGACCAGGAGCGGGATGTCCTGGGCGCGGTCGCGCAGGGGCGGGAGCGCGACCGGGATGACCGCCAGCCGGTAGTAGAGGTCCTGGCGAAAGGCGCCCCTCTGGACCTCTTCGGCCAGATCCCGGTTCGTGGCGGCCACCAGCCGGACGTCCACGGTCATGCTGCGCACCCCGCCGACCCGCTCGAACGAGCGGTCCTGGAGCACCCGCAGGAGCTTGACCTGCATGTCCAGAGGCAGCTCGCCGACCTCGTCCAGGAACAGGGTGCCTCCGTCCGCGAGCTCGAAGCGGCCCGGCTTGGAGGCTCCGGCGCCGGTGAAGGCGCCCTTTTCGTAGCCGAAGAGCTCGCTCTCGAAGAGGTTCTCGGGGATGGCCCCGCAGTTGACCGAGATGAACGCTGCGTCGGCACGGTTCGACTGCTGGTGCAGCGCCCGGGCCACGAGCTCCTTGCCCGTGCCGGACTCGCCGGTGATCAACACGGTGGTCGGGCTGTCCGCCACGCGCTCGATCAAGCCGTAGACGCGGCCCATGCCTGGGGTGCGGCCGATGATGTCAAAGCGTCCGGCCCCCGGGGCCAGGGCCTGGGCCCCGCGTTCCTCGGTCTTGACGGCCTTGTCGATGATGCGGAGCAGGTCGTCGCGGTCGAAGGGCTTGGTGACGTAGTCGTGGGCCCCGAGCTTGATCGCCTCGACCGCGGTGTCCACCGTCCCGTGCGCGGTGATGATGATCACCGGCAGCCCCGGGTGGTTGCTGCGGCACCAGTGCAGGACCTCGAGCCCGCCGATGCCGGGCATCTGCAGATCCGTCACCACGGCCTGGAAGGGCTCCCGGTTCAACAAGGAGATGCCTTCGCCGCC